>Ga0180218_1002091_pt1 | contig 10818 bp, 7 predicted proteins | sample eDN3rd37CKraftBY_FD_151334 | JGI IMG/M metagenome (GOLD analysis project Ga0180218, IMG submission 151334) | Enriched backyard soil microbial communities from Emeryville, California, USA - eDNA 3rd pass 37_C Kraft BY (version 2) (version 2) | ecosystem: Environmental > Terrestrial > Soil >... | reverse complement strand
GATCGCAACCGCCTGCTTGTTATCGAGCAGCGCGCGCAATGCGTATTCGGAAGCGCCGAGTTCGATCCGCGCGACGTCCTTCAGGCGCACCACGTCGCCGTTGGCACCCGTCTTCACGACGATCTCGCCAAATTCCTCCTCGTTTTGCAGCCGTCCCTGGGCATTGATCGAAAGCTGCAGATCTAGGCCGGGCATTCCCGGCGAGGCGCCAACCACGCCCGCGGCGGCCTGGACGTTCTGCGCGCGGATTTCCCGCACGATGTCGCTCGCCGAGAGGCCGCGCTCGGCGACCTTCTGCGGATCGAGCCAGACCCGCATGGAATAGTCACCGGCGCCCCACATCAACACCTGACCGACGCCATCGATGCGCGCCAGACGATCCCTCACATTCAGGATCGCGTAGTTGCGCAGATAGGTCATGTCGTAGCGGTCGTTCGGCGACAGCAGGTGGACCACCATCGTGAGATCGGGCGAGGACTTGACCGTCGTGACGCCCAGGCGTCGCACTTCTTCCGGCAGACGCGGCTCGGCCTGATTGACCCGGTTCTGGACGAGTTGCGTCGCCTTGTCGGGATCGGTGCCGAGCTTGAACGTGACGGTCAGCGTCATCACGCCATCGGTCGTGGCCTGGCTGCTCATGTAGAGCATGCCCTCGACGCCGTTGATCTGTTCCTCGATCGGAGTAGCCACCGTCTCCGCGATCACCTTCGGATTGGCGCCCGGATATTGGGCGCGCACGACGACCGAAGGCGGCGCGACTTCGGGATATTCCGAAATCGGCATCACCCGCAGCGCCAGCAGGCCGGCCAGAAAGATCAGAATCGAGAGGACGCCGGCAAAAATCGGCCGATCGATAAAGAAACGGGAAATGTTCATGTCACCCCTCCCCCGCGCCCGGCGCGGCGGGAATACCGGTTAAATGCTCATCAGTTCCTGGACGTTGACGGCAGGTCCATCGAAACCATCTGCGGCTCGACCACCGCGCCCGGCCGAACGCGCTGCAGGCCGTTGACCACAATGCGTTCGCCGGATTTCAGGCCGTTGGTCACAATCCGAAGGCCTTCGACCGATGGCCCAAGCGTGACTTCGCGGTAAGCTGTCTTGTTGTCGGCATCGACCACGAGCACGTATTTCTTGTCCTGGTCGGTGCCAATGGCGCGTTCGGAGACCGCGAGCGCAGGCTCGTTCTTGGCCTGTCCCATGCGCAGCCGCGCGAACTGACCGGGAATCAGCTTGCCGTCCGGATTGTCGAAGACCGCACGCACGCGCACCGTGCCGGTGCGAGCATCCACGTGATTGTCGATGAGTTGCAGGTGCCCCTTGAAGCTCGTGCCGTTGCTTGTCACGGTCGACATCTCGACCGGGATGCGTGCGATCTCGCTGTTTCCACGGCCATCGCTGCCGATCGATTCGATCGCGCGTGCGACCACCTGCTCGTCGGCATTGAAGCTTGCATAGATCGGATCGACCGAAACCAGCGTGGTCAGGACCGGAGACGTCGGACCGGCCGCGACCAGATTACCGACCGTGACCTCGAGCCTGCCGACGCGACCGGACACCGGCGCACGCACCTGAGTATATTCGAGGTTCAGCTTCGCCGATTTCAGAGCGGCTTGTGCGGCGCGCAGATTGGCCTCTGCTTCCCGATGCGCATTCATGCGCTGGTCGAGGTCACGCTGCGAAATGATCTGCGTACCCGAAAGCTGCTGGCCGCGATCCATCTCGCTCTTGGTGAGGAGAACGCGCGCCTGAGCGGCAGCAACCTGGGCTTCGGCGCGCGCGACTTCGGCGGCATAAGGATCCGGATCGATAGTGACGAGCAGATCGTTCTGCTTCACCAGCGCGCCTTCACGGAAATGGACCGATTGCACGGCGCCTGCAACGCGCGAGCGGACCTCGACGCGCTCGATGGCTTCGAGCCGCCCGGAAAATTCATCCCACAATGCCACGTTCCGCTGCTCGACAAGCGAAACAGAGACCGGCAGGGCCGGCGCCGACTTGGCGGCGGCCTGCTGTCCCGAAGCATTGTCGGAGAATGTGACGACCGCGCCGGTCACTGCGACAAGCGCCAGCGCAGCTACACCGCCGAGAAGCAACCTGCGACGAACGAGCGATTGGACCATGGTGGACTCCAAAGGGCTTTCAGGCCCGAACGGGTTAACGAACGAAGGAAGACGGCTCCAACAGGCGCTTTTTGCCAGTCGTCTCTGCGAAGAAAGAGGTGAAGGCATCACGCAGCGCATCGCGCCACGCGGCGTCCGGATCTGCATTGCGATAGAGAGCGCAGGGCCAACCGGTCGGGGCCTTTAGAAAATCTTCTCGGATCGGGACACCCGAATCCCGCAGCTTGCGGGCATAGGCCGAGGTTTCATCGCGCAGAAGATCGTCTTCCGCAGTGATCAACAGCGCGGGGGCGAGACCCGAAAGCCGCGAGGAGACAACCGGCGATGCGTAAGGATGCACTGCATGCACAGCCGTGCCGAGATAATGATGCCAGCCGTCCGCCCATTGGCAGCCGCCAGCGCCGGCCTTCGCCTCGCGGACCGAGCAGGTTGCAAGACGGGAATCCAGCATCGGCGAAAGCAGGATTTGCCCTGCGAGCGACGGCGACTTCTGGTCGCGCGCCATGAGAGCAAGCGCTGCGGCGAGATTGCCGCCGGCTTCCTCGCCAGCGACATACAGCGGCGCCTTCTTCGGAGACCAGGCAGCCTTGCCGCGCGAGAGAACCGAGAGCACGTCAAAGGCGGTGTCGAGCGCCTTCGGAAAGCGGTGTTCCGGCGCCAGCGGATAGTCAATCGACGTAACAATCGCGCCAGCTTCAGCGAGCAGCGTTGCAGCGGCGCGACCGGCTTCGAGGTTGCCGTAAATGAAAGAGCCACCATGCAAGTGCAGCACTGCCGGCGCCACCGGCTTGACGTTCGCCGGCCGATAGATCCGGACCCCGGCCAGGGCACCGCCCCGCACGGGGACGGTCTGATCGCTCCAGATCACTTGCGGACGCGTGGTGGTCATTGCGGGCTGCATTGTCATTGCGGCCAGGCCGCTTAGATATTGCGATGCAGCGGAACGTATATGCTCGTTTCTTTGTATAAATACCGATATTATGGCTTCACTGTTTCTATATGGGAACAATATCGCCCATGACCGTGCACCAGGACGTATCTCCCCGTTACGATCAGCTCGCGGCCATGCGGGCATTTGCGCGGGTGGTGGAGGCCGGGACGTTCACCCGCGCCTCGGAATCGCTCGGCATGCCGAAGGCGACGCTGACCAAGCTGATCCAGATGCTGGAGGCGCATCTGCGGACCCGCCTTCTCAACCGGACCACCAGGCGCGTCACCGTGACAGCGGACGGGGCCGCTTATTACGAGCGCGCGGTTCGCCTGCTCTCCGACCTCGACGAACTCGACGGCAGCATGACGACCTCGCAGGCAATGCCGAAAGGCCGCATCCGCATCGACGTCAGCGCAACGCTTGCAATGCGCATTATCATTCCGGCGCTGCCGGAGTTTCATGCGCGCTATCCCGACATCCAGCTCGACATCGGCGTCACCGACCGGCCGGTCAATCTCATTGCGGAGAACGTCGATTGCGTCGTTCGCGGCGGCGAAATCACCGACCAGTCGTTGATCGCGCGCCGGATTGCGGAGCTGCAGTTCATCACCTGCGCAGCACCGTCCTATCTGGAACGCCATGGCGAGCCTCAGTCACCGTCCGATCTCGAGAAAGACCATTATCTGGTCGGATACTTCAGTCCTCACACCGGCCAGCGATGGCCCATGACGTTCCGGCTGAATGGAGACACGGTCCAAGTAACCGGCCGCTACATTGCGTCCTTCAATGACGGCACCGCATATGTTGCGGCGGGACTGGCGGGGCTCGGCGTGATCCAGGTTCCACTTTTCATGGTTCAGGAGCATATCCTGGAGCGGCGCTTGCAACCGATCCTGCGAAAATGGGCCGGCGAGATCATGCCGCTTCACGTCGTCTACCCGCCCAACAGACACCTCAGCGCAAAACTGCGCATCCTGGTGGACTGGCTTGTCGAGATATTCGCCAAGAGCACGGCGATGCGTCCGATCGCTTTGCCCGACTGATGATGGTAGCGGGCAGCCGGCAATCGACGGCCTTTTTTCAAACGAGCCAGAAGCGGATTCCGTAGCTGACCGCAACGACGGTCGCAACGCCGGCCAGCCACAGTGCGACGAACCAGAGCAGCCGGATCCGGAGCGGCGGCGGTTCGGCCATTTAATGGTAGCCCTCGCGGGCGACCTTGCCTCTGAAGATCCAGTAGGAATAGCAGGTGTAAGAGAGGATGACCGGGATCAGAATGCCGGCTCCCACCAGCATGAACAGGAGACTCGACGTTGGTGCAGCCGCCTCATGAATCGTGATCCGGCCCGGAACGATGTTCGGGAAGATGCTGACGCCTAGGCCCGCCATGCTCAGCGCAAACAATGCCAGGGCCGAGAGGAAGGGCAGACGTTCGTATCGCCGTCTCAGGCTGAGGGCGAGCGTCAGCGTCACGATTGCAACTAGCAGGGGCACCTGAGCTGTGAACAGCACATTCGGCCAGGCGAACCAGTTTTCGTAATACGCCTCCTGAAGAAATGGCGTGGCGAGACTGACCGCCGCTATGCAGGCGACTGTTGCGATCCCGGCGATCCACGCAAACCGATAGGCCTGCTCCTGCAGCGCCCCTTCGGTTTTCATGATCAGCCAGGTCGAACCAAGCAGCGCATATCCAATGACGAGACTGACACCGGTCAGAATGCTGAAGGGAGACAGCCAGTCCCACCAGCCGCCGGAATATGCGCGTCCTGTGACGGCGATGCCCTGCAGCAGCGCTCCCAGTGCGACACCCTGTGCGAACGCCGCAAGCATCGAACCGCCCGCGAACGAAACGTCCCAGAATTTCTGGTGACCCGGATCGCGCCAACGGAACTCAAATGCGACGCCGCGAAAGATCAGCGCCAGCAGCATCGCAATAATGGGTGCGTAGAGCGCGGGCATGATGATGGCATAGGCCAGCGGAAACGCAGCCATCAGTCCGCCGCCGCCCATGACCAGCCAGGTCTCGTTGCCGTCCCATACCGGCGCCACCGAGTTCATCGCCTGATCGCGATGGCGGCCGCGCGGCAGAACTGGAAACAAAATCCCTATTCCCAGATCGAACCCGTCCAGCACGACGTAAATGAAGATCGCGATCGCAAGGATGAATGCCCAGAGTATCGGAAGATCCATGGTCACACCCCTTTGGTCCCTATGGCGCGGTCAGGATCAATCGCGGATGCCGGCGTTATGCCTGCGCTTCTGATCGGCCGGTCGCCTTCTTCCAGTCCGGGCTCGGCGATGGCCGGCGCGTGGCTCATCAGGCGCAAGATGTACCAGGTCCCGACGGAAAAGACGGTGAAATAGACTACGATGAATGCGATCAACGAGGTGGCGACTGCCGGCGCATCGAGTGGCGACGCGGAGTCAGCCGTTCGAAGAAGCCCGTACACCGTGTAGGGCTGCCGCCCGACTTCAGTAGTCACCCAGCCAGCGATGACGGCCACGAAACCCGCGGGTCCCATGGCAAGCGCGAAGCGGTGCAGCGGCCGCCATTCGTAAAGGCGCTGACGTATGCGCGCGTACAGCGCGAACGCGCCCAGTGCGATCATCAACAACCCGAGGCCAACCATGATGCGAAACGACCAGAACACGATGGCGACCGGCGGCCACTCCTTGCGCGGGACTGTTTTCAATCCCTTCGTAGGAGCGGAAAAGCTGTGATGCAGGATGAGCGAGCCGAGCTTTGGAATGGCCAGCGAATATTTCACCGTCGCCGTCTCCTGGTCGGGAAGACCGAAAAGGAATAAGGGCGCCCCGTCGGGATAGCTGTCGAAATGCGCCTCGACGGCCATGATCTTTGTCGGTTGATGCTCAAGCGTGTTGAGACCATGGGCGTCACCGACGAAGGCCTGGATCGGTGCAACGACGATCACCATTCCCATCGCCATCGAGAACATCACCCTAGCGCCCGGATTGGTCCTGTCGCGCAGGAGATGCCAGGCGCCCACTGCCCCGACGACCAGCGCCGTCGTGAGATAGGCGCCCAGTACGGTATGAACGAGCCGGAACGGAAAGGACGGATTGAAGATGATCTGCCACCAGTCCGCCGGTACGAATTGTCCCGCATCGCTGATCGAATGGCCGGCCGGCGTCTGCATCCAGGAATTGGCCGCGAGGATCCAGAACGCCGACAGAAATGTGCCGAAAGCGACCGCCAGCGTGGCAGAGAAGTGGAGACCCTTGCCGACGCGGTTCATGCCGAAAAGCATGATCCCGAGGAACCCCGCTTCCAGGAAAAACGCCGTCAACACCTCATACGCCATCAACGGCCCGATAACCGGGCCGACGCGATCGGAGAACGCGGACCAGTTCGTTCCGAACTGGTACGTGAGCACAATGCCGGACACCACGCCCATCGCGAAGGACAGCGCGAAGATCTTGATCCAGTAGCGGAACAGATCGAGGAAGACCGATCGCCCCGTCCAGAGCCAAAGGCCTTCGAGCACTGCGAGGTAGCTCGCCAGGCCAATGCTGAACGCCGGAAAGATAAAGTGAAAGGAAACGGTGAAGGCAAACTGGATACGAGCCAGCAGGAGCGCGTCGAAGCCCTCGAACATATCCATCTCCATTCACGGACGTGGCAACGTAACACAAACCGGAATGTTCGCCCACAGCAGGGCATTCCCTCGTCCGCTGAGGGGCCGAGCGTGGGCGCGAGAGTGCGGCAATGGAGACAGTCCCGGTTCGAGCCATGGCAATCACGGCGGCTGCAATCCCGAAAACTCCTGATCATGCTCGGGCACACATTCAGAGCAGCATTTCGAAACCACGGGTATTGCGTGTGGTTCACGAACACACCGAAAAGCAAGCCGATTCGGCCGCTTCAGAATGCCGGCACAGAGCGTGAGAGCTCATCGCGGAAGGATCATCGTTGTGGCGGCCGACGCATTTGCGGCCGTCCCGCGATGCAGCACCGGATTTGCGGGCGTGAATGCGGACGGCCGCCGGACATCCTTATCTGGTGCGTAACTGCCGATGAATCGCGGGCAGCAACGATCCGTCGTCGCCACTCAGCTCCCAGATCATGACGCCACCAAGACCTTGGCTGCGAACATAGTCCAGCTTCCTTGTGATGGATTCGGAATCGTCATAGCTGATCCAGACACGCTTCTCATCATTGAAGAGCCAAGGCACCTGTGCCTCGGGGTGCCAGAAGCGCTTGAACCTCCTTGCCGTCGCACTGCGCAGCTCGCGAAATGAGACCGTTCCGACGCCCCATTGCTTGTTCGACAGATCTGGTTCGGCGCTCTGGAACAGTCCGGCGCTCTCGCTTTTTACTCCGCTGTATCCGTGCCCGAAGAATGGCAGTCCCATCATAATCTTTTCACGTGGCACGCCTGCCGCCAGATATCGCTCGACTGTCGCATGCACATTCATGCCAGGTGCTGGGTCATTGGCAACGGCAAAGAGAGGAGCGTTGAAATTCGCAAGACGTCCTCCCGTATTGTAGTCGTATGTCATCAGGTTGATCCAATCGACCACATTACTGATCCGCGTCCAGACCAACTTCTCAATTGCCTGTCTGACGGACGCTGGAGCGGCGATCGTAAGCAGATAGCGACGGGACACCTCCGTGCCACGCGCGTCGAGTTGCCGTCTGAACTCCGCAAGCAGAAGCGCGTAGTTCTGCCAATCGTCCGGTCGATACTTGTTTTCAGGACGACCGCCTACGAACGGATACTCCCAATCCAGATCGAACCCATCGAACAGCCCGGGCCAGCGATCAAGAAAGAGTGTCAAAGCGGACGTCACGAACCTGCTACGGGACTCTGGCGTCAGCGCAACGTCGGAAAACTTTCCAGACCAGTTCCATCCACCAACGGCCACCAAAACCCGAAGATGAGGGTAACGCTTCTTCAACTCGCGCATCTGCGCGAAACTGCTTCCGGGCTGCAACGCGGCGCCGATCTGCCCATTGCAGGATCCGACATCCTGGCATGCGTCACCCAGAATGGCTTCGCCGTCGCCCGAAATGTTCGCGAACGCATAAATGACGTGCGTGAGCAACTCGCCCGGAATTTGCGCCGGGGTGTATCCGCCGTACGCGGCCCACGACGCGTAGTACCCAACGATGCGAGGGGCATGGCTGGCGGATGAGGCCCCTTGCGCAGTTGACCAGCCAGACACTGTCGTCAGACAGAGTAACGCGAGAATAATGCGGGACATAGTGACCCTCGCCTGCAGCCAAACCAGACGCTACCTCGCCTTTTCAATCGGCAAAGCTGCATTTTCTACAAAGGAGTACCTCTTAAGGCTTAGGCCGCTAACGGCGCTTACGTCTTAGGAATGCATGGTCAATTCTGCCCGTCTCTGAGAGCATCATTCAACGATTGCTTACTCCCATCCGCCACGCAGGAGCGCGACGATGTCGGAGCTAACGAGAGGAGACCGCGAACAGCATCCCGTTTTTCTGGACAAGCGGGGTAACAGAGCCTTTTGCACCAACCTTTTCCTCGCCGCTGTCGGTATATCCGCCGCGATCGGGATTCTTCTTGTCGCGCGCGGACTAATTTTGACGCCCGCCTTGCCACCACTTTCCGCAGGCGGCCCGACGCTGCAATCCGCTCCATCCAGCCCTGAGGATGCGAACAGACCCTCATTGGTCCTGGCGGTTAATAGCGTGCACAATCGGTACATCCCGCAGCAAGCCGTTCACGCACTCCGATTCGCATTTCTGGACCATGCCGACGTCGGGAGTTTCGCCTCGCTTCAGCAACACGCCAATCAGATTGACGCTATCATCCCCGATTGGCTTGAAATCGCGAGGCCCGACGGAGTCGACATGCTAAAGGCCGAACGGAAGGCTCGCACGGTACAGATATGGCTGCGTCAGCATGCACCGCATATCAAAATCTATCCTGAGCTTTCGACCACGATGAGGGGTGGAGACCTCGTCGAACTCCTGGTCGACCCGACCGGGCGAAAGCGGTTGATCGATGCAATCACGCGCTACTTAAAAGACAATAACTTCAGCGGCTTGACCGTTTCCCTGGGTCACCTTCCGAGATCCGCTCATCGTACACTTGTCGCTTTTCTGGAAGAGTTGGGTCACGCCCTTCGTGCTGATGGACGGCAGCTATTGTTCATGCTGCCTGACGATGAAACGGCTCAACGCATCAAGGCCCTAACCCGCCCGTGCGACTATGTCCTGCTCAAGCTTCATGATGATGACAGTACCCAACAAACACCGATCGCTGCCCAAAACCGTTTCGAGGCTCGCCTCAAATCGCAATCCGCGGGCATCGACCGAAGTAAGCTGGTCGTCGTAGTCGCTTCGCTCGGATACGACTGGGATGAATGGGGCGGCAAGCGCCTGATTTCCAACCAGGCGGCTTGGGACCTTGCTTCCCGAACGAACACGAAGCCGGTCTTTGATCCCGGCAGCCTCAATCCGGGTTTCACCTATCGTGACGAAACGGGCACCCACCATCACGTTTGGTATCTCGACGCTGTAACCGCCTTCAACCATTTGAGGGCGGCACTGGCCACTCAGCCGAGCGGCATCGCTATCTGGCGGCTTGGGCTTGAAGACAGGGGCGTCTGGGCTTCGGCCGGACGTGGCAGGCTGCCGGACGAAAGGGCACTCGCGGACATCATTAGCATGGCGCCTGGGTATGATTCGTTTACACGGGCAAATGCAGTTGCCCTAGGGGTTCAGCCGGGTAACGCCGGCGAACGGCAGATCTCGTACAATCCGGGCCTATCGCTCGCGGTCAATCAATCGATCGTCACGTTTCCACGACAAGCAGTCCTGACCGAGTGGCACCCCGCCGAACCCGACACGATAGCCATCACGTTCGACGACGGCCCGGACCCGAACTACACGCCGAAAATCCTTGACATCCTCGCACAAAGATCCGCCAAGGCGACATTCTATGTCGTTGGCGTTAACGCATTAACGTACCCGGATTTGCTCCGGCGCATTTACGACGAAGGGCACGACCTCGGGCACCACAGCTGGTCCCACGCAGAAATGCATTCAGGCGCCAGCCTTGCACGGATCAGATCCGAGCTGAACGGCACTCAGCGCGTATTCGAGGGAACGCTTGGCATCAAGTGCGTTCTCTTTCGTCCGCCATATACCGGGAGCAACTATTCGCAACTCGATAATGCCGTGGATCTGGTGAGGATTGCAGCAGAGCTCGGTTACGTCTTCGCCGCCTTTGATGCGAACAGCTTCGATTACTTCTTTCAAAGAGACCAAATCGTCGCCGAAACGCTCGCTCGGGTACAGAGTGGCGCGCGGGTACTCTTGTTCCACGACGCGGGCGGTGATCGGCAACGCACCATCGATGCCCTGCCCATCGTCATCGATGAGTTGCAGGCCAAGGGCTTCCGTTTTGTGACGACTCACGAGTTGATCGGGAAGTCACGCAGCGACATCATGTCACCAGTCGTTCCAGACTCGTCGACCGAGCGCGCCGAGGCGTTGATCAGGGTAAAATCAGCTGGCTTTCTGCTTAGGCTCAGCGAAGCTATCCCGACCGTCGCAATTGCGGCGGCGCTTCTAGGCATCCTGCGCATCTTGCTGATCATCATTGCCGCGCTAGTCCAGGCACGCAGGACATCCGGTCGGCGCGTTCAATGGCATCCCGACAAGATTGCCGTTTTGGTTCCTGCCTACAATGAAGAAGAAGTGATATGCAAAACGGTCTCGGCATTGCTGTCGTCGACATGTGCCGATCGGCTTCAGATCCTAGTTGT
>Ga0180218_1002090_pt1 | contig 10820 bp, 9 predicted proteins | sample eDN3rd37CKraftBY_FD_151334 | JGI IMG/M metagenome (GOLD analysis project Ga0180218, IMG submission 151334) | Enriched backyard soil microbial communities from Emeryville, California, USA - eDNA 3rd pass 37_C Kraft BY (version 2) (version 2) | ecosystem: Environmental > Terrestrial > Soil >... | reverse complement strand
GCCCAAGAGCAGCAGCGGCCACAGAACGTCGAGGTAGACGGCGTCGACGGTCAGCCTGCTCGTCAGATACAGCCCGGCCGCGACGAGCAGGAAGCCCGGGACGGTGAGCAGTCGCAGACCCACGCGGGGCTCCAGCCACGGAGCCAGCACCGAAATCCCCACCAGCGGAACTCCCAACGGTGCGATCGCGACAGCCGATTCCAGTGCCCCGTAGCCGAGGATCAGCTGCAGGTACTGCACGATCAGAAACGCCAGGCCAAACATGACCAGGAACTGCAGGCCCACCGAGAGTGCGCCGCCACCGAAGTTGCGGTCGCCGAACAACCGCAGGTCGAGCAACGGATGCTCGATACGCAGTTCGACGGCCCCGAACACGAGCGTCGCGACGGCACCACCGGCGAAGAGCATGAGCACCACCGGGTCGGCCCACCCGCGCGAGGGAGCCTCGATGAGTCCGACGACGATCAACGCGATCGCCGCCACCACCGCCGCCGACCCGACGATGTCCATCCGGCGCCGGACCTCCTGGCGGGACTCGGGAACGGTGCAGGCCGCGAGCAGCAGTGCCGCGCCCGCTACGGCGAAGGCGATGAAGATCGACGTCCAGGACCACCAGCGCAGCAGCATCCCGGAGCACAGAAGTCCGATGATGGCGCCCGATCCCGCAACACCGGCCCACATGCCCACCGCACGGCCGCGGTGTGCGGCAGGGAATGTCGCGGTCATGATCGACAGAGTCGATGGCATCATCAGTGCCGCACCGGCACCGGCAAGCGACCGCGAGGCGATGATCCATGTGGGGTCCGAGGCGAACAGCGGGATGAGCGACGCCCCTGCAAACACCGCCAGCCCGACGGCGAGCACCCTACGACGCCCGTAGCGGTCGCCCATTGCGCCGGCCGGCAGCAGCAGACAAGCCAGGACCAGGGTGTACCCGTCGACGACCCACGTCAGCTGGGTCTGGGTGGCGCCGGTCTCGGTGGCTATCGGCGCCAGCGCGGTGTACAACGCCGCCATGGATCCGACGACCAACGCGACCGTCAGGCAGGAGACCGCAAGGGTCCACTTCTCTCGCGCGGACAACCTCGATGCCGTCAAATGACACTCCCGCCAATAAGCTACTTTCCGTAGCGCTACGCTACTATGAGTAGCACACTGGGAACAAGGAGGGCGACATCGCGACTGAGACCGCCTCCGACGACGACATCGACCCGCGGCGCCTGCGCTCTCGCGCGCGACTGCTGGACGCGGCGGCGCGCCTGCTGTCGACCGGCGGCGTGGAAGCCGTCACGGTCGATGCGGTGACGCGGGCATCCAAGGTGGCCAAGACCACGCTCTATCGTCATTTCGACAGCGCGACAGAGCTTCTCGCCGCCACCTTCGAGCGGATCCTGCCTCAGGTCACTCCGCCCCCGGCGACCGGAACCGTTCGCGAACAACTGGTCGAGCTGCTCAGCCGTCAGGCCACCCTGCTTCACGAGGCCCCGCTGCACCTCACACTTCTGGCCTGGGTGTCGCTGGGTCCGGCGGACGACGGATCGCGGAGCTCGCTGCGCGCACAGGTGATCGAGCAGTACCGTCAGCCCTTCGATCAGCTGCTCAACAGTGCCCAGGCCTGTGCCGAACTCGGTGATATCGACGTCGAGTTCGCGCTGGCACAGCTGTTGGGCCCGATGCTGTTCGGCGTGATGACGGGCATCCGCACCATCGACCGCGACGACTGCGTGAAGATCGTCGACGACTTCTTCGCCACCCACCGTCCCTGATCTCCCCGCGAGCAGTCGCAGAGTGCCCTGAAAACTCGTCAAAACCGGGCATTTCGCGACTGCTCGGCCCCTTTAACGGGAGAAGAACTTCAGCGGGCGCTCCACGAACTCGAAGACCACCCCGTCCGGGGAACGCAGGAACGCGATGTAGAGCCCGTCGATCTTGGTGCCGGGCAGCGGGCACCACACCGGGTCGCCGCACCGCTCGACCCAGTCGGGCACGGCGGCCAGGGCCTGCTCGACGTGCTCGACGCGCAGCGCGCAGCGGTACAGCCCCTGGCGGTTACCGCCCCACGGCACCGGCCACTGACCGGCGGTGTCCGGATGGCCCACCACTGTCACCGTGAACTGCTCGCCGTCCTCCGGCAGCGCGAAGCGGGCGACCGTGCAGTCGACCGACTCGCCAGAGGCCCCTGGGGCCAGTTGGTCTCCGGCCACGGTCATCGTCACCGGCGCAGACACCTCCGAGAACCCGATCGCGGTCAGGAACCTCGCGGTGGCCGCGAGATCGATCGCCGCGATCCGGATCCCGCCGAACAGTGCACCGTCGAGATCTCTTGACGTCTGGGCCAATTCGATCACCGCGCCGTCGCCGTCGACCGCGAGCACCGCCTTGGCCCCGGAGATCAGCCCGTCGACCGGCTCCCCCACCGTGACCCCGGCATCCCGCAGCGCCGACGCGGCGGCGTCGAGGTCGGCCACCCACATCAGCGTCGACCGGATTCCCGGCCGGGTCGGCGCGGTGTCCGGATCCCGCACCAGAGACGGCGAGAAGAACTCGATCGCCTCCAGCGCACACCCGTCGCGAGCGCCCCGGGTGTCGTAGAGAAACGCGGTCTCACAGAAAGTTTCACCGGCCGCGATCCCCAGGATGCTGCCGTCGGTGGCCACCTTCGGGTCGGTGCGCATCCGTGCGGACAACCCGAGCCCCTCGGCATACAGCCGCTCGGTCGCCTCCAGCGAGGCACAGTTGAGGTTGACGTGCAGGAACCGCCGCGCGAGAACGTCGGAACCCACTACAGCGCCACCGACTTGATCTTGAGGTCGATGATCGCGTCCTCGTCGTAGCCGAGTTCGGCGAGCAGTTCGTCGGTGTGCTCACCGTGTCCGGGCGCGCACCGTAGCGACAGCGGTGTCTCGTCGAACTGCACCGGGCTGGCCGCCAGCGCGAACTCGTTGCCGTGCGCGTCGGTGGTACGAGGCAGATACCCGTTGGCGATCACCTGCGGATCGTCGTGGATCTCGCGGGCGGTCCGCATGACGTCCCACACGCCGTCGAAGCCCTCGAACGCCTTCTCCCAATGCGGAAGATCCTGGGACGCGAACGTCTTGCGCAACTCGGCGATGCAGGCGACACGATTCTCGAAACGCACTGCCGCGTTGGCGAAGCGCTCGTCGTCGATCAGGTCGGTGCGTCCGAGCCGCGTGCAGAAATCGGCCCAGAACCGGTCGGCCTGCAGCAGCACGAACGCGATGTGCCGGCCGTCGCGGGTCTGATACATACTCGCCACCGGGTTCGGCATCTCGGGCAGGTTGAACTTCGGGATGTCCGCGCCGATGACGCCGGCGCCCACCACATCCGGGCCCAGCTGCCAGATCGCCGCTCCCAACAGCGACACGTCCACCACCGACGGCTTGCCGGTGCGTTCCCGCTTGAACAAGGCGCCCGCGATGCCGGCGGCGATCGTCAACCCGCCGTAGACATCACCGAAGGCCGGCCGCTGGATGGGCGGATACGAGCCGTCACCCGCGGCGTAGGCCTCCCCGATACCGCCGCGTGCCCAGTACGCGGCGAGGTCGAACCCACCCTGCGTCGCGAGATCGCCCTTGGTGCCGTACCCGTGGCCGCGCGCGTAGATGATCTTCGGGTTGCGGGCCCGCACCTGCTCGACGTCGATGCCCATCCGCTGCCGCGAGTCCGGCAGCAGGTTGGTCAGGAACACGTCGGCGGTCTCGACGAGCTTCATCAACACCTCGAGGCCCTCCGGGGTTGAGGTGTCCAGCCCGATGCTGCGTTTGCCCCGGTTGGGCTGCTCGATGAAATGGTTCACCCCGCCGGCCCCTGCGACGATTCCGGAACTCACCAGACCGCGCTGGGGATCTCCGGTCTCGGGATGCTCGACCTTGATGACGTCGGCGCCCCAGTCCGCCAGCACCGCACCGGCCGCAGGCACGAAAGTCCAGGCGGCGACCTCGATTACCCGAACTCCTTTGAGAATGTCAGTCACTGGCCAGCCTCCAGGGGATAGGCGATCGTCTTGGTCTCCAGGTACTGCAGGAAGCCCTCGTGGCCGTTCTGACGGCCGATGCCGCTCATCTTGTAGCCGCCGAACGGGGCGTCGGCACCGTAGTACATGCCGCTGTTGATCATCAGCGACCCCGTGCGGATGCGCCGGGCAACGGCCATCGCGCGATCGTCGGGACCCATGATCGCCCCGGCCAGCCCGTAGGTCGAGTTGTTGGCCAGCTCGACGGCGCCGTCATCGCCGCCGTCGTACGGCGTGATCGACAGCACCGGACCGAAGATCTCCTCCTGGAAGATCGTGTGGTGCGGTTCGACGTCGGCGACCACCGTCGGTGCCACGAAGTAGCCGCGCTCCAGGCCATCCGGCACCCCGCCGCCCGTGGTGATCCGGCCGCCGTCGCGCTTGGCGATCTCGATGTAGTTGAGCACCCGGTCGCGCTGTCTGGCCGACACCAGCGGCCCGCAGAACGTGTTCGGATCGGCCGGGTCCCCGACCGTCAGCGCGCCGAATGTCGCGCTCGCGACCTCGACGGACTGGTCGTAAATCGACCGCGGCACCAGCATGCGCGTCGGCAGCGCGCAACCCTGACCTGAATGCATCAGTGCGCCAATGCATCCAGGCAGGGCAGTGGCCAGATCCGCGTCCTCGAGCACCAGATACGCCGACTTGCCGCCGAGCTCGAGCATCGTGCGCTTCATGGTGTCGGCGCCCAGCCGCTGCAGCAGCTTGCCGACTGCGGTCGATCCGGTGAAGGAGATCATGTCGACACGGGGGTCGGTGGCGAGCACCTGGGCGATGTTGTTGTCCGTCGTCGGAACGATGTTGACCACACCCGCCGGGATATCGGTCTTCTCGGCGATGATCCGGCCCCAGCGCAGCGCACTCCACGGCGTCTCCATCGCGGGCTTGAGCACCACGGTGTTCCCGGTGGCCAGCGCCTGACCGATCTTGTTGCTGATGATCTCGAACGGGAAGTTCCACGGGGTGATCGCGCCGACCACACCGACCGGCTCCTTGACGACCTTGCGTTGATACGGCACTCCCATCAGGGCCCCGTCGGGCAGCGGGCGCTCCCACTCGAACTCGGTGATGTACTCGGCCGGCCAGCGCACCGCATCGGCCAGCGGCCACTCCAGCTGGGCGATGAACGTCATGCCGACCGTCGCGCCGACCTCGGCGATCAGCTCGGCGCGGATGTCCTCCTTCTCCTCCTGCAGCGCGTCGTGCAGCTGCAGCAGGCAGCGCTTGCGGAACTCGTGGTTGGTGGACCAGTCCGTGGTGTCGAACGCCCGCCGGGCGGCCGCGATCGCCTGCTCCATGTCCTCGGCCCCGGCGTCGGTCGCGGTACCCAGCACCTCCTCGGTCGCCGGGTTGATGTTGTCGACGGTCTTCCCGGTCGCTGAGTATCGAAGCTCGCCGTCGATATAGAGGCGATCCTCGGGATTGAAGGACACGGTCACTGGCACTCCCTCTCGCTGGACTGTCGTCGCGCGCTAGTGTACCTATTTATAGATAATTGTTTAGCTAATTCGGAGGTGACGCAGTGTCCACTGCCGTCGACCGTAGCGACTACGTGTCCGACGTGGCGCAGTTTCGGCAGGACTTCCGGCAGTACCTGCGACGGCTGGACTGCGCCGACGCCTGGCGCACCGCCTCGTTCCGCACCGCCGAGGAGGGACTCGCCCACGACGCCACGGTGATGGCCCGGCTCAACGCCGACGGCTGGAACCGCTACGGCTGGCCCGAACAGGTCGGCGGGCTGGGCGGCAACGAGATCCACCGCGCCGTCCTCTACGAGGAGCTCGGCCAGGCGATGCTGCCGATCCCCGCCCAGGCCTGGACGCTCGAGGTGATCGCACCGTCGGTGCTGAAGTTCGCACCGCACCTGGCGAGCCGGTTCCTGCCGAACTACCTCAACGGCTCCGAGTGGTGGGGCCAGGGCTTCTCCGAACCCGAGTCCGGCAGCGACCTGGCCTCGCTGCGCACCCGCGCCACCGTTGACGGCGACGGGTTCGTCGTCAACGGCCAGAAGATCTGGACCAGCCAGGGCGCCACCGCCAAGCGGCTGCTCGTGCTGGTGCGCACCGGCACCCCGGAGAGCCGCCACCGCGGCCTGTCCATGCTGCTCATCGACACCGACACCCCCGGCCTCACCGTGCGTCCGATCGCGCTGGCCAGCGGCCGCCGGGAACTGGCCGAGGTGTTCTTCGACGACGTGCGGGTGCCCACGGACCGGCTGATCGGCGAGGTCGGCGGCGGGTGGGCCGTGACGATGTTCCTCATGCAGTACGAGCGCGGCATGTACGGCTACGCGGCGCTGAACAAATCGCTGATGGAGCTGAGCCGGGTGCGCGAGTACATGGTCGAGCGCGCCGTCGGGCAGTCCGCGTGGGAGAAGTTCGCGCGGGTGTACGTCGAGGTCATCACCGCCCAGGCGCGCGCTGCCAGCAACGTGCGGAGGCTGGCCGCGGGTGAGGCGATCGGCCCCGAGAGCAGCATCGACAAGCTGCTGTTCAGCGAGGCCGAGCGCGACGTCAACGACCTGATCATGGACATCGCACGCGACCACATCATGGTCGACCCCCTCGGCGCCGACCCCGCCGAACTCGACACCGTCCGCGCCGAATGGTGGTACTCACGCGCCGCCACGATCATGGGCGGCACCGCCGAGGTGCAGCGCGGGATCATCGCCGACCACCTGCTCGGACTGCCGAAGGAGAAGCGCGCATGACGGCCTCGCAAGTCGACGAGTCGTGGCCGATGGTCGAGGAGGCGGTGTTCCGCCTGTTCGACGAGATCGCAGCCAAACAGGATCACGTCGCCATCGATCCCCTGCTCTCCGAATTGGGTTGGGCCGACATTGAATCCGAGTATCCGGTGGAGGCGTGCGCACTGTTGTTCCGCGCCCAGGGCCGCTCCCTCGCGCTGACCGACGCACTCGACCGCGTCATGATCGCCGAGATGGCCTCGCTGGTCGAGGAACCCGTCGACTGCGTCGTGCTGCCCGCGCTGGCACAGGCCTCGGTGCCCAGCTCCAACGAGGGGCAGGTGAAGGGGATCGTGCTCGGCCCGCTGCGCGGGCGGGTGCTGGTCCCGGTGTCCGGTGCGATGGGCACGGTGTCGGCGACGGTCGTCGACGCCGATCAGCTGCGCGCCACACGCCTAAACACGTTCGACAGCTCCGTCGTCTGGACCCGCGTGGAAGGCGCCACCGACGGTGAGTTGGTCGACGCCTCGACCGAGTGGGCCCGCGCGGTCGCGGCGGCCCACCGCGCGCTGGCCACCGAGCTGATCGCGCTCGCCGACCGCGCACTGCAGATCGCCGTCGAACATGTCAGTGTCCGAGTGCAATTCGGCTCACCGATCGGCTCGCTGCAGTCACCGCGCCACCTGCTGGCGGCCGCCGCCGCGAAACTGGAAGGGGCCCGCGCCCTACTCGACGACTCGTGGCACTACGGCGGGGTGCTGTCCGCTCAGGTCGCAAAGGTCTCGGCCGGACGCGCCCACCGCGCGGTGTCCGACGCCGTGCTGCAGGTGTGCGGCGCGGTGGGGCTGACCGCCGAACACGACCTGCACCGGTACGTGCGGCGAGGGATGCAGATCGACTCGCTGTGCGGTTCCTACCGACAGCTGGAATCGCTGCTCGCCGACCGCCTGTCCGCCATCTACGCGCCCGGCCGCGCACTGCCCGCCATCATCAACGTCAACTGAGGGAACCCGTATGCGCCGCAACATCTTCGAGCAGGTTCACGACGACTTCCGCGCCACCGCAAGGGAGTTCTTCGAACGTCATTGCGTTCCGAACGTCGAGAAGTGGGAGAAACAGGGCAGGGTCGACCGGGAAGCCTGGCTGGCCGCCGGTGAGGCGGGGTTGATCGGGTGGGAGTTCGACGAGAAGTACGGCGGCCTGGGCGTCAAGGACTTCCGGTTCAACCAGATCATCTCCGAAGAGATGTTCATGACCGGGTCGGTCGGCATCGGCCTCGGCGTGCAGAACGACATTCTGATGCCGTACCTGCACACGCTCACCACCGAGGAACAGAAGGAACGCTGGCTGCCGAAGTTCATCTCCGGCGAGTACATCGGCTCCATCGCGATGTCCGAGCCGGCCGCAGGCTCGGACCTCGCCGGCATCAAGACCACCGCGCGCGACGCCGGGGATCATTGGGTGGTCAACGGCCAGAAGACCTTCATCAGCAACGGGCTGCTGTCGAAGCTGGTGTTGACCGCGGTGAAGACCGACCCGTCGGCTGGGCACCGGGGCATCAGCCTGCTGATGATCGAGGACGGGATGGAGGGGTTCACCCGCGGCCGCAAACTCGACAAGATCGGCCAGTACTCCGCCGACACCGCCGAGCTGTTCTTCGAGGACGTCAAGGTGCCCAAGGAGAACCTCGTTGGCGAACTCAACCGCGGGTTCTACCACCTGATGCAGAACCTGCCGTTCGAACGGGTCGGGGTCGCCTGCTACGCGCTGCCCGCGGCGCGCCGGGCACTCGAGCTCACCAAGCAGTACTGCCTGGAGCGCACCGCGTTCGGCCAGCCGATCGGAAAGTTCCAGGTCAACCGGCATTTCATCGCCGAGATGCAGACCAAGCTCGACGCCGCCCAGACCTACCTGGACCAGTGCGTGCTCGCGGTCAACGAGGGCTCGCTGTCCCCCGCCGACGCCGCCGGCCTAAAGTGGTGGACCTCGGAGGTGCAGTGGGAGATTATCGACCGCTGCCTGCAGCTGCACGGCGGGTACGGCTACATCAACGAGTACGAGGTGGCGCGGCTGTGGCGTGACTCGCGGGTGCAGCGGCTCTACGCCGGCACCACGGAAATCATGAAGGACCTCATGGGACGAGCGATGGGTTACTGACGATGGGTGGAAATGAGCTTGCTCACCCTCGGCGCGCGTATCGCGGGTGACAACCGACGTTTGGGTTAACCTCGAAAACAGTTAGTGGATTCTGGAATGGGGTGGAGGACGACATGGAGGTCACCAGCCTTCGCGAGCCGAAGATGGCGGACCGGGTAGCCACCGTCCTCCGCCGCATGTTCATCCGCGGGGAGATTCCCGAAGGGACGATGCTGCCCCCGGAGTCGGAACTCATGGAGCGGTTCGGCGTGTCGCGCCCGACGCTGCGTGAGGCGTTCCGCGTCCTGGAGTCCGAGTCGCTGATCGTCGTGCAGCGCGGCGTGCGCGGCGGTGCCCGGGTCACCCGGCCGCGCCGCGAGACGCTCGCGCGCTACGCCGGGCTGATCCTCGAGTACGAGGGTGTGACGGTCAAGGACGTCTACGAGGCCAGGGTGGCGCTCGAGGTGCCGATGGTGGTGCAGCTAGCCAAGGACCGCAACCCCGCGGTCATCGCCGAGCTCGAACGCATCGTCGAGGCCGAGTCGAAGCTGGAGCCAGGCGCCGAGACCGTCTCGCAGCTCACCGACTTCCACGGCGCGATCGCCCGGCTGTCGGGCAACAAGACGCTGCAGATCGTCACCGACATGCTGCACCACGTCATCGAGAAGGCGAACCGGTCACTGCAGCCCACCGAGGGCACCCGCGCCGAGCAGGCGGTCAAGAAATCCACCAAGACCCACCGCATGGTGCTGGACTACATCAAGGCCGGAGACGCCGAGAAGGCCGGCGAGCTCTGGCAGAAGCACCTGCAGAAGGCCGAGGAGTACCTGCTGTCGGGCACCGAGATGTCCACGGTCGTCGACCTTCTCGAATGACCGGGGTTTTCAGGTGACCGACCTCGCCGCGGCTGGCGACCTCGAGACGCCCGCCCACCTGCTGCGCCGGTTCGAGATCGACGTGCTGGGCGTGGACATGGACGCCGCAACGGTGGAGATGTCGATGTCGCTCGCCGGCATGCGTAATCCGTTCACCGGCCATCCGACCGTCGCCCCGCTGGGGCTGCTCGTCGACTCGGCCAACGGCATGTCCAACCACTACCGGCATCGCGGCAGGGAGTGGACGGTCTCCAGCGAGCTGGCCATCGAGCTGAGCCCGGAGGGGAGTGTGGTGGCGGCGGCCGACGACGCCCCACCCGTCGTGGCCACGGCCCGCCCGCTCGGCCCCCGTGACAGCGGATCGTCGCTCTCGGTCTGCACGCTGACCTGCGGCGGCGTCGTCATCGGCGGCGGGACCGTGCGCTCGTACTTCGTCACGCCCGACGAGGTGAACATGGACGAACCCGAGGAGACGCTGGTGCGGACCGAACGCACCACGCTGGCCGAACTGATGGCCGTCGAACCGGTGCCCGCCCCCGACGGCGTGTGGCGTCTGCGCCAGAAGGTCGACCCGTTTCTCAACAACGCCGTCGGTATCGTCAACGGCGGAATCGCCTCGACGGGACTGGAACTGGTGGCGTCCGCGGCGGTGAACACCGGCGACGCACCGATGCGGACGGCGTCGGTGCGGGTGAACTTCCTGCGCCCGTTCTACGCCACCGACCAGTCCCGCTACGAGGCGTCGCCTCTGCGCGTTGGACGCGGAACCGCGGTGGCCGACGCCCAGGCCATCGGGGACGACGGCCGCCCCGCGCTCGTCGCGCGGATCACCGCGTACCGCTAACCTCGTGTGATTTGGGTGTAGTTGGTCGCGCTGGGCGCCACCAACTACACCCAAACCGCTACTTCTTCTTGGCGCGGAACGCCGCCACCCGCTCCTGGAACTCCGGCGTCGAGAACGACGTGTACTCCTCGGCCAGCGCGTACTCGAGGATCCCCAGCGCAGCGCGCGACAGGTGCATGTTCATCGCGACCTTGGTACACCGCAGCGCCTGCGGCGGCAGCGCGGCCAGTCGCTCCCCGATCGCCA
>Ga0180218_1002089_pt1 | contig 10822 bp, 14 predicted proteins | sample eDN3rd37CKraftBY_FD_151334 | JGI IMG/M metagenome (GOLD analysis project Ga0180218, IMG submission 151334) | Enriched backyard soil microbial communities from Emeryville, California, USA - eDNA 3rd pass 37_C Kraft BY (version 2) (version 2) | ecosystem: Environmental > Terrestrial > Soil >... | reverse complement strand
CCCGCGCGCGGCCGCCACGCGATTCAGATCGAGATCGACCGCCGTCTCTACCTTGAGCCCGATCTGCGCGCACCCGGCCCCGGCGTCGTCCCGATCGGCGCCATGCTCGCCCGGATGGCGGCTGCGATGGCGGACGAACTGGGCGCGGCCGCCCCGCTCGCCGCCGAGTAGGCGGTTTCTCAAAATAAAGAGCCACCCCGCGTGTCCGCGGGGTGGCCAAGGTTCAGGGAGGAAGCACACCCGAAGGTGTGCTAATGCGCACCCGCGAAAGGGGAACACGAGCAGCGCATCGGGGGCAAGATAAGCGCGATCGTGATAGCTTTCAACCCATTAGTCCCGCCGTTCCCGATAAAAACGCCGCGCGCATCATGCGCGTGGTTCGGCGCACGGCAGGATCCGCGCCAACACCGTGTCGCGCAGCCGGAAATGATGCCATAGCGCCGCGCTGACGTGCAGTATGATGAGCGGCACCAGCACCCAGCCGAACACGACATGGAACTGGTGGAAGGCGCCTCCCACCCCCTCCGCCCCGCGCGTCACGGGGAGGAAGGGGACGTCGAACAGATCGAAGTAGGAGATCGGCCTGCGCTTCTCCCCCGCCGAACTCATCCACCAGCCGGACAGCGGCATCGCGATGATCAGGGCATAGAACAGCCAATGCAGCGCATGCGCCACGCCGACCTGCCAGCCCGGCATCGCCGGCAGCGGCGGCGGGCGATGGGTGAGCCGCCAGACCAGACGCCCCACGCTCAACACGAGGATCGTGATCCCCACCGCCTTGTGCCAGCCCATCAGCAGGCCCATCAGCGGGCGCGGCAACGCTTCATGCGTTATCCCGACCACGACATTGAACAGCACGAGCGCCGCGATCGCCCAGTGAAACAGCATCGCGCCGCGATCATAGGCCTCATAAGCCGCCGCGAACGGCGTTCCCCGATCATCATTCTCCATCGTCAAGCGTCCTGTGGCACCGGCACCGGCACCTTGCCGAGGTGCATCTGCCGGCCAAAAATCTCGCGAATCAGGCTTAAAGAAAAGAGGTGGGCATAAATCAGGGCAAGCGCGCCGGACTGGATCATCTTGCGCGCCTGATCGCCACGCAGTTCGCGGAGCTTCTCCTCCGAAATCATCTGGAAGCCGCGATAGACGAACGGCTTTTCGGCGCCCTCCGGCTGGATCGACACTTCGCCGTCGATCAGCAGCTTGAGATCAATGAGTTCCTTGACGAACGCGGCGGTGCGCTGGCCCGCCTGCTCGAACTGCTCGCAGAAACCCAATATGTCCTTGGTGGTCTGCGAGGGCTCGGTGCCGTCAAACAGGCGCTCGCCTTCGTCGAACTTGCCGACGGTGTCGGCCGTGGGATCGAAGCACAGCGACAACTCGTCGCTGTCCGGGCGCAGCTTCGCCAGCATGAACGGATAGCGGCGGACATAGGCCGGCACGTAGACCTCGCTGGTCAGCTTGCCGTCATCGCCGACGAAGACGTTGACGCCTTCGTTCAGCCCCATCAGCGCGAGCGGCACCGGATTCTCGCCGGCCGCGAACACGATCGGATAATGGCGGCTCGCCAGCCCGAACTCCTCCCCCGTCAACGGCACGGCATGGACGGCGGCGAGGAACGGCGCCGCGTCGACCCGTCGCGCGCTCCAGTCGCTGTGGAGATTGCTCGAAAGCGGCGCGAGTTCGTTATAGAAAAGCGGGAGTGGGTTGGCCGGTGGCGCGCTGGCCATAAGAAGCTCTCCTGATCTGGTGCACGAGCCATGGAGACGCCCCGGCCCTCACCACGTTGCGTCTATGGCGCGCCGCCCGTCGAGGCAAGCGCCACGGCCGGTTCACGCAGGCGCCGCTTCGATTTTTTCCGGCCATACCTCCCCGCCGTGGCCGGCGCCTATCCGCTCTGGAGCCCCATCAGGCTCAGCACTTCCTTGCGGCTGCGTTCGTCGGAGCGGAACAGGCCCATCATCCGGCTGGTCGTCATCGAGACGCCAGGCGTGCGGACGCCGCGCGCGGTCATGCAGGCATGGCTCGCCTCGATCACGACGGCAACGCCGCGCGGTTCGAGATGGGTGCAGATGCAATCGGCGACTTCCGCCGTCAGCCGCTCCTGAATCTGGAGCCGGCGGGCATAGCCGTGCAGCACCCGCGCCAGCTTGGAAATGCCCACCACCCGGTTGCGCGGCAGATAGGCGATGTGCGCCTTGCCGATGATCGGCGCCATATGGTGCTCGCAATGCGATTGGAACGGGATGTCGCGGAGCACCACGATCTCGTCATAGCCGCCGACCTCCTCGAAGGTGCGGCTGAGATGGTAGGCCGGATCCTCGGCATAGCCCTGGCAATATTCCTTCCAGGCGCGCGCGACGCGCTTGGGCGTGTCCAGCAGACCCTCGCGCTCGGGATCGTCGCCCGCCCAGCGGATCAGCGTGCGAACCGCCTCCTCCACCTCGGGGGGAACGGGAAGCTTGGCGGGCCGCCCGGCGGCGCGGTCCATCGCGGCATCCTCGGCCTCGCTCATTCGATCTCCTTTCGGCGCGCACGGCGGCCGATGCTGGGAAAACCGCCCCTTGGGCGAGAGAATCGGCCGCTGTCAACGCCGACATGCCCGGCCGGAGCCCGGAAAAGCCGGCGCGGACGGACGATACCGCCCCCTTCGGGCGCTCAGGACAAAATATTCGTGGGCGTTATGGACTTATAGCGGACTCACTCGGCTGCCCAGGCGCCAATCGCCGTACTGGGCAGCTCCACAATTCGCGCCGTCATTGCTTTTTCAGGATCGGTCTTATATAAAGAGGACGCTGACGCCGTATACGGCGGAATCTGATGTCCGTTGGACACATCCTTTCCTTTCGCGCCTCCTGGCTACGCGAATAATCTGTTTCGTGAGGGAAACACCATGCCTGTCGGCACCGTTGAATCATCCGCACCGGACGGCGGCGCTTCCGCCCCTGATACGCCGCGCACGCGCCACGGCCGGCGGGTCTGACCGGCATGGCCAAAGAAGATCTGATGACCTTCGACGGTCTGGTCGATGAGGTTCTCCCCGACGGGCGTTTCCGCGTCCTGCTGGAGAACGACCATCGGATCATCGCCTATACCGCCGGCAAGATGCGGCGTTTCCGCATCCGCACCGTGGTCGGCGATCGCGTTCAAGTGGAAATGACGCCGTACGACCTCGACAAGGGGCGCATCGTGTTTCGCGAAAGGACGCCCGGCTCGGGGCCGGGCGCCCCCCGCAAAGGGGATCGCCGTTAGCATCCCGCCATTCCAACCCGCGCCGTCCGGCGCATTTCAAGGATATCATGCACCTGTCTTCTTCTCTTCTTCCACCTTCGTCCCGGCCGGTCCGGCCCGTATCGGCCATCACCCCGGACCACCCGCCCCCATCGGGGCGCTCCCCAACTCTCTCGCGGCGTGAACTGCGTCGCATCGTGGCCGGCATTATCGGCTAGGGCTTCAGGCGCGGCACAATCGCCCGCCGGGCTCGTAACACAGGAGCGTCCGGCCCTCGCGGCTGCGTACGGGAAAGACGGAGGCTCAGGATTTTGTCCGGGCGGACGGCGCTTTCGCAGTCCGCCCCGCTAATCGGAGGAGTGTATCCATGGCGGCTACCAGCGAATTCTATCTTGCCCGCGCGGCCGAATGCGCCCGCGACGCGGAAAACGCTACGCTTGAGAACGTCCGCAAACGGTGCCGGCGGGCCGAGGCGGCATGGCTCGCAATGGCCCGGCGGATCGAGCAAGGCGAGGCGTTGCGCGCGTCGGTTGCCGCCGAAAAGGCCCGTTTGGCTGCCACTGCCGCCGCCGCATCACCCGGCATGCCGCAGCACTGATCGTCACGACTGCGGGGAAGGCGACGGCCCGGGATACCGGATCGTTCCGTCAGCGGCGACCACCGCGCCCGGCGTCAGGCTCGCGCGATCGACATGGGACGCGCCGAGAATGTGGAAAACCTGTTCACGCCGGGCGAGCAGATAATCCGTAATGATCCGACGGTGGCACCGCCACCACACGGCCTCCGCGCACATGATCGCGCAGCGCCGTTCGCCGCCCAGCGCCCGCAACTCTTCGAGGCCGGCGGCGAACGGCGCGGTCAGCGCGTAATCGGCATAGTTTCGGAAGCCGGCCACCCGCCAATAGCCGTTGGGTGAAGGCCGGACCGCGCGCGACCGGCCCCGGCGCCCGCCGAGCGCGGCGATATGATCGTAGCCGATCTGGCACGCCGCGAGCGCGCCGGGCAGCACGTCGCGATTATATTGAGGGTTGGTCCGCGAGCGCGGGATCGAGCGGACGTCGACCACCAGCCCGACGCGGGATTCGCGCAGCAGGTCGACGAATTCCGCAAGCGACCGGGTCGAGTGGCCGATGGTGAAAAACGGATTGGCCATGCGCCCGATCAAGCGCGCGACGGCGCGGTCCGTTCCCCTTGCGAATCGGACGCTATCCGCCGGAGCCCGCGGGCCCCGATCGCCTCTCTAATTGTCATCGGGATCGTCGAGGTCGCCGTCCTGCTCGCCCTCGATCGCGGCCAGATTGGTGCGAAGCCTGCCGAGCGCCATCCGCAAAAAAGCGACCTCGCCCACCGAAAACCCCGCGGTCGCGCGGGTCTCGACGTCCTGCGGCAAGGCGAGCAGCGAACGGAGCGCCTCGCCATCGGGCTCCAGGAAGAAGTGGATCCGGCGCCGGTCCTCGGCGCTGCGCGCGCGGCGGACGAGACCGCGCGCTTCCATGTTGCGCAGTTGCTCGGTCGCCGTGGCGGCGGTGGCACCCACGCGGTCGCTGATCTCCTTCTGGCTGAGGCCATCCTCTTCCCAGAGCGCCCGGAGAAAATACCACATCCCGATCGGCACATCGTGGGGAGCCAGCCGGGCCGCGAGCGCGCGGGACAATGCGCGCTGGGTCCGCTTGATCTGCGCGCCCAGGCTGCGTTCCAGCGTAAATTCGTCATCCGCCATCACGAAACCGCTTTCTCCCCAAAACCATCCTCGTACACATACCGCCGTTTCGCCGTCAGGGAATGGCGCAAGACGATCGGCCGACACGCCTTCGATCCAGAGCGGGAGGCGTAAGCCAGGACAAACGGGCAGCAGCCGTGATACTATTGCGCCATCGCCGGAGAATTGAACGGGGGAGAAGCGAATGTCGTCTGTGCATAATGAAGGCTCTTACGCGCCGCCGCCGCCCAGGACCGGCGGCATCTACGGCCGCGAGCATGACGGCACCTACCTCAAGAACTGGAATCCGCTGATGCTGGCGGAGGATCTTCCCGAAGGGAAAATCATCGGCCGGGACTTTCTGGGCACGCGGGTCATCGTCTATCGCGGGCCGGACGGGCGGCCGGTGGTGCAGAGCGCTTACTGTCCGCATGTCGGCGCCGATCTCGCCGAGGGCTGCCTCGTCGAAGGCGCCGTGCGCTGCGCCTACCATCACTGGCGGTTCGGGCCGGACGGCGACTGTGTCGAGATTCCGGGCGAGACCCACATTCCGCGCGCGGTCCGCATCTATCCCTATCCCGCCGCCGAGCGCTGGGGGCTGATCTGGGCGTTCAACGGCGAAACGCCGCTGTTCGATCTCCCCGAATTTCCCGACATCGCGGAGGAAGATCTCTATTATCGCGCCTTCTATCACGGCAAGCGGCCGGTAGAAGGCTGGATCAGCTCGTCCAATCTGGTCGATTTCCAGCACCTTCAGACGGTGCACAACATTCCCGATCCCATGCCGACCAGCGTCGACTTCGGGGACCATATCATCTCCGTCCGCCGGGAGACCGACACGCGGAGCGCCAACACCAACCTTTACGGGGGCACCTGGCTCGCCGCGCATACCCAGCTCGACGGAACCGATCGCTACTTCATGGCGGGCAGTTCGCAACTCGCGCCGGGCTGGTCGGAATCCTTCTTCGTCGTGGCGATGCCCCGGTCGCGGGCCGATGCGCTGGGCGAGGCGGCGGCATCCGCCGAACTCGAAGCGCAGGCGAACTATATGGACAAGCTCTACGGCGAGGACGAGCCGATCCTTTTCTCGATCCGGTTCCGGGGCTACGGCAAAAGCGCGCTGATCCGCAGCGACAAATATTTCGGCCAGTTCCTGCAATATATGGAGCGTTACCCCCGCTCGGCGCCATTCGACGTCTGAAGGCCGCCCGCCGAAAACCGCATAAGGATTCTAGAGCCGATCCGCCTCAGGTTGAATTGGATCGACTCCTGTTTTTGTTTGTTTGCCGTGATTTCCGGGTCGGCAGATGATGCCATCTGCCTCGAAATCACTCTAGCGGGCGACCACCGAACCGCCCAGCGCCAGAATCGCGCACAGGACGGCGGCGAGCAGCGCCAGAACGAGAACCAGGGGCCACGGCACCCAGCCCGGCCGATCGAGGTTGCGGCGGCGCATGCGCCGCCGGTCCGCGACGATCGCGACCAGCACGATCACCATGAAGCCGCCCGCCGCCCACCACCACGCCGCCTGTGCTTGCATCGTCTCTCGTGGCCCTCCACAAGACCTGCACGAGCCATAGCGGGAGATCGACCATGCGCCACCCCCTTATCCTCACGGCAACGCTCGCGGCGCTTGCCGCGCCAATCGCGGTTTATGCGGCACCGCAGGCGGCCGATCCGATCGCGGCCGCCATCGCCGGCCCGGATCGCACCGACGCCAACCGCGCGCGCGATCGTTACCGCCATCCGCTCGAAACGCTGACCTTCTTCGGGGTCACGCCCGATCAGACGCTAGTCGAATATGTCCCCGGCGGCGGCTGGTACACCGAGATATTGGGGCCGTTGCTGCGCGACAAGGGGCGTTACATCGCGCTGGTCTCCACCAGTCCGAGGATGGTCGAGAGCGCCAACCGGCTGGTCGCTTCGCGCGCGGCGATGCTCGGCGCCAATGCGTCGGTCGCCACGGTCGACACCGCCACCGGCGCGATCAGTATCCCGCCGGCCAGCGTCGATACGATCCTGACCTTCCGGAACGTCCACAATCTCATTATGAGCGGCGACACCGCGGCGCCGGCGGTCTTTGCCGCCTTCTACAAAGCGCTCAAGCCGGGCGGCACGCTCGGCGTGGTCGACCATCGCCTGCCCGAGGATCGCGATGCGGCGCTCGAAAAAAAGAGCGGTTATCTCAAACGCTCGACGATCGTGAAACTGGCGACCGACGCCGGGTTCCGTCTCGTCGCCGAATCGGAGGTCAACGCCAATCCGCGCGACAAGGCCGACTATCCCGGCGGGGTCTGGACGCTGCCGCCGACCCTTGCGCAAGGGGACGCCAACCGGGACACCTATCTCGCGATCGGCGAGAGCGATCGGATGACGCTGAAATTCGTGAAGCCCGAATAGGCTGATGCCTGATCCGCTTTGTCTGAGGCGGATCAGGCTTCCCTACGCTTTTGTTGGCCGCATTTTCGGCAGGCGGCGGATGATTGCCCTACCCGCCCAGCTTGTCGATCTTCGCCTGCAACCCGGCCAGTTGCGCGCGGAGTTCGGCCATCTCATCCTCGGTGTTGGTCGTAGTCGGCGGCGGCGGCGCGCTCGCCCCTGCCTTGGGCTTGAACGCGCCGGCCGCCGCCTCGAACATCTCCATGTTGCGCTTGGCGATCTCCGCGAACGGCCCGCCAGCGAACGCGCCTTCCATCGCGGTTCGGAACTGCGCCTGATTGCGGCGAAACGCTTCCATCGACGCTTCCAGATATTGCGGCACCATCGCCTGCATCGAATCGCCGTACAGCGAGATCAACTGGCGCAGGAAACTCACCGGCAGCATAGTCTGGCCGCGATTCTCCTCCTCCATGATGATCTGGGTCAGGACGTTGTGCGTGATGTCCTCTTCGGTCTTGGCGTCGATCACCTTGAAATCGCGGCCTTCTCTGGTCATCGCGGCGAGGTGGTCAAGCGTGATGTAGCTTGACGTTTCGGTGTTGTAGAGTCTCCGATTGGCGTACTTCTTGATGATGACCGTGCCCGATCCGCCCGAAGATTTTGCCATGCCCGTGCCCCTGCCAGAAAAATGTGCTGCGGCATCATCGCTGAATTCCGCGTCGCAACACAAGCCCCGTCCGCTGCCGCTGTTCATCGAAATGCTGCGCAGCGAAACCGACGGGGCGCCGCAGCACCGCGCCGCAGCGCTGCAAGGGCTGCGCGCCTATCAGGAGGCGCCGCGCCCGCCGCGCCCGCCGGCAATGCCGGTGGTTGCCGCTGCCGGCCGCGCGCTGCTGCGCGATTATGGCGGCACCGGGCCGCCGGTCGTCTTCATACCCTCGCTGATCAACCCGCCCGACGTGCTCGATCTCGCGGCCGACAATTCGCTGCTGCGCTGGCTGGCCACGCAAGGTGTTCACCCGTTGCTCGTCGATTGGGCGACGCCGACGCCCGACGAACGGACCCGGAGCGTTGCCGGCCATGTCGAGGGGTTGCTCCTTCCCTTGCTCGACGCCGTGGGCGAGCCGGTTTCGCTCGCAGGCTATTGCCTCGGCGGCACGATGGCGCTCGCCGCCGCCGCGCGCCGGCCGGTCCACTCGCTCGCGCTGATCGCCGCGCCGTGGCGCTTCGCCGGCTTCCCGGAGACGGCACGCGCGGATATCGCCACCCTGTGGGCCGGGGCCGAGCCGCTCGCGACCCGGCTCGGGCTGCTGCCGATGGAGGTCTTGCAGGCCGGCTTCTGGCGGCTCGACCCCGCCCGCACGATCGCCAAATTCGAGGCGTTCGGCCAGCTGGCGCCGGAGAGCGACGCCGCGCGCGGCTTCGTCGCGCTGGAGGACTGGGCGAATGATGGCCCGCCCCTGACCGAGGCGGCCGCGCGCGAACTGATGGTCGATTTTTTCGGCGCCGATCTGCCGGGGAGCAGGCGGTGGCGGGTCGCGGGCGCGCCGGTCGACCCGGTCGCGCTTAGCTGCCCGGTGCTCGATATCGTCTCGACGACCGACCGGATCGTCCCCGCGGCCAGCGCGGCCGGTTTCGGCGCGATGCTGACGCTCGATTCCGGCCATGTCGGGATGGTCGTCGGCCGGCGCGCGCGCGCGGCGCTGTGGGCGCCGCTCGCTCGCTGGCTCTCGGCCCCGCTCGGGTGATAAGGGCATCTGGTGGAAGCCCTGAGTCCCGGAAGGAAACCGATCATGTCCGATGTCGTCATCACCGCCGCCAAACGCACCCCGGTCGGCAGCTTTCTCGGCGCGTTCGCGACGACGCAGGCGCATGACCTCGGCCGTGTCGCGATCGAGGCGGCGCTGGCGCAGGCCGGCGTCGCGCCCGATACGGTCGACGAGGTCATCCTCGGTCAGGTGCTCACCGCCGGGCATGGCCAGAATCCGGCGCGACAGGCGGCGATTGCCGCCGGCATCCGCCAGGAGGCGCCGGCCTATGGGGTCAATCAGGTGTGCGGCTCGGGGCTGCGCGCGGTGGCGCTGGCCGCGCAATCCATCACGCTCGGCGACGCCCGCGTCATCGTCGCCGGCGGCCAGGAGAGCATGTCGCTTGCCGCCCATGCCCAGCATCTGCGCGCCGGCGCCAAGATGGGCGCCGTCACGCTCGTCGACACCATGCTGAGCGACGGCCTGACCGACGTGTTCAACGGCTATCACATGGGGATCACCGCGGAAAATCTGGCTGAGCGCTACCAGATCACGCGCGCCGAGCAGGATGCCTTCGCGCTCGCCAGCCAGCACAAGGCCGAGCAGGCGCGCGCCTCCGGCCGGTTCAGGGACGAGATCGCGCCGGTCACGGTCAAGAGCCGCAAGGGCGAGCAGATCGTCGCCGACGACGAATATATCCGCAGCGGCGCGACGATCGAGGCGCTCGCCGGATTGCGCCCCGCCTTCCGCAAGGACGGCACCGTCACCGCCGGCAACGCCAGCGGCATCAACGATGGCGCCGCGGCCCTCGTCCTGATGTCCGCCGAGGAGGCGAAAGCGCGCGGCAGCACGCCTCTGGCGCGGATCGTCTCATGGGCATCGTGCGGCGTCGACCCGGCGTTCATGGGCATCGGCCCGGCCCCGGCCAGCCGCCGCGCACTCGAAAAAGCCGGCTGGACGATCGACGATCTCGACCTGATCGAGGCGAACGAGGCGTTCGCGGCGCAGGCGCTGTCGGTCAACAAGGAACTCGGCTGGAACAGCGACATCATCAACGTCAACGGCGGCGCGATCGCGATCGGCCACCCGATCGGCGCCAGCGGCGCGCGCGTTCTCACCACTCTGCTCTACGAAATGGCGAAGCGCGACGCGAAAAAGGGGCTCGCCACATTGTGCATCGGCGGCGGCATGGGCATCGCGATGTGCGTCGAGCGCTGACCGCCGGCCATGGCGCGCCAGACCCGGGCCACACTCGCGCTGGCGCGCACCGGCTTCGCCTTCACGGTCCTCACCTACGCTTACGACCCGACCGCTGACAGCATCGGCCTGCACGCAGCCGCCGCGCTCGGCGAACCGCCGGGCCGCGTGCTCAAGACGCTGATCGCGGAGGTGGACGGCAAGCCGGTTTGCACCATCCTCGCGTCCGACCGCAGCATCGCCATGAAACGGCTGGCCGCCGCACTGGGCGGCAAGAGCGCGGCGATGATGCCGCCCGCGAAGGCCGAGCGGCTGACCGGCTACAAGGTGGGCGGGATCAGCCCGCTCGGCCAGCGCCACGCCGTCCCGACGTTCCTCGACAGCGCGGCGATCGACGAACCCCATGTCTTCGTCAATGGCGGCCAGCGCGGGCTCCAGATCCGGCTGTCTCCCGCCGATCTGGCGGCCGCGACCGGCGCCCGCGTCGTGCACCTCACCGCCTGAAGCATCGTCCGTCGCGACTGAGGCGGACGGTACCCTAACCGATCGGCCCGTCAGCGCGGCCCTG
>Ga0180218_1002086_pt1 | contig 10824 bp, 9 predicted proteins | sample eDN3rd37CKraftBY_FD_151334 | JGI IMG/M metagenome (GOLD analysis project Ga0180218, IMG submission 151334) | Enriched backyard soil microbial communities from Emeryville, California, USA - eDNA 3rd pass 37_C Kraft BY (version 2) (version 2) | ecosystem: Environmental > Terrestrial > Soil >... | reverse complement strand
GACCCGGTCGTTCGCAGCGGCGTCACCTGGTATTTACGCGCCCTGATTCTTGCCCTGCCTGCTGCCCTGGTGTTCCGCTCGATCTATGCATTGGGCACGGCCGTGTCCCGCCCCAAGGTCGTCATGGGTATCAATCTGGCCTGCATCGTGGTCAAGGGCCTGTTCAACTGGGTGCTTATCTTCGGCAAGTTCGGGGCCCCTGCCATGGGCGCGGCGGGCGCCGGCCTGTCCACCGCCATCACCAGCTGGTTCAGCCTGGCGGCGGGCCTGTGGATCATTCACCATGACAAGTTCTTCAGGCAATTTCAGCCGCGCCTGGACCGGCCCCGCTGGGCCGATCTCAAAGAACTGCTGCGCCTGGGCGTTCCCATGGGAGGCTCATACCTGGTAGAAGTGTGCGCCTTCAGCTTCATGGCCCTGTTGATCGCGCGCGAGGGCATGTACGCCGCAGGCGGCCACCAGATTACGGCCAACCTCGTGGCCCTGTGCTACATGCTTCCCATGTCGGTGGGCATCGCCTCGGCTTCGCTTACGGCCCAGGCCATCGGCGCGCGCGACATGGCCCGGGCGCGCCAGACCGGCCTGGCCGGGCTGACCATTACCCTGGCGGGTGCGATTATTACCATTTCGCTGGTGATGGGCGGGCGTCCTGCCATTCTCGCCGCCTATACCGACGACCTGAAGGTGGCGGCCATGGCTGCCGCCCTGCTGCAGATCGTTCCTTATTTTCACCTGTGCGACGCCATGCAGTGCATCAATTCATACCTGCTGCGCGCCTACAAGGTGGCCGTGGTGCCGCTGCTGATGCAGGTAATCGCACTGACGGGCATAGGCCTGATAGGCGGCTGGTGGCTGGGCTTCGGCCCCCTGGCCGGCAGCCTGAAGCCCGTACTGGACATCATCATGCCGGGCGCCCCGCAGGGCGCCTCGACGATGTGGCTGATGGCGGCCATCGGCCTGGGACTGTCGGCCCTGCTTCAGCACCTTTGGTACTGGCGCGTGGTGCGGCGCCACGCCCGGCAAGGGTGATCAGCGGTAAATGTAGTCGCGCCGCCAGGGGTAGGCCAGGTCGGCGGGATGGTCGAGCTCGTCGCGGCGTCCGACTGCGGGCTTGTGCTGCAGCAACACCTGGTGCAGCGCTATCCATGCGTGCTCGAACCCCATGGCGCAGCCGGCCAGGTAGATGCGGTAGGCGCGCAGCGAACGCTCTGCGTTCTCGCCCTTGAGCGTCTTGCGGGCTTCGTCGAGCCGGGCCTCGAGCGCGTCGCTCCAGGCCCAAAGCGTGCGGGCGTAGTGCGGGCGCAGGTTTTCGACATCGACGTCTTCAAGGCCGGCATCGGCAATCTGGGCCAATTCGTTGCTGATGTGGGTCAGTTCGCCGCCGGGAAAAATGTATTTTTCGATGAACTCGCCCATGCCGGCGCCCACTTCGGCGTTATAGACGCCGCCCGCCGTGATGCCGTGGTTCATGATCAGGCCGCCGGGCCTGAGCAGGCGCCGCAGCTTGGAAAAATATTCGAACAGCTGGGCGCGGCCGACGTGCTCGAACATGCCGACCGAAGCGATCTTGTCATAGGGCCAGGCTTCGTCCAGCTCGCGGTAATCGAGCAAGGTCATGCGAACCCGGCCCGACAGGCCTTTTTCTTCGATGAGCCGGTTGACGTAGGCGTGCTGGTTCTTGGACAGCGTGATGCCGGTGGCGTCGACGCCGTAGTTCTCGGCCGCCCACAGCAGCAGGCCGCCCCAGCCGGCGCCGATGTCCAGAAAGCGCTCGCCCTCATGCAGGCGCAGCTTGCGGCAGATGTGGTCGAGCTTGGCTTCCTGGGCCTGGGCCACTGTCATGTCGGGCTCGCGGAAATAGGCGCAGGAATAGACCCGGCGCGGGTCGAGCCAAAGCTGGTAGAACTCGTCGGACAAGTCGTAGTGGAACTGGATCTGGCGCGCATCGCGCGCCTGTGAATGCCGCTGGATGGAGACCCAGTGTCGCTTCATGCTGGTGAACCAGTTGCCCTTGGCCGTTTCAATGGGCGAATCGGGCAAGATCGACGAGGCCAGCAGCATCAGGTCGCGCATCGAGCCATCGAAATCGAACTTTCCCTCGACATAGTCTTCGCCCAGCGTGCCCGCCTCGCCCGAGGCCAGGTGGCGCAAGGTGGAATTATCCTTGACCTTCAGCCGGATGCGCGCATCGGCCGGCCCGGCGGTTTCTCCGCTGGGCAGCACCACCTGCACGGGCAACGGCAATGAAGCAAGCTTTTTTTCTACCAAAGACAAGACAGCACTCACGTTCTCAACTCCCTTTTTACTTAGCTGAAATCGAATCCTCAATCGGACAGCGAAGTCCTCGTTCTATATTTATATTCTGGTCACTGCCGATGCTGGCGGCAAGTCGGCCCGGGTTCTCGTTCTTGTCCGGACGGGCTGCTTGCCCGTCAATTTATCACCAAATGCGACCGTCGGCATGACTGGCGCCCACGGCCCGCCCGTTCGGCCCGTATCGCCAATCACTGTTAGACTACTCGCTTCTTTTCTCCGGGGCCCGTGGGCCACGCCTCTTTCATGTCTTCCAGACAACTGACTCGCACCATACCCGGCTGGCTGCTGCTCATGGGCGCCCTGACCGCCCTGGGCCCCCTGGCCATCGACATGTACCTGCCCTCGTTCCCGGCCATTGTCGAGGGCCTGGGCGCCACCCAGGGCGAGGTCGAGCGCACGCTGGCCAGCTACCTGCTGGGCATGGGGGTGGCGCAGATCATATACGGGCCGCTGGCCGACCGCTACGGCCGCAAGAAGCCGCTGATGGCGGGGCTTACCATCTTTACCATCGCATCGGTCGCCTGCGCCTTCAGCAACGACATCGAACACCTGACGCTCTGGCGCATCGTGCAGGCGCTGGGGGGCGCCGCGGGCATCGTGGTGCCCCGGGCGGTGGTGCGCGACAACCTCGACACGCGCGATGCCGCCAAAGCGTTGTCGCTGCTCCTGCTGATCATGGGCGTCATGCCCATCCTGGGTCCGATTCTGGGCGGCCAGATGCTGTTCATAGCGGGCTGGCGCGGCATCTTCGGCATCATGGCCGCGGTCGGCGTGCTGCTGCTGGTGATGACCCTGCGCAACATGCAGGAAAGCCTGCCCCCCGAAAAAGTCGTGCCGCTGCGCATCGGCACCATCGCGCGCAACTACTGGGGCCTGCTGCGCGACCGCGAGTTCATCTGCTATGCCCTGGCGGGCGGCATAGGCGGGGCGGGCATCTTCACCTATATATCGGGCTCTCCCCGCGTGCTCATCAATATCTACGGGGTAGAGCCCCAGTACTTCGGCTTCCTGTTCGGCCTGTGCGCCGCCGCGCTGATCTTTTCCTCGCAGCTCAGCGCCCGCCTGCTCGACCGCCATCCGCCCGACCGCTTGCTCAAGGTGGCGCAGGTCAGCGTGGTCGTGGTCACCTTGATCGGCCTGGCCCTGACCCTAGCCGGCTGGCTGACGCTGCCCTTGCTGATACTGTGCCTGATGGGTTTCATGGCCAGCCAGGGCTTCGTCAACCCCAACGCGGCGGCCCTGGCCCTGTCGCGCCAAGGCCACAGATTGGGCGTGGCCTCGGCCTTGATGGGCGCGGTGCAATTGCTCAGCGGCACACTGGCCGGGGTCAGCATCAGCCACTGGCAATCGGATACCGCCCTGCCCCTCACCGGCATCCTGGCCGCCTGCATGGTGCTCTCGTGGCTGTTCGGCCATCTGGCCCGCCGCGCCGCCGCGGCAGGCAAATAGCGCGCCGGACCCAGGCTTTCCAAACACCTGCTTGATAAAGACCTGTTTTTCGTTATAGAATACATGGCTTTACAGATAGCCCGATTCTTTAATAGCGTGGCTTTGCCTTGTCGCTTTGGGTGCCTTTGGCGCCTTTAAGCCTGGGCACCCGCGCCTTCTATAGAGCAGGCACCCGCGCCTTATAGCCCGGCGCCCATATACGGGCAGCACATAGCGGCAGGGCACCAATTTTTTTAGGGGTATGATCATGGCACGCGTATGCCAAGTTACCGGCAAGGGCCCGCGCACGGGCAACAATGTTTCGCACGCTAACAACAAGACCAAGCGTCGTTTTTTACCCAACCTGCAATCGCGCCGGTTCTGGGTCGAAAGCGAAAACCGCTGGGTTCGCCTGCGTGTTTCGGCCAGCGCCATCCGCACCATCGACAAGAACGGCATCGAATCCGTTCTGGCCGACCTGCGTGCCCGCGGCCAAGCGGTTTAATTTCCGCACCGGTAAACCCATCTAGGAGCACATCATGGCTAAAGGCATCCGCGAGAAAATCAAACTCGAATCCACGGCTGGCACCGGTCACTTCTACACGACCACCAAGAACAAGCGCAACATGCCCGAGAAAATGCTGATCAAAAAATTTGATCCCGTTGCTCGCAAGCACGTCGACTACAAAGAGACCAAGCTCAAGTAATCGACCCGGCGCCGTACCCCACGAATGCCCCGCCCCAACAGGCGGGGCATTTTGGTTTCAAGCAGCGTCCTATAATGTGACGTTTGCCTAACCCAAAACAAAGAATCCGAACCCATGCAGGAACGCTACAATCCCGCCGAAGTCGAAGCGGCCGCCCGGCAAGACTGGCAGGCGCGCGACGCTTATCGCGTCATCGAACACGCTGTCGATGCCAACGGCCAGCCCAAGCCCAAATTCTACGCTTGCTCGATGCTGCCCTACCCCAGCGGCAAGCTGCACATGGGCCACGTACGCAACTACACCATCAACGACATGATGGCGCGCCAGTTGCGCATGCGCGGATACAACGTTCTGATGCCCATGGGTTGGGACGCCTTCGGCATGCCGGCCGAGAACGCAGCCATCAAGTCCAAGGTTCCGCCCGCAAAATGGACCTACGACAACATCGCCTACATGAAGAAGCAGATGCAGGCGATGGGGCTGGCCATAGACTGGTCGCGCGAAATGTGCGCCTGCGACCCCGACTACTACAAGTGGAACCAGTGGCTGTTCCTCAAGATGCTCGAAAAAGGCATCGCCTACCGCAAGACCCAGGTCGTCAACTGGGATCCGGTCGACCAGACCGTACTGGCCAACGAGCAGGTCATCGACGGCCGCGGCTGGCGTTCGGGCGCGCCCATCGAGAAGCGCGAGATTCCCGGCTACTACCTGCGCATTACCGACTACGCCGAAGAGCTGCTTGACCAAGTGCAGAACGGCCTGCCCGGCTGGCCCGAGCGCGTGCGCCTGATGCAGGAAAACTGGATAGGCAAGAGCCAGGGCGTGCGCTTCGCGTTCACCCACACTATTCACGACCATGACGGCCAGCTCATCCAGGACGGCCGCATGTACGTCTTCACCACCCGTGCAGACACCATCATGGGCGTCACCTTCTGCGCCGTCGCGCCCGAGCACCCCCTGGCAACGCACGCGGCTCGCAACAACCCCGAACTGGCGGCCTTCATCGAGGCCTGCAAGCTGGGCGGCACCACCGAAGCCGAGATGGCCACGCGCGAAAAAGAAGGCATGCGCACCGGCCTTGTGGTCACCCACCCCCTTACCGGCGACGACGTCGAGGTCTGGGTGGGCAACTACGTGCTCATGAGCTACGGCGACGGCGCCGTCATGGGCGTGCCGGCCCACGACGAACGCGACTTCGCCTTCGCCAAGAAGTACGGCCTGCCCATCCAGGACGTCATCGCCGTCCAGGGCAAGACGTTTTCGACGGACGCATGGCAGGAATGGTACGGCGACAAGCAGCAGGCCCGCACCGTCAATTCGGGCAAGTACGACGGCCTCGATCACCAGGCCACGGTCGACGCGGTGGCCGCCGACCTGGCGGCCAAGGGCCTGGGCGAAAAGCAGACCACCTGGCGCCTGCGCGACTGGGGCATCTCGCGCCAGCGCTACTGGGGCACCCCCATTCCCATCATCCACTGCGAGCATTGCGGGCCGGTGCCGGTACCCGAAAAAGACCTTCCGGTGGTGCTGCCCGACGACCTCATCCCCGACGGCAGCGGCAATCCGCTTGCCAAGCATGAGGCCTTTCTTTCCTGCACCTGCCCCAGTTGCGGCAAGCCCGCCCGGCGTGAAACCGACACCATGGACACCTTCGTCGATTCGTCCTGGTATTTCATGCGCTATACCTCACCGGGCAACGACCAGGCCATGGTCGACAGCCGCAATGATTACTGGATGCCCATGGACCAGTACATCGGCGGCATCGAACACGCCGTTCTGCACCTGCTGTACGCGCGCTTCTGGACGCGCGTCATGCGCGACCTGGGCCTGGTGAATTTCGACGAACCCTTCACCCGCCTGCTTTGCCAGGGCATGGTTCTCAACCACATCTATTCACGCAAGAACGAACAGGGCGGCATCGAATACTTCTGGCCCGACGAGGTCGAAGACATCCATGACGCCAAGGGCGTCATCGTGGGCGCGCGCCTGCGCTCCGACGGATCCGCCGTGCAGTACGGCGGCATCGGCACGATGTCCAAGTCCAAGAACAATGGCGTCGACCCGCAATCGCTGATCGACTCCATGGGCGCCGACACGGCCCGTCTCTTCGTCATGTTCGCAAGTCCGCCCGAGCAGACCCTTGAATGGTCCGACTCCGGCGTCGAGGGCGCGCATCGCTTCCTGCGCCGGCTATGGGGCTTGTGCCATGCCCAGCAGGCGGCCCTTCGCGACCTCGGCCCCGAACAGGCCGACTGGTCCCAAGCCGACTCCGCCACCAAGACCCTGCGCCGCGAAGTGTACGGCCAGCTCAAGCAGGCCGACTACGACTACCAGCGCATCCAGTACAACACCGTGGTGTCGGCCTGCATGAAAATGCTCAATACCCTCGAGTCGGCCGCCTTGCCCGACACGCCCATCGCCCGCCAGGGCATGGCCGACGCGCTGGGCGTGCTGCTTCGCGTGCTTTACCCAGTGGTGCCGCACGTTACGTGGCTGCTCTGGCGCGAACTGGGCTACCAGCAGCGCCACGGCGACATCCTCGACGCCCCCTGGCCGCAAGTCGACGAAGCGGCCCTCGTCGCCGACGAAGTCGAGCTCATGCTGCAGGTCAACGGCAAGCTGCGCGGCTCCATCCTGGTGGCAAACGGTACGCCCAAGCCCCAGATCGAGCAGCAGGCCGCCGGGCACGAAGCCGTGGCCCGCTTCCTCGAAGGCCGCCCGGTCAAGCGGGTTATCGTGGTCCCCGGTAAACTCGTCAATGTCGTCGGATAACGTCGGATAAACCATGCACCTCTTCGCGCACCGCCCTACCTCGACTCCGTCCCGCCTGGGGCTGCGCGGGCTCGCCTGCGTGCTGCTGCTGGCCGTGCTGACCGCCTGCGGGTTCCGGCTGAAGGGCACTTCGCCCCTGCCCTTCGACACGCTCTATACCAACATCAACGAAAACTCGGCGTTTGGCGCCGACCTGCGCCGCCTCATCGTGGCCACGTCGCCCAACACCCGTTTCGTCGACGACGTCACCGAGGCCCAGGCGCGCCTCACCCAGATCTCGATGCAGCGCTCGATGCGTGAAATCTCCATCAGTCCCGAAGGCCGCGTCGAAGAATACGAGCTCAATCTCGTCTTCGTCTTCAAGCTTACCGATGCCCAGGGACGCGAGCTGCTCCCCGCCACGACCCTGAGCTCCACGCGCGAGGTTCCCTACGACCCTGACGCCCTGCAAGCCAAACAGGGCGAGATCGGCTCGCTGTTCCAAGAGATGCAGCGCAGCCTGATAGACCGCATCGTACGCCGCATCACCTCGCCCGAGGTCAACGAGGCCTATCGCAACCTTCCAACCATCGCCCCCGAAGCCGAAGGCATTGCGCCCGCAGCGCCCGAACCCCCTGTTGAAGACACCATGCCTTCGCCCGACCATACCCCCCTGCCCGCGCCCGGCATGGCCCCCTCGTACTAAGACGGACATGGCGCGCGGGCTCGGCATCGAAGGCCTCTTGCGGCAACTCGACCAGGCAAGCCAGTCGGGCCGCAGCCTGGACGGCCTGTACGTGATCTCGGGCGACGAGCCGCTGCTGCTTACCGAGGCACTCGACGGCCTGCGCGCGCTGGCCGCCAAGGCGGGCTACCTTGAACGCACCAGCCTGGTCATGGATGCGCGCAGCGACTGGTCGGCTGTGCTGGGCGCAACACAGAACGTCTCGCTTTTCGGCGACCGCCGCCTCATCGAACTCAAGATACCCGGCGGCAAGCCGGGCAAGGTCGGCGGCGACACGCTGGTCAATCTGGCCGGGCTTTCAGGCGGCTCGGCGCTGCCCGACACCGTCGTGCTCATCAGCCTGCCCCGGCTCGACCGCGCCACCCGCGCCGCCAAGTGGGCCACGGCGCTGCAGCAGGCAAACGCCTTCATCGAAGTGCCCACCATCGAGCGCCAGCATCTGCCCGACTGGATTCGCCAGCGCCTGCAGCGGCAGGGCCAGAGCCTTCAGCCCGAAAGCCTGGAATGGATGGCCGACAAGGTCGAAGGCAATCTGCTGGCGGCCCACCAGGAAATCCAGAAACTCGGCCTGCTGCACCCCGAAGGCCCCATCAGCCCCAAGGACGTCGAGCAAGCCGTACTCGATGTGGCGCGCTACGACGTCTTCGGGCTGCGCGACGCCATGCTGTCCGGGCAGGCGAACCGGGCGCTGCGCATCCTGGCCGGCCTGAAAGCCGAAGGCGAAGGCCTGCCACTGGTGCTGTGGGCGGTGGGCGATGAAATCCGCCTTCTGGCCAGGCTGGCCGCGGCGCAGGCCGCGGGCCAGGACATCGGCGGCGCCATGCGCCAGCAACGGGTCTTTGGTCCGCGCGAACAGATGTTGCGCCAGACGCTGCGCCGCCTGCCCGCCGCGCTGTGGCCCGTGGCGGTTCAGCATGCCCATGACATCGACCGGCTGATCAAGGGGCTGAAGGCATCGGGCCGGCTCGACGACCCCTGGGAAGAACTCGCCAGGCTCGTGCTGCGCGTGGCGGCGCCTCGCGCGGCACGAGCCGGCTGACACCCATTACAATAGAGGCTTCCCCTGCGCCCGCGGCGCAGCGCCTTTTCTTTGCAGAGCCCAGCATGAACAGCCCCGGTTCCAACGACACCCACGCCATCGAACAGTCCACCCGCGCAGCCGCGCTCGAGCTCGGCCAGCGCGCACGCGCCGCAGCCCGCCTCATGCTCAGCGCCCCCGACTCTGCCAAATCGGCGGCCCTGCGCGCCATGGCCGAACGCCTGCAGCAAGGCAAACAGGCCCTGCAGGAAGCCAACGCCAAAGATATCGAAGCGGCCCGCCGCAACAATCTGCCCGCGGCGCTGGTCGACCGCCTTACCCTCTCGGACAAGGCGCTGGCCACCATGACAGCCGGCCTTCAGCAAATTGCCGCCATGCCCGACCCGGTCGGCATCCAGACCACATCGGTCGTCCGTCCCAATGGCATGCGCGTCGGCCAGATGCGGGTACCCCTGGGGGTCATCGGCATCATCTACGAATCGCGGCCCAACGTCACGATCGACGCCGCTGCCCTGTGCCTGAAATCCGGCAACGCCACCATTCTTCGCGGCGGCAGCGAGGCCTTTCATTCGAACCAGGCCCTGGGCGAGGTCATCCGTGCCGGCCTCAACGACGCGGGCCTGCCGCAAGACGCCGTGCAGGTCGCCGGCACCACCGATCGCGGCCTGGTGGGCGAACTCGTCACCCTTACCGAACACATCGACGTCATCATCCCGCGCGGGGGCAAGGGGCTTATCGCCCGCCTGGCCGCGGAAGCCAAGGTGCCGCTGCTCAAGCACCTTGACGGCAACTGCCATGTCTACATCGACGCGGCGGCCGACCTCGACAAGGCGCACGACATCGCCGTCAATGCCAAGACCTACCGCTACGGCATCTGCGGCACCATGGAAACCCTGCTGGTCCATCGCGACGTAGCCGGCGCCATCCTGCCCAGGCTGGCTGCCACCCTGCGCGACAAGGGCGTCGAGCTGCGCGGCTGCGAACAGACCCAGGCGCTGGTGTCCGGCGTCGGCCCCGCCACCGACGAAGACTGGGCCACCGAATACCTCGAGCCCATCCTGGCCATCAGGGTGGTCGACGACCTGCAGCAGGCCATCGAGCACATCGCGCGCTGGAGCTCCGGCCACACCGAATCCATCGTCACCGAAAACCTCCCGGCCGCCACGCGCTTCCAGCGCGAAGTCGACTCCAGCTCCGTCTACATCAACCTGCCCACCTGTTTTGCCGATGGCTTCGAGTACGGCCTGGGCGCCGAGATCGGCATTTCCACCAACAGGCTGCATGCGCGCGGCCCGGTCGGCCTCGAAGGCCTTACCACCTACAAGTGGGTACTGACCGGCGATGGCCAGCTGCGCGGCTGACCCCATGCTCTGGATCAAGACCTTTCACCTGCTTTTCGTCATTTCGTGGTTTGCAGCGCTGTTCTACCTGCCGCGCATCTACGTCAACCTGGCGCAAAGCACCGAGCCTGCCGTGCAGCGTCATTTGCTGGGCATGGCCCAGCGGCTGTACCGCTTCATGACCATACTGGCCATTCCGGCGCTGCTGCTGGGCTTGTGGCTGTTCCTGGGCTATGGCCTGGGCATGGGCCAGGGCTGGATGCACGCCAAGCTGCTGTGCGTGCTGCTGCTGCTGGGCTACCATCACGCCTGCGGCCGCCTGCTCAAGAAATTTGCGGCCGGACGCAACACGCGCGGCCATCGCTTCTACCGCTGGTTCAACGAGATTCCGGTGCTTTTGCTGCTGGCCGTGCTCATCCTGGTCATTGTGCGGCCTTTCTAGCGCCGCCCCGCCCAACCCGAGCAGCCCCCTACTTCCATGACCGATTCCAACAACCC
>Ga0180218_1002084_pt1 | contig 10831 bp, 9 predicted proteins | sample eDN3rd37CKraftBY_FD_151334 | JGI IMG/M metagenome (GOLD analysis project Ga0180218, IMG submission 151334) | Enriched backyard soil microbial communities from Emeryville, California, USA - eDNA 3rd pass 37_C Kraft BY (version 2) (version 2) | ecosystem: Environmental > Terrestrial > Soil >... | reverse complement strand
ATCTCGCGGGCCTTCTCGAGCAATTGGCGCAGCAGATGAAGGGGCAGATCGATCCTGAGGCCGAGCTTCTCGGTCAGAGTGTCGTCATTTTCCGCGCTCTTCACGAGGTTCGACATTCCGCCTTCCGTGAAACGCGCATCGGCGCTGGAAGCGAGCTTGCGGTGAACCTGAAGATCGCCGCGTTCTATGAGAACGTCGGTCACGGTTTCGGCGAGTTCGCGCCGCCCTGAAATGGCAAGCAGATGGCCTTGCCCTTTGGTGCTCGCGATCTCGACCAGGTCGGAATTCGACAGTCTGGCGGAATTGATCAGAACCGGACCCGCCACGGCGATTTCGTCGTCGCGCGCAAGTCTTTGGACCACGCCAACTGGAGCATTCTCGATCGGCGACAGGCGCTCGCTCAATTCGGCCAGCGCGTGCGTCTCCATGCGCCTGACCAGGTGCCCGATGACCTCGTCGAACACGTCGATCTGTTCGGCGTTCAACCGGTCCTGGGTTGTCAGGAACAGATCGGTGATTCGGCGAAGCGTCTCGATCCGCTCGGACTTCGACCCGGACTGGATGGCAATTTCCAGGTCCGCAATGAGAGATGTCCGCGCGATGGACATGGGGGTGCCACAAGTGAAGGGGGCAATTCAAGCGCGCAGATGATATGGAACTCGTGTTAAGATTGTGTTGTTTTCAGCCGTAGATTTCGAAGTCGTTGAAATCATACGAAAACGCACGGCGGTTTGGCCGTGCGTTCAGCCAGGTCAGGAAAACGCCGGATCAGTTGCGCTGCAGGCGCCGTACGACTTCGTCGAGTTGATCCAGCGTCCGGTAGCGAATGCCGAGCGTCCCGCCGGCCCGGCCGCGATCGTTGATTTCGACCACAAGACCAAGCGCATCCGACAATTGCCGCTCGAGCGCGGCGATGTTGGCATCCTTCAGGGCCTTGGCGCTGGACTTCTTGGCCTTCTTGCCGGCGGCCTTGGCATTGTCCTGACGAAGCTTCTCGGCTTCGCGGACATTCAGGCCCTTCTCGACGATGTCGCGCGCAACACCTTCGGGGTCGGTCTGATTGATCAGCGCGCGGGCGTGACCCGCCGTCAGCTTGCCCTGATTGATGTAGGCCTTGACCGAATCCGGCAACTTCAGAAGCCGCAACGTATTCGCGACATGGCTGCGGCTCTTGCCGACGATATGCGCGATGTCGTCCTGGCTGTGATTGTATTGCGAAGCGAGCGCCTGATAGCCGGCCGCTTCTTCGAGCGGATTGAGATCCGCGCGCTGGATGTTTTCGATGATCGCAAGTTCAAGCGCTTCGGCATCAGTCACTTCGAGGACTACGATCGGCACCTCGTGCAGACCGGCGCGTTGCGAAGCGCGCCAGCGGCGTTCGCCGGCGATGATCTCGAATGTCTTTCCGCCATCGGGCGCAGCACGAACGACGATCGGCTGAATGATTCCGCGTTCGCGGATCGATTGCGAAAGTTCGTCGAGTTCGGTGTCCGCGAAGATGCGACGCGGGTTGCGCGGATTGGGCTTCAGGTGCTCGATCGGCACCTTGCGCGGCGTTATCTTCTGCGCGCGCTCCGGCACCGGCAATTCCGTGCCGACATCACCCATCAGCGCTGCAAGGCCGCGCCCCAGTCGCGATCGCGTTTCTTCTGCCATTTTGGCCGCTCCTGACGTTCGCGTCACCCGTCCCTCCGCTTGCAATTCCGATGCGCTTCGACGGATCAGCTGACGCCCTGGTCACGCTCGCGTTGAATGACTTCAGTCGCGAGCCTGAGATAGGCATCGCTGCCGGCACATTTCAGATCATAGACAAGCACTGGCTTGCCGTAGGACGGCGCTTCGGAGATACGCACATTGCGCGGGATGACGGTGTCGTAAACCTTCGAGCCCATGAACTCGCGCACGTCGGCGACAACCTGGCTCGAGAGATTGTTGCGTGCGTCGAACATCGTCAGCACGATGCCGTGAATCGAGAGCCGCGGATTCAGAAGCTCCTTCACCTGATCGACCGTCTTCAGCAATTGCGAGAGACCTTCGAGCGCGAAGAACTCGCATTGCAAAGGAACAAGCACGGCGTCGGATGCGGCCATCGCATTCACCGTGAGAAGATTGAGCGACGGCGGGCAATCGACGAGCACGTAAGTGTAGTCCTCGCCCTGTGGCTGATTTTCGTTAAGCCGGCTCAGCGCATTGCGAAGTCGCACGGCGCGGTCACGCGCGCTGGAAATTTCCAGCTCGAGACCTGCGAGATCGAGCGTGGAGGCGGCGATGTGAAGACGCGGCACCGACGTGGTGAGGATTGCGTCGCGCAGCGACGCCTCGCCGGTCAGCACGTCATAGGTCGAACGGCTGCGCGCCTTGCGGTCGATACCCAGCCCGGTCGACGCATTGCCCTGCGGATCGAGGTCGATGATCAGGACGCGTTCGCCGATCGCGGCAAGGGCGGTCCCGAGATTGATGGCGGTCGTGGTCTTGCCAACGCCGCCCTTCTGATTCGCGACCGAGAGGACGCGCATCGCTTTGGGTCCGTGTCCGGACAGGTCCTGCTCGCCCGCCGTATCGGTCGGAGCGATTGTGGGTGCGTCGGTCATAGGCATGGCCTCACGATAGGAATATAGTCGTAGTCATTCCCGGGTTGGACGAAGGCGTTCAACCGAGCGAACCCGAACGATGCGCCCTGAAGAATCGGTGGCGCTGGGGATCAACTCCGCGTCGATGCTCCAACATTTAGATGCTGAGGTCAATTCAACCTCTACATCTCGTCCCTTCAGAAACAGCGCTGCCGCGCCCCTCCTTAACAAGGGATAGGCGCTTTCTATGAGGTTTTCGAGGGGCGCGAGCGCCCGGGCGGTCACGATCTCCACGGGTTCGATAAAACCATCCACAAAGTCTTCGATCCGGACCGCATGGACCCTGGCCGGCACCCCGGCGAGACGCGCAGCCTCGCGCAGGAACGCCGCCTTCTTGAGATTGCTTTCGACCAGGTGGACCACAGCGCCGGGCGTATCCGCCAGCGCGCAGGCGATGACCAGCCCCGGAAATCCCCCGCCTGATCCAAGATCGACCCAGCGCTTTGCCCCGGGGGCCAGCGGCAGCAATTGCAGCGAGTCGGCGATGTGGCGGGTCCAGAGCTCGGGAAGCGTAGAGGGGGCGACGAGGTTCGTGGTCGCCTGCCAGTTCAGGAGGGCCGCGACGTAGCGATCGAGGCGGCCGGCAATTTCACGTGAATCAGGCAGCGCGTGCGACCAGGCCGCGAGCACCTTTTCGCGGTCCGCGGCCAGCCGTGCTTCGAGATCACCGGGTGCCGCCGATGGCCGACCCCGCGCCATCAGCGCGTCGCGGCCCGCGGCGCGCCACCGCGGCGCAGATGCGCCACCAGGAGGGTGAGAGCGGCCGGGGTCACGCCTTCGATCTTCCCGGCATGGCCGATGGTCCTGGGCCGGTGGCTGGTCAGCCGATGGCGGACTTCGTTCGAAAGACCGACGATCGCCGCATAATCCAGATCATCTGGCAGAACGAGCGCCTCGTCGCGCCGATAAGAGGCGATGTCGGCGGCCTGCCGGGAGAGATAGACGTCGTATTTCGCGTCGATCTCAAGCTGCTCGGCCACTTTGGCCGGCAAATCCCCGAGCCGCGGCCAAATCCGTGAAACATCCGCGAGGGTCACGTCCGGATAGGACAAAAGCTCGAACGCGGTCCGGCGGTGGCCGTCTTTCTTGAGATTGAGGCCGTGCCGCTCGGCTTCCGTCGGCGAAACCGACACCGACCGGGCGAAATCGCGCGCTTCGACGAGCGACTGGGCCTTCGACCGATACGCCTCGCGGCGTTCGGGCCCGACACAGCCGATGGCAATGCCTTTCTCGGTCAGGCGCTGGTCCGCGTTGTCCGCCCGCAGCGCCAGCCGGTACTCCGCGCGCGACGTGAACATGCGGTAGGGCTCCGTGATTCCACGTGAAACAAGGTCGTCGACCATCACCCCGATATAGGCCTCGGCGCGGTCGAAAGTGATTCCGGATCCGCCACTTGCGCGGGACGCCGCATTCAGGCCGGCCAACAATCCCTGCGCCGCGGCCTCCTCATATCCGGTCGTCCCGTTGATCTGCCCGGCCAGGAAAAGTCCCTGCAGACGGCGGGTCTCCAGGGTCGGCCCCAGTTCGCGTGGATCGACGTGGTCGTACTCGATCGCATAGCCCGGACGGATGAATTGCGCCCGCTCCAGCCCCGGAATGGTCGCCACAAGGGCGTGCTGGACCTCTTCCGGCAGCGAGGTGGAGATTCCGTTCGGATAAACCGTGTGATCGTCGAGGCCTTCCGGCTCCAGGAAGAGCTGATGGCCGTCCCGTTCGCCGAACCGGACGATCTTGTCCTCGATCGAGGGGCAATAACGGGGTCCGCGGCTGTCAATCTGCCCGGAATACATCGGGGACCGATGCACATTCGCCCGGATCACCGCATGCGTGGCCTCCGTGGTGCGGGTGATCCCGCACTGGATCTGCGGATTCTCGATCCGGGCGGTCAAAGTCGAGAACGGCTCCGGCGGCTCGTCGCCCGGCTGCATCTCCAGGGCCGCCCAGTCGATGGTGCGGCCATCCAGACGCGGCGGAGTGCCGGTCTTCAGGCGGCCGAGCGCAAAGCCGGCGCGCTCGAGGGCACCTGAGAGCCCCATGGACGGCGCCTCCCCGACCCGTCCGGCCGGAGTCTTGCGCTCTCCGATATGGATGAGCCCACGGAGAAACGTCCCCGTGGTCAGGACCACCGCCCCTGCCCCGAGAATCCGTCCGTCCAAGAGCCGGATGCCAGTCACGCGGCCGTCCTGAACCAGAAGATCGTCGGCTTCGCCTTCCAAAACCGTCAGATTGGCGGTTTCCCGGATCGCGGCCTGCATGGCGGCGGCGTAGAGCTTCCGGTCGGCCTGCGCCCGCGGTCCACGGACCGCAGGACCCTTCCGACGGTTCAAAACCCGAAACTGGATGCCGCCTCGGTCGGCGACGCGACCCATCAGGCCGTCCAGAGCGTCGATTTCGCGGACCAGATGCCCTTTTCCCAGTCCGCCGATGGCCGGATTGCAGGACATCGCCCCAATCGTCTCGAACCGATGGGTCACGAGCGCCGTTGATGCACCGAGACGCGCGGACGCGGCCGCGGCTTCGCAGCCGGCGTGTCCGCCTCCGATCACGATGACATCGAAACGATGGTCCATGGCGCTGGTTATCTAGTCGAGCGCCCCCGCGCCGTCAAAACGATGGCGGAGTCACGAGTTCCGTTTCACGTGAAACGCTGGAGTCTCAAAACCTTGTGAGGAGAGTCTGGACTCGAATCAGAAAAGGTAAACGCGCTATTTACCAATACAGAAATCGCGAAAGATCTTGTCCAGGATATCCTCGACGTCCACCCGCCCGGTCAGCCGGCCAAGTGCCTGAGCCGCAAGGCGTAATTCCTCCGCAAACGTATCCTCCCGGCCGGCCTCGCCCTCGCGAATCGCGCGTTTCAGGGCTGATTCCGCGCTCTCCAGGAGGTGGCGTTGGCGCTCCCTCGTCACAAGTGCGGGTTCACGTGATTCAAAGGCCGACTTGGCGAAAGCAGCAAGGTCGGCCAGAAGCCGATCCACCCCCTCACCCGATACCGCGGAAAGCTCGTAGAAGTGCTGATCTTCGGTCCCAAGGACTGTCCGAGGACGCTTTTCGCCCTCCCTGTCGCCTCGCAGGTCGATCTTCGTCCGGATCAACCAGCTCTCGGGGCCGGAACCCTGACCGGAATCCGGATTCGCACCTTCACCATCCGTTAACCATAAAACCAGATCGGCGGCGGCCGCCCGCGCCCTCGCCCGGGCCACGCCTTCCCGCTCGACCGGATCGTCGGTCTCCCGGATCCCGGCCGTGTCCAGCAGCGTGACCGGATAGCCCTCCAGATCGAGATGGACCTCGATCACGTCCCGGGTGGTCCCGGCGTGCGGCGATACGATCGCGACGTCCCGGCGGGCGATCCGGTTCAGCAGGGTCGACTTCCCCGCATTGGGCGGACCGGCGATCGCCACCACCAAGCCCTCGCGCAATCGCTCGCCGCGGCGGCCTTCTGCCAGCAATGCTGCAATCTCCTGCCGCAGCAAACGCGCAGCATGAAGCGACCGCGCTGCAACATCGGCCGCAACATCGGCCTCATCCGAGAAGTCGATCCCCGCCTCCGCGAGTGCCATGGCCTCGATCAGCCGCAGACGCCAGTTTTCGGCCCGGTCGCCGAGCAGGCCCTGAAGCTGACGGACCGCCTGCCGGCGCTGCGCCTCCGTATCGGCATAGATCAGGTCGGCCAGGCCCTCGACCGCGGTCAGGTCGAGCTTGCCGTTCTCGAAGCCGCGCCGGGTGAATTCGCCGGCCTCGGCCGGCCGCAGGCCCGGGATCCGTGACAGCGCCGCGAATGTCGCGGCGATCACCGCCCTGCCCCCGTGCAGCTGCAGCTCGACCACATCCTCGCCGGTCTCGCTGTTCGGCCCTTCGAAGAACAGCACAAGCGCCTGGTCGATGGTCTCGCGGGACGCCGGGTCGCGAATCGTCGCCAGCATCGCGCGCCGCGATTCGGGGACGCGCCCAACCAGCCCCTCGAGCGCCTTGCGCGCGGCCGGACCGGAAATCCGGACCACGCCGATCGCCGCCGGCACCGACCCGGACGAGAGCGCGTAGATGGTGTCGGATGAACTGGCCATATTCTGGTTCAACCCCTTTCAGGACCGCCCGTAAAGCGGCGGATCGCGGCGGTTGTCTTGCGCGCTTGACAGGCGTGTAATACACCGGCGTATGAAGTCAGTCACGCTCCGCCTCCCGGACAGCCTCGTCGACGAGATCGAGGCCGAGGCACGCAAACGCAAAATGTCGAAGACCGACGTCATGCGCGAACGGCTGACTCGCAACACCGAAAACGTAACGATACCGGCATCGCTGAAAGCGATCACGGACCTGATCGGTTCGATCGATGAATTGCCGTCTGACCTGAGCCGTAACAGGAAGACTTATCTCAAGGCAGCACATGGCCGGACCCATCCTCGTTGATTCCGGATTTCTGGTTGCGCTGCTGAACCGTCACGATTCGAATCACGCGTGGGCCAGCGCGCTTGCAATGCGATACCCGCCCCAATGGGTGACATGCGACGCCGTGTTGTCGGAGACTTTTGTTCTGCTTGGCGCGAGCGGCTTGCCTGCAATTGCAGAACTGATCTCGCGCGGCGCCCTCAGCAGCACCTTTCGCTTCAGCGACGGCGGAACCGACATTCTGAAGCTCATGCAAAAATACGCGGACGTACCGATGACGTTCGCCGACGCATGTCTCGTTCGCATGACGGAGATCGTATCCGATCCGACGCTGCTGACGACCGACGCCGACTTTCGGAAGTACCGGCGGCTCGGACGCAAAGCGGTGCCGTGTCTGTTGCCGGGCTAGGCGTCAGTCACCGTTGCCAGGACGACCGGCGCTTAGCGCGCGATCTGCGTTTTTCCGGCACGCACCGCGTCAACGACTTCGCGAATGGCATCGATAACAATCTGCGGAGAATAGGCGTAGATGTTGTGACCGCTGCGGGTCTTCGTGACATGCGGAGCGTTGAGCGCCTTCGCAAGCAGATGTCCCGACGCTGTCCAATCGGCAAAGCTGACTGCGGCCGCCTGGTCCGTATTCTTTGCAATCGACGACGGCTGCCAGGGTTTGTCGGCGCTCAGCACCACGGCCGGAAGTTCACGCAGCGGAGGCTTCGCATCAATCTTCGCAAATGCATCCGCGAGCATGACGGCCTCGGGAGCTGCCGGCACCGATGTCCTGTTGAACTCATCCCACTTCGCCAAAGCTTCCGGGCTCGCTACCTTCCGGATCAGTTCGGTCACAGCATCGACCATCACGAGCCCGGCCACATCATCGGGCCAGGTTCGCGCAAACAGCGCGGCCACCACGCCACCGTAGGAATGCGAAACCAATACATATGGACCGCGCTCGCCCGCCGCGGTCAGCAGGCGATGAAGATCGTCGGCCGCCTGATCGGCCTTGTGCGGCTGCGCAACGGGCGTGGATTGATCCGGTCCGTCGAGCCTCACACCAGGGCGGTCATAGGCGCAGACACGGGTGAAGCGCGCCACCGCTGGAAATACAGCCGATGCACTTTTCTGCGACGCGCCTTTGCCCCATGCAAGCGCGTCATAATCTGCATCGCGTACCGCGTCGGATGGGTCGAGTATCTCACTCCAGTCGGCAGCTCCGTTGCCTTTACCGGAGATGAGCACGACAGCGGGCGAACCCGAGCCGCTACATGCGAGATACATCTTGCGACCGCCGCCAATGTCGACGAGGCCGGAGACGTCTGTCGCGGCTGCAACCGAGGTCAAAGCAATCGTCATCGCGAAGCAAAGCGGAAGACGAAAGCGGCTCGTGTCGGTCATATCGATCGCACGTCTCTTGACGCTGGAGCGCCTATTGTATCGGCCGGCGACGAGACATTACAGAACATTCCGCGCGACCTGCAGCGCACCGAGCGCCAGCAAACCGATGTACAGGAATATACGGAACGTCTCCGGGCTGAGGCGGGCGCGCACGCGCTGGCCCGCATACATGCCGATCACCGCCGGCGCGATTGCAAACAATGACAGCGTGCCAAGCGACAGACTGAACGCCCCGCCATCCCACAGAACCAAAGCGAGCGCGACGGTCGACACCGTGAAGTGCAGGCCGAGTGCCTGCACGAGCTCGTCCTTGTCGAAGCCCATGGCCTGCAGATAGGGCAGGGCGGGAATGACGAACACACCGGTCGCGGCCATCACCGCGCCTGTTCCAATTCCGACCAGCGGGCCGACCCATATTTCGCTCGCGCGCGGCACCGAGAATTTCACCTTCGACAGGCCGATGAGCGAATAGGCGATCAGGACAATGCCGAGCCCGATCGCAGCCGGCTTTGCGTTCGCGCCGGTGAGGATGCCGTTGCCAAGCCATGCGCCGACGAACATGCCAAGCAACATGCCGCCGAGCCGCTTGACCAGCCCGACAAGATAGGGACCCGCAACCATCTGCCAGATGTTGGTCGCGAGCGAGGGGGCAATCAGGATTGCTGCGGCCTGCGCGGGCGATATCACCGCGGCGAGCAGACCCAGAGCGACAGTCGGCAACCCCATGCCGATGACACCCTTCACGAAGCCCGCGAGCAGATAGGCGATGATGACGAGCGCGGTGACGGTGTAGGACGTTTCCATGCCCGCACTTGAAACGAGTCGCGGGCGGCGACAATGCCTAAGATGCGAAGGCTGCCTTCGCAGAATCGGAATAGCTGCGCTGCCATTTCCGGCCGTGGGACGTTATCGTTCCCCACACAAAAGTCCGCGAGGTCATCATGTCAGTCGCAGCATCCACTCACGAGAACCGGCTCGCGCGCGAGACTTCGCCCTATCTGCTGCAGCACAAGCACAACCCGGTGGAGTGGTGGCCTTGGGGGCCGGAAGCGCTCGCCGAGGCAAAAGCGAACAACAAGCCGATTCTGCTGTCGGTCGGCTATGCCGCCTGCCACTGGTGCCATGTGATGGCGCACGAAAGCTTCGAGGACGAAGCGACGGCGCGCGTGATGAACGAGCTGTTCGTCAACATCAAGGTCGACCGGGAGGAGCGGCCGGATATCGACCAGATCTACATGCAGGCGCTGCATCATCTGGGCGAGCAGGGCGGCTGGCCGCTGACCATGTTCCTCACGCCCGCAGGGGAGCCGGTGTGGGGCGGCACATATTTTCCGCCGACCTCGCGCTACGGCCGGCCGGCCTTCGTCGATGTGATGCGCGAAGTGGCGCGGCTGTTCCGCGAAGAGCCGGCCAAGATCGAGCAGAACCGCGGGGCGCTGATGGCACGGCTGTCCGACGTCGCCCGCAACCCCCAGCGGGTGACGATCGGGCAGCAGGAACTCGACCATATCGGCCAGCAACTCGGCAGCGCCATGGACCCGGTGAACGGGGGACTGCGCGGCGCACCGAAATTCCCGCAATGCGCCATGTTCGAGAATCTCTGGCGGGCCGGGCTCCGGACCGGGGAAGGGCGGTATTTCCACATCGTCGACCTGACCCTGACCAGGATCAGCGAGGGCGGGATCTACGACCATCTCGGCGGCGGCTATTCCCGCTATTCAGTCGACGACAAGTGGCTGGTGCCGCATTTCGAGAAGATGCTCTACGACAACGCGCAGCTTCTCGATCTTCTGTCGCTGGCCTGGCAGCGCACCGGGAAGATGCTGTACCGGGAACGGGCCGAGGAAACGGTCGGCTGGCTGCGCCGCGAAATGACCAGCGGGGAGGGTGCGTTCTATTCCTCACTCGACGCTGATTCCGAGGGCGAAGAGGGCAAGTTCTACGTCTGGTCGCTGGCGGAGGTCGAAGCCGCGCTCGGAAAAAATGCTGCACTTTTCGCGCAGCATTACGATGTCACGACCGGGGGCAATTTTGAGGGTCATAATATCCTCAATCGCCTCAAAGACTTACCGCGCAGCATGGAAATCGATGCTGCGCTCCCCATGCTGCGATCCATGCTGCACCAGATCCGCGAAAGGCGGATCAGGCCGGGGCTGGACGACAAGGTGTTGGCGGACTGGAACGGCCTGATGATCGCGGCCCTGACCAATGCAGCGCTAGCCTTCTGGCAGCCGGACTGGGTCGCGATGGCCAGGAAGGCATTCGATTTTGTGCAACGCAACATGACGCGTGGCGATCGCCTCGGCCATTCGTGGCGGGAGGGGCGGCTGCTCTATCCCGGGCTCGCGTCAGACTTCGCCTGCATGATCCGGGCTGCGCTCTCCCTCCACGAAGCCACCGGCGAGCGCGGCTACCTC
>Ga0180218_1002081_pt1 | contig 10843 bp, 9 predicted proteins | sample eDN3rd37CKraftBY_FD_151334 | JGI IMG/M metagenome (GOLD analysis project Ga0180218, IMG submission 151334) | Enriched backyard soil microbial communities from Emeryville, California, USA - eDNA 3rd pass 37_C Kraft BY (version 2) (version 2) | ecosystem: Environmental > Terrestrial > Soil >... | reverse complement strand
CGGCCGCCCATTTTGACAGCCAAGATCCAGGCCGTCATATCGGCTTCAGGCCCCGTAGCTCAGTCGGATAGAGCATCTGCCTTCTAAGCAGAGGGTCGCAGGTTCGAATCCTGCCGGGGTCGCCAATCCGAATTTCGGCTGCTGATGCCGCTCAGCTTCTTGGCCCGTTTCCCAAACTCGCTGGAGCGATTTGAGAGTCCGGGTTCGGTCAAGCGGGATCGCAGCGCCACACTGGTGCCGCTGTGCGGCCGGCGCGACGGTTCAGGGCGATAGGGCTCTGGTCTTGATCTCCGAGATCGATGCTGCCGTTTGAGCGGCCGGATCGCTGAGCCAGAAGGTTGGTCCTTCGTACAGGAACGACCGGGTATGGATGACGATGTCGTGCCCTGAAATCGTCACCAGCGCATAATCCGGCAACTCGTGTGTACCGGGAATGCGCTCCTTCGACTGCAGATCGAACGCGACCTGATGGGCGAGCGCGCGCTGGATGTGGAATGGTACGCCTTGCCAGATGCCGCCAATCGGGCGATGCACGTGGCCCATGAACATGAAGTCCGGCCGCCGCGTCCTCGCGAGAAGCGCCGCTTCCTCCGCGCCGTTGCGCAGCATGATGCGGTCCATGTGCGGGAGACCCGTTGCGAACGGCGGATGATGCTGGAAGAGGAGCAGCGGGCGGTCCTCCGGTGCCTCCTGCAATGCCGTCTCGAGAAACGACATGCGCTTCGCGCACAGGATGCCGGCGTGGCTCGGGCCATCCTCGTCGAGGGTGTCGAGGGTGATCAGACTGGCACTCTCGAAGATGCGCAGCGATTGAACGAAGCCGTTGGGGTCCCGGTCAGCGTCCGGGAAGACCTCGCGAAACGGCATCCGCTGGTCGTGATTGCCCATCATGAGGAGCAGCGGTGCCTTCAAATGTGCCAGCGTCGCCTTCAGATGGGCGTAGGCTTCGAGCTGGCCCCAATGCGCAAGGTCGCCGGAGATGATCACGAAAGCGATGTCGGTGTGCTCGCGGTTGATGATCTCGATCGCCGCGGCAAGGCGCGCCGCGGGATCGATAGCGTAGTTTGTGCGGCCCGGCTCGAGAAAGTGCGTATCGGTAAGAACGACAAATCTCATCTTGCCATCGTTTCCCTGTTCCAGGCCGCGTAGTCCGGCGAACCCTCGATCTCGATCGGCCCATCATAACCGAATTCGACCATGTGCACGGTCAGATAGTCCGAGCCGACGAACGCCACGGAACAGCACAAGCGCGAACACGACATCACGCCTCCAGAAGCGAAATTTCGCGAGGACATTGCGCGATGAGCGCCTGCAGGGCGAATACGGACACCGTGACGGCGCAGCTTGCGGGCGACGGTGGCGAGGGCATTGAGTTGCTCGAGCTGGGATGCCGCCCCGAGCACGAGCAGGAAAGCCAAATCCACTGGCCGCCCGTCAAGGAGTCGAATGCGATTGGCTTTGCGAGGCGAACCAGCAGACCGAACGGCCTCTTAACCTCGCGAAAGCGCGCGTGCGGCATAGACACGCCGTTGCCAATGCCCGTCGATCCCAGATCTTCACGCTTGGTAAGCTCGTCCACCAGCAATTCCGCTGGCAGGCGGAGGGCCGAGGATGCACGCGCGGCCAGTTCTCTCAGCCGCCGTGCCAATGGGCCTTAACGATTGTCGCACTCGATGTTTATCGAGGCACTTGGCGCGGGCTCGGCTTTGGCTTGCTCCAGGTAATGGGTTGCTCTTCCGAGGACCGGGCGCCGCAGGTCTCGCCACGTTAAGCATACCCTTTGACTTATCAGCTCATCGCACACCGAAGGGCGGCGGACGCGCCCATCCGATAGCCGCCCTCGGCACGGAGTTTGCTAACGGAGATTGCTATCGGATAGGCGCGCGGATGAAAGCGATGTACGTTTCAGCTCGCCATACGCGGGCGGCAGGGAGATCGGTTTGATGCGAGTTTTGGCGACGGGCACGGACGGCTATATTGGCGCGCTTCTCGGGCCCTATCTTATGGCGCGAGGGATCGAACTCGTCGGCCTCGACACCGGCTTCTATCGCCAGGGCTGGCTCTATCCCGCCACCGGCCCGCGACCGATGGTCATCACAAAGGACATCCGCGACATCACCCCCGAAGATCTTGCCGGCTTTGACGCTGTCGCGCATCTGGCGGAATTGTCGAACGACCCCCTGGGTAAGCAAAATCCCGAATTGACGCACCAGATCAATCACGACGGCTCTGTGCGCATGGCGCAAGCCGCGCGGCGCGCAGGTGTGCGCCGTTTCGTCTATACCTCGTCCTGCTCGGTTTATGGCGTGGGCCTTGGCGGCGATTTCGTGAACGAAGAAACCCCGGTCAATCCGCAAACCGCCTACGCCGAGTGCAAGGCGCTTGTCGAACGCGATGTCGGCGCCATGGTGGACGGTGATTTCGCCCCATGCTTCCTGCGCAACGCCACCGCCTACGGCGCCTCTCCGCGCCAGCGCTTCGACATCGTGCTCAATGATCTATGCGGGCTTGCCTGGACCACCAAGGAGATCAAGCTGCTCAGCGATGGCACCCCCTGGCGCCCGCTCGTGCATGCGCTCGACATCTGCCAGGCCATCTACCTGTCCTTGATCGCGCCCGAAGATGCCATTCGCGGGCAGATCTTCAATGTCGGCTCCAGCGAGCAGAATTATCGCATCATCGATATTGCCAATATCGTGGCCGCTGAGTTTCCGGGCTGCAAACTCACGGTGGGCGCTCCGAGCAGCGACAATCGCTCCTACCGCGTATCGTTCGACAAGATTAAGCGTGTCCTGCCGGAGTTTGAATGCCAATGGACGGCCGAAAAGGGCGCCCGCCAGATGCACGCCCTGTTCGAACGGATCGCCATGTCCGAAGGCGACTTCAAGGCGCCGCCCTATACGCGCCTCGCGATGCTGCTCAAGCACAAGGCAGCAGGCGCGCTTGATAACGACCTTTTCTGGCGTTTGCCGGACGATCTCGGCTGAATGCCGCTTCGGCGGCTAGCCCACGCCGTTGCACTGAAGGTTCTGTGCCGGGGCTCCGTGTCGCCGGATTGGTAGCGACACGGAGTCAGTCGGAAGCGAGCCCCCACACCGCGCGCGCAAAACGCGGCGCTCGGCGCTATCCTTAGTTGCTCGGCAGCGCGAACTGAATGCCGCCGTAGACTGATAGCCCCGGCGTGCCATAGCCGAGCACCGTCTGATATTGCTCATCCAACAGGTTCTCGCCGCGCACGTAAGCCTTCACACCAGGGGCGAATTCGTAGGCGACCTTGGCATTAACGAGCCAGTAGTCCTCCAGATTAACGCCGGCATCGAGCGTATCGGCGACGTATCTCACGAGAACATTGGCCTCCAGCTTATCCATCGGCTTGAGGTCGAACCCAACGGCGAGGGCGTGCCGGGGCACGCGGGCGAGTCGCTGTCCGTCTGCCCTTTCCGTGTCGGTGTACGTGTAGCCGGCCGTGATCGTGATCCCGGACGATATTTGCGCGGCGGCCGAAAGCTCGACGCCTTGGCGATGCGTGACGCCGGGCAGATTGACGAGGCAGGTGGCGCCACACATAAAGGTAATCGGATCCGCCGTGAACGTGATCAGGTTATCCGTATCGATCTCAAAGTACGTCGCTCCGATCTTGTATCGGCCGTTACGAAAGCCCTGCTCGATACCGACATCCCAGCTCTCACTTTCTTCCGGCAAGAGATTGGGATTGCCATAATTCGGATAGAAGGGCGGGTAGTTGGTGTACATCTCGTCCAATGAGGGCGCGCGAAAGCCGGTGCCTCTGCTGGCACGGAACTTGGTTTCGGTTCCGGGAACGAGATAGGCGCCCGTGAGCCGATACGTACTGAAATCGCCGAAATTGCTGTGATCGTCGATGCGTCCGCCCGCGGTGAGGACAAGGCCGGGAATGGGCTCGGCCATGAGCTGAGCATAGGCACTGCCGACATCCGCCGAGTGGCGCGTTCCTGGATCGTTGTTGTTGCGCGCGCGCGTCTCTTCCCACTCACCGCCAACAAGCAGTGAGAGTTGCTCGTTGAATTTCACGACACCCTTGTACTCGGCCTTGATGCGGTCGCCCTCGAACCAGTAACTGCGAACGCCGGAGCTGAAGCCATCGCGTTCGATCCTCATCGCCTGGACCGCAAAGGTATTCTGGAAGGCTCCATTCAGCAGATAGAATTCGGTACCGATACGCGCGGCTTGCTGGAAATACTTCGTGGTGTCATCCGTATCCGCTGGTGGCCAGTCGATATCGGTATTGGCTCTGATGGAGCGCGCAGCAAAGAAAATCTTGGCGCTAGGCGCCAGATAGTACTCACCACGGCCAGAGAACGTCAGATTGCGATAACCGTCGTCCTCGGTGCCTGCCGCCGCTGAGGAGAAGCCGTCGGTGTTCACACCCTGAACCGAGAGCGAAATGTTGCTGCCATCAGCTGCCAGATACCCGGCCGTATAGGCGCCGCGCCAGGTATTGTAAGCGCCATATTCCGCGCCGCCGCTTTGCGAGAAACCGAGTTTACGGGCAGCCTTCGTCTCGATCGAAATGACACCACCGACGGCATCGCCGCCATAGAGCGTGCTTTGCGAGCCCTTCAGGACCTCGATGCGCGCGACATCGCCGACGAGCAAATGCTCGAAGTGCGCCGCAGTCACCGTATTCGAGGGGTCGCTGACGTCGATGCCGTCGACCAGCACCTTGACGTAGCCGCCGGAAGTGCCGCGCAGGCTGATCGAGGCTGTCCCGCCCGGACCACCCGCCTGAGAAAAACTCACGCCCGGCAGCGTCTCGAGGTAGTCCTTGACGTAGGTCTGCGCGCGCGCCTCGATCTCCTTTTCCGTGATCACCTCGACCGAGGAGCCAACCTTCGCGGCCTCCGTCGGCGTGCGATTGGCCGAGTAGATCACGATGCCTTCCAGCGGAATCGCGTCCTGCGCGCACGCCGATGAGATCATCGCAGGCGAGACCGCACTCGCTGCCACGAGAGCCGTGCCCAATACGAATGATCTACTTCGGAAACTGCCCAAACGAACACGATTAGCCATAGCCCCGTCCACGATTGATGAACGAGGAGCTCAGCAGGTGCGGCCCAAGGTGCGCTTCTCGAAGCGTCGGAAACACAGGGCGGACTGCCACGGCAATCACATCCGGCCTGCGCCAGCGAGCGCGCTCGTCTCAGATTGTCAAAGTGTGACGAAGACCCCGGACATTTCTGACGTAGCTCCCCATCGGTTGCACATCAGTCGCCACTACGGGTAACCGTTCCACCGAGCGGCCCGCACGGGGGATGGGCGACTCGTGCCGGTCGGTCTCCTGGCTCGCGGCTCAAGCGTCCCCTCCAGCCTTCCCGACCGTCGTTGCCGACGATCAGTGACATCTTTGGAGGCAACTCGCCGCCTACAGTTGCGGGCGCAGCCACGGGATTGGTTCTTCGGCCGCCACACGGGCCTTGGACCTCACCGTGTTCCCAGCGTGCCACATGCATCGCTGCATGTGGCACCACCGTCACAACGCTAATGCGCCCGAACTACACGGAACTGTCAATTGCAAAGAGACCGCCAGATTCGCAATGGCGCGCATTGGTACCGCTTTACAACAGGCGGGGCTCGGCGTGGCCCTCTTCACGCTTTGGCCTCTACCTCGCGAGCGCGTCCCAACCGCGCTGAAAGCGCGCCGATCTCTCCGACAATCCCCCGACGGAAAAGCAGGACGGTGACAACGAAGATGCCGCCCTGAATGACGAGGACCCATTCGCCGAACCCCGACAGGTAGTTCTGCATGGCGATGATCACGGTGGCGCCAACCATGGGGCCGAATACGGTTCCCATGCCGCCGACGAGCGTCATCAGCACCGCCTCGCCGGACATCTGCCACGCGACATCGGTAAGAGACGCAAGCTGAAACACGATGGCCTTCGTCGCGCCGGCAAGGCCCGACAGGGTGGCTGAAAGCACGAATGCCAGCAGCTTGTATCGATCCACGTGATAGCCGAGTGAGATGGCGCGGGGCTCGTTCTCGCGGATCGCCTTGAGCACCTGGCCAAAGGGCGAATGGATCGTTCGATAGATGATCAGGAAGCCGGCGGCGAAGATCGCGAGAACGACGTAGTAGAAGTGCAGATCGTTCGCGATGTCGAGGACGCCGAGCAACGGCCTGCGCGGGACGGCCTGAATGCCGTCCTCGCCGCCCGTGAACGGGGCCTGGAGGCAGAAGAAGAACACCATCTGCGCGAGCGCAAGCGTAACCATGGCGAAATAGATGCCCTGGCGGCGGATGGCGAGCGTGCCGGCCACGAGGCCGAGAAGCGCGGCGATGGCGGTTCCCGAGAGAATGCCGATCTCCGTCGGCCAGCCCCATGCCTTGACCGTGTAGGCCGACACATAGGCCGAGAAGCCGAAGAACATGGCGTGCCCGAAGGAAAGCAAGCCGACGTAGCCGATGAGAAGATTGAAGGCGAGCGCGAAGAGCGCAAAGCACAGCACCTTCATGAGGAAGACGGGATAGATCGCCAGCGGCGCCGCGACGAGCAGGACGATGAGCGCTGCAAAGATCGACATGTCGTTATTTTTCATCGGGACACCTTCAGCGCACCGTACCGAACAAGCCCGCCGGCCGGATCATGAGCACGACAGCCATGATGACGAAGATCACCGTGGCCGAGGCCTCCGGATAAAAGACTTTCGTCAGCCCTTCGATGATGCCGAGACCAAAGCCCGTCACGATCGAGCCCATGATGGAGCCCATGCCGCCGATCACGACGACGGCGAAAACGACGATGATGAGATTGGATCCCATGATCGGGTTGACCGAATAGATTGGCGCAGCAAGCACGCCGGCAAGCGCGGCAAGGCCGACGCCGAACCCATATGTCAGCGTCATCATCCTCGGCACGTTGATTCCGAAGGCGCGCACGAGCGTCGGGTTTTCGGTGGCCGCGCGCAGATAGCTGCCGAGCTTGGTCTTTTCGATGACGAACCATGTCGCGAGGCACACGACCAGCGAAAGTACGACGACCCATCCGCGATACCAGGGCAGGAACATGAAGCCCAGATTGGTCCCGCCGGGAATGGGGTTCGTGTACGGCAGGCCGGAGGAGCCATAGTAGTTGCGAAAGAGCCCTTCGAGGATAAGTGCGAGGCCGAAAGTCAGAAGCAGCCCATAAAGATGGTCGAGATGATAGAGCCGCGAAAGCAGCAACCGTTCGAGCACGATGCCGGTCGCACCAATAACGATCGGCACGATAAACAGGGCACCCCAGTACGGAATGCCCAGATAGTGCAGGAGCATCCATGCGCCGAACGCCCCCATCATATACTGGGCGCCATGCGTAAAGTTGATCACGTTGAGCATGCCGAAGATAACGGCCAACCCGAGACTGAGAAGCGCGTAGAAGGCGCCATTGATCAGCCCGAGCAGTAGCTGACCGAAAAGCGCCTGTGGCGGCACCCCGAGGAGTTGGAAGATAAGTTCAGACATGCGCCAGTCCCGCCCCGAGCAACCCGAGGCGGCGCCGATGCGCCGCCTCGGCTGGTAAGATCACTTTTTCACGAGCGGGCAGCCGCCGTCCGCGAGCGGACGGAAGGACTGGTCTGCGGGGATGGTCGTGCGGATCTTGTAGTAGTCCCACGGGCCCTTGCTCTCCGAGGGCTTCTTCACCTCGACGAGATAGGACGGGTGGATCTTGCGACCGTCGACGCGGATCGTGCCTTTGCCGAACAACGGATCGTCGGTCGGCATCTCCTTCATCTTGTTGACGACGGCAACACCATCAGCGTCCGACTTCATCTCATGCACGGCTTTGAGGTAGTGCAGGACAGCCGCGTAAACACCGGCCTGGATCATCGAGGGCTTGTTACCCTTGTTGGCCTTCTGGAACTCGGCGGCGAACGCGCGATTTGCGTCGTTCAGATCCCAGTACCAGGACTCGGTGAAGATCAGGCCCTGCGCGGTCTGCAGGCCGAGGGCGTGGATGTCGTTGATGAAGACGAGCAGGCCCGCGAGATTCTGGCCGCCCGCGACGATGCCGAACTCGGCCGCCTGCTTGATCGAGTTGATCGTATCACCGCCAGCATTGGCGAGACCTATGATCTTGGCCTTGGACGCCTGCGCCTGCAGCAGGAACGACGAGAAGTCCTGCCCCGGGAACGGTGTGCGGACCTTGCCGAGCACCTTGCCACCGCTCTTGAGGACGACGGCCTCGGTATCGCGCTCGAGAGCGTGGCCGAAGGCATAGTCGGCGGTGAGGAAGAACCACGTGTCGCCGCCGGTCTTCACGATCGCATTGCCGGTGCCGTTGGCGAGCTGCCAGGTGTCATACGTCCAATGGACCGTATTCGGCGAGCAGGCCTTGCCTGTCAGGTCCGAGGACGCGGCACCTGAATTCAGGAACACCTTGTTCTTCTCGCGAACGATGTTGTTGACTGCGAGGGCAACCGACGATGTCGGCACGTCGACGATCGCGTCGACCTTGTCGACGTCCAGCCACTGACGGGCGATGTTCGAGCCGATATCGGGCTTGTTCTGGTGATCGGCGAAGACGACCTCGATCTTCTCGCACTTGTTCGCCTTGCAGAAATCCTCGACGGCCTTGCGCGCGGCCCACACCGATCCCGGCCCGCCGATGTCGGCGTAAAGGCCGGACTGGTCGTTCATCACGCCGAGCTTGATCACGCCATCGCTGATCTGCGCCATCGCGGCCGGCGCAGCGAACGCCGTTACAGCCGAAAGTGCCAAAGCCTTCCAACGCATGTTTCTCTCCGTTCTCGTCAGTTTATTCATGCTCTCTCAAACACCGAGATGTGCCTCGAGGCGCTGGCGGTTTGTCGCCAGCTCCCGGTTCTCGATCTCATCGACCACCGTGCCATGCTCGACCACATAGTGGCGATCTGCAACGGTAGCGGCGAAATGAATGTTCTGCTCCACAAGCAGCACCGTTAGGCCGCGCTTCTTCAGATCGCGGATAACGGCGCCGATCTGCTGCACAATGACCGGCGCCAATCCCTCCGTCGGCTCGTCGAGAAGCAAAAGGTCCGCGCCCGTGCGCAGGATGCGGGCAATAGCCAGCATTTGCTGCTCGCCGCCGGAAAGCTTCGTGCCCTGGCTACGCGCGCGCTCTTTGAGCCGCGGGAAAAGCCCATGGACTTCATCCAGCGAAAGCCCCCCGCCTTTGACGGCGGGCGGAAGCAGCAGATTCTCCGTCACATCGAGACTGGCGAAGATCCCGCGCTCCTCGGGACAATAGCCGATACCGAGCCGCGCAATCCGGTTCGATGGCCAGTGGATCGTTTCCGTGCCGCCATATCGCACAGATCCGGTGCGCTTCTGTACGATACCCATGATCGACCGCATGGTCGTCGTTTTGCCGACGCCATTGCGGCCGAGGAGGGTTACGACCTCGCCCTTGTTGACCGAGAAGGTCATGCCGTGCAGGACGTGGCTCTCGCCGTACCAGGCGTGCAGGTCGCGGACCTCGAGCAGCGGTTGCGTTTCAGCCATGAGCACCTCGAAGCGCAGGCGCCTCGCTGGCATCCGTTGTTCCCATGTACGCCTCGATCACCTGCGGATTTTGCGAGACGGCGGCGTAAGGGCCTTCGGCGATGACACGGCCGCGCGCAAGAACCGTAATCGTGTCGGAAAGATCCGCGACGACGGAAAGATTGTGCTCGACCATGAGGACGGTGCGCGAAGCGGCCGCCTTCCTGATCAACTGGGAGATACGTCCGATATCCTCTCGCCCCATGCCGGCCATCGGTTCGTCGAGAAGCATGACTTCCGGCTCGAGCGCGAGCGTCGTCGCGATCTCCAGAACGCGCTTGCGCCCATAGGGGAGCTCTGCGGCGATCAGCGTTTCCGATCCGCCAAGCCCGACATCGCGCAGGATCGCCATGGCGCGGTCGTTCAACTCGTTCAGCGATGCCTCCGAACGCCAGAAGTGGAAGGAGGTCCCAAGTTTCCGCTGTAGAGCGATCCGCACGTTCTCGAGCAACGTCAGGTGCGGGAAGGTGGCGGAGATCTGGAAGGATCGAACGAGGCCGAGGCGCGCAACGCTGGCCGGAGCCATGCGGGTGATGTCCTGGCCGTTAAGCAAGATGCGGCCCGCCGTCGGCTGCAGGAACTTGGTGATGAGATTGAAGCACGTCGTCTTGCCGGCGCCATTAGGACCGATCAGGGCATGAATGGTGCCGCGCCGGACGATCAGATCGACGTTGTCGACGGCACGGAAGCCCTTGAAGTCCTTGACCAGACCCTGTGTTTCGATGGCCGGGTGATCCATACCTCGCCTTTCGCCACTGCCGAGGCCCGCCAGTATTGACCGCCAGTCTACCGAATGAGGAAATCCCCCATAGGCAGAAATCGGTCGAAGCGGCAAGGCGGAGACGAACGAGCGAACCCTATCCCGGGTACGCCTGCCCGCCTGGAATTGCTGTGCGTTCGCGTTGTCTACAGCAGGCCCATTGCCGGCAGTCAAGCCTCTAGACGCAATCGGATCATTCGGTCTCGGTTGCCAAGCGCTACCCCATCCTGTTCAATGCCCGCAACGGATGCCTCGAGCGCTCCGACGATCAAAGGGCCGGAAAGCAGGCCCGGCAAAGGGACGGAAATGCGAGGGCGCGTATGAGTGCAGACCTCGTGCTGCAGGCTCGAATTCGTCGAGTCGATGCCCGGTTGGTGTCGAACCCGGCGAAATGCAGAAGGCAGAGCCAAGCCGCGCGTCTTGAGGCCCGGCGACCTTCACTCCTCCCAAAGTCTGATTTCCCGTCACGACCGCGCACCGTGCGGCGGACCCGACACCACATGCCCGCATCGCATGAACAACGAACAAAACAGGGAGGAAAAGTA
>Ga0180218_1002080_pt1 | contig 10850 bp, 13 predicted proteins | sample eDN3rd37CKraftBY_FD_151334 | JGI IMG/M metagenome (GOLD analysis project Ga0180218, IMG submission 151334) | Enriched backyard soil microbial communities from Emeryville, California, USA - eDNA 3rd pass 37_C Kraft BY (version 2) (version 2) | ecosystem: Environmental > Terrestrial > Soil >... | reverse complement strand
ATCGCGAGCGAGCGACTCTCCCCGGCGGTCGAGGGGCTCATCGTTCGAGCCCAGGAGGCAGGGCAGCTGCGTACGGACATCGAGCCGTCGGACTTTCCGCTGATCCAGCTCATGCTCGGCGCGGTCACCGAGCGCAGCCGCGACGTCGCGCCCGACCTGTGGCGGCGCTATGTCAGCCTCTTCCTGGACGGCCTGCGGACACGGCGCGACTTCCCCAGCCCGCTCGCCGCCCCCGCACTCACCAACGACGAGTTCGACCGCAGCCTCACCTAGCCGAGCTCCGGAACCGCGCGCAGTTTCGAATCATCCAGAACCCGGGTCTGGTGCACCTCAGAATCGGTCAGTTCTGAACCGTCTCGACTCGTTGTCGAAGACAACCAAACGGCTTGCCTGTGGCCTGGGTCGCACGCAAGGGTGCACGCTATGCCACCAGCCGCCCCCGCTACTGTCCGCCCCGCGACGCCCGACGACGCAGCCGGTTGCGCGTTCGTCCACCACAGGTCATGGGTCGAGGCCTATTCCGGACTGCTCCCGACGGGCTATTGGGAGTCCGACACGTTAGAACGACGCATCGCGACGTGGCAGCGCTGGCTCCAAGGAGATCTGACTGCACTCGTCGCGGAGTCGGGAGGGCAGGTCGTGGGCGTCGCCTTCGGAAGCGCGGGGCGCAAGATCGGGTCGTTTGAGCCCGTGCGCGACCGAGAGCTCTGGCTCCTATATGTGCTAGCAGCACACCACGGGACGGGAACCGGTCAGGCGCTGCTCGACGCAGCAATACCCCCGGAGTCGCCGGCCCAGCTCTGGGTGCTTGAGGAAAACCCGCGGGCGCGGCGCTTTTACGAGCGCAACGGCTTCCTGCCTGACGGCGCCCGCGTAGTCGACGAGCGGCTCAACCTTGCCGAGGTTCGCCACGTGCGCTAGCAGCCCCGGGGGTTTCGAACCTGTCAGAACCCGATTCTGGCTGGCTTCAAATCGGTCAGTTCTGCGCCGAGCCGCGGACCTGTCGAGAATCGACGAGAACCGGTGTTGCACCTGGCCTCCCCGGAACGATGTAGGGGTGTGAGACAGAGGATGAGTCCGTGACGGCGCCCCCAGACATCGTGTTCAGCGAGGTCTTCCGCGCGCTGTATCCGGACGTGCTGAGGTTCGTGCAGCGCCGCGCCGATCCGGACGTCGCGGAGGACCTGGCCGCGGAGGTCTTCGCCATCGCGTGGCGCCGTTGGGCCGACGTGCCGCGCGAGGCGCGCCCGTGGTTGTTCGGCGTCGCTCGCAACGTGCTGGCAGAGGATCGTCGCGCCCACGGCCGGAGGCACCGCCTCGCGTTACGGATCGGTGCCGAGCGTGCGCTACCGCAGGACGCGATCGCTCTCGCCACGACGACTGTGGACCTCCATGTCGCCTGGTCTCGCTTGAGCGATGCCGACCGGGAAGCTCTGGCCCTCGTGGCGTGGGACGGACTCACCGGCCGCGAGGCCGCCCAGGTCCTGGGCTGCACGCGCGCCGCGTTCTCGGTGCGTCTGACGCGGGCGCGCCGGCGCTTGAAGCATCTCCTGGCAGACATCGAACCCGGATCTGACGCCGAGCGTGCACCGTGGCCCGCTCCGCGAGCTCTTCCCGGCGTTGTGGAAGGAACCCAGCCGTGAACCTGATGACCGAAGACCCGACACTGGGCCGTCTCGCCGGCGCCAACCCCGCGCCCCCCGCGCCGTTGAGCGCCGCGGAGATGGCCCGGGCCGAGACGACGCTGAGACGCATCACGGCCCGCCCCGAGACAGCGTCCAGCCCCGCCACATCACGGCGGCGCTGGTGGCCCCGCGCCGCCGCCGCTGGCACGGCCCTTGCGGCCGTCATCGCCGCCGGCGTGCTCGGCACCGCTCCAGCATCGGCCGAGGCCGTGCTGCTCGAAGCGGCCGACAGTGCCGCCACGCAGCCTGTTGGAGACGGCGAGTTCTGGTACGTGCACGAGCAGGTGGTCGACTTGGGGATGGGTTCCGACGAGGTCGGCCCATACGACCGCGAGGTCTGGCGGTCACGAGACACGTTCCTCATCAAGAGCGAAGAGTCCGCAGCTCTCGCCGCCGCGGAGCAGGGGGAGTCGTCTCTCGACCCTGCGCTCGTGCGGGTGCGCGACCTCTCCGACGCCGCCGAGGGTGGCGGGGCGCCAGGATTCGGAGGGAACCCGCAGTACACGTGGGACGAGCTCGACGACCTGCCGACCGATCCTGCAAGGCTGGCCGAGCACCTCACGCTCGGGCTCCCTGCGAGTGGACACGGCCACGACTGGGACCTGTGGAGCCAGGCCGTGAGCCTGCTCCAGGGCAGCCCCGCCCGCCCCGAGCTGCGACGGGCGCTGTGGCAGGTCCTCGCCGGCCTCCCCGACGTCGAGTTGGTCGGTCGTACCTCTGATTCCGCGGGGCGCGATGCCACGGCGATCCGCGCCGACTTCGCGGACCTCGGTCGCGAGGAGCTCCTCCTCGACCCGGCCAACGGCGCGCTGCTCGAGACCCGCCTCTCCGACCGCGAGGGCAACGTCCTTCTGAGCACCACCGTGCTCGACCAGGGCCCCCGAGACACCGCACCGGCGGCAGAGCCGCCTCTCTGCGGCCCGGGGTCGGTCCCCGCGAGGTCGTGCTGAGCGTCGCGGGGGTGGTTTCGAAACCTCCAGAACCCGTTTCTGGCGCGCCTCAGAATCGGTCGATTCTGACGCACGCCAACCGGCCGGCCTAGTCGCCCTCGACCACCTTTCGGTTCTGGTGGTCGGTGAGCAGCTTGACTACCTCAAGCGGGACTCTGAACCCCTTCGCGCGCTGGTAGCCCTTCACCGCGGGGTCGTAGTCCGACTCCAAAAGGGGTGCGGCGTCTTCAGGCAGAACTCCGGCTTCCACCTGCTCGTCCATAACGCGGTTCACCGGGCGGGTGAAGCCTCGAAGGGAACGAGTCTCCGGATACCCGGCGAGCTCGTAGACCTCCTCTCGGGCGACGTACCCCGTGCCCCGGCGGATGGCCTCGTTGATTGACGTCGCCTGCGCGAAGTGCTTGCCGAGCAGACCGGCCATCACCTTCTCGTACGCGTCCAACGTCCAGCCCGTGCTCTCGATGTCACCTGCATCAACGTCGCCCACTGAACCAGCTGGCTGGCTCTCGATCGCCGACACGAAGGAGAGCAACTCCTCACGCTGTCGATCGGTCCACTCCGTCACATCTACCGTCAGCGTGATCCTGGTCTGCCCCATGCCACCCACCCCACTCCTGCATCGCCGATCGTGTCGAGACGACTCTACAGACAATCTGTAACCGTGTACAGAGTGCCTGAAACTGCTGTACGGGTGAAGTTTCATGGTTAACGTGCAGGTACCGGACGGCTTCCCTGCGGGTGCCGGTCTCGATGATGGTGGCGTCATGCACCCCAACGTGGCTCAGAGGCACACAGCCGTGCTCCATTTTGCGAAGGTTCCGAAAGAGCGTACGCTTCTTGCGAATGATCCGGAAGGGCGGTGTAGAGCCATGGCGGCAGCAGCAGAACTGGTGGAGCAGACCTACCTGCCAGAGGCGGAGCAGGATTTTGCCGAGGTGTACGACTTCCTCGAGGCGCACAAGCAAGCCCGGGGTGCGGAGGTCGAGCCGCGCTACTTCCTTGCCGGAAGCGGGGAGGGTGACAGGGTTGAGCTACCCGAGTCGGTCTACCGGGCGCTCGTCCAGGTGGTCGAGTCGCTCAGGGCCGGCCGCGCGGTGTCAGTGGCACCACGTTCGACCACCCTCACCACGCAGCAGGCCGCCGATCTGCTCGGCGTTTCCCGCCCCACCGTGGTCCGCCTGATCGATGAGGACGAGATCCCAGGCGAGCGGATCGGTACCCGGCGGCGGGTGCTGTTGAGCGACGTGCTGGACTACCGTGAGCGGCGCCGTCGGCGGCAGTACGACTTCCTGGCCGAGACGGCCATCGACCTTGACGACGAGGGCGACCCGGAGGAGATCGCGGCGCAACTGCGTGAGGTGCGCAAGGCTATGGCCGCGCGTCGGCGCGGCTGAGGACGTTTCCTGCGACAATTTCATGCGTGTTCGCCGCCCTCCTCGACACCTGCACGCTGTGGCCCAGCCTGCAGCGTGACTTCCTGCTGAGCCTCGCCATCGAGGGGCTGTACCGCCCCCTGTGGTCGTCGGCGATCCTCGCCGAACTCGAGGAGCATGAAGCCCGCAAGCTCACCAAGCGCGGAGCGGCGGCGACTGAGGCGCAAAGCCGTGCTGTGCGTCTCGTTGAGCGGATGCAGGCCGAGTTCGACGACGCGTGCGTCCAAGGATGGGAGCCGTTGGACGGGTCCTACGGGCTGCCGGACGCCGACGACGAGCACCTGGTGGCGGCCGCTGTCGTCGGTGGCGCCGGCGCGATCATCACCGATAACGTGAAGCATCTACCCCGAAACAAGGTGCCTGAGGGTATCCAGGTGACAAAGCCCGCGGCGTTCGCCCTCGAGACCGTGGAACTGGCCCCTGACATGGCGATGCATGCAGTGACCGAGATGGCCTCCCGGCACAAGAACCCGCCAAGAACGGCTGACGACCTGCTCGCGCTGCTGGAGAACCGGTACGGCATGGCCGAGGCCGTCGAGCTCATGCGCGCGAGCTGAAGCAAGGCCGTAGACGTCGCGGCCAACGTTGAGGCGTCGGAGGCTACGGGCCCCCTTCGGTGGGCTACCTCACCCGGCGCCGTGGGCTGACCTGTGACCAGCCTGAACAGACTGGTGGAGGGGCGTGCTCAAGACGTGCGAGTTCCTGGGCCACACGTCGCCTCGCGACTGGCTCGACGGCGGGTGCCCGTTGAATGTTGAGCCCCTCACCCCCGACCCTCCCGCGCGAGCGCGCGGCCGCCAGGCCGTCGAGAGTGCGTTCGTGAATCAGGTCGGCCTCCATCTACGCGAGCGCGGCACAGTAGGCTCGGCGGATGGCCAACGCAGCCGCCGAGCTCTTCGACATCTTCTCTGCCTGGCGTGGAGCAAAGGGTTCAACGAACGCCGAGCGGCGACGGATCCAGACGCCAGAGGGGCGTGACCAGGTCACGCGGGCCATGGCCCTGCTCCCTATAATCAGGGCCGAAATCGACGCCCTGGATGCAGAGGGGCGGCGAGTCGCGAGCTACAGGGAGGCCTACCAGCACTGGCTCTTCGCGATCTTGGCGGTTCAGACTGGCTGGCAGGGAACGACTCCGCCCCAGAATGACTTCCCACAACTGGCCCTGCAGGCGCTCGACACTCTTGCGGACGTCCTTGACCATCGCCCCGGACCGATCCTCGACAAGACTGCCGTTGGCGTACTGCGCGAACGCCTGGAGGAGGTCCTCCATGCCGTCGACAGTGACGACAGCCTCGACGAACGACTGAAAGCTCATATCCGTCGGACGGTGCGGCACGTTCAATCATGCGTGGACGAGTTCGCCGTCGCTGGCGAGAGCGCCACGATGGAGGCACTCGACGCCTTGTACGCATCGATGCTCGCGGCCGCGCACAGTTCGAAGCATCCTGGCCGGTGGGAACGGTTCCTGGGGCAGTTCTTCTTGCCCACAGCTGCTGGCCTCCTGGCCAACGGGCCTGGCCTCGCGCTTCAGATCACGCAGGCGGCAGGGAACTAGGGCGTGGCTTGCATCGATCAGCTCGCATTAGTCAACTGCTAGGGGTGCGTGCTCGACAGGGCGCCAGGCGCCCTGACCTGCGCAGACGCGGATCTCGTCGCGAGGGGTGGGTTCTAGCATCAGATGCAACTCGCACCAGTCAACAACCGATAACCCGCGTTATGTCGGATTGTCCTGTTATGAGGCGTCCCGCTGGGCCCTGTCTTTCTCGTCCCGATCGCGTGCCTCCAGGTCTTCCAGCTCGACCTCGAGCTCGTCTAGCGTGTTGGCGAGCCCATCGATGAACGCCGCCAAGTCCCGAGCGTGGCGTGTGCGGTCATTGGCGAAATCCCGAGCGTACGGCGCAGGCCAACGCCCAATCTCTGCACGCTGTAACCCGTCTTCCACGATGGCCACGGTTGCGCTGAGCTTCAAGGGGTCCAAACGCCCGGGCGGAGTCTTCGGGTAGCTGTGAGACATGTGCCCGGGCCCGTGGCGGCGTACCTGACCGATCTTGGCGAACCGCTCGCTCAGAAGTGCCAGGCGCCGCCGGTACTGGCCTAGGCGGAGCTCCAGCAGTTCGGACGCGGTCCTCTCGCGTAGCTCGGCCAAGCTTGTGAGAGTGACGTTGCTGTTGTTGGCCATCCGCGAGGCGCCCGACTGGAAGCCTGCCTCGGTGAGGATTACCCCGCGGTCGGCGCCGACATCACTCACGATCTGTGCCAGGAGTGCGACGCGCGACTTGTCCACCGGGCGCTTCCAGTGTTTGCACTCCACGACCCACGTCTGGTCGAGTCCTGCGCGGCTGAGGCGCACGACGACGTCGATGTCATGCTCGCCGCGTGCGCCCTTGACGGTCACGTCTGTCTCCGCCTCCAGACCCAGGGAGCGGTAGAACGCGGCCGCCTCCTCTTGGTACTCCTGCCACGTCGTCGCCACACGACCAGTGTGGACGGATCCGCAGCTTGTGCACACTCGCTCTCCCCCACCACCGTGAGTCGAGCTTGACAGCGCATGGTGACCTGGACCGTGCGTCGCTGGCCACTGGGAAGATCTGGCACACGACGACCGCGTCCAGGTTTCTTGTCGGTCCAAGGACGTCGCGGAGGAGCTCGCAATTGCCGAGCCGGCCGAGTACACGCTGCTCAAGACCGGTGAGCTGCCGGCGATTCAGGTCGGGCCGAAGCGGGTGTGGCGGATCGAGCGGGCGAAGCTCGAGGAGTACATCGAACGGCAGTACGCAGCCGCGCGTGACGCCATCTCCAAGGGCCAGGCCGCGCCCGAGGACGACGAGGATTAGGTCAGCCGCGCGCCGCCCGGGCGCCGGATTTGGCCTCGTTGCCGAGTTTGAACACTTCGCGCCCAGGCGCTCAGTGGACGCGGATCGTGATGAGTTGCTCGCCGTCCTGGAATTGTTCGTGGAGGAGTGCGCGCCCGCCCTTGTAGGTCGCGGCCTCGACCTCCCGGCCTGCAGTCGCAGGTCGAAATCGACTAGGCTCGGCGGCCTGGCGGATGGGCTCGAAGCCGATCCACCCACAACCCCGAGCGGGCCGAGCGGACACAGGAGTGCGCGATGAGTGACAAGGACAAGTCCACCCTCAGGGGAGTCGACCCGTCCAAGCGGCAGGATCTCGAGGAGAAGAGCCTCATCGGCTCGGGATACTCGTTCAACGACAGCGGCCAGGCGACCAACGTTGTGAAGCAGGACCTGCAGAACGACGACAACGACGATTGATCCCCAGCGGCTCGGCGGCGTTCGTCAGCTTCTTGCTGCTCGTGGCGCCAGGGATGGTGTGGCAGTTCCAGCAGGCACGTCACGAGCCGGCCGTGAAGGAGACAGTCCTCGTCGAGGCCTCCCGGGTAGTCATTGCCTCGCTCGTGGCCACGGGTGCGGCCGGTCTCGCGTTGTCGTGGATGTGGGTCCCCCTCTACGAGCGTGTGCGGACCGCAGACCCCGACGCCCTCTCTCTTCCAGGTGCGACGGTGCCCTACTTCGCGGCGGCCGCCGCCACTTCGCTGCTCGCCTGCGGGTTGGCGCTACTTGCAGCCGCGTTCAAATGGCCGGGCCGGGCGCCCATCAGTGCGGGACGGGCTTGGAGCCAGGCATTCGTGGGCCGGCGGCCGCCCAACACCGAGCAGCCCTGGCTCATCGTCGAGCTCCTGGACGGGACCGTCTGGAAGGGAACGCTGCAGCACTTCGATACTGACCCTGACGACGACCACCGGGCGCTGCTGCTAGGCGAAGACCTCATGCGCCGGGACCCCGGCGCCAAGGAGTTCAAGCCGGTCGGTGACGCAGGCCGGAACGTCATCCTCCCGGAGTCCCAGATCAAAAGCACCCAAGTGCAGTACATCGCTCTGCGGCCCTCCGAGGTCGCGACTCCCGCGGCTGCCGAACCATCGGACGGCGAGACAGAGGCAGGTCGTTAGGACAGGCGAGCCGGGCGCTCGAACGACGTGGCGGCGAACGGTCGACACCGACACGCCCAGGACCCACGCCCTCGCTACCTTCAGCAGTGGTGCGTTGGTGGGTTGAGACCGCCGTCGTTTCCGGGCCCCGCGGCAGGCGGTCCGGCATGCCATCATTTGCCAATGGGTGCTGCGATTGACCAGGGCAAGACGCCGGCGAACAGCACGCCCCAGGGCGCCCCGGCCAACGACGCCCCGCAGCACGTGACGCCCGTCGGGCGCGATCTGGAGAAGGTGCATCGGTTCGCCGAAGACCTCCTCGCGCAACACGGCCTGCGCGACGACTGGCCAGTCTTCTGGGCAGAGTCGCTGGAGATGAGCGACGGCGGCGGGGTCACGCGTGCTTTCTCGAAGCGCATCGTCTTCAGCGCCGCCCACATGGCGATACTTCTCCCGGCCGAGCGTCGCGACGCGGTTCGGCACGAGGTTGCTCACGCCATCGTGGGAGTCGCAGCGGGGCACTCGGACGTATGGAAGAGAAAGGCCATCGAGCTAGGCGGCTCGGGCAGTACGTCGCACTCGCCCAGCGCGCTGCTCTACCCGTGGTACGGAATGTGTCCCGACGACCATCCCCTCATCTCAGTGCGGCCACCGGCCGCGACGGGCTTCATCTGCGAGGACGATTCGCACGACGAACCCGTTGAGCTGAAGTGGTGGAAGAGGAACGCCAAATCTCGAGCCCTCGACCCCGGCGTGAAGAAGATGGCCGAGATGTTTCCCGAGCCAGTGACCGCACCTGCGTTTGAGATCGGGGACACGGTTTACGTCATCCCGTACGGGGACACGACCTACGACAACGCGCAGCTGACGGTGGTCGAGGTCGGGGCCCGGCAGTACGTGACGCGCCACGTTGCGACGGGGGAGGAAGCCACCGTGGATTTCGAGGGAGTTGCCGCCAAGCCGCACGAGCCTGACGTTCCGAGCGCCCCCGGCGAGTGACCGCCCACGCCCGGCTCTTGCATCAGATGCAACTCGCACGCATCCGTGACCGATAACACCGCCTATGTCCGATATTCCCCATCGGACGGAGATCAGGTTATCCTGACACCCGCGCCCGGGAACTACCAGGCGCTCCGACGCACCAACTCGAAACGCTCGGTGTACTTCACGATGGCTGCTCGCGCCCTGTCTACATCACCGCCGAACAGGCCTGCTGTCAGTGGCCCCCAGCCCGGACCTTGCTGCTCGAGCTCGCTGCTGACTTCTTCGAGCGCGTTCCCGTACCCGTGGTTTGAACGCCACCCAGACCGGCCCAGCCACCGGGTGCCGCCAAACTGCCGACCGGCGCGATCATGCGCGTCCGTATCGACGAGGCCCAGCACGACCTCCGCGCGGTCGAACTTCAGGTCATAGATCGCATCATCGGGGAGCTGCTCAGAGAACACAGGCCGCATGATCTGATGCAGCCACTCTGCCGGGGCCGTGTGATACTTCCCGCCGCCGTCCCGGTAGTATTTGAGCGCTTCCGTGACTGACACCTCCTCACGGGAACTGCGGGCGAGCGCATGAGGGGCGAGGCCGGCGTTGTCGAACGGCTCATACGGATCTACCGCCTGGATCAGCGGTATGACTTCTCCCCGGTTCCCATCGCGGACCGTCACGTCCTCGACCAGCTTCCGGAGGTTCGCCCAGCGCCCCTCGGCGACAGCAGTAAGTCCAGCAGTGAAGATGGCAGTCATCAGAGGGATCTTTCGCAGCCCGAGAAGGGCGGAAATCCCCCCCTTCATCTTTGCGCCCTCAACCTGGATCCGGTGCAGCGCGTTCGACCACGGCGTCAGGTCCGAGGCTTCTCCCCAGCGTGCCGCCACCTGCAGCGACCAGCAGAGTGCCTCGGTCAGCTCCCAGTACGACCGCGCGGTGTCGACGAGCTGGGCCTCCATGTCTTCGCCACCGCGATAGGTCAGCGGGAACCGGTCGTCATCGCGCATGGCACCCACCACGCGGGTCGCCTCGCTTGACACGAGGTCATCGAGTTCGATCCTGCGCTGCGGGTCAAACAGCATCTCCTTGGTCAGCTTTCGCATCTGGGCGGGACGAGCCGCGTCCTCCATCGTCGCGACCGACGCGACAACGGTCGCCGCGTCGGGCCCTGGCTGCCCAAGGAGCTCGTGTATGCGGGTCGTCAGCGCCACCGCGCCCTCGGGGTACCGGGCACCGAACAGGTCTACCCAGTTGAGATCCCGGATGGTCAGCGTGGACGTCAATTTGTAGTCCGGGATCTCGATGTCGTCGAGGCGGACGGGGATGAGCCAGGTCGCTCCCGGAGGACGAAGCCTGAACTCCTCCACCGCGAGGTTCAGTTCCTCGTGCTGGACCGACTTCGCCCGTGCGTTCGACCGCTCCGAGAAGCACGCGAGGAAAACGAGTGCACCGTCCTTGATCGCTTCGCGGATCTTGGCCTTCCACTGATCGCCCGGCCCAAGGTCCTTCCGGTCTCGCCAATACGGGATCTGAGCTGACTCAAGCAGGCTGCAGAGCTTGTCGACCCGGTCAGAGTCCTCAATCACGTAGGAGATGAACACGTGCGGGGACGAGGTGGTCATGGCGCTGAGTGTACGTACGAGCGCACTGGGTGGACGTTAGGTTGATGCCTACCGAGCTCCACCGGGCCATGAACACGTTGCGGGACTGGAACTTGACCCATGGGGAAGAACCGGACGCCGTCTACGCCGCCGTCTCGTGAGAACTTTCCTTACTGACTCAAGCGCGCGGCTCCGCCGCGCGGACCGGCCTCCCGGTCGGGGCCCCGCGCTCCGCTCGCAAGCTCGCTCCGCGCACC
>Ga0180218_1002078_pt1 | contig 10855 bp, 11 predicted proteins | sample eDN3rd37CKraftBY_FD_151334 | JGI IMG/M metagenome (GOLD analysis project Ga0180218, IMG submission 151334) | Enriched backyard soil microbial communities from Emeryville, California, USA - eDNA 3rd pass 37_C Kraft BY (version 2) (version 2) | ecosystem: Environmental > Terrestrial > Soil >... | reverse complement strand
CTGCCGCCGAGCGATGCGCTGAAGGCGGGCATGCTGAAGATCGGCGAGCAACTGACGTCGGACTGGATCAAGAAAGCCGGGCCCGATGGCGCCGCGGTGATCGAAGCTTACAAGAAGATGTGAGCGCAACGCAGCATTCGCAAAGCCCTCGCGCAAGCGGGGGCTTTTTCTTTTGCGTTCGGGATCGTTTCGACTTGCGCGTGTGGCGGAGACGCTCGTTCGTACTTTGCACTACGGCGATTTCGGTGTAGCGATTTTCGAACGCTTCAAGTCTGGTGTCGAGGAGAGCCGCTTGCATTTCCGTGTGGAACTTGTCTGGCAGGACGACAAGCAGGAGGACGTTCCTTCGATCTACCTGACCTCGGACGGCCGCGTGCTGCTGCAGGGCCGCTCTGTCTCTGATGACGAGCGCGAGCACTTCAAGGTCCCGCCGGGTAGCGACCTGATCAGTATCGATCGCCGGGTGATCAAGGCGATCAAGGGAATGTTGTAGGCGCGCGCCAAGACGCGCCGATGCAAGGGAGAACGTAAATGTTCCTGAAGAACTTCTGGTACGTCGCGGCCTGGGATCGCGAGCTTGCAGACAAGCCTCTCGGCCGCACCATCGTGAACGAACCGGTGGTGCTGTTCCGTGATGCGGAAGGCAAGGCGATCGCGCTGGAAGACAAGTGTCCGCATCGGCGCGTGCCGCTGTCTATGGGTAAGGTGGTCGAGGGCTCGCTGCTGCAATGCCACTATCACGGGCTGCGCTTCGACCGCTTCGGCAAATGCGTGCGCATCCCTGGCCAGGAGTCGATCCCCGACGCAGCGAAAGTGAAGGCCTATCCCGTGGTCGAGCGCTATCACTGGGTCTGGATCTGGATGGGCGATCCGGCGCTGGCCGATCCTGCAACCATCCCTGATTATCATTATCTCGATTCCCCCGATTGGGGCGCCAAGGGCACCTACATCCACGTTAAGGCGAACTGGCAGCTGATCGTCGATAACCTGCTCGACCTGACACATCTCGCCTTCGTGCATGAATCGACCATCGGCAATGCTGCCGTCGCCGAGAACGCGGAAGTGCGCGTGAAGCGTACGCCCGGCGGCGTTCTGGTCACGCGCTGGATGATCGACAAGCCGGCACCGCCGACCTACGTGAAGGCGGGCGGTTTCATCGGCAATGTCGACCGCTGGCAGTTCATCGATTTCCTGCCGCCGGCCTTCCTGCGGCTATCGGTCGGCGCGACGCCGACCGGCACTGGAGCGCCGGAAGGCAAGTTCGTCGGCGGCATCAACATGCGCAACCTCAATGCGATCACGCCGGAAACCGAGAGCACCTCGCATTATTTCTGGGCGCAGGCGCACGACTTCGACGTGAAGAACGAGAAGCTCACCGACATGATCTTCGAGCAGGTGAAGACCGCCTTCCTCGAGGACAAGGAGGTGTTCGAAGCCCAGCAGCGTGTCATCGACGCCGATACATCGGAATCGCAGGTCGACATTCATGCGGATGCCGGCGGCATTCAGGCGCGGCGCATCCTGTCGCGTCTGTACAACGAGGAGCAGGCCGCGCGGCAGGCAGCCGAGTAACTTTCAAGCTTTTGTGGACGGGCGGCCGACGCGCATGCGCGTTCCGACCGCCACCGTCACGACTACAGCGGTCGCAAACACGATGGTGAGCGGGTCGATCGGCTCGCGCGCGAACATGGCTGCGATCAGCACAACGAAGAATGGCTGCAGCAAACCGATCTGACCAGCGCGCGAAATCCCGGCCATGCCCATCGCCGCATTCCAGAGGAAGAAGCCGACGAACTGCGCCATCAGTCCGGCATAGAGGATCGCGCTCCACACGCGCAGCGAGACAGCAGCTGTGTCGGCGGGCCAGGTCAGGACCACCGCAGCGATCGATACGGGGAGCGACAGCATGACCGCCCAGGAGATCACCTCCCAGCCGGGCATCATCCGCGTGAGCCTGCCCGAATAGGTATAGCCGACGCCGCCACACACCACCGCCCCGAGCAGGTACAGGTCGCCCGGTGAGAGCGTGTAGCCGCCGCTGCGATACAGCGCGAAGCCCATCACCAGTGCCGAACCGATCACCGCCGCGATCCAGAACCCCGCGCTCGGACGCTCGCCCTCGATCACGGCTGCGGCCGCCGTGGTCATCAGCGGCATGATCCCGAGGATCACGCCGCCTTGCGCGGAGGGGACCGTCACCATGGCCAGCGCGGACAAAAGCGGAAAACCGAGCACGACAGTGAACGCGACAATCGAGAGCGGCCACCAGGCGCCGCGCGGCGGCAGCCTGCGCCGCGTGAGTGCAAGCATCGCGACCCCGGCGAGCCCGGCGACGGTCGCCCGCATTGCCGTCAGGAAATAAGGATCGACCTCGGTCACGGCGATGCGCGATGCCGGCAGGCTGCCGGCGAACACAGCCACACCGAGCACGCCGAGCAGGAGTCCAAGATTTTGGCGATTGGCGACCATGGAAGGAGAACGGGAAAGGGCAGGGGATTCGCGGCGCACGTTATTGGCGCGGCCGCTCCGCGACCAGTGCGTTGCGCGCACGGACGCAATGCAGTTCGCGTCACGTGCCACTTCACATGATTGCCATTTCACATGATCATCGATGCACCCATCGCGATCACGGTCGCCGCCATCAGTGCGGTCGCGCCCCACCCGGCGATCGCGAGACGGCGGCCGGCGCGGAATCGGCCCATGATCTTGTGCGTCACGATCAGCATCATCATTGCCATGATCGGAACCGCAACCACGCCGTTGATGATCGCGCTCCAGATCAGCATCCGGATCGGGTCGAGCGGCGTGAAGGTGATGCCGAAGCCGATCAGCGTGGACGCTGCGATGATGGCGTAGAAGCCCACCGCGTGCGGCACCTTGGCTTCGAGCGACGACGGCCAGTCGTAGAGTTCGGCGACTGCATAGGCCGCCGATCCGGCGAGTACGGGAATGGCGAGCAGACCGGTGCCGATGATTCCGATCGCGAACATCAGGAAGGCAAACTCGCCGGCGATCGGGCGCAGCGCATTCGCGGCGTCTGCGGCGGTCTCGATATTGGTGATGCCCTGCGCGTGCAGGGTCGCGGCGGTGGTCACCATGATGAAGAACGCGATGGCGTTCGAGAACACCATGCCGATGCTGGTGTCGGCGATGATCCGTTGCGTCTCGCCCCTTCCGCCGCGCGGCAAATCCTTCAGGGGCCGGCGGTGCTTGCTGCGCTGCATCTCTTCGACTTCTTGCGAGGCCTGCCAGAAAAACAGGTACGGGCTGATAGTGGTGCCGAGCACCGCGACCAGGAGCGCCAGATAGTCGGAGGAGAAATCGATTTTCGGCAGCAGCATGCCGATCGCGACCTCCTTCCAGGGAACCTTCACCGTGAAGATGACGCCGACATAGAGGAACAGGACCAGCGTCAGCCATTTCAGGATCGGGCCGTATCGACGGTACGGGACAAACACCTGCAGCAGCACCGACACCGCGGCGAAGATCAGCGCGTGTTCGTGTTTCAGGCCGCCAATAACGATATACAGTGCCTCGCTCATGGCGGCGATGTCGGCGGCAATGTTGATCACATTGGCCACCACCAGCAGCGAGACGAGCGCATAGAGGGCGGGGCTGCCATAGAGCGCCTTTGCATTCGCGGCGATCCCCTTGCCGGTCACGCGCCCGATAAAGGCGCTGACGAGCTGGATCGCGATCATGAACGGCGTCGTGAGGAATATGGTCCAGAGCAGACTGTAGCCGAACTGCGCGCCGGCCTGTGAATAGGTCGCGATCCCGGACGGATCGTCGTCGGCGGCGCCCGTCACGAGTCCGGGGCCAAGGACGTTCAGCTTCATGCTCTTCACGCGCGACAGCTTGGGCGGGGTCAGCTGATCCATGACGGCATCTCGGTCGCTGCGCTCGCCCATCCGCGGTGCGTGCGCTCGCGTATATGGGGCCGGGGTCATGATCTGGCGAGGGCCCGGAGCGTTTCTGCACCGGGCCCTCATTCAGCGGATCAGCCAGCCTGTAAGCCGGGTTTTGTATGGCCCGCTGCTCACGCAGCGAACGTGACGGCCATTCATCTGGGACGCCGGTTGCCCGGCGCCTCAAGCAACCTACCCGAGTGGCTGGTCCGGACGGACCCGAGGACTTGGCCTCGCACCACTCCTATTCGGTTTTGCTCCCGGTGGGGTTTACCGTGCCGTTTCCGTTGCCGGAAACGCGGTGCGCTCTTGCCGCACCGTTTCACCCTTGCCGCGGGCTGAACGCTACGCGCCCGAGGCGGTCTGCTTTTCTGTGGCACTATCCCTGGGGTTGCCCCCGCCGGACGTTATCCGGCACCGTTCGTCCGTGGAGCCCGGACTTTCCTCCCCGCCGCCCTTTCGGGATCACCTTTTCAGGATTTTGGCGGAGCGGCCGTCCAGCCGACTGACCCACATGGCATGGGGATGAAAGGTCGCGCCGTCAAGCCTGCTATGCCACCGGCTCGTCGGCCGAATGCGCAGCACCACCATATCGGTTCGCTTCGATCAGGGAACGCAGCGTCAGTAACGTCGACGTATCGAGCTTGCCGTCGCACAGGGCCGGACGGAAGTGCCGCTGGAACGCAGTCACCACATCGCGCGTCGCCTGATCGAAATAGCCATCGGGCTCGATGCCGTAACCGTAATCGCGGAGCGCCGTCTGGAAATTCTGAATGGCATCACCGGAGTCGCCGAATTCGAAGGTCGGCCCGGACACGATCGGAGCGGGCTTCACCCATTGGCCGATGCCGGAGCGATGCAGGGTCATCCAGGGAAACTTTTCGCCGGGATCCTGCTTGCGCGACGGCGCGATGTCGGAATGTCCAAGGACACGTTCAGGACGGATGTGGTGTCGCCGCACGATGGCGCGGCACAAGGCTGTGACGGCCGCAATCTGGCGCTTCGGAAAATCCGGATAGCCGTTATCGTGGCCCGGATTGACGATTTCGATACCGATCGAGCATGAGTTGATGTCCGTATCGCCGGCCCAGCTTCCTTCGCCGGCGTGCCAGGCACGCCGCGACTCCGGGACACATTGTATGATGCGTCCGTCCTCGGCGACGAAGTAGTGGCAGGAGACTTCGCTGCCCGCTGTGCAAAGCCGTTCCAGCGCCTTCGCCCCGTCCGGCATGCCGGTGTAGTGCAGCAGGATCATATCCGGCAGCCGGTCGCCTGCGCGCTCTCCGTAATTGGGAGAGGGTACCACCTCATGTACGAGCATGGTGTCGGGTTCAAAGGGCGTCATTGACACAGTCTGGTGTTGCCTGCCGCGGCGATAACAATGCCCTCAGTGGTATATTGGCAACGCCATAAAAACAACGGCCGGTCGAATGATCGACCGGCCGTCGCAGCGAATGATTGGTGCTCCGCCTTACTTCGGCGCGGGTCGGCTCGGAGCCGGCTGTGATGCGGCGCGGGACTTTGCCTCCTGATCGCGCTTCGACTCGAACGCAGCGGCCTGTTTCAGCTGATCCTTGGTCATATTCACCTTCAGCTTCACCTCATCGGAACGGATGGTCGTGGCCGCGCCCGACCCGGTAGTCGTGCGATCCGCGTTCGCCGGTACGACTTCGAATGACGACGGCGCCAGCGCCACGTTCTTTGCGCCGATGCCGAGGAAGCCGCCGACGCCGACGACATAGCCCACGACGGTGCCGTTCTTCTCGAACAGAATGTCGGAGATGTCGCCGATCTTCTCGTTATCGGGGCCGATAACGTCAACACCGATGAAGCTCGAGGACAGCCACTGATCGCCGGTCTGCGCGTTGATGAACTTCGCATCTCCCATCGACGGGCTCGAATTTACGGCGCGTTCCGAGTCCTTGGTGCCCTGTTGTGCTTGCGGGCTCATTGGCTGTGTCGGCTGCGTGGTGTCCTGCGCAAGCGCGCCACCAACAAGCAGACCGCTCAGCGCTGTGGTGATCATCATGGTTTTGAGCATGCATCGCCTCCATTTTCTGTCGAAACCTGTGTGCTTTTTCTCTCGCGAACCCACGCGAGTACGCACTGCGAAGCCAACGCGCTTCATGCAGCGACGTTCCGGAAACGATGGGTTGCATCTGCATGTCGCCGTTGCGGGAACTGCGATCGCGACGCAATGGAACCTGATGGACGCGGGACAAGCTTGTGGAAGCAAGGCGAAGTTTGCGTGATGCAAATGCGAGAGGCTTTAACCTTCCTTAAGGTTAAGCGGGCTCTATTGGAGCAGGCAGCCAACAGCTCGTGGCTGCCCAGGTTGGTTCCATTGACGCCCATTGTGTCCCATGATAGCCCAAATCGTCCCATACAGGCGTTGCGGGCCGCAGCGTTGGTCCGACAGCGTGGACCTTGGAACCTTCCGTGGACCGGTTTTTTTCCCATTTCATTCTGCGGCTGGACGCCAAGGGGCGCGTTTCGGTTCCGGCGAGCTTTCGCGCCGTGCTGACGCGGGATGGAACGGAGACGTTGTTCTGCTACCCGGCGCTCGACCGTCCGGCGATCGAGGCGGGCGGTACTCAGCTGATGGCGGAAATCGAGGATCTGATCGGACGCTTTCCGCCTTTTTCGGACGAGCGCGAGCAGTTTGCGACGGCGCTCTACGGAACCGGCGAGACCCTGAAGATGGACGGCGAGGGGCGGGTCACGCTTTCCGACCAGCTCAAGGACCATGCCGGGATCATGGACGCGGTCGCGTTCGTGGGGCTCGGCCACAAATTCCAGATCTGGGCGCCGGACCGCTTCAGTGCGCGCCTTTCCGAGGCCACAGGAAAGATGCGTGCGTTGAAGAAGCGGCTCGGCTCCGAGCGTGCGGCGAACCCGCAAGGGGCGCGGGAATGATGACGGACCGCGACGGCGGAAACGCTGTCGATGGCGGACTGGTCCGGCATATTCCCGTGCTCGCCGCAGAAGTCCTGGACTTCCTGCGCGTGCGGGAGGGCGGCGTCTATATCGACGGCACCTTCGGGGCGGGCGGATATACGCGCGCCATACTGGACGCGGCCGATTGCCATGTGATCGCGATCGACCGCGACGAAACGGCTATCGCGCGCGGTGCCGGGCTGGTGGAAGCCGCCAATGGTCGGCTGGCCCTAATTCACGATCGCTTCTCCAACCTGGACGAGGTTGCGCGCGATGCTGGGAGCGAGGCGGTCGACGGTGTCGTGCTCGATATCGGCGTGTCGTCGATGCAACTCGATGAGGCGGAGCGCGGTTTTTCGTTCCGGAACGACGGCCCGCTCGACATGCGGATGGGCCGGGATGGTCCGAGCGTCGCCGATCTCGTCGCCGTGGCCTCCGAACGCGATCTGTCCGCCATCATCGCCCGTCTCGGCGAAGAGCGGTTCGCGCGGCCGATCGCGCGGGCCATCGTGCGGGCGCGCGATGAGGCGCCAATTACGACCACGAAGCAGCTTGTCTCCGTGATCGAGCGTGTCGTGCACGCGCGCCCCGGACAGATCCATCCTGCGACCCGAACCTTCCAGGCGCTGCGCATCTTCGTGAACGAGGAGCTGGAAGAACTCGCAGCGGCCCTCTCGGCGGCCGAACGCATCCTCAAGCCCGGCGGCCGTCTTGTTGTCGTGTCGTTCCATTCGCTAGAGGACCGCATCGTCAAGACGTTCCTCGCCGAGCGCAGCCGCATCGCAGCGGGTTCGCGTCATGCACCGGAGGCCCGCGGTCCGCAGCCGACCTTCAACCTGCTGACCAGGAAACCGGTCAGCCCAGGCGAAGACGAAGTCGAACGCAATCCTCGTGCGCGCTCGGCGAAACTGCGCGCCGCCGAACGCAACGCTGCGCCCGCGCATGAGGGGGATGCGGATGAGGTCATGCGGGGAGTGCCGACGCTGGCGGAGGCGATGCGGCCGCGATGACAATGCGCATTCTCCATCTGTTCGTCATTGTCGCGCTGATTGTGGCGGCGGCTTATGTCTACGACATCAAGTTCGAGGCGACGATGCAGGCCGAGCGCCTCGCGAAGGTGCGCGGCGAGATCAAGCGTGAACGCGATGCGATTGCGGCTCTGCGCGCGGAATGGGCAAGCCTCACTTCGCCTGGCCGCATTGAAGCGCTCGCACAACGCCATCTTCCACTCAAGCCGCTCGATGCATTCCAGATCGATTCGCTCGCGAATTTGCCGGAGCGGCCGAAGCCGCCGCAGTCGGAGCCGGCCGATCCCATCGCGGCCCTGATCGGCGATGAAGACCCGCTTCCGACCGGCTCCGTCAGCGAGCAGGGGGGGCAATGACGCAGGCCCCCGAAACGCAAACGCTGGCGCCGAAGAAGCCTTTGATGCAGCGGCTTCTGTACGGACAGAATGTCGACCGCGAGACCAAGAGCCGCGCGCGCGTCGGCCTGGTCATCCTCGCCTTCGCATGCCTCTACGTCATCATCTCGGGGCGTCTCGTTTATCTGGCCGCGACCTCGGACGGGCAGAACACGCGTCGCGGCGGCGGCGACATCGTCGCGACCGCGCGCCCGGACATCCTCGACCGTAACGGTGAAGTGCTTGCGACCGACGTTCGCATGCCGTCGTTGTTCGGCGAACCGCGCCGCATCATCGATGTGGACGAGGCGGAAGAATTGCTGACCGCAACCGTTCCGGACCTCAATCCGGTCGAGTTGCGCGAGCGTCTGTCTTCGAAGAAGGGTTTCGTCTGGCTGAAGCGCGAAATCACCAAGGAGCAGCAGCAACAGATCCATCGGCTCGGCATCCCCGGTATCGGCTTTCGCTCCGAGAACAAGCGCGTGTATCCGAATGGCGCGTCGGTCTCGCACCTGATCGGGCATGTGAATATCGACAATCAGGGCATTGCCGGCATCGAGAAGTGGCTTGATCGCAACGGTCTTGCCGATCTGCATTCGCTCGGATTCGCCAAAGACCGTCAGCAGAAGCCGACCGAACTCGCTGTCGACCTGCGCGTGCAGCATGCCCTCCGCACCGAATTGCTGGCCGCGCGCGACAAGTTCAAGGCCAAGGCCGCGGCCGGGCTGATCACCAACGTGAATACCGGCGAAATCGTCGCGATGGTGTCCGTGCCGGATTACGATCCGAACGACCCCCGCGAAGCGCTCGACAAGGAGCGCATCAACCGGTTGACGACCGGCGTGTACGAGATGGGCTCGACATTCAAGGCGCTCACGCTTGCGATGGCGCTCGATTCCGGCAAGTTCACGCTAGGCTCTTCGGTCGATGCGCGCTTTCCGCTGCAATATGGCCGGTTCAAGATCAACGATTTCCACGCGCAGCGTCGCGTCCTGACGTTGCCTGAAGTCTTCACCTATTCGTCGAATATCGGCACCGCGCGCATGGCACTCGCGCTCGGCGTCGAGCATCACAAGGCCTTCCTGAAGAAGATGGGCCAGCTCGACCGGCTGCGGACGGAAATTCCGGAAAGCGCCGAGCCGCTCGTGCCGAAGCGCTGGAGTGAACTGAACACAGTCACGATCGCCTTCGGTCATGGTCTGTCGGTTGCGCCTCTCCAGGCGGTGATGGGGATATCGGCGCTGGTGAACGGCGGAAAACTCATCCCGCCGACATTCCTGAAACGGAACGAGGAGGAGGCGGCGAAACTCGCACGTCAGGTGATCAAGCCTGAAACCTCCGAGCGCATGCGCTACCTGATGCGGCTCAATGCCGAAAAAGGCTCTGCGACCCGTGCGGAAGTGAAGGGGTTCTATGTCGGCGGCAAGACAGGCACCTCCGAAAAGGTGGTCAACGGCCGCTATTCCAAGACGAAGCTCCTGACGAGCTTCACCGCCGTGCTGCCGGCCGACAAGCCGCGTTATCTGGTACTGATCATGCTCGACGAGCCGCAGCCCTCGGCGGAGACCAAAGGCTACGCCACGTCGGGCTGGAACGCGGCGCCCACTACGGGCAAGGTGATCGCGAAGGTTGCGCCGATGCTGGGCATCGAGCCGCGCTTTGACCTGCCGCCGGCGGATCGGCAGATCCTGGCGGCCACGGCATCCGCCCGCGCGCGCTGATTTTTGGCGCTTTTCGTTTGGGAGGCCGCTTTTTCGCTGGCGTCCCTGTGCATTGCCACATGAATGACGCGGATGGCGGCAACAACGCAAATGCCTGCCTTCTCATTTCTTTTTTCTGACCTCTTGCCCCGCCGCCCGGGTGCGTGAAACATCGCGCGATGAAGCTCTCAGACATCTTTGAAGGATTCGCCCGAATCGACGATGCGGCCGGAGCGATCGAGGTTCAGGGCGTCACGGCCGATAGCCGTGCGGTCAAGCCCGGTTACCTGTTTGTCGCGATCGCCGGAGCGAAGGACAATGGCCTTCGCTTCGCTGCCGATGCGGCGAAGGCGGGCGCTGCGGCAATCGTCGCGGAGCGGAACGACGCTGCGTCCGGAGTTCCGATTGTCGTTGTGCCAAGCGCGCGGCGCGCGCTCTCGCTCGTGGCTGCGAAGCTCTATCCGCGACAGCCCGAGATCGTTGCGGCAGTGACCGGCACCAGCGGCAAGACATCGGTCGCGGCCTTCCTGCGCCAGATCTGGGAGGCGGCGGGATATGCAGCGGCAAGCGTCGGCACGATCGGCGTGGTGTCGCCGAAGGGGGCGACCTATGGATCGCTAACCACGCCCGATCCGGTCGATCTTCATCGCACGCTCGATCAACTCGCAGGCGATGGCGTGACGCATCTTGCGATGGAAGCGTCCTCGCACGGTCTCGATCAGCACCGACTTGACGGTGTGCGCGTTGCCGCCGGCGGATTCACAAATCTCAGCCGCGACCATCTCGATTATCATCCCGATCTCGAGTCCTATCTGCAGGCGAAGCTGCGCCTTTTCGAGGACCTGATCGTGCCCGGCGGAGCCGCGGTGATTTCCGCAGATCACGCGGAGGCGAACCGCGTGATTGAA
>Ga0180218_1002077_pt1 | contig 10867 bp, 7 predicted proteins | sample eDN3rd37CKraftBY_FD_151334 | JGI IMG/M metagenome (GOLD analysis project Ga0180218, IMG submission 151334) | Enriched backyard soil microbial communities from Emeryville, California, USA - eDNA 3rd pass 37_C Kraft BY (version 2) (version 2) | ecosystem: Environmental > Terrestrial > Soil >... | reverse complement strand
CTCAGTCCAACTCACGCTGGCGCATCACGGGTTCGGCCAAGATCTCGCCTGAGATCACCGCCGGCTTCATCTACGAGTTCGAGGCCTTCAGCAGCGGCTCGACCAGCGTCAACCAGTCGAACGGTGCCGGCCCGGGCAATGGTCATGGCGCGCCGAACAACGTCGGTGATGACGGTGGTTCGACCGCCGCCAACCTTCGTGAAGCCATGGCGTGGGTCGAGCACAGCCGCCTCGGCCGTGTCAGCCTCGGCCAGGGCTCGTCGGCAGCGAACAACGTGATCCTCGTCGATCTCTCCGGCAAGGGCATGGGCGCGTCGAACGACGTCCGCCTGATGAACTCCGGCTTCTATGTCCGTGATCATTCTGGCGGCGCCAACAACACTGGACGTACCTGGGCGAACTTCTTCCAGGGTAGCCAGGACTGGCTGAACGAGCGCAACGAGCACATCCAGTATCGTACGCCGACGATCGCGGGCTTCACGCTCGGTGCTTCGTTCGGTGAGGACAACTACTGGGACGTTGCGCTGCGTTACGCCGGTGAGTTCAATGGTGTCCGCATCGCCGGTGCCATCGGCTACAGCGTGCGATCGGAGTACAATAAGCCGTCGACCAACGGCTTTATCGGCTGCACCTTCGATTGCGACCGGGAAGTTCGTCAGCTCGCTGGCTCACTCTCGATCCGTCACATGCCCACGGGCCTGTTCTTCACAGGTGCCGCCGGTACGCGTGACAACGAGGACATCGATGTCGGCGGCGTAGTTGCGGATCGACGCTCCTTCGACTCCGACTTCTTCTACCTGTCGGGCGGTGTTGCGCGGAACTTCTTCGGAATCGGCGACACGGTGCTCTTCGGCGAGTACAGCGAGTGGAGCGGCGTCGGCAAGGAGTACGTTACCACGGCTGCTCTTGCCGGGGGCGACACCACGGTCGAGCATTGGGGTGTTGGCGTTGTCCAGCACGTCGATGCGGCCGCCATGGAGTTCTGGCTGACATACAAGAACTACTCGCTCGATGCTCCGGCCTTCTGCGTCGGTGGCTGCCGCGACCTCGACTACGTCCTCGCCGGTACGCGCATCCGCTTCTAATTCGGATCGCCGAGCCGACACAGACAACGGAAAGGGCCGCCGTCGGGCGGCCCTTTCTGCTTTGGAGGGGAGGAGGACGCAACTTCGTAGTTCGGTCTCTTCTTCGCACCGCCCGGGTCTTGGCGGTGCGGTTGGGAATATGCGGGATCCCAAAAGAAAAAGCTCCTGTCCGATCGGACAGGAGCCCTTTCAACATCGCAGCAGGCGATGGGCCTGCAACCCCTACGACTGAAGTTTAGGCCGCGGCGAGGTTCCGCAGCACGTAGTGCAAGATGCCGCCGTGACGGTAGTAGCTCATCTCGTCCTCGGTATCGATCCGGCAGAGCGTCGGCACGTCCTTCGTCACGCCGCCCTCGCCTGTGATCTGGATGACGACCTTCTGGCGCGGCTTGAGGTCGGCGAGACCGGGGATCGTGACCTGCTCCTTGCCGGTGAGGCCGATGTCCTGCCATGACAGCCCGTCCTCGAAGACGAGCGGCAGCACGCCCATGCCGACGAGGTTCGAGCGGTGGATGCGCTCGAAGGATTGCACGATCACGGCGCGGATGCCGAGAAGTGCCGTGCCTTTGGCGGCCCAGTCACGTGAAGAGCCCGTGCCGTACTCCTTGCCGCCGAACACGACGAGCGGCACGCCCTCGTCCTTGTACTGCATGGCGACGTCGTAGATGGAGCCCTCCTTGCCGTCGGGATAGTGGATGGCGTTGCCACCCTCCTTGCCGCCGAGCATGAGGTTCTTGATGCGGATATTGGCGAACGTGCCGCGCATCATGACCTCGTGATTGCCGCGGCGAGACCCATACGAGTTGAAGTCGGCTGGACGCACCTGGCGCTCGAGGAGGTAGGTGCCGGCCGGGCCGTCACGCTTGATGGAGCCCGCGGGCGAGATGTGATCGGTGGTGATGGAGTCGCCAAAGAGGCCGAGGATGCGCGCATTGACGACATCCGTGATCGGCTTCGGCTCCATCGTGATGCCCTCGAAATAGGGCGGGTTCTGCACGTAGGTCGAGACCGTGTTCCAGCCATACGTGAGGCTCGCGCGGGTCTTACCGAGGGCCTGCCACTTCGGATCACCCTTGAAGACGTCGGCATAGCGAGCCGCGAACGTATCCGGCGTGACGTTCGAGCGTACGATCTCCGCGATCTCAGCGGTGGTCGGCCAGATGTCGCGGAGGAAGACGTCCTTGCCGTCCTGGTCCTTGCCAAGCGGCTCGGTGGTCAGATCCTTGTTCATCGTGCCGGCGAGCGCGTAGGCGACGACGAGCGGCGGCGAGGCGAGATAGTTCGCCTTGACCTCGGCGTGCACGCGGCCCTCGAAGTTGCGATTGCCCGAGAGCACGGCGGCGGCGACCAGGTTGCCGTCGGCGATCGCCTTGGAGACGGGCTCCGGCAGCGGGCCGCTGTTGCCGATGCAGACCGTGCAGCCATAGCCCGTGAGATTGTAGCCGAGGGCATCGAGCTCCGACTGCAGGCCGGCCTTGGTGAGATAGTCCGTCACGACCTGCGAGCCCGGCGCGAACGACGTCTTCACCCAGGGTTTCACAGTCAGGCCCTTGGCGCGCGCGTTGCGGGCGACGAGGCCGGCGGCAACCAGCACCGAGGGGTTCGACGTGTTCGTGCACGACGTGATGGCGGCAATCACGACGTCGCCGCTGCCGATGCTGTAGCTGCCATCGCCGACGGGCGTTTTCGCCTCGATGGTGGCGCCCTTCACGATCTCGGGAAGGGACTTCGCGAAGCCGGCCTTGGCGTCCTTCAGCAGCACGCGATCCTGCGGCCGCTTGGGGCCGGCCATGGAGGGCTCGACCGTCGAAAGATCGAGCTCGAGCACGTCGGTGAAGATCGGCTCGTGGCCGGGCTGGCGCCACAGGCCCTGCGTCTTGCAGTAGGCCTCGACGAGAGCCACGCGCTCCTTCGTGCGCCCCGTGGCCGTCAGGTATTTGATGGTGTCGGCGTCCGTCGGGAAGAAGCCGCATGTCGCGCCGTACTCCGGCGCCATGTTGGCGATCGTGGCGCGATCCTCGAGCGAGAGGTGATCGAGGCCGTCGCCGAAGAACTCGACGAACTTCTCGACGACGCCGCGCTTCCGCAGCATCTGCGTGCAGGTGAGCACGAGATCGGTCGCCGTGATGCCTTCCTTGAGCGCGCCCTTGAGTCGGAAGCCGATGACCTCGGGAATGACCATGGCCACGGGCTGGCCGAGCATGGCTGCCTCAGCCTCGATGCCGCCGACGCCCCAGCCGAGCACGGAGAGGCCGTTGATCATCGTGGTGTGGCTGTCCGTGCCGATGCACGTGTCGGGGAAGGCCTGGGTGACGCCGCCGACGTCCTTGGTCCACACGGTCTGTCCGAGATACTCGAGGTTCACCTGGTGGCAGATGCCGGTGCCCGGCGGGACAACGCGGAAGTTGTTGAAGGCCGAGCCGCCCCAGCGGAGGAACTCGTAGCGCTCCTTGTTGCGCTCGTACTCGATGTCGACGTTCTTCTGGAAGGCATCGGCCGAGCCGAAGAAATCGACCATGACCGAGTGGTCGATGACGAGATCGACGGGCACCAGCGGGTTGATCTTGGAGGGATCGCCGCCCATGGTCTGCATCGCGTCCCGCATGGCGGCGAGATCGACGACGCAGGGCACGCCTGTGAAGTCCTGCAGCAGCACGCGGGCCGGGCGATAGGCGATCTCGGCCTTCGATGTCTTTTTCGTGAGCCAGGCCGCCATGGCCTTGATGTCATCCGCCTTGACCGAGCGCCCGTCCTCGTAGCGGAGCAGGTTCTCCAGCAGCACCTTGAGCGAGAAGGGCAGCCGCGAGATGCCGGGGAGACCGTTGCGCTCGGCGTCGGGCAGCGAGAAGATCTCGTACGATTTGTTGCCGACCTTGAGGGTCTTGCGGCACTTGAAACTGTCGAGTGAGGTGGGGGTGAGGGTCATGACGGGCACGTCTCCTGCAGCCATCCGGCAGTCGATCGAGGTTGTCGGGACCCGGGCACGTGAGTGCACGGCAAGCACCATCCATCTGGCGGGACCGGCGGACGGCGACCGGGCGATTGGAAGCCTTATAAAACGACCGCACGATCACCGCTAGACGGTGTCCTCGGCGATCTGCAGCGCATTTTTCGGGCAGCGTCTTCCCGCGGCGCGGCCCAGGCGACTAACCTTTTGCGGCCGGCACGGCGATGACCTCGCCATTGCGGACCGTAAGCGCGAGCTCGCCCCGCTTGAGCCGGAGCGCATCCTCTCCGAAGAGCTCCCGCCGCCAACCCTTGAGGGCTGCCACATCCGGATTACGCTGGCTCGCAATGGCCTCGATATCGTCGGCATCGGCAATGAGGCGCGGCGCCACCCGGTTGCGTTGGGCGGCCGCCTTGAGCAGGACACGCAGCATGTCACAAAGCGCGTTGACGTCGCCGGACGAGGGGTGGTGCGCGCTGACCGAGGGCAGGGTCGCGGGATCGCGTTCGAGACCGCGCTTGACCGCCTCGATGATCTCCTTGGCGCGTTGCGAACGCGAGAAGCCGTCGCTCAGCGTGCGCAGCTCGGCGAGCTGCTTCGCCTCTGTCGGCATCTGGTTCGCGATATCGTAGAGCGCTTCATCGCGGATGATGCGGCTCCGCGGCACGTCCTGTGCCTGCGCTGCGCGCTCGCGCCACGCGGCGAGCTCGATCAGTACGGCGAGCGACTTCCGCCCGCGCACCTTGAGCTTGAGCCGGCGCCAGGCATCCTCCGGGAGCGTCTCGTAGGTGCCGGGGTCGAGCAGCGTCGCCATTTCCTCGTCGAGCCAGTGCGCGCGCCCCGAGGTCTCGAGCATTTTCTTGAGGCTCGTATAGACCTTGCGCAGATGCGTGACGTCACCGAGCGCATAGTGGAGCTGCTTCTGACTGAGTGGGCGACGGCTCCAATCCGTGAAGCGGGAGGTCTTGTCGAGGTCCTCGCCGCTGATGCGCTTGACGAGATTGACGTAGCTGATGCTGTCGCCGAAGCCGCAGACCATGGCCGCGACCTGCGTGTCGAAGACCGGTGCCGGCAGCGCGCCCGTCTTGACGTGCACGATTTCGAGATCCTGGCGCGCGGCGTGGAAGACCTTCACCACGTCGCGGTCGGTCATCAGCTCCCAGAAAGGCGCAAGGTCGAGGCCGTCGGCGAGCGGATCGACGATCGCTTCGGCATCGGGACCGGCAAGCTGGACGAGACACAGCTTCGGCCAGAAGGTCTGCTCGCGCATGAACTCGGTGTCGACGGCGACATACGGATTTTGTGCGAGCTCGCGGCAAAGGGCGGCAAGCCCGTCGGTCGAAGTGACGACATTCATCGCGGCGGTATCGGAACCCGGACAGAATTGGGGGGTGGGCTGGGCATAGCAGGTTCACCGCCAAGCGCAACAGGCAGATTGGCGCGCGTGTCGAACATCATGCCGACAATGGGGATTTGGGGGCCATCTGGCTGAAGGCCGAGGGACGGGCTTGCATTGCGTCCCATGTGGAACTATATTCTTCCCAGTTGGAGCTATGTCCTAGGATGTGACCATGCAGGCAACCGAGACCGGACCCGTATCGGAGGCCCGCCGGATCGCGAAGTTCATAGGCCTGCCGGACTGGGCGAAGCTCGATGATCTCGGGCTCGTCGAACGGGTTGCCAAGGGCTTCCCAGTGAGGACGGCGACGGTCGTCATGGAGCGGATCGACCCGGAAGGCCGGTTCGTCCGCGCGACCGACATCATCCCGAAATCGACGCTTCACCGCAGGAAGCACGCCCTGACCAAGGACGAGAGCGAGAAGGTCTGGGCGCTTTCGAAGGTCTTCTATGAAGTGCTCCGGATCTACCACGGCGACGCAGGCCGCGCCGCGCGTTTCATGATGCAGGAGCACCCTCTGCTCGGCGGGCGAACGCCGATCGATCTCGCCAAGGAATCGATCGCGGGCGCCGATCTCGTGCTCAAGCTGCTCGCCAAGGCCGATGCCGGCGTCGCGGCCTGATCTGAGGACGCTTGCGGAGCCGATGCGCGTCTATCGCATCGGCGATCCGCAGGGCGCCTATCCGATCTACAGCGGCGAGGGTGCTGCGCGCACGGAGGGGCGCTGGCACGAGAAGGGCCAGGAGGTCATCTACACCTCGCGCCATTATTCGACCGCGCTACTCGAGAAGCTCGCACACTTCAACGGCGTGCTGCCGGCCAACCAGCATTACATCGAGATCGAGATCCCGAAGGGCGTCTCCTACGAGATCTTCACGAAGGATTCCGTCCCTGGCTGGCTGGAACTCGCCAAGGCGCGGGCGGCGGGCTCGAAGTGGTACAGGGAGAAGCGCTCGGCGATCCTGATCGTGCCGTCGTATGTGGCGCGCATCGAGGAGAACGTGATCATCAACTGCGGCCATCCCGATGCCGCGCGCATCCGCCCCGGCCTCGAGCACCCCGTCGCCTGGGACATGCGGCTGTTCCAGCCGTAGCTAACGCCCGCTCAGGACCAGACCATCTGGCCCATTGCGCAGGCTGAGGCCCTGGCTTGCGAGCGCACGAGAAAGGTCATCGGGGCTGCCTGGAAAACTCAGCGCGATGCGCGCGCCGCGTGCGGAAAGGCCTTCGACTTCCAGATTGTCCACGCCCGGCGTCGATGCGAGGCGCTGGCTGATACTTTGCCACTCGCCCATGCCATTGAAGGATACGGCAAAGCGGATTTGACCACCCGGCACGCCGCTGCCGCGCGCGCCGTAACTCGCGGGACCTTCGCCATAGCCCGCGCCCGGTGCGTGCGTGAAGTCAGTGGATGCCGGTGCGCGCGCCATGCCGGCGGGCGCGTTGGCCGCTTTCCATCGTCCCTCGAGCACGCCAAGTCCAACCACCGCGGCAAGCTCCGAAGTGTAGGCGAGATCGCCGTCGAGACGGTAGTTGCGCACGAGCGTGAAGGGCCCAACCGAATCCTGCCCACTCAGCGTAACGGTGACCTTCTTGCCGTCGGCGCTCGGCTCGAGTGCGGCAAGTACGACGAGCGAGGTCTTGAACTCATTGGCGAGTGCGCCAAGCGCATTGCCGTCGCCCGTCAGCGCGGCCTTGATGGTGTCGGGATTGCGCGCGCGTTTTGCGTCGGCAAGCGTCACGGGCGTGAGCGTATTGGTGAGATCGAGGCCGCGCCACGCGTACATCCACGTGTCGCTCGCTTCGGCGACGACGTTTTGCGGCTGGCGCTCGGCCACGTAGACAGGCACGAGCGTGATGCGGGGCGCCTGCTTGTCGACGTAGGGAATGCCTTGCTGGTCGAGAAGCTGCTGCACGGCTGCAGGCTGGAAGGAGAAGTCGTAGCTCGCGATGTACTGGGTTGCGGAATTGCGCTCGGAGCGGACCGAGAAGCCCTCGATGAGCGGTCCGGCCGGCGTCGCCCTGATCTGCTTCAGGCGGTTGTAGGAGGTAACCGGGACGATGCGTTTCAGGAGCGAGCGGAAGGCGGCCTGTTGGCCATCCGAGATCGCGTGCTCCTTGGCCGTCACGGCATCGGCGGCGCGTGCCTCGACGGGGTAGTTGCCGATGACGAAGACCTTGGTATCCTCGGCTTCCGCCGGCCCGGTCGCGAGGCCCAGCACCAGGGCTGCGGCCATGGCGGATACCGCGCGGACGGCCCCGGGGCGCGCCCACTGGATTGGATCTGTGTTGCCCAAATGCCCTCTCACAGTGCCCAAACAGTCCATGCTCGAGAAATTGTCCGCAAAGTTAGGACGAGCTATCCCTTCCGTGAGTTGCCGAATGCCCCACGGATTGCTATTGCCCCGCTCAGTTGGGCTTCGCCAGTTGGGCCATGACCATTGGGGCAAAAGTAGGGTTTGTCGGCGCATAGTGCGTCTCCCGGCTCGCCCAGGTTCGTGTTCCTGGCCCCGCGTGGCACGCGCGCCGCGCCTGAGAGCCTGCGACCGACCTCAGTGAGGGTGCATGACGTCGATCGGCCACAACGGCGCAGGTACGGACCCGACCGCCGCCGTCACCTACCGTGATTCCGGCGTCGATATCGATGCCGGCAACGCCCTCGTGGCCGCGATCAAGCCGCTCGTACGCGCGACGCGGCGCGCCGGTGCCGATGCGGACCTCGGCGGCTTCGGCGGCCTCTTCGACCTGAAGGCTGCCGGCTACAAGGACCCGATCCTCGTTGCTGCCAACGACGGCGTCGGTACGAAACTCAAGATCGCCATCGAGACGGGACAGCACGCGACGATCGGAGTCGATCTCGTCGCCATGTGCGTCAACGATCTGCTCGTTCAAGGCGCCGAGCCATTGTTCTTCCTCGATTATTTTGCCACCGGCAAGCTCGACGTCGAGGTTGCGCGCGAGGTCATCGCGGGGATCGCGGCCGGCTGCCATGAGGCGGGTTGTGCGCTGATCGGCGGCGAGACGGCCGAGATGCCGGGCATGTACGGCGGCGGCGACTACGATCTCGCGGGCTTCTGTGTCGGCGCCGTCGAGCGCGGCGGCGTGCTGCCGCGTGCCGATCTCGGGGTCGGCGACCTGCTCATCGGACTGCCGTCCTCCGGCGTGCATTCCAACGGCTACTCGCTGGTCCGCAAGCTCGTTGCCGGCGCCAGTCTCGAGTGGGATGCGCCCGCGCCCTACGCTCAGGAGACGTCGCTCGCGGCGAGCCTGCTCACACCGACCCGCATCTACGTGAAACCTGTGTTGGCGGCCATGCGCGCCACCGGCGGCAGCGGGCCTGAGGGCGCCATCAAGGCACTTGCCCACATCACGGGGGGCGGCCTTTCCGAGAACGTCCCCCGCATTCTGTCCGATCAGATCGGCGCCGAGATCGACCTCAACGCGTGGATTCCGCCGGCGGTGTTCGGCTGGCTCAAGACGGCCGGCCATCTCGATGACGCCGAGATGCTGCGCACGTTCAACTGTGGCATCGGTCTCGTCATTGTCGCGGCGCGCGATCGTGCGGGCACGGTCCTGAAGGAGCTCCGGGAAGCCGGCGAGGTGCCGATGATCATCGGCCGCATCGCACCGGCGCGCGGCGTGCTGAGCGATGCCAAGGGCAAGGGGCAAGCCGAGGCCGTGCACTACGTTGGTCAGTTGAGGTATCCCTCGTGAGGCAGCGCCGGCGCGTCGGCATCCTGATCTCCGGGCGCGGCTCGAACATGATGGCGCTGGCGGCGGCGGCCCGTGCGCCCGACTACCCCGCCGAAATCGCGTGTGTCGTCTCAAACAGACCCGCGGCCGCCGGCCTCGCCTGGGCACGTGAGCAGGGCATTGCCGCTCACGCTGTCGACCATAAGGCGTATGCAACTCGTGAGGGCTTCGAGGACGCGCTCCAGGCCGTGCTGGAGGCGGAGGGGATCGAGCTCGTGGCCTGCGCGGGCTTCATGCGATTGATGACACCCGGTTTTGTCGCGCGCTGGGCCGGCCGCATGATCAACATCCACCCCTCGCTGCTGCCGCTCTATCCGGGGCTCAATACCCATGCTCGGGCGCTCGCCGACGGTGTCCGCATTGCCGGCTGCACGGTGCATTATGTGGGCGCCGAAATGGACGCCGGCCCCATCATTGCCCAGGGCGCCGTGCCGGTCGTCGACGGCGATACCCCCGATAGCCTCGCCGAGCGTATTCTGCAGGTCGAGCACGCGATCTACCCCCGCGCCCTGGCCCTCGTGGCCTCCGGCGCCGCCCGCCTCGAAGGCGGGCGCGTCAGGCTTCTGATCAACGTTAACCAAACAGGTCGGCTGATCTCGCCCGATGTGGGCGGAGCAAGCTAGAAACTGGCAAAGGTTCGCGTTTCGGACACAGGCCGCGCCAAAATGCAGCGGTAAAGTGACCGTGCGTGGACATCCCGGCCGGGCTGATGTTACGAGACCCATTGGCAGCCAACGGCACGTTAGATGCCTTCGTGCGCCAAGAGGTGGGGAAACGCCAGCCGGGTGGAGACAACTTCCATTGTCCGCGGTCCTATCGCGCGGGCAGTTAGGAACGCACGCGATGACTGCGATCCATACGCCGACCCATGACGGTCTGCACCAGGGCAATACCGCCGCGCCCGCACAGCACACGCAGGGCCTCGGCGAGCAGGAAAGCATCTGGTTCAAGCTGACGGCGCTGCAGAAGGGTACTGCAGCGAACCCGATGACGATCCTCCAGCAGCTCACGCAGCGCTATGGCGGCGTCATTGCCGTGACCATGGCCAACGAGCGCGTGGTCTTCCTTTCCGAGCCCGATCATTTCAAGCGCGTGCTCGTCACCAAGGCCGACGACTACATCAAGTATTTCGATGGCCTGCGCCCGGTGTTCGGCAAGTCGATGATCACGCACGACGGCGCGCTCTGGCAGAAGATCCGTATGCCGCAGCAGCCGGCCTTCCATCCGGACATGTTCGCGGAGTACATCCCGTACTTCCTGACCGCGATCCGCCAGAAGATGGACATCTGGGCCGAGCTCGCGCGCACGGGCGAGAGCGTCGAGATGGTCGAGCAGACGTGGACGCTCGCCGCCGACATGATCTGCAAGGCGCTTTTCGATCGCGACATGCCCTTCAATCCGCACTTCATCTTCAAGTGCGTGAAGACCTACACGGACGTGCCGAGCCACAAAGATCTTCGCATGAAGAAGATGGCCGACGCGGACTTCGAGGTCTCCGAGGACAGCATCGCCAAGGCCATGGAAGCCTGGGCCGGCGTGCCGCCCTCCATCTTCGCTGCGAACCCGCGCGAGGAGCGCGAGCGTACGCTGCTCAAGATGATCCAGGCCGTGACGGCAGATCCGAACGTGCCTGAGTTCGACGAGCAGCAGGCCATCGACGAGTTGAAGCAGTATCTCTGGGCC
>Ga0180218_1002076_pt1 | contig 10873 bp, 7 predicted proteins | sample eDN3rd37CKraftBY_FD_151334 | JGI IMG/M metagenome (GOLD analysis project Ga0180218, IMG submission 151334) | Enriched backyard soil microbial communities from Emeryville, California, USA - eDNA 3rd pass 37_C Kraft BY (version 2) (version 2) | ecosystem: Environmental > Terrestrial > Soil >... | reverse complement strand
CGCCCCCTTAAGTATCCCTCGTGGGCCGCGGAGGTGCTTTCTTCGCACATGCCGATCAGCACCGGGCCCAGTGATCCATTAATCCCCGGAACTTCGTTCCCACCTCGTGGAGCCGCTGTGCATACCGTTAAAACATCCGCCGTTCACGTCATCGGCGCTGGCCTCGCGGGCTCCGAGGCCGCTCATCAGATCGCGGCGACGGGCACGCCCGTCGTGCTGCACGAGATGCGCCCGGTCCGCTCGACCGAAGCGCACAAGACCGATGGCTTTGCCGAACTCGTCTGCTCCAACTCGTTTCGTTCCGACGACTGGGAAAACAATGCGGTCGGCTTGCTGCATGAAGAGCTTCGGCGTGCAGGTTCGCTCATCATGGCTGCGGCCGACGCGCACAAGCTTCCGGCCGGCGGCGCACTTGCCGTCGATCGCGACGCATTTTCGGCGGAAGTGACGGCGCGCATTTCGGCCAATCCGCTGATCACGATCGTGCGCGGCGAGCTTGAAGGTTTGCCACCGGACGATTGGGCGAACGTCATCATTGCGACCGGGCCGCTGACCTCACCGGCGTTGAGCGCCGCGCTTGCCGCGCTGACCGGCGAAGACTCGCTCGCATTCTTCGATGCGATCGCGCCCGTCATTCACCGCGATTCCATCGACACTTCGATTGCCTGGTTCCAATCGCGTTATGACAAGGCGGGTCCAGCGGGCACGGGTGCTGATTATCTCAACTGCCCGATGTCGAAAGAGGAATACGAAGCGTTCATCGATGCTCTACTGGCTGGCGAGAAGACCTCGTTCAAAGAATGGGAAGCGTCCACGCCCTATTTCGACGGCTGTTTGCCGGTTGAAGTGATGGCGGAGCGCGGGCGCGAGACGCTGCGGTACGGGCCGATGAAACCCGTGGGGCTCGATGATCCGCGCACGGGGCGTTGGCCCTATGCGGTCGTTCAGCTTCGCCAGGACAACGCGCTCGGCACGTTGTGGAACATGGTCGGTTTCCAGACGAAGCTGAAGCACGCCGAGCAGGTGCGCATCTTCCGCATGATTCCAGGGCTGCAGAATGCGGAGTTCGCGCGGCTCGGTGGCTTGCATCGCAATACGTATCTCAATTCGCCGAAGCTGCTCGATCGTTCGTTGCGGCTGAAAGCGATGCCGCGGCTGCGCTTTGCGGGCCAGATCACGGGCGTCGAAGGTTACATCGAGAGCGCTGCCATTGGCCTGCTGGCGGGCCGCTTTGCCGCGGCCGATGCGATGGGTACCGCTTCAGCTGCACCACCCCGGACGACGGCGCTTGGCGCGCTACTCGATCACATCACCGGCGGACATCTCACCAGCGACGACAGCGAGCGCGGCGCGGCGCGCTCGTTCCAGCCGATGAACATTAACTACGGCTTGCTTCCCGATCTCGAGAGCAACCCCACGCACGATCAAGAAGGCAAGCGGCTCAAGGGGCCTGAGCGCGGCCGAGAAAAGAAGCGAACGATGTCGCGCCGTGCGCTGGCCGATCTCGCCATCTGGCTTGATGAGCCCGCACCAGCTGCAAAACAATCTGCCTAGGCAATTCCGCTCGCGTCTACTGCGTGCTGCCCGAAGCCGGTGCAAACGGCTTCGGTGTGAATGCGTCATCGATGGGCGCGGCCCTGGGCGCCGGGGCTGGCTGTGCCTGGTCAACAAGCGGCTCTGGGGCCGTGCGGTTGAGCGGACGCAGCTCGATGGGCGTACCCTGAGGCGCAGCCGGCGAGGATGGCACAGGCGCTGTTACTGCCTGCACCGGAGGCGGTCCGACCACGGCTTCCGACGGGACCCGATCTTCTGAGCCTGAGGTCACCCCAACCGTGGCGCCGGAAGGGGTATCAAGGTCGCCTGAGAATGGCGCGCTCGCATCAGGTAAAGCATTGAGCGGACCCGGGGCCTTCCCTGGCAGCGCGCTCGTGACGCCGCCATCGCCGCCGCCAGCGGGCAGCTTACTCAACACCGAATTGATGTCGGGAATTTCCGCGCCGGGCTCAGGGACAGCTGGGGCCGGAACGTCGTCTGGCGAGGGCACTGCGTAGCCCGTCGGTTCGGCATCGGGGCCCTGCCCGTATTTGGCGAGCACAGCACGGGCCTTGTCGACGACGGCGTCGGCGATGGCGGCGTGACCTTCAGCCGTCGGATGGAAGGCGCCGGAGTACGTCGAGGCCAGGATCAGCTGGAAGGGCGCGAACGGCTCGATGCTCAGAACCTTCGTCAACATGCCGGCGGCGACGTGGAAATTGCCGGTCATGAAGGCATCGTTGGGCGTGCGGAACCAGCGCTGGCGCGCAGCATAGGGCTGGTAATCGGCCGGATTGTAGGGCGTCCAGATGCCATCGATCTTGCGCGGGATGCGAAGGTCGTCGACTTCGCCCACGCCTGCGACGCTCAAGCCCGCGCAGATGCCCCGGCCGATGAAGGCGCGCCGGTGGGTCTCGACGAAGGTCCAGCCGAACTCGGAGGCATTGTCGCGCATCAACCGATGCAGCTTGTCGGCAAACCATGTGCCGAGCTTCAGCTTTTTGCGGTCCAGCTGAAAGTCGGGGACGACCTCCATGCCGGCATTACCGTCAGCACACATCTGGCTGCCGTCGCCTTCGAGCGCGAGGCCCGGGTAGGCGACGAGCATGATGCGATCGCTCTCCTGCCAGGGCACGTGGAGGACGCTGTGAATGGCGCGGTTGAGCGCCTTATATTTCGCGCCCAACGTCGCCAGTTCGGAGGAGGCTTCCGCTTCGCCATGAACTTGGCCCAGCCAGCCGCCGAGCTGGCGCAGCAAAGATTCATTTGAAAGAACAGCGTTGGCGAGCAGCCGCGAGAAGCCGATATCGTTGCCGCCGATCGAGAGCAGAACAAGATCGATCTTGCGCGCTTCGTCCGGCGGGCAGCGGCGCAGAATGATGTCCTTCAGCTGCGGGAGCTTGCCGTTCTGATGGAAGGCCTCCGGAAGATCCATAGGCTGGGCGGGCATGTTTCCGCATTGAGCTTCCGCGACTGCGGATATTTGAGAAAGCCGCGGCGGGTTCGGAACCCATTCATTGCCCTTGTAGCGCAGGAATAGTCCGTCGGTCACTTCGGCGCCCGCGCACGATACGCCAACGAACGTCACGGCGCGGTGAGGATCTTCGACGGCAAGCTGCAGGGCCGTGCGCAACTGCCCGGAATAGAGCGAACGATGGCACGCTTGGTCGAGCCAGCGCGCGTTCTCCTTGATGAAGTTCTTGTCCCCGAAATCGCGCCAGGGCCCGATGCGCGCTGGATAGCCGGTCAACCCGCTGGTCAGGCCGATGGTGCTGTAGTCCGCTGAACGCTCGCGCGAGAAGCGGACCGCGCGGTCGGGATTGCCTTCGCCGGAGGCAAAGCTGTCGCCCATGCCGGCAACGAGAATGTCGCGAACCTTGATCAGCGACTTCGCAACTTCTCTCCCGCCGATTTCGACGGTGACCATCATGCCGCCCGGGTAGGGAACGACGAAGCGCGCCTGCTCGCTGCACGGCTGCGTGATCACATCACCACGCGGATTTTTGGCATCGCCGCGCGGCGCCGTCAGCCAGCGGCAGCTGAGCGCGGATGCATCTTCGATGCCGGTCAGCTGAACGAAGACGGCGTGGTTCGACGGATTGATGTAATCGTCGTAGGCGTCGCATTTGAAGCGATTGTTGTTCCAGCACGTCTTCCGGTACATCGAGGCGGCCCAGCCGTCGCGATCGCGGCTCTGCAGCGCGTGCTCGGCGGCCAGAACGGGTGACGTGCGTCCCGCCGGGCCGAGCGAACGAAACGTTGCGCGGTGGACCTCGGTATCGTGCGGATCGGTGAAGAAGCGGAATGGATTTTCGAGACGCCAGGTGATGACGGGTGCACCGGCCTCAGCGCGATCGGGCGCGAGGACGCTTGCGGCAGTCCAGAACAGTGAAAAGACCAGCCCTGCTGCGAGTGCCCGCAGCCCACGTCTCACAAGAAAGCTCATCTGCCCCCTTCGCTTGGCCGTCAGATGCGACCTGACCAATGCGCGCGTGCAATACGCCACAATCGAGCGATAGGCGCGAACTCCACGATGTCGCGCGCCGGCTCGTGCCGAGGGCTCTGCAAAGCGGAAAAATAGGGCTCCACGAGGGCAAGGGGCAACAAAGCCGTTGTGGCCGCTTTCGATTTCCCCTTGAGCCGGTGCCTTGCCTCGCCGAGAGCCTTGCGCCCTTCGCCGGCGAGCCAGGCAATTTGCGGGCGCCAGTCTTCTGCCTCCTCGGGTCCGAAGGGATTTGGCGCCCGGGCGATCGGAATCAGCGCTCGTCCTCGCATCAGCGCAAAGGGAAGCTCGCGGCCGATGCGGGCGAAGCCTGAGGCGCGCGCGGCGGCGTCGAGCAGATCATCATCCAGTTCAATATCCAGGATGGTTGCCGCAAACAGCAGCGGCGTGCCGTCGATGACCCGCATCGATTTGGCGAGAGCGGCATCGTCCGCGGGCGGCTCGCCGTAAAGAGCGGACGCGTGCGCTTCGAGATAGTCTTCGATAACGCCAAGGGAGAGCGCGCGCCGGCGAATGACCTCGGCGAAGGCATCGAGCACGGGGTTGCCGGAGCGCCCGCTTTCGCCACGGCTCAGGAACGCGTCCCGCCACCAGGCCACGCGGATTTCGCCGAGAGCAGCTTCGCTGACCTGCCGCGATATGCGTTCGATCTCACCTGAGAAGGCGGCGAGTGCGATCAGATCCTCGCGCGCCTCGGCCGGTGCGAAGAGCGCCGCATAGAAGCGATCGGGCGCCGACGACCGGGCGGCCAACCGCACCGCATCGAAATCGACCGCTGGCGTCTTGGAATTGCTCACACGTCACTTCCGGATTGGAGGCACGCTGCCGGCGGCCGCTTAAGGAACTGCGATCAGTGCCGCTGCGATCGGCCGCTTTTCAGCAATGAGAATGTTGTACGTGCGGGCTGCCGCGCCTGTCGACATCGGTTCAAGCCCGATGCCGGCCTTTGCAAAGGCCGCATAGACGTGCGGCGGCGGCCAGAGTTGCTTCTCGCCCGTGCCGAGCAGCACGGTGATCGGCGGCGCGAGGCGGCTCAAGATGAAGTCAATGTCTTGGTCCTGGAGCGCCTCGGCGTCCGTTGCGTTCCAGGCATAGACGCCGCTCGGCAGGCAGATGATAGAGCCGCGATGGCTCATTTCCGCGAAACGGAAGCCGCCTTTGCCATAGGCCGTGATCGCCGTCTCATAGGGATAACGGGCGATCTCGGTCTCGGGCGTCATTCCGGCGGCATTCCTCGTTCGCGGCCCGCGCGCGCTTTAAGCCTTCGCGCGGGTCGTCTTGGTGGCGGCAACCGCTTTGGCTGCAGCATCGCTCCAGTCGCGCTTGACGCCGAGATAGCCCAGCAGCGGCGCGGCGATGAAGATCGACGAGTAGGTGCCGATCACGACGCCCAAGAGCATCGCGAGGTTGAAGCTGCGGATGACTTCACCGCCAAAAATATAGAGCGAAATCAGCACCGCGATCGCGGTCACGCCCGTCAAGATGGTGCGCGAGAGCGTTTCGTTGATCGACAAGTTCAAAAGCTCGTTCAACTCCATTTTCTTGAACTTGCGCAGGTTCTCGCGAATTCGGTCCGAGACGACGACCGTGTCGTTCACGGAGTATCCAAGAATGGTCAGAAGCGCGGCCACGGTGGAGAGATCGAATTCCAGCTGGAAGAACGCAAATATGCCCGCCACCAAGATCACGTCATGGCTCAAGGCTACGATGGCACCGAGAGCGAACTGCCATTCGAAGCGGAACCAGACGTAGGCGACGATCGCCAAGAGGCCAGCAGCGACGGCGATGAAGCCCGTCATGCGCAATTCGCTGGAGACGGCGGGGCCGACGACCTCGACGCGACGCTGGGTGTAATCGGAGCTGACGGAGTCGATCACCTTCTGGACCGCAGGCTGCTGCGCCATTTCTCCGCCGGGCTGCTCCTCGAGACGCACGAGCACGTCGCTCGGCGTGCCGAACTCTTGGATCTGGACGTTGCCGAGGCCAAGACCATTGAGCTTGTCGCGCAGCGCAGAAATATCGGCCTTGCCACTCTTCGCCTGCAGCTCGATCAACGAGCCGCCCTTGAAGTCGACGCCGTAGTTCAGGCCGTACGTCATGCAAAGGGCCAGGGCGATTGCCATGGCGGCAATGGAGCCGATGAGCGCTGCCGCCTTGAACTTCATGAAGGGCAACCGCAGGTCGTGCGGGAAGAAGTCGAAGCCCCTGAAGACCGGTATAAGTTTCATCAACACGGGAAGTGGTCTCCTAGACCGGCACGATTTGGATGCGGCCCTTGGGCTGAGCCTTGAGCCAGAACGAGATGAGCAGTCTCACGACCGTCACGGATGCGAAGATCGACGTCAGGATGCCGATCGTCAGCGTTACCGCGAAGCCGCGGATCGGACCCGAGCCCAGCCAGAACATGATGAGGGCGCAGCACAGCGTCGTCAGCTGACTGTCGGCGATCGTTACGAATGCGCGCTGGAAGCCTGCATCGATGCCGGATATCGGCGATTTGCCTGCCCGCAATTCTTCGCGGATGCGCTCGTAGATCAGAACGTTCGCGTCGACGGCCATGGCCACGCCCAACACCAAACCGGCGATGCCGGGAAGCGTTAGCGTCGAGCCGATGAGTGTCATCAGCGCGAGCGTCAGAATCAAGTGCACGAGAAGGCCAACGCAGGCGAAGATGCCGAACGTGCCGTAGGCAAGAATTGTCAGAATGACGACGGCGATGCCGCCGATGATACCGGCGCGCTGGCCGTCGGCGATCGAGTCGGCGCCGAGCGACGGGCCGACCGTGCGCTCTTCAACGATCGTCAGCTTTGCGGGCAATGAGCCCGAGCGCAGCTGAACGGCGAGCCGGTTGGAGCTGTCGACGTCAAAGCTGCCCGAAATCTGGCCGGAACCGCCAAGGATCGGCTCGCGAATCACGGGCGCCGAGAGCACCTTGTTATCGAGCACGATCGCAAACGGCTTACCGACATTGTCCTTGGTGAAGTTGCCAAACTTGCGCGCGCCGCTCTGGTTGAAGCGGAAGTTGATGACCGCCTCGTTGGTGCGGTTGTCGAAGCCGGGCTGCGCGTCGGCGAGATCGTCACCCTGCACGACAGGCTGCTCGCGCAGCAGATATTCTGCGGGGCCTTCGTTCTTATCGCCCGGGTAGATTTTATAGCCCGCGGGGATGGTCGACATCTTCGCTTCGTCAGCTCTGATCGACGGATGAACTTCGTGGAAGGTCAGCTTGGCCGTTTCGCCGATGAGCGCCTTCAGTTCCTTCGTATCTTTCAGGCCCGGGAACTGGATCAGAATGCGGTCTGCGCCCTGGCGCACGATCGTCGATTCCGACGTGCCCAAATTGTTGACGCGGCGGTTGATCGTCTCAATGGAAGCGGCGGCGGCGTTGGAGATGCGCGCGCGCATGCCCGCGTCCGTCGGCTTGACGATGACGGTGCCGGGATCGTTGCCCGCCGAGACCTCGACATCGTAGCCGCCGGTGCCCAGCACAGCACTGCCAATCGGCTGCCTGACCTTGTCCAGCTGCTTGATCGCGGCGTCGCGTTCCTCAGGCTTGGACAGCTTGACGACGAGCTGCGTGCCTTGGACGCCGATACCGGTGAAACCGATCTTCGCATCGCGGAGGAGCTTGCGTGACTCATCGCGCAAGTTGTTCATCCAATCCTTCTTGATCTCGTCTTGGTCCATGGCGAGCAGAAGATGCGCGCCGCCCTGGAGGTCGAGGCCCAGCGGCAGCTGCTTCTTCGGCATGAACGAAGGCCAGGAGGCGACGGTCTCCTTGGAGAAGAAGTTCGGCATCGCCACCACGAAGCCCGCGAGGCATGTCAGCAGGATCAGGGCAATTTTCGTGCGTGTGAATTGCAGCATCGGAATAGGATCTCAGGCTTTCAGGAGATGCGCGGATCAGAACTCGCGCATCTAGGCGCAGCTACGTTCTCGCACGCGGACGAGGTTCAATCACGTTGCGTCTTTGACAGGTTCGCTCTTGGAGCGCACTTCCAAAAGGGTGCCCTTCACGATGCGGACCTTCAAATTGTCGGCAAGTTCGACTTCGATTTCATCGCTCGTATCGGAGGCCTTCGTAACCTTGCCGACCATACCGCCTGCGGTGACGACCGTATCGCCGCGGCGTACAGCGTTCAAACGCTCGCGGAGCTGCTTGGCGCGCTGCGACTGCGGGCGGATCAGCAGGAAATAGAAGATCGCCAGCATCGCCAGCATGGGGATCAGAAGACCGCCCAGCGGATCCATTGGGCTTTGAGCGGCGGTCTGCGCGAAGGCGGAGGTCGTAAACATCGGAAAGGTTAGTCCTCTGGAAGCGATTGAAATAAGCACTACCGCCCCGGAACCCAATGGGCCGGAGGGTTAAGCCCCTCAAATTCGGGCGGACTATAGTGGTCCGATGCCCTTTTGCAACCTCGCATAGGGCGGTCAAAGCCCGTTGGCACAGACTTCCGCAGCGATTAAACACGCTTTTTCCGGGCTCCTGCCCGCCGGACTTTCAGCTCCCTTGGAATTCCTTAATGACCGATGCAGATGCCTATCGCCCGCTTCTGGAGCGGATCGCCGACGCTCTTGAACGGTTGAGCCCTCCCCCGACCCGCTCGGCCGATTTCACCGCAGCCGATGCGTTCGTGTGGCAGGCCGACACGTCGAGCTTCGAGCCCGTGCCGGAGGTCAGCCGCGTCCCGTTGAAGCTCCTCAAGGGGATCGACCGGACGGCCGGCATCCTGCTCGACAACACGCGGCGCTTCGCTGCGGGCCTCCCCGCCAACAACGCGCTCCTTTGGGGCGCGCGCGGCATGGGTAAATCGAGCCTTGTCAAAGCGGCGCACGCCGACGCCTTGGGGAAGGATCGTAAGCTGAAGCTCGTCGAGATTCATCGCGAGGACATTGGCTCGCTTCCGAAGTGCCTCGCCATCCTCAAAGCCGCGCCGTACCGGTTCATCGTCTTTAGCGACGATCTCTCCTTCGACCATGACGATGCGAGCTACAAATCACTGAAGGCCGTGCTCGAGGGCGGCATCGAAGGCCGCCCGAAAAATGTGATCTTCTACGCGACATCCAATCGCCGTCACCTCATGCCGCGCGACATGATCGACAACGAGCGTGCCACCGCGATCAACCCGGGGGAAGCGACGGAAGAGAAGGTTTCTCTATCGGATCGCTTCGGTCTTTGGCTCGGCTTCCATAACGCCAGCCAGGACGATTACCTCGCGATGGTCCGGGCGTATGTCGCACACTTCGGCATCACGATCGGTGATGAGGAACTGGAGCGGGACGCACTCGAATGGGCGACCACGCGCGGCGCGCGCTCCGGCCGTGTGGCTTGGCAGTACGTGCAGGATCTCGCCGGGCGCACCGGCGTCTCGACGGATAAGATTTAGGTCTGTCGTCATCCTCGAACGCGTGAGCACAGCGATGCGCGTTCGGGGATCCAGCGTAAGACTCGTCGAAGATGCTATATATTCTTGGAGTCGGCGATTCTTGCGCTGGTTCCCCGGCCTTCGACGCGCCTACGGCCCGCTCGGCCGAGGATGACGATAGAATAAAAAAGAGCCGGATCGTGGATCCGGCTCCAGTCTTTCCCTCAATCACAGCGCGGGCACAGCGACGCGGTTTCATTCGCCCCGCGCCAGTTCTTAATCTCAGAGCTTCTCGAGGTACGGAATCGGGTCGACGGGCTTTGAGCCCTGACGCAATTCGAAGTGGACTTGCGGCTGATCAACCGAGCCGGTCTTGCCGGCCTTGGCGATGACTTGTCCGCGTTTCACCTTCTCGCCGCGCTTCACGAGCAGTTCGTCATTGTAGGCGTAGGCCGTCACCCAGCCGTTGTCGTGGCGAAGCAGCACGAGGTTGCCATAGCCTTTGAGCTCGCTGCCTGCGTAGGCAACGACGCCGGATTCCGCTGCGTGCACTTCCGTTCCGAGCGGCACCTGGAGATTGATGCCGTCGTTATGCGTGCCGTCGGGCCGGCCGCCGAAGCCCGCAATGATCTTGCCGCTCGTCGGCCAACGGAGCTTGCCCGTGTTGGTGGACGCGCTCGCCACCGCTGCGGGGACGGCGACAGCCACCTTCTCCTCAGGCTGTGCGGGCTTTTCAGCCGCTTCCGGCTTTTCCGCAGCCGGTTCAGGTGCGGCCGCGGGTGCCGGCTGAGCGGCCGGCATGTCAGGCGACGCATCCGTCGCCGTGTTTTCTGAAAGCGCTGCGACGCGCTTCTCGCCATTGATGACGGTCGGCTGCATCGTCGTTGCTTCGCCGTAGCGCGCGGGCGGCGGGGATGGGACGAGTGGCGCTACGTGGCCAGCGGCGGGTGGCGCCGGCTCGCTCGGGGCTGCTGCAGCTTTCTGCGGCGGCGTTGCAGGTTCAGGCTCTTCAGCCGCAACTTCAGGTGCGGCGAACCGCGGCTCTGGGGTCAACGTGGCGACGCGCGTGGGCGCTTGCGGAGCAGACGGCGCTTCGGTCGCGACGCTGCCGCTCGGAATTTTCAGAACGGTGCCGGGCTTCACGCGCGAGGGATCGCTGATGCCGTTCAACTGCTGCAGTTCGGCGAACTTGACGCCGTTGGAGCGCGCGATGCCGTAGAGAGAGTCACCCGGACGCACGGTGTAGGTCGCGGCTCCTGCTGTCGAAACTGGCGCGGCGGGCGGCGTTGCCGTCACGGCGGGTTGGGCGGATGCGAAGGTGCTGCGATCGGAGGATGCGCCGGCGGCCGGCAGATAGAGTTTCTGGCCGGGCTTCAGGTTCGGGTTGCTGAGGCCGTTCAGAGACGTCAGCTCGCCGAGCGATACCTGATGACGGCGCGACAGCCCGTAGAGCGTGTCGCCGGGCTGCACC
>Ga0180218_1002075_pt1 | contig 10874 bp, 5 predicted proteins | sample eDN3rd37CKraftBY_FD_151334 | JGI IMG/M metagenome (GOLD analysis project Ga0180218, IMG submission 151334) | Enriched backyard soil microbial communities from Emeryville, California, USA - eDNA 3rd pass 37_C Kraft BY (version 2) (version 2) | ecosystem: Environmental > Terrestrial > Soil >... | reverse complement strand
TTGTGCCCGTAAAGCCGATAGAAGCGCCGCTCGCCCTCTCGGCGGTAGGGCTCCGCACGCGTGACGTTGGTGCGCAAATCCGAGCCGCCCTGGTTCTCAGTCATGCCCATACCGATCAGCGCCGAGGTCTTCTCCGCTGCAGGCCTGAAACGCGGATCGTAGGTGCGCGAATAAATGCGCGGCAGCCACTCGGCCGCAATCGGCGGCGCATGTTTCAGCGTCGCCACCGCCGCGTACGTCATCGACACCGGGCAATAGACGCCGCTCTCGATCTGCGAAAGCATGAAGCATCCGGCCGCCCGGGCGACGTGCGCACCCTTCTGCGGGTTGACCCACGGACTGCTGTGAAGACCGTTCTCCAGGGCCAGCCGCATGAGCGTATGCCAGCTGTCATCGAACGCCACCTCATCGAGGCGATGGCCATAGCGGTCGAATGATTTGAGCACGGGCTGATTGCGATTGGCGTCTGCCCCGGCGGCGATCATATCCGCCGATCCGAGATGGCGACCAAGCTGCTGCAGATCCTCAAGCGCCCAGCCCGCACCCTCGCGGATCAGCGCCTCCCTGAGGATCGGATCACTCGATAAGAGATCATAGTCCTGAAGCGGCGGCGGTTGGTTGGTGACATCGATCATGAGTATGGCCACGCTCATTCAACGTGTTGGCTACTCCAAGGCACGCTCTGAGGCACTTGGATGAGCATCGCCTCTGGAAATGATGCTCTCTGGACAGCTTATCCCTTCAGCGTTTTCTTGGCATCCTGGCGATGGGCGATGACTTGATTATCGGTTGGGGCTCGTCGGATCACCCGGCGTTTCTGACCAAAAAAACTTATCCCCGCCTCTGACACGTCCCGCATACTCCTCGCACCTCGCCTCGACGAAACGACGGACAGTCTCGAGACCGTTTGGAGATTGGGGGTGAGCGGCTGGACGAACGTTCGCGGCACAAGGGGGTAACGGCCCGAGGCCCGAACGGAGCGAACCGCCCGGTGATCAATGTGCATACGGTACCAACCGTCGGAGGACTAAGGCACCTCCCATACCGGACCGGTCGATCAGAACCCCAGCTACGGAGCGCGCCAAGGCGCTGTTCTTTCTTCGGATCGACGGCACCCGGTGCCGGCGCGCTCCGTACTCCGACTTGTCGCGCCGGTGCCCCGCACGCGGCGATAAACGCGCACAGCCCCACGTCATCCCCGCGTAGGCGGGGATCCGTCCGAGCCTCCATTCATCACGGATATCCAGCTTGGCCCGCTGCCCTGCGCGCGGGCGGCCGGCGCGCCGCAGGCGTGTCGCCCGCGCCGACAAGAAAGTGTGCCCCGTTGACAGCGGCAAACCGAGCCACAATGGTGGCGCCCTCACCCAAGCCTTTGAAAGGGATAGTTGCTGATGGCCTCGACGCGCACCCCCGCCAAGCATTTCCAGCCTCTGGCCATCGGCGCCCCCGAGCCCTACCGGGCGCTCCCCGTCAAGCTCGAGCGGATGATCCACTTCGTCCCTCCGCACAACGAGAAGATCCGCGCCAAGATCAAGGAACTGGCCGCCCAGGTCGACGTGATCCTCGGCAACCTCGAGGACGCCGTTCCCCTCGATCAGAAGGAGAACGCCCGCAAAGGCTTCATCCAGATGGTCAGGGATAACGACTTCGGATCGACCGGCGTCTGGACGCGCATCAACTGTCTGAACTCCCCCTGGGTGCTCGACGACATCACGGAGATCGTCGCCAACGTCGGCGACAAGCTCGACGTCATCATGCTGCCGAAAGTCGAAGGCCCCTGGGATATTCACTATCTCGATCAGCTCTTGGCGCAGCTCGAAGCCCGCCACGGCGTGAAGAAGCCGATCCTGATCCACGCCATTCTGGAAACCGCCGAAGGCGTCAACAACGTCGAGGCGATCGCCGCCGCCTCGCCGCGAATGCACGGCATGAGCCTCGGGCCCGCCGACCTCGCAGCCTCGCGCGGCATGAAGACGACCCGCGTCGGCGGCGGCCACCCCGATTACGGCGTCCTCGCCGATGCGCAGAAGGATAATCCGTCCGCGCCCCGCGCCTTCTATCAGCAGGACCTCTGGCACTACACCGTCGGCAAGATGGTGGACGCCTGCCTCGCCTACGGTCTGAAGCCCTTCTACGGCCCCTTCGGCGACTTCTCCGACCTCGCCGCCTGCGAGGCCCAGTTCCGCAACGCCTTCCTGCAGGGATGCCTCGGCGCCTGGTCGCTGCACCCGACGCAGATCGAAATCGCCAAGCGCGTGTTCTCGCCGGACCCGGCCGAGGTCAAGTTCGCCAAGCGCATTCTGGATGCGATGCCCGACGGCACGGGCGCCGTCATGCTCGACGGCAAGATGCAGGACGACGCCACCTGGAAGCAGGCCAAGGTCATCGTCGATCTGGCGAAGATCGTCGCTTCGAAGGATGCCGAACGCGCTGCCCTTTACGGCGACCTTTGACAGGCAGCGGGCTTGCACAGTCCGTTGACCTGTCACACATTAACGCCATGAGCTCCATCAGACACGCCAAGTTCGCGATCGGCCAGGTTGTACATCACCGGCTCTATCCGTTTCGCGGACTTATCTTCGATATCGATCCGGAGTTCGCAAATACCGAGGAATGGTGGCTGTCCATTCCCGAGGAAGTCCGGCCGCGGAAAGACCAGCCCTACTATCACCTCTATGCGGAAAACTCGGAGACGACGTACCTCGCTTACGTCTCCGAGCAAAACCTGCTGCTCGACGAAACGGACGCGCCGCTTCGCCATCCCGACATTTCCGAGCGGTTCCTCAAGGACTCCGACGGCAATTATCGCCTGCGTCCCGGCTCCACGAACTGAGCAGCGGCCAGAAGACCTGAGATCCTGATCTCTCGCCCCCCGCAAAGAAAAACCGCCCCGGATGCGAAATCCGGAGCGGTCCAAACGTCTGAGTCGATTGCCGTCTTGTTACTGCTTCGGCTTCGCCGCAGCGGCCGGGGCCTTCGTCGAACCGGTCGTCGTCGGAGGCGCGCCAGGAGCATCGAGCGGCAGGTTCTTCAGCTGGTCTTCCTTCCACTTCTCGGCCATCTGCTGCTGACGCTGACGGATCTGCTGCATCAGCGCGCTGCGGGCCTCGGCATACTTCTTGTTGTCGACCGGAGGACCGGCGGCAGCCTCGTTATAGCCGTCGAGCGGAACCGGGAAGCCGATCGGCTGAGCCGAGGCGTTCATAGCGAGAACCATCAGCCCGCCGCCCTTCGACATCTGGGCCAGGATTTCCGGAGTAGCTTCCGTTTCAGCCGTGCAGCCGGCCGGATGGCAAAGCGCGTAACGCAGCTCGATCGGCTTCAGCGCCTTCTCGTCGATCTTCTCGTTTTTGGACGCAGCCGCCCATTGCTCCTTCGTATAGATCGCAGCGCGAATGCCCGGCGGAATTGCCATCCCGAGCGGGACCATGATCATCAAAGACTTCTTGTCGGAGCCTTCGACTTCGCGAATGGCGGCAGACACGAGAACCATGCCTGTGTTACCATCGAGACGCTCATGGTGCGTGAGGCAGAGAGATTTCTCTTCCTTCACTTCCTTGCCGTCCGGACCCTTCTTATCGACCGGGGCCTTCTCGCAAAGTTTCACCCAGGCGCTCTGGGGCGCCGCCGCAGCAGCGGCTTTGCCAGCCGGTGCCGCAGCCGCAGCGGGTGCCTTCTTTGCTGCCGGTGCCGGTGCCGCCGCCTTGGGCGCGGCAGCCGGAGCTGCTGCCTTCGGCGCTTCCTGTGCCAAGGCCGGCAGAGCGGACATCACCGCAGCCGCGGCCACGGCCGATACGAGGGCCTTGCTGCCCGCGCGCATTAGTGCGTTTGCCATCAACCTAAAAATCCTCGCTTTGTTCGTTGTGCCGGCGTTCCCGGCCCTACCCCTCACGTCGCCGTGCGTCAAAAGCTCGCCACCAAGCCTGCGCAGACCCGGCCTGTACTGCCGTTCCGGCGCCGAGTAAGGCTCGGATTACGGCAATCGCGTGACCGCAGCCGAGCCCGGCTGGGGGACGCGACTCACCTTTGTCCATCGTTGCCCAGCTGCCACTGCGACGAGCTGGACAGCGAAGGCTTAGCCCCGTTTAAAGTTCCAAACAGCGGCGGCCGATTGGCGCCACACTGCCGGGATTATCCCGTGTTACCAAGGTGATGAAAGTAATCCAGGACGGGCGATGTCATTCCGGCAGGTTATCCTCACTTTATTGCTTGCAGCGATGGGAAGTCTTCCCGCTTCAGCCGCTCCGCAAAGCGCGATCGCCCTCCACGGCACGCCGCGGGAAGCAGCCGGGTTCACGGCCTTTCCCTATGTAAATCCCGCCGCTCCCAAAGGCGGCACGCTGACCCTCGGCGTCACCGGCTCCTACGAGAGCGTCAATCCCTTCATTGTTCAGGGCACGCCCGCCTCCGGCATCCGAGAGTTCGTCGTGGAGTCGCTGATGGCGCGCAGCCTCGACGAGCCTTTCACGCTTTACGGCCTGCTCGCCGAGACCATCGACGTTGCTGACGACCGCCAATCGGTCACCTTCACGATCAACCCCAAAGCCCGCTTCTCCAATCGCCAGCCCGTGACGCAACACGACGTCATCAAGTCGTTCGAGCTGCTGAAGGAAAAAGGCCGTCCCAACCACCGCACGTACTTCGCCAAGGTCACGAGCGCTGAAAAGGTCGGCGACCGCGGCGTCCGCTTCACGTTCCAGGATGCGAGCGACCGCGAGCTTCCCCTCATTCTCGGTCTGATGCCGGTCTTCTCCGCGCGCGATATGACGCCCGAGCAGTTCCAATCCGGCGGCATGACGCCGCTCGTCGGATCAGGCCCTTACACGGTATCCAACATCGATGCGGGCCGCTCGATCAGCTTCCGCCGCGATCCGGAGTATTGGGGCATCGATCTGCCCGTCAATCGCGGACGCTTCAACTTCGACGACATCCGCTTCGACTATTTCCGCGATGCCTCGGTGATGTTCGAAGCCTTCAAGTCCGGCACCATCGACCTGCGCCTCGAAGAAGATCCGGGCCGCTGGGCAGGCGGCTACGACATCCCGGCCGTTCGCGATGGCCGCATCATCAAGGCTGAATTCGAAATCGGTCTGCCCGCGGGCATGACCGCGCTCGTCTTCAACACGCGGCGCGCGATGTTTGCCGACCCGCGCGTGCGCCGCGCACTGATCATGCTGTTCGATTTCGAATGGTGCAACCGCGCGCTCTACAATGGCCTCTTCAAGCGCACTGAGAGCTATTTCGAGCGCTCTTATTTGGCTTCGAACGGACGCCCCGCGGATGCCCGCGAACGAGCACTCCTCGCACCATTCCCTGACGCCGTGCGCCCCGAAGTCATGGAAGGCGCCTACCGCTTGCCCGCCAGCGACGGCAGCGGCCAGAACCGCCCAAACCAGAAAACGGCTTTCGCCCTGCTGACGGAAGCCGGTTACGTGCTGAAAGGTGGGCGTCTGATCAATTCGAAAACAGGCGAGCAACTCGCCTTCGAAATTCTGGCCAATAGCGGCGCCCAGGAAGCTCTGCTTTTGAGCTATGCCCGCAGCCTCGCGCCGCTCGGCATCGCTGCGCGCGTGCGCGTCGTCGACAGTGCCCAATATCAGCAGCGACTGTCGAGCTTCGACTACGACATGATCCAGAGCACATGGCCCTCGTCCTTGTCGCCTGGCAACGAGCAGCTGTTCCGATGGTCGGCAAAAACCGCGGATGCCAAAGGGTCGTATAATTTCGCCGGCGTCAGAAATCCCGCCGCCGATGCCATGATCGAGAGCATGTTGGCCGCCGAAACCGAAGCGGATTTCATCTCGTCGGTCCGCGCCCTCGATCGCGTGCTGCTATCAGGTGACTATGTCGTCCCGCTCTTCTATACGCCCAATCAGTGGGTGGCCTATTGGGCGCGGCTGAAGCATCCGGATAAGACGCCCGTGTTCGGATACGCAGTAGATACGTGGTGGACGGAATCGAAATGACGCCGGTTGCGAATGAACCCTTCAACATGGCGCAGTATGCCATCGGCGCGGCCGCTCAACGCACGCCATCAAAGACCGCGCTCCTCGTCTACAATACGGCCAACCCCGAAAGCCCATCGGAGACATGGTCGTTCGCAGCGCTTGAAGACGCGATCCTCCGCCTCGCCCAGGGATTGGCTCAGCGCGGCCTGAAGCCCGGCGACCGCATCGCCATCCGGCTTGGAAATTCCAGCCAGTCCGCACTTCTGTTCTTCGCGGCCATTGCCGGAGGCTTCATCGCGCTGCCCCTGTCCGATCAGCTGACGGCAACCGAACTCAGGAGCCTGCTCGACGATAGCGGCGCAGCGGCAATCGCGAGCTTCGAGCCGCTGTCCGCTGACATCGCGCGCGGCATCACCATCTTCTCGCCAGACGACATCGCCGGCCTCATTCAACACGCACCGCGCGCCGGTTACGCGGCGACACGTGCGAATGACGCCGCGTTCCTCATCTATACATCCGGCACCACGGCGAAGCCGAAAGGCGTTCTCCACGCCCATCGCTCCGCGCGCGGACGCTCACCCATGTATCAGGGCTGGTACGGCATCAACGCCGATGACCGGATGCTGCACGCCGGCGCCTTCAACTGGACGTTCACGCTCGGCGTCGGCCTCACCGATCCCTGGGCGAACGGCGCGACGGCGGTCGTTTGCACCGGCGAAAAATCACCCGAGCTTTGGCCGCGCCTCATCGCAGCGACGGGCGCGACGCTCTTCGCTGCGGTTCCCGGCGTCTACCGGCAAATCCTGAAGTATGCGCGGCCTGAACCAGGCTCTCTCGGCAAATTGCGCCACGGGTTGATGGCAGGAGAAACGCCTCCGCCCGGCCTCGTCGAAGAGTGGACCAAAGCAGCTGGCTTGCCGCTCTATGAAGCGCTCGGCATGAGCGAAATCTCGACCTACATTTCGACAGGTCCGGGAGTGCCCTATCGGCCCGGCACCGTCGGCAAACCGCAAGCCGGACGGCGCATCGCGATCATTCCAGCTGATGGCGGAACCGAGCCGCTGCCTCCCGGCACGGAAGGTTTGATCGCCGTGCATCGCTCCGATCCGGGCCTCATGATCGGCTATTGGAACCGCCCGGAGGAAGAAGCCGAAGTTTTTCGCGGCGAGTGGTTTACCGGCGGCGATCTGGGTTCCGTCGATGCCGACGGCTACATCACCCATCTTGGCCGCGCCAACGAGTTGATGAACGCGGGCGGCTATCGCGTCTCGCCTTTGGAGATTGAGGCAGCGCTCGCCGCCTGCCCCGGCGTCGCCGAAGTCGCCTGCACGGAAATCCGCATTCGCAGCGATGTCTCGATCATCGGCGCATTTGTGGCTCCAACCGACGCCAGCAAGAAGGATGCTGAGGCCATCAAAGCTTTCGCCGCCGAACGCCTAGCCGCCTACAAGGTGCCGCGAGAAATCATCTTCGTCGATCGGCTGCCAAGAACGCCGAATGGCAAGATCCAGCGCAAAGCCCTCGCTGCGCTGGTCCCGGCGAACGCCTGATAGAAATATTTAGAGAAAGGCGGCTCAGGCCGCCTTCTTCGTCTGCTCGGCAATATCAGCGAACTGCTGAATAAGCGCGCGCACGCCCTTCAAGCGCTTCTCCGGCAGATCCCAATCGGCGCGGTAGACGAGCCGCTGATCGGGCTGAACCTTGAGCGCGCCCCTCGACTTCTGCACGAACGCGATAAGTCCTTCCGGATTTGCGAACTTCGCCTTGTGCAGCGTGATGACGCCGCCCTTCGGCCCTGCATCGACCTTGGAAATGCCAGCTGTCCGGCAGAGGCCTTTGATCTCCATGACGTCGAGCAGATGCGAAACTTCCGGAGGCAGCGGGCCGAACCGGTCCACCAATTCGGCCGCAAACGCGTCGATGTCCGAGCGCTTCTCCAAGCTCGAAAGCCGCCGGTAGAGACCCAAACGAAGTTGCAGGTCGGCGACGTATGGCTCCGGAATCATGATCGACGTTCCGAGCTGGATCTCCGGGCTCCACTTGTCGTCGGCTTCGAGATCGCCGCCCTTCATCGCGGCAACCGCTTCTTCCAGCATCGACTGGTAAAGCTCAAAGCCAACCTCGCGGATGTGGCCCGACTGCTCTTCGCCCAAGAGGTTGCCCGCGCCGCGAATGTCGAGATCGTGCGAGGCGAGCGAGAAGCCCGCGCCCAGCGTATCGAGCGATTGCAGAACTTTCAGCCGCTTTTCCGCGCCTTCCGTCAGCTTCTTGTCAGGCGGCGTCGTGATGTAGGCGTAAGCGCGCGTCTTTGAACGGCCGACGCGTCCGCGAAGCTGATAGAGCTGCGCGAGACCGAACATGTCGGCGCGATGGACGATCAGCGTGTTCGCATTGGGCACGTCGAGACCGGACTCGACGATCGCGGTCGACAGCAGGATGTCGTACTTGCCCTCGTAGAACGCGGTCATCACGTCCTCGAGTTCCGTAGGCGTCATCTGCCCCGTCGCACGCGCGAATTGGAGATCGGGAACCGCCTCGCGCAGGAACTCCGCCATATCGTCGAGATCGGAAATCCTGGGCGAAACGTAATACGTCTGCCCCCCGCGGAAACGCTCGCGCCGCAACGCCTCTTTGATAATGACCGGATCGAATGGCGAAATGAACGTGCGCACCGCCAAGCGGTCGATCGGCGGCGTCGTGATCAGCGAAAGCTCGCGCACGCCCGTCAGAGCGAGCTGCAGCGTCCGCGGGATCGGCGTCGCCGAAAGCGTCAGCACGTGCACGTCTTCGCGCATCTTCTTCAGGCGTTCCTTGTGATTGACGCCGAAGTGCTGCTCTTCGTCGATGATGAGAAGGCCGAGCCGCGCGAAGTCGATGCCTTTGCCGAGCAAGGCATGCGTGCCGACCACGATGTCGATATCGCCGGACTTCACGCCGGCCTTCACCTCGGCAAGCTCCTTCGGGCTCACCATGCGCGATGCTTGCGCGATCTTCACAGGCAATCCCTGGAAGCGCTGCGCGAACGTGCGGTAATGCTGGCGCGCGAGCAGCGTCGTCGGCACGACGACGGCGACCTGCAAACCGTTCATCGCCGCAACGAAAGCTGCGCGAATGGCAACTTCGGTTTTGCCGAAGCCGACGTCGCCGCAAACGAGCCGGTCCATCGGCTTACCCGAAGCAAGATCGCCCAGCACCGCGTCGATGCTCGCCGCCTGATCCTCGGTCTCCTCATAAGGAAACCGGGCGACGAATTCGTCGTAAGCGCCAGCCGGCGGAACGAGCACGGGCGCTTCCCGCATCGCGCGCAGGGCCGCAATCTTGATGAGCTCGTTGGCGATCTCGCGCAGGCGCTTCTTGAGTTTCGCCTTGCGTGTCTGCCAGCCGACGCCACCCAGACGGTCGAGCTGCGCATCGCCTTCATCGGCGCCATAGCGCGACAGAAGCTCGATGTTTTCAACCGGCAGAAACAGCTTGTCCCCGCCCGCGTACTGCAGCTCGAGGCAGTCATGTGGTGCGCCAAGCGCCGTAATCGTCTGCAGCCCCGCGAACCGGCCGATACCGTGATCGCTGTGCACGACGAGATCGCCGACCGAAAGGCTCGTCGCCTCCGTCAGAACGTCGGCCGCCTTGCGCGCGCGCCGTCGCTGACGCACCAGCCTGTCGCCCAGAATGTCCTGCTCGGCGATGACAGCGAAGTCCGGCGTCTCGAAACCTTCCTCGACGCCGAACACGGCAAACGCCGTCTGCCCCGGACGCAGCGCCAGCACTTCCGAGAAGTTCTCGACCTTCGCGATGTTATCGAGGCCATGATCCTGCAGCAGCGTAATCAGCCGCTCCCGCGCACCCGGCGTCCACGCCGCGAGAATGACCCGGCGGTTCTCCTCATGGATGCGCCGGATATGCGCCACGGCCGCATCGAAAACGTTGGCATCGGGATTGGCGCGCTCGGCGGCAAACGTGCGTCCGCGTTTGCCGTGCATCGAATAGACATTCGTCTCGCCCGGGCTCTCGAACGGCGTCAGCCGCGAGACGGTGCGCGCATCGAGCGCCGCACTCCAGTCCTTGGGCGTGAGGAACATCTGGTCGGGCGGCACCGGCTTATACGGCGGCGCGCCGAAGCGCTGGCCTTCGAGTGAATCGACGCGCGCCTCGTAGTGCTCGCGGATTTGCTCGAAGCGCCGGTCGATCGCCTCGTCGTCGAGATGATCGAAACTGACGCCTACCCCCGGCAGATAATCGAACAGCGTCTCGAGGTTAGGATGGAAGAATGGCAGCCAGTGCTCCTGGCCGACGTACCGCCGTCCGCTCGACACTGCTTCATAGAGCGGATCGTCGCCCGTGTTGCCGCCGAACAGCGCAACATAACGCGTGCGGAACAATGCTGTCGCAGCTTCCCCGAACGCCACCTCGCTGACGGGCATCAGCGAAAATTTCGGTACGGCTTTCAGCGAGCGCTGCGTCTCCGCATCGAACGCCTTGATCGTCTCCAGCTGATCGCCGAAGAAATCGAGCCGAATGGGATTGCTGCGCCCCGGCGGATAAAGATCGATGATGCCGCCGCGCTGCGCATATTCGCCAGGCTCCATGACCGTGCTCGAACGGTCATAGCCGTAGGATTCAAGCCGCTTGATGAGATCGGCAGGGTCCAGCCGCTGGCCCGGAGCAATCGTCTTCACCGCGCCGCGAATAAAGCTTCTGGGCGGAACGCGCTGCAGAATGGAATTGATCGTCGTCAGAACGAGCGTCGGCTTTTTCCGGCCGCCGACGGCCAGCCGCCCGAGCGCGGTAATGCGCTTCGACACGATTTCGGGATTAGGGCTCGTGCGGTCGTAGGGAACGGTGTCCCACGACGGAAAGGGCACGATGGCGATGTCCGGCGCATAAAAGGCGACGGCCGCCTGCAGCTCATCGAGCCGGCGGTCATCG
>Ga0180218_1002074_pt1 | contig 10877 bp, 13 predicted proteins | sample eDN3rd37CKraftBY_FD_151334 | JGI IMG/M metagenome (GOLD analysis project Ga0180218, IMG submission 151334) | Enriched backyard soil microbial communities from Emeryville, California, USA - eDNA 3rd pass 37_C Kraft BY (version 2) (version 2) | ecosystem: Environmental > Terrestrial > Soil >... | reverse complement strand
CGATCCGGCGGCGCTGGCCCTGCTGGACGCCGCGCTGGAACGGGCCGATTTCATCCAGCTTCCCGTCCTGCCCGAAGCGCAGCGCGCCTCGCGCTGGATCGGCAGCCAGTATACGAAACGAGCGCCAATTCAGGCACTTGCCGCCGCGTAAGCGGAAAACCGGACCTAAGCGAATCAATCGGATACGCTGAGAGGGAAAACCCTTCCGGCGCACCGCCTGGCCTGGAACGAAAAGCCCCCGCTTCGGCTGGCACCGATGCAGGGGCGTGCAAATCCAAGGCGGCGGAAATGCAGGCGCACCTTACCGGCAACGGGGAGGGCGCGCAATGATGGACCTTCGCAAAGTGGCAGCCGTCTACGGTGGCACCGGCTCAGGTAATCAGTGCAACATTCCGACGCCGGGGCATTCAAAGCGCGACCTGGGCACCTCGATAACGATCAAGCCGGGTGCGCCTGATGGCGTCCTGGTCAAGTGCCACAATGGCAGCGATACCGACGCGCTCGCGGTGAAAGATATGCTCCGCCGCGACGGCTTCCTGCCTGAGCGCGAGCCACGCGAGATCGGGAACGACAACGGCACCGGCTGGCGCTGCACCGGAACCTATGAATACGACAATGGCGAGGGCACGGTGATCTATCGCACCCGCCGCCTGGAGCGCACGGGCAGCAAGAAACGCTTTGTCGCTGAGCGGCTGGAGGGAGGTGCCTGGGTTCTCGGCCTGGGTGACGTTGACCGCCTGCCCTATCGCTTCACTGAGCTTTGCCAAGCGGCTCAGCGTGCGCGCGAGACGGGCGAATGCCAGCCGGTGATCTACTTCGCGGAAGGGGAGCGCAAAGCCGACAAGCTGGCTAGCTGGGGCTTCCTCGCCACGGCGATCGCGTTCGGGTGCAATGGCTGGCGCGAGGAATACGGCGAAGCCTTCCGGGGCTCGACCGTCATCATCCTGCCCGACAATGACGACCCCGGCCGCGCGTTCGCTGAGACGGTCAAAGCGGGAATCGAGGAATACGGCGGCCGCGCCCATGTGATCGAGCTTCCGGGCCTTCCGGCCGGCGGTGACGTGATCGACTGGACCGGCACCGCCGATGACTTGCGGGCGCTGAGCGATAAGGCATTGGCGGGCAGCTTGTTGCCGTTGCCGACGCTCGATCTTGCCGACCTGGCGGGGCAGCGTGCCGAGGCAAAGCGGTTCGCAATCGCGCAAGTGGCACCTGAGGGCGAGGTGACGCTATTCACCGGCCCAGGGAGCGGCGGCAAGAGCTTGCTGGGGCAACAGCTCGCTACGGCAAGCGCGGCGGCAATCGGGCATTGTTTGGGCTTGGGCGTGCAGCCGGGGCCTGCGATCTATCTGACGTGCGAGGATGACGCCAAACAGCTCCATTGGCGGCAAGAGCACCTTTGCGGTTCGCTGGGCGTAGATATGGCGAGCCTCGCGGGCAAGCTGCACTTGGTAAGCCTCAGGGGCGCGCTCGATAACGAACTGGGCGCGTTCACGCCGGAAGGGGCATTGAAGCTCGCACCGGCCTATCATCGGCTTGTCGCCATGATTCAATCGACCGGGGCGCGGCTGGTTTTCCTCGATAACGTGGCGCACCTTTTCACGGGCAACGAAAACGACCGCGGGCAGGTGACGCGCTTTGTGAACCTGCTTAATCGGCTTGCCGGCGAAACCGGCGCGGCGATCGTGCTGCTAGGGCACCCGAACAAAAGCGGCGATAGCTACTCAGGCTCGACGGCATGGCTCAATGCCGTGCGCTCGCAGGTGACGATCGACCACGAACGGGAAAGCGACGGCGCAATCCTCGATCCCGACGCTCGCGTGCTCAGCATTGGCAAAGCCAACTATGCCCGGAAGGGCGAGGCGGTGCGCTTTCGCTGGCACGAATGGGCCTACATCCTGGAGGACGATCTACCGAAAGACACCCGCGCGGAGCTGGCGGAAGCGATCAAGGCTAACGGCGAAAACGCGGCCTTCCTCGCTTGCCTTCGCGAGCGTGCCGCCCAGGGCGAGGGGCGTGCCGTTGGACCATCGCCGGGACCGAATTATGCACCCGCTCAATTCGAGGGCACTGCCCATGCCAAGGGATACAAGAAGGCGGCGCTCAAGCGGGCGATGGACCGGCTTTTCACGATCGGCAAAATCGAATCCGTGCCGGTGGAAAACAAGAAAAGCGGGCGCACTGGTTACGTCATTCGCGAGGTGTCGGAAGGGGCGCACAACGCTCCGCACAACCCTCGCCCAACACCTTTGCACAACGCGCACAACTACGGGGCACAACCCAGCACCACACACACTATAGATACTACGTATCAACCGGGCGCGGCCAACTGGCCCGCCGCGCCCGATGACGAAGACCTTGACTGGAGCGACAGCGGGGAGGCGTCGGAATGAACGCGGCCCTTCGCGCTCGCCAGCTTGCTCGCGACGTTTCCCGGCTGCGGCCCGACTGGCGCGACCCTGAATCCTACTTCGAGAACCGGCACGAGATTGAGCGCGGATTGCAGCGGCTCGCTCGCCAACTGGAGGCTGGCAATGGCTGACCTGCAAACGATGATCGAGGGCATGGAAGGCGACCGGCGCGAAGGCGCGCTTGCCGTGCTCGACTACCTCACCCGGCCGATGACCGTTCGCGAGATCGAGGCGGCACTTCGGGTTAAAGGCAAGGTGCCGAGATCGCGGGCGGTCAAGCTCGCCGGCTCGATCAAGGGCCTGCACATCGTCGCCATGATTGGGCCCGGAAATGACTGAGGCTTTCCGTCCCTACAATCTGGTGGCCTGGAAGCGGCTGCGGGAAGCGCACCTCGCGATCGAACCTCAGTGCCGGGCCTGTGCCGCCATGGGCAGGCTCACCCGTGCCGATACCGTCGACCATGTGCACGCCATCAGCGAAGGCGGGCCTGCCTTTCCTGGGCACGATGGCCTCGCGAGCTATTGCGGGCCCTGCCACTCAGCGAAGACCGCACGCGGTGCCGAGGCGGGCGCGGTGCAATCGAGCAAGCCAAGGCGCGGCTGCGATGCCAACGGCAACCCGCTTGACCCGGCGCACCCGTGGAACGCGGGAAAATCGCTCAGGGCTGACGTTCGGACACCGCCGCCCCCTGCAAAAATAGAGTTAGTTCAGGAAACTCCCGAGAAAGGTGAACGATAATGGGTGCCCGTGGTCCCGGTGCAAGCCGGATGAAGCGCGCTGCCGGGCAAGCCGACGGCATGGGCCCGCACCCTTGGGAGGCGGCGAACCTGAGCCGTGCCGAGAAGGTAATCGCGTTCATTGAATCCATGCCGATAACCAAGGGCTATGGCGCTGGCGCGAACGTGAAGCTCCTGCCGTTCCAGCGGGAATGGATCGAGGCGATTTACGCGACCGATGGCGAAGGCAACCGGCGCGTGCGGACGGGGCTCCTGAGCGTCGCCAGAGGGCAGGGAAAGACCGTGCTCGCTGCCCTGCTATGCCTCTGCCACCTTGCCGGGCCCGAAGCGGAACAGCGCGGCGAATGTTACTCGGCAGGGGCGACGAAAGATCAAGCCGCGCTGATCTTCGCGGAAATGGAAGCGGTGATCTTCGCCGTGCCCTGGCTGGCGGGGCGGCTCAACGTCCAGAGGTTCCACAAGCGGATAGAAGACCTGGAAACGGGCTCGATCTACCGGGCGCTCGCCAGCGACGGCGCGGCGGTGCATGGGCTCGCCAGCTCATTCATCGTCGCGGATGAATTGGCGCAATGGAAAAAGCGCGAGATGTTCGACATCCTTCGGACCTCGATGGGCAAACGGCGCGAGCCGCTGTTGCTGGCAATCGGCACGCAATCCCCTTCCCCGGTCAACATCATGAGCGAGCTGGTGGACTACGCCGGCCGCGTGGAATCGGGAGAGGTGACGGACCCGAGCTTTCACGGGCGCGTCTATGCCGTGCCCGAGGATACCGACCCTTACGACCCGGCGAATTGGAAGCTGGCAAACCCCGCCCTGGGCGTGTTCGTATCTGCCGAGCAAATTGCCGACGAAGCCGAGCGCGCCCGGCGCTTGCCGACCTTCGAGCCGGCGTTCTTGAACCTGCATTGCAATCAGCGCGTGGATGCCGAGCCGAGGGCGATCAACCCGGCGGAATGGGAAGCGTGCGGCGAAGCGGTGGACGTGGAAGCCCTACGCGGGCGGCCCTGCTATGCCGGGCTCGACCTCGCCAGCGTGCGCGATCTTGCCGCGCTGGTGCTGTTCTTTCCCGAGGATGGCGGCGCGGTGCTCCCGTTCTTCTGGTGCCCGAAACAGGGGATCGCGGTCAAAGAGGAAACCGACCGCGTGCCCTATCGCACCTGGGCGAAAGCCGGACATATCGAGGCGACACCCGGCGCGGCGATAGACAAGCGGCACATTGCGCGGCGGCTGGCGAAGATCGTTGCCGACTTCGACCTCAAGGGCGTTGCCTATGACCGCTGGCACATCGAGGACTTGAAGGTGATCCTGGCCGGCGAAGGGATCGAGCTGCCGCTTGTGCCATGGGGGCAGGGCTTCGCCAGCATGGGCCCGGCAGTGGATGCTTTCGAGGCGGCCTTGCTCGCTGGCGAGCTGCGCCACGGTATGCACCCGGTGCTCCGGTGGAATGCGGGCAACCTCATTCTCGACACCGATGCAGCGGGCGCGAGGAAGCCGAACAAGGCGCGTTCGATCGACAAGATCGACGGCCTCGCCAGCCTAATCATGGCGTGCGGTCTTGCCGCTCGTGACGCCGGCCCCGAAGAATATCAGGGCGCGGGGCCACTGTGGCTTTAAGCGCGCGCGCCCACATGACTCAGATCGAGCGGTCCGGACGTAGATGGTTTAACCTCAATGACCGGAGGGATAACCGGCACTTCAAACTGGATGCGGCTAACGATAGAGTTCGTCTCAGTGTCGCTAAGTTTTGCGCCAGCGGCGAGGCCCCACACCTTAATTCCGCCGCCTGCTTCGCCCTGTATGCCCGACTCTGCCGTGACCGCCACGTCGAAGCTCACGGACTTGACGTGGCGTTCATCGGCGCCGCCCCATGCCGGATTGATGACGCCGGCACCTCCGCTTTCATCGTGCCATGCTTTTTGGGCATCGCGGACACCTGCCATAATATCGAACAATGTCGACGTGATGAATGCCTTGAGTTCCATGGGCTAAACCCCTCCGTTTTGTCCCTATGCAGGCGGCCCAACGCCGTGTCGAGAAGCTCGGCTGACTCGCCGCGACGCCCAGGGTTTGCGACAAGAAAAACCTCTTGGCAAGTCCAAGAGCCTATGTTACCTCTGGCGAAACGCAAGAGGAATGCACTATGACCGACATCAAGCCGCGCCTCACGACGAAAGCCGCCTGCCGGATAGTGGGCTTCGATCGTGACCGCTTCAACGAACAGGTTGCCGCTGGCAACTTCCCGTGCGCCCCGGCGACCGTTCCCGGCCGCGCTCGCCTGTTCGAGCCCGACGATATGATTGCGCTCTACCTGTTCCGGGAGTTCCTGGATGAAGGCACCGACGCAAAGACGGCCGGCAAGCTAGCCTGCGAGATCGCGCATTGCGCCCGCTTCCATCCCGACGAGCCGACGATCGCGCTGGTTTATACCTATTTCCACACCCCCCAAGCTTTCCCCGCTTCGGCGGTGCCGGATTCCTCGACCTGGGATGAGGTGTTTTTCAGCGGCACCGACATTCGCAAGGTGCTGACCTATCGCATCGGCAAGCTGCGGACGATGATCGCGCACTGGACCGAGGAAGAACGCAACGTAATTGGCGAGGACGACTGACCTTGCCCCCGGCGATCGCCAAAAACCATTTTCCTACTCAGGAGCGTTCTGCTCTTGTTCCGACTCGCTGCCCCCTCAGCGTCTCCCGCCGCGTTCGGCACTATGGAGAAACCGGTGCACCGGATGGGGAGCTAACGGCCAACGTTGTGAAGCGTGGGCAATCTCAGCGCCGGGCCTTCGGGCCCGGCCAGACAGAAAGGCATTGAAATGAAGACTGCGGACCTCATGGAACAGCGGGCGGCCATCGTGGACCGCATGAACGCTGCTCACAACAACGACGACGACAAGGCGTTTACCGAAGCCGAAACCGAATTGCGGGCGCTCGACGGCAAGCTCGATCGCCAACGCAAGATCGACGCGGCCGACCGTGCCGAGCCGGGCAACCCGATCAATGGCGATGCCAAGCTCGATAGCGAGATTCGCGCCCGTTTCAGCGTCTCCCGCGCAATCGCGGCGGCGGCTGGCCTGGGCGTGGATGCCGGTTTCGAGCGCGAGGTGCAGACTGAGCTGGCGAAGCGCGCCGGGCGGCCTGCCGAAGGCCTGTTCATCCCGACCGAGATTTTTGAACAGCGCGTGCTGACAACTTCTGCCGGCGCGGAGCTGGTCCCGACCGACCACAGGCCGGACCAGTATATCAACGCTCTTACCGCCGCGTCGGTTGTGCGCGGCCTGGGCGCTCGCGTCCTGGGCGGCCTTACCGGCAATCTCTCGATCCCGCGCGAAACTGATTCCCCGGCTATCGGCTGGGTTGCCGAGAACGCGGCGCTCACTCCCGACGATGCCGACTTCGACAGCGTAACGCTCAGCCCCAAGCACGCGGGCGCGCTCAGCGAGTGGAGCCGCAACATGCTGCTCCAGGCTTCGCCGGACGTGGAACAGCTCCTGCGGCAGATGCTGGCGCGCAACATCGCGCTCACCATCGACCGGGCGGCTATCCGGGGCGGGGGCGCGAATGAGCCTGACGGCGTGCTGGAGACTTCCGGAATCCAGACCGTGACCGCGCCGGGCTCGATCTTCGAGGGCGTTGCGGAGGCGGTGGCGAAGGCGGACGCGGAAAACGTCGGCGCGAGCCGGGCGATCCTCACCACGCCGGAAATCCGCAAGATCGCGGCGACTGCGCTGGACCTCATGGGCCGACCGCTCGGCGTGGCGACCGTGTTCCACAACCTGCCGACCACGTTCAGCAACCAGGTTCCCAAAATCCTGGGCGGCTCCCCCGGCACCGAACACGGCCTGATCTATGGCGACTGGAGCGAGCTGCTGATCGGCATCTGGAGCGAGATCGACATTCTCGTTAACCCGTTCGAGAGCACGGCCTACAGCAAGGGCAACGTCTCGATCCGGGCAATGGCGACCGTCGATTTTGCCGTGCGCCATCCCAAGGCGTTCGTCTCGATCGAGGACGTGACCACCGCCATCGCCGCGATGCCTGAGGCGGTCAGCTAATGGCGGCCGGGGGCGATATGGAACGGCGGACCTTTGCCGAGGTTCGCACGGCCGGGCGGCGTATCGAGGGATACGCCGCCACGTTCGGCAGCATGGCCAACATCGGTTCCTTCCAGGAGCGTATCGCCCCCGGTGCCTTTCGTTCGGCATTGGCGGGCGACGTGCTCGCCATGCTCGACCACGATCCCGGCAAGGTGCTGGGCCGCGTCCGTTCGGGCACGCTCAGGCTCAGCGAGGACAGCAAGGGCCTCGCCTTCTCGCTCGACCTGCCGGACACACAAGCCGGGCGCGATGTGCAGGCGCTTGCCGAGCGCGGCGACCTGGGCGGAATGTCGTTCGGCTTCGCGGTGCCTCAGGGCGGCGAAAGCTGGAACGGCAACACCCGCACGCTGCACCAAATCGACTTGCGCGAGGTTTCGATCGTGCAGGCGTGGCCCGCCTATCCCGATACCGAGCTGGCCTTGCGCGCGGCACGCGATGCCTGGCTGGCGCTGCCTTGCCCGCGCGAGGTTCGCCGCCGGCGTCTCATTATGGCGGAGGCTGGCGCATGGGCATGATCGAGAGGCTCGCCGCGACGCTCGGCTACGAGAAGCGCGCCGGCGACGATCCGAGCTGGAGCGCGCTCGCACCGGGGATCGGATACTACGCGGGCCTATCGGCGCGCTGTGCCGAGAACCTGTCCACCGTGCTCGCGTGCACAAACGCAATCGCCACGGCGCTCGCCTACGTCCCGGCGCTGGTTTACCGGCGCGACAGCGAAGGCAACCGGATCGAGGCGACGGCGCACCCGCTCAATCGGCTGGTGCGCTACGGCCCTAACCCGGCGATGACCTGGCCCGACCTGATCGAGCACTTGCTGGCGAGCACGCTGCTGACCGGCAACGGCCTGCTCGCAATCGACCGTGGCGGCAACGGACAGCTTGCGGGCCTTCGCTTCCTGCCTTGGGGCATGGTGACGGTTGCCGAGCTTTCGAGTGGGCGGCTGGCCTATGACTACGCGGACGGGCGTGGCAACGTGCGCCGCTACCTCGAGGGCGAGGTGCTGCACCTTCGCGACCGGACGGATGACGGCAAGATCGGCCGCTCGCGCCTCTCCAGGGCCGCCGAGACGGTTTCGGGCGTGTCGGCAGCGAACACGGCCGCCGCGACGTTCCTGGGCAACGGAGCGCGCCCCAGCGGCGTGATCGAGGTTCCGGGCACCATGAAGCCCGAACAGCGCACCAGCCTGCGCGACAGCTTCCAGACCAACCACGGCGGCGCGGCCAATGCTGGTTCTACGCTGGTGCTCGACGGCGGCATGACGTGGAAGGCGGCTCAGATAAGCCCGGAAGATGCCGAGTTGCTGGAGACGCGCAAGTTCGGCGTGGAAGAGATCGCCCGGCTGTTCGCGGTGCCTCCCCCAATCGTCGGGGACTACTCGCACAACACCTTCACGAACAGCGAGACGGCGGGCCGCTGGTTCGCTCAGTTCACCCTGGCACCCTGGGCGCGCAAGATCGAAGCCGAGTTCGCTCGCGCGATCTTCCCGACCGGCGGGCCTTACGAGCTGGAGCTGGATCTATCCGGCTTCCTTCGCGGCGACCCCGAAACCCGGTGGAACGCGCACAAGATCGCAATCGAGGCGGGCGTGCTCGATCCTGACGAGGTGCGCGGGATCGAAGGCTGGAATCCGCGCAAGCTGGAGGTGCAGGCCGATGGCTGATCTTGTGACCCTGGAGGAAGCGAAAGCGCACCTTCGCGTCTTGCACGATGATGAGGATGCGCTGATCGCGCTCTACATCACAGCCGCATCCGATGCGGTGCGCGACGTGGCGAGCGGCTGGGATGGCGAGGATCCTGTGCCGGATCGGCTCAAGCTGGCGACACTGGCGCGCGTTGCCGAGACGTTCGACAACCGCACTAGCGTTGAACAGGGCAAGGGCGAGCTGCCCATGCTCACCCCCTTGCGGACGCTGGAGGTATAGATGCGGGCGGGCGGACTAGACCGGCGCGTGACGCTCCAGCGTTTCACCACGACGCAGGACGAATACGGCGAGGAAATCCAGACCTGGGCGGACCTCGCCACCGTCTTTGCCGAGGTGCGGCAACAGGGCGGGCGGGAGTTTCTGGCGGCCGAGCAAGTGCAGGCGAGCAAGCGCGTTGTGTTCTATATCCGCCATTATCCTGGCCTGACGGTGCTCGACCGCGTGGCCTACGAAGGCACGCTGCACAACATCAACGAGGTGCGCGAGATTGCCCGGCGCGACGGGACCGAGCTGCACACGGTGGCGGCGGCATGATTCGGCACGTTTTGAGCGCCAATGGCACCGGGGGCATAGTGACCCCATGAGCCGCCGCGCCGCCTCTCTTGTTCAAGCCGACTACGACCGCGCTGTTGCGGCTTTGGCGAAGGCTGGGCACCGGCCGGAGATCATATTCGACCTCACGGCAAACAAGGTGATCGTGACGGCGGCGAACGGCGAGGCACCGCATTCCAATTGGCAGGAAAGGGCTCCTGATCGTGTCTAAGACGATATGGCCTGGCGTGCGGCGAAAGAAGGCGAAGGGGCGCGTCTACTTCTATTGGGCGCGCACCGAACCCTGGACGCGGCTCCCGGACCCATACACCGACCCGGACGGCTTCATGCGCAAGCTCGCGCAATTGCAGCGCATGGGCGCGCTAGATGACGAGCGGCACCGGACCGGCACCTTTGGCGGGCTGGCCGCCGATTATTGCCGCTCAAAGCACTATCGGGAGAGGTTGAGCGCCAACACCCGCGTCTCCTATGACCGTTACCTGAGACGACTCTTGGCGGCCTACAGGGACGCGCCCCTTCGCGAGCTGACACCCGAGGACATCCAGCGCCGCGTGCTCGACGCGAACGAAGACACGCCCGGCGCTGCCGACATGATGCTAACGATCCTGCGCACGCTCTACGCCTACGCGAAGAAGCGGCACCGGGGGCTGGAGGACTGGACCGAAGGGCTGGAATACTTCGGCAATCAGACCGAGCGCGAGCCGTGGCCCGATGACATGCTGCACGCGGCGCTTACTAGCGAAGATGACCTGTTCCGGCGCGCGGTGACGCTGGCGCTCTACACCGGACAGCGGCCCGGCGACGTTTGCGCGATGACCTGGGGCATGGTGGCCGGCGATATGATCCGCGTGCGCCAGCAAAAGACCAAAACCGCGCTCGAAATCCCGATGCACGACAACCTCAAAGCCATGATCGAGGACTTGCCGCGCTCCGACCGGCACCTGTTCCTCCTGAGCAACAAGCGCGGGGATAGGCTCACTTCTGGCGTGTTCCTCCTTTGGTGCCAGCAATTCAGCCGCAAGCTGGGCGAGAACCGCACGCCGCATGGCTTGCGCAAGAACGCCGCGATCGAGCTGTTCGAGGCGGGATGCACGTCTGCCGAGGTTGCGGCCGTCACCGGGCACAAGTCCCTCGCCATGCTGGAGCACTACGGCAAACGACGTTCGCAGCCGAAGATTGCACGCCTGGGCATGGGCAAATGGCAGGCCAAGACAAACAAGGAACGGGAAAACTAACGCCGGAAGGGAAAACCCGCCTTCCAACCTTTTGAGAGAAAAGGACAAATCGCAGTGATGGATAAGCAGCCATTACTGCGAAGAATTCGCCGAGCTCCACGGCAAAGCAATGATCGTGCGCGAGGCGCTTGCGGCCTCGCTG
>Ga0180218_1002073_pt1 | contig 10879 bp, 9 predicted proteins | sample eDN3rd37CKraftBY_FD_151334 | JGI IMG/M metagenome (GOLD analysis project Ga0180218, IMG submission 151334) | Enriched backyard soil microbial communities from Emeryville, California, USA - eDNA 3rd pass 37_C Kraft BY (version 2) (version 2) | ecosystem: Environmental > Terrestrial > Soil >... | reverse complement strand
TTGAGCGTCGGGAGCATCGCTTCATAAACGACGTCGCCGACCGTCTTCTTGTAGCCGGCGGATTTTCCGGCGGGTAGCGAGATGCGGGCAAACGGCATGGGTTGCTCCTGGATCTAAAGGGGCCGCCGTTCTGATCCTGCAATCCCTCGCCGTCCAATGTCATTCTCGCATGCGAGCTTTGCGGCCGCCGCCGCTGGTCAGGCAAGGCATTGGCGAAGCTTGCTTTTTCGCCTTGCTCAAGAGGCCGGCGTATCGCCGCCGCGGAAATAGGGCTCGACCTTGCCCTTGAGCTTGAGCGTCAGCGGCCGGCCTTGCCGATCGACCGCCTTGCCGGCCGCGACACGAATCCAGCCCTCGCTGACGCAATATTCCTCGACATTGGTCTTTTCCGCGCCATTGAAGCGGATGCCGACATCGCGCGCGAGAATCGCCTCGTTGTAAAACGGGCTCGCGGGATCGTTGCTCAAACGGTCGGGCAGCTTTTCACTCATCGTTAGCTCGCGAATCGTTGCGTCAGGCCGCGCTCGCGGCCGGCTTTTTGCGCAGCTTGTCAAACACGGCCGAGATCAATGGCCAGAACAACATGAGAAGCGCAAGCCCGGTGATCGAGCCGACAAGGCCGTTCGAGAAGAACACCGAGAGATCGCCTTCCGAGCTGATCATCGACAGGCGGAACGAATCCTCGGCGCGGTTGCCGAGCACCAGCGCCAGCGTGAGCGGCGCCAGCGGATAATTGAGTTTCTTGAAGACGTAACCGATGATGCCGAAGCCGAGCATCATCCACACATCGAACATCGCGTTCTGGATGGCATAGGCGCCGATCGCGCAGGAGACGAGGATCATCGGCGCGATTGCCGCGAACGGCACGCGCAATACGGCAGCGAAGATCGGCACCGTCGCGAGCACCAGGAACAGCCCGACGATATTGCCAAGATACATCGAGGCGATCAGGCCCCATACGAAATCCTTTTGCTCGACGAAAATCAGCGGGCCGGGATTGAGGCCCCAGACCATCATGCCGCCGAGCAAAATGGCGGCGGTGCCGGAGCCGGGAATGCCGAGCGCGAGCATCGGCAGCAGCGCCGAGGTGCCGGCGGCATGCGCCGCCGTTTCCGGCGCGAAGACGCCTTCGATGCGGCCCTTGCCGTAGCTGTCGGGATCCTTGTCGAAGCGCTTGGCGAGATTGTAGCCCATGAAGGAGGCCGCAATCGCACCGCCCGGCGTCACGCCGAGCCAGCAGCCGATGGCGGAGGAGCGCAGCAGCGTCATCCAGTAACGCGGCACACTTTTCCAGACCTGCAAAATGACGCGCGGATTGAGCGCCGCGGCGTGGCCGCGCAACGAGAGGCTCTCTTCCATGGTCAGCAGGATCTCGCTGATGCCGAAGAGACCGATCACCGCGACGAGGAAATTCACGCCGCGCAGAAGCTCGTTGAAACCGAAGGTGAGCCGCAGCTGGCCGGACACCGTATCCATGCCGATGGCGGTGAGCAGAAGGCCGAGCGCCATCGAGATCACGATCTTGTGGCGCTCTTCCTTGCCGAGCCCGACGAAGGAACAGAAGGTCAAAAGATAAACGGCGAAGAATTCCGGCGGCCCGAAGCGCAGTGCAAAATCAGCGACGCGCGGCGCCAAGAACGTAATCAGCATGACCGCGACGAACGAGCCGAAGAACGACGAAGTGAAGGCGGCGGTGAGCGCCTCGGCCGCCTGGCCTCGTTGCGCCATCGGATAGCCGTCGAAGGTCGTCGCGACCGACCACGCCTCGCCCGGAATGTTGAACAGGATCGAGGTGATGGCGCCGCCGAACAGCGCGCCCCAATAGATGCACGAGAGCATCACGATCGCGGAAGTCGGATCCATCGTGAAGGTGAGCGGCAAGAGGATCGCGACGCCGTTCGGCCCGCCGAGCCCCGGCAACACGCCGACGAAAACGCCGAGCACGAGCCCGAGCATCATCAGCAGCAGCTTGTCGAAGGTCAGCAAAACCTCGAAGCCATGCAGGAGAAGATTGAATGCTTCCACGGCGGATCCCTAGTAGCCGAAAAACGCCTCGAGCGGGCCTTTGGGCATGATGACGTTGAATGCGATTTCGAAGATGTAGAACATCGCGAACGAGAAGATCAGCGCCGTCAGCACCGACTTCCAGGCCGCGATGCTGCCGATCCAGTACATGAAACCGGCGGTGAGGATGAAGCTCGCGACATAAATGCCGAGATATTGCGTGGCGATACAGAAAATCACCGCCGGGATGAAAACCTGCATCACGCGGTAAAGCTGGCCGCGCGTGACGAAGACCTCGCCTTCATGAATTTTGGTGAGCAAGACACGGCCGATGCCGAACAGCGCGGCGGCCCCCATCAAGACCGATAGATAAAACGGAAAGTATCCGGCTTCGGGGCCGTCCGAAGCCCATTCGTTGCCGGTGCGGTTGCTGTCCCAGGCAAAGAGAACAGCAAGGGCCAGAATCAGCAGCGACACTACGAGATCGGCGGTGCGCGTCTTCGCGGCGGGGCGGTTCCCTCCGCTCGCTTCTGCTTGATCGGTCATTGTTTTATTCCGGCGATATAGGCCGGAGCCGCGATGGCGGCCCCGGCTCTCAGAAGTGAAGTTACTTCGCGACGAAACCCGCTTCGGTCATCAGCTCGGTGTGAAGCTTTTCGTCCTTTTCGAGGAAGTCGGTCATTGCTTTGCCGGTCAGGAAGGCGGGCTTGAGCGCCTGCTTTTCCATGTATTCCTTGTATTCCGGCGTCTGGGTGATCTTCTTGAACAGGTCGACATAGAAGGCTTGCGCCTCCGCCGACACCTTGCCCGGCAGGAACATGCCGCGCAGCATGGTGTATTCGACGTCGAGGCCCTGCGACTTGCAGGTCGGCACGTCATTCCAGGACTGCGTCGGCGTCACTTTGTTCTTGTAGGGGATTCTCTCGCTGTCGAAGACGCAGAGCGCATTCATCTGACCGGCGCGCCACTGCTCGATGCTTTCCGACGGGTTGTTCATGTTCGCCTTGATGTGGCCGCCGACGAGCTGGGTCGCCGCCTCGCCGCCCGACTTATACGGCAGGTACTTCACTTTCGCGCCGGTCTTCTTTTCCAGGAAGACGGTGAGGATGTGATCCTCGCGCTTCGAGCCGGTGCCGCCCACCGAGAAGGTCGGGTTGGCGGCCTTGGCAGCGGCGACGAATTCGCCGACCGTCTTGTAGGGATCCTTCGAATTGGTCCACAGGATGAAGTCGTCGAAGGCGACGATCGCGACCGGCGTGAGATCGCGCCAGTTGAACGGCAGCTTCACCGCGAGCGGCAAGGTGTAGATCAGCGAATAGGCGATCACGACTTTATCCGGCTCGCCGGAGTTTTCCTTCATGTAGTTGAGCGCTTCGGCGCCCGACGCCGCGCCCTTGAGCGTGACGACGACCGGCACCTTGAGCAACTTGTTCTTCTGGATGGCGGCCTGCAGCATGCGCGCCATCTGGTCGGATGCACCGCCGGCGCCGGCGGCGACGACGATTTCGAGCGGCTTGGTGGGCTCCCAGGCTTGCGCGGGCGCCGAGGCGAATGCAGCGGCCAATACCGCGCCGCACAGCGCCGTCTTCTTCAAGTCGAGCATGTCTCTCCTCCCTCGCGGACAAAGCGCCGCTCTTTATTTTGATTGGCATATATTGTGCCGGGATTGCCTGCCAGTTCAAGCAAGAATGCCGCGTCTCTATCTATTGTCGCATTGCGGTAAGATTGTCCGCCAGCACGCGCGCGACATGCAGCGCTTCACGCCCCGTTCCATCATGAATCTGATGACGGCATGACGTGCCGTCGGCGACGATAAGATCGTCGGGCGATGCCTTTCGCACTGCGGGGAGCAATGAAATCTCGCCCATGGCGAGCGAGACGTCGATCGTCTCGGCCTGAAAGCCGAAGGCACCGGCCATGCCGCAACAGCTCGACTCGATCGGCTGCACATCGAGCCCGGGGATGAGCTTCAAAATCTTCGTGACCGGACTGAAGGCATCGAACGATTTTTGGTGGCAATGACCGTGCACGAGCGCGCGCTGTTTCGTTTCATTGAACGGCAGCTTGAGGCGGCCCGCGGTCTGTTCGCGCAAAAGAAATTCCTCGAAGGTCAGCGCATGGGCGGCGAGTTTGCGTGCCGCGCCGTTTTTCAGCAGCGCCGGAATCTCGTCGCGGAAACCGAGGATGCAACTCGGCTCCAGACCGACAACCGGCACGCCGCGCTCGGCATAAGGCAAGAGCGCACGGAGCGTGCGCTCGGCTTCCTTGCGTGCTTCCTCGACCTTGCCGACCGAGAAGAACGTGCGCCCGCAGCAAAGCGGCCGCTTCGAGCCGTCGGCCGGCTTCACGCAATGCACTTTATATCCGGCAATGGTGAGCACCTTGTAGGCGGCGTCGAGGTTTTCGCGCTCGAAATAGCGATTGAAGGTATCGGCGAATAGCACGACCTCGTGCTCGCCGTGATTTTCCGGGCGATCCTCGAAAATATCGCTGCGCCATTTCGGCAATGTACGGCGAGCCGAAAGACCGGCGATGGCTTCGGAAAGCCTGGCCGCGCCGGGCACCACATCGCGCAGATTCAGGAGCCACGGCAATTTTGCGGCGAGCGGCGCATAGCGCGGCAGATAGCCAACGAAGCGGTCGCGCAGCGACAGGCCGTATTTCTTCGCGCGCGCCGCGAGCACTTCGATCTTCATGCGCGCCATATCGACGCCGGTCGGACATTCGCGTCGGCAGGCCTTGCAGGAGACGCAGAGCTTCAGCGTCTCCATCATCTCGCCGGAGGTGAAGGCATCCGGCCCCAGTTGACCGGAGATCGCGAGCCGCAGCGTATTGGCGCGGCCACGCGTGACGTCGCGCTCGTTATGCGTCGCGCGATAGCTCGGGCACATCACGCCGCCGGTTTCCTTGCGGCAGGCGCCGTTGTTGTTGCACATCTCGACGGCGCCCTGAAAGCCGCCGCCCCCGCCGGTATAGGCCGACCAATCGAGCGCGGTCTGCATTTCGGGCACGCCGTAGCCCGGCGCGTAACGGAATTTTTCGCGATCGTCGAATTTCGGCGCGCGCACGATCTTGCCGGGATTATAGAGCCCGTTCGGATCGAACCTGTCCTTCACCTCCTCGAAGGCGTGAACCAGCCTGTCGCCGAACATGAACTTGTGAAATTCCGAGCGCACCATGCCGTCGCCATGCTCGCCCGAATGCGAGCCTTTGTATTCCTTGACCATGGCGAAGGCTTGTTCGGCGATGTTGCGCATCGCCTTGACGTCCTTTTCCTGTCGCAGGTTGAGAACCGGGCGGACATGCAGGCAACCGACAGAGGCGTGTGCGTACCAGGTGCCCCGCGTGCCGTTCTTCTCGAAGACCTCCGTAAGACGCGCGGTATAATCGGCGAGATGCTCAAGCGGCACCGCGCAATCCTCGACAAAGGAAATCGGCTTCCCCTGCTCCTTCATCGACATCATGATGTTGAGGCCGGAGGTGCGCACGTCGGTGATCGCCGCCTGCAATGCCGGATCGAGCACTTCGACGACACCGCCCCAGTGCTTGCCCTCGCCGTTCCAGTGATAGCCGAGATCGCCCATTACCTGCTCGAGCTCGCGCACACGGCGGATATTTTCGTTCTGATCCTCTTCGCCGAATTCGACGAGCAAAATCGCGTCCGGCTTGCCGCGCACGAACTCCCGCAAGGTCGGCTTGAACATCTCGATTTCGCTTGCGAGTTCGATCAAGGTGCGGTCGATGAGCTCGACAGCGATCGGCTTCAGCTTCACGAGATGCTGCGCCGAATTCATCGCTTCATAGAACGAGCCGAAGTGACAGGCGGCGACGGCGCGCTTGCCGAGCACGGGCCAGAGCTTCAGCTCCACTTTCGTCGTGAAACCGAGCGTGCCTTCGGAGCCGACGAGAATATGCGCGAGATTCGCGTCATTCTTGCCGGGCACGAATGAATCGAGGTTGTAGCCGCCGACGCGGCGCTGCACCTTCGGGAAGTTCTTCTCGATTTCGCCCGCTTCACGGGCGCCGAGCGAAAGCAGAAACTGCTCGAACGGATTTTGCGGCATTGAGCCGACCGGGCCGAAATGCGCAACCTTTCCGTCCGCCAGCACGGCGTCGATCGACAGCACGTTCTCGCGCGTATTGCCGTAGCGCAGCGAGCGGCCGCCGCAGGAATTGTTGCCAGTCATGCCGCCGATGGTGGCGCGCGAGGCGGTCGAGACATCGACGGGAAACCACAAGCCATGCGGCTTCAGTGCGCGATTCAGATTGTCGAGCACAATACCGGGCTCGACCACGGCGCGGCGGTTTTCGACGTCGAGCTCGACGATCTTGTTCAGGTATTTCGAGCAATCGATGACCAGCGAGTGATTGATCGTCTGGCCGCACTGCGAGGTTCCGCCGCCGCGCGGCGTGACCGGCACGCCCTCTTCGCGCGCCAGCGCGATGGCACGCTCCGCATCAAGCATGGTTTTCGGCACGACGACGCCCAGCGGCATCAACTGGTAATGGGAAGCGTCGGTGGCGTAACGGCCCCGGCTGAAGGCGTCGAACAGCACCTCGCCGGTGATTTCGGCTTTCAGGCGGCGCTCAAGGCCAGGCATCAATTTTACGGACATACGACGGCTTATTCCATGCAACGGCTAAATCGTTCAATCGCGGAGTTCTATAAAGGATGCGTCTTTATATTATAGGCCCCTGCGCAAGCATTGTGCGACGGCCGGTTTCGCGATACGAACTCGGCCAACAACGGACTTCCTTCACATAATTCAGGGACGATTACGATGGCCAAGAATGCTTCGCGCGTGGCAGGCCGCCACTTTCTCCATATCCCCGGCCCGTCGCCGCTGCCGGACCGTGTATTGCGGGCGATGGATCGCTCGATCATCGATCACCGCGGCCCGGAATTCGCGAAGCTCGCCAAGCGGTGCCTCGAGGGCATCAAGACGATCTTCAAGACCGCGAACCCGGTCATCATCTACACCGCGACCGGCACCGGCGCGTGGGAAGGCGCCCTCGTCAACACGCTCTCTCCGGGCGACAAGGTGCTGATGATCGAAACCGGCCAGTTCGGCACGCTGTGGAAGAAGCTCGCCGAGAAGATCGGCCTCAAGCCGGAATTCCTCAAGACCGACTGGCGTCACGGCGCCGATCCGAAGGCGATCGAAGCCCATCTCAAGGAAGACAAGAACCACGAGATCAAGGCGGTCTGCGTCCTGCATAACGAAACGTCGACCGGCGCGCTCTCGCCGATTGCCGAAATCCGCAAGGCGATCGACGCGGCCGGCCACCCGGCGCTGCTGATGGTCGATACGATCTCCTCGCTCGCCTCGGCCGACTATCGCCATGACGAGTGGGGCGTCGATGTTTCGGTCGGCGGCGCGCAGAAGGGTCTGATGCTGCCGCCCGGCATGTCGTTCAACGCCGTCTCGGACAAGGCGCTTGCCGCGAACAAGAAATCGACCATGCCGAAATCGTTCTGGGCGTGGGACGAGATGCTCGCCATGAACAAGAACGGCTACTTCCCCTATACGCCGGGAACCATGATGCTGTTCGGCCTCGCTGAAGCGATCGACATGCTGCACGAGGAAGGCCTCGACAACGTGTTCGCCCGCCACAATCGCCTCGCTGAAGCGACCCGCCGCGCCGTGAATGCCTGGGGTCTCGAAATCCTCTGTCTGGATCCGAAGAAATATTCGCCGACGCTGACGGCGGTGCTTCTGCCCGAAGGCCATGACGCCGACGCGTTCCGCGCGCTCGCGCTCGAAACCTTCAACATCTCCTATGGCGCAAGCTTCGGCCAGTTTGCCGGCCGGTATTTCCGCATCGGCCATCTCGGCGACATCAACGACCTCACGCTGATGGGCGCGCTCTCGGGCACCGAAATGGCGCTGCAGCTCGCAGGCGTTCCGATCAAGAAGGGCGGCGCGCAGGCGGCGATGGATTATCTCCAGGAAGCCGCGTCAAAGCACATGCGGATCGCGGCACAGTAAGCCGTAAGGCTCAAACCGCAGGGCTCAAACCGCAGGGCTCGAATAAAAATGGCCGGGTTCATCCCCGGCCATTTTCATTTCCATTGCCGGCCGCCCGTTACTGCGCGGCGACGCCCCTGCCCTGGCTGAGGCTTGCTTCCATCACTTCGATATTGCGGCGAATGCGCGGATTTTCCGGATCCTTGGCTTGCGCCGCGAGAAATTTCTTGCGCGCCGTCCGATAGTCGCCGCGCAACAGATACGAATAACCCTGATTGTTCAACACTTCCGGGACCGGGCCGACAATGGCAAGCGCCTGGCGATAGGCGCGATCCGCTTCATCAAAGCGGCGCAAGCGATCGTAGGAGGCCGCAAGGCCAAGCCAGGCTTCGGCATCGCGCGGCGACAATTCGACGGCGCGGCGGAAATGACGCTCGGCAAGGCCGAAGTCGCGAGCGCGGAAATGCTTCTTGCCGAGGCTCAACTCATCATGCTGATCGTCGCCCAACAGCGGCGTCTCGGGCAGCACCGGCGACTGCGGGCCGTCGGAAACATAGGTCGCGTTCTGAATGACCGGCTGTTCCAGCGGACGCGGCTCCATCGAAACCGGCGTTCCATTTGCATCGACATAATGGGTCCCGGAATATTCGGCGGTCGTCTGGCTGCAAGCTGCCAGCCAGAACAGAAAGGCGCCCGACACCAGCGCGCGGATCACAGAAGCACTCATCGCCCAACCCCAATCAGAACGCGGTTACGAACCGCGACATCCGCCACTCTACGGCCCGCGCGTTAATAATCCGGCGTCGAGGAACCATCGGCAAATTCCGTAAATTTGAAGCAATCCGTGCGGACATCGTTAATACACGCCGTACTTCACGCGGATGAAAGCAGGCAGCAGCGTGACGACTACCAGCACCGGGAAGATGCAAAGGATCAGCGGCACCGACAGCTTCGCCGGCAGGCTGTAAGCCTTCTCCTCGGCGCGCGAGAGCCGCTTGTGGCGCATCTCGTCGCTGTAGACACGCAGCGCATCGGTGACGCTGGAGCCGAGCTCGGTCGATTGCTGCAACAGCGTCGCGAAGGAGCGCGCCTCTTCGAGGCCGAGCCGGTCGCCGAGATGCTCGAGCGCTTCGGGCAATGTGCGGCCGGCGCGGATTTCGAGCGTCGCCATGTGGATGTTGGCGGAAAGCGAGCGATAGGAATCGGCAAGTTCGCGCCCGACGCGGTCGAGCGCCGCTTCCATCGCAAGCCCCGCTTCGGCGCAGACGACGAGAAGATCCATGAAATCCGGAAAACCGGCGCGGTGCTCGTTGCGATTCGCGGTGATGCGGCGGTTGAGATAGAAATTCGGCGCGAAATAGCCGAGCAGCGCGGCAAAACCGATCAGCGCCCAGCGGTTCGACCAATTCATGTCGGCCGGCGCGAGGAAGAAGGCGAGCGCCAGGAAAGCAAGGCCGAAGACCGCCCGCGCGACGAAATAATAGCCCGCCGCGCGTGGATTGAGGAAACCCGCCTGAATCAGGCGGGTTTGCAACAGCTTCACGTTGCCGGTGTCGGTGGCCGAATAATATTTTGCGGTGTAATCGATCAGCTTCTGCGCCGTCTTGAGGCTCGCGGCGCGCAGCGATTGCTGCTGGCTGGCGGCATTCACGGCCGAGCCGGTCAGCGCGTCGTTGACACGGCGGCTCACCGATTTTTTTGCGCGCAGGAAGCTCATCGCGACCAATGCGAGCGCCGCGGCCGCGAAGAAGACGAATACGCTGAGCAGCAGCGCCGGATTGTCGCCGATCAGATCGAAAAACGGATCGAGCAGGCTTGCCATCGTTCAGACCTTGAAGTTGATCATCTTGTGCATGATCAGATTGCCGACCAGCATCCAGGCTCCCGCCGCGCCGAGCGCGATCTTGGTCGCTTCAATGTGCCAGACGCTGCCGTAAAACTCCGGCGACATCATCTGCAGAATCAGGAACATCGCGATCGGCAGCGACGACAGAAGCAATGCCGAAAAACGCCCTTCCGACGCGAGCGCCTTGATCTTGCGGCGCATCTTGAAGCGGAGGCGAATGACCGCCGAGAGACTGCCGAGGATTTCGCTCAAATTGCCGCCGGTCGAGCCTTGAATGGCGACCGCCGTCACGAACAGCGGCATATCCTCCTGGCCGACGCGAAAATACATGTTGCGCAGCGCCGTTTCGAGATCGGCGCCATAAGTGATCTCGTCGGCGACCATGCCGAACTCGCTGCCGATGGGATCGGGCATTTCGCGGCCGACCATCTGGATCGCGATCGGCACCGGATGACCCGCCCGCAAGCTGCGGACGATGACGTCGATCGCGTCGGGAAACAGCATGCCGAACTTCCTGTGACGGCGGCCGCGCAAAAAACGCAGCACGAGAAGCGGCAGCAGCGTGCAGCAAAACAGCGCCGCGAGGCCGCAGGCGATCCAGCCGAAGCCGCGCAGCGCCATGACGCCCGATACAGCGAGCGCGAACAGCGCGACGATGCCCGCGAATTTCCACAAGCCGATGGTGACACCGGATTGCATCATCAGGCGGTTGAAGGACTGGATCCGGAAGGCGTAGTCGCCGCCGCTCGTGAGCGAGCGCTCGCGGCGGAGCTGCAGCAAAATGTTCTCGCGATTCGACTCGGTCTGCAAAAGCCGCATGCGGCGATTCACCGTCGTCTTGTAGGACGCGGCGCTGAAAAACATAAGGTAAGCCGCCTCGACGAACAAAATCGTCGAGATCGCCGCGAAGATGTAGATCAGCGTGACCGGATTGATGTCGAACATTGCTCCCTCACATAGGCTTGGAGGGATCGAAATAGGCGCCGGGGATCGTGATGCCCATCGCCGCAAGATCCGAAAGAAAGCGCGGACGCACGCCGGTTGCCTGGAAATGACCGAT
>Ga0180218_1002072_pt1 | contig 10881 bp, 10 predicted proteins | sample eDN3rd37CKraftBY_FD_151334 | JGI IMG/M metagenome (GOLD analysis project Ga0180218, IMG submission 151334) | Enriched backyard soil microbial communities from Emeryville, California, USA - eDNA 3rd pass 37_C Kraft BY (version 2) (version 2) | ecosystem: Environmental > Terrestrial > Soil >... | reverse complement strand
TTACCGTCATCCAGCAAGACCAACTGGGTCACTCGCCCAAGCGGTCGGGCAATGTCAGTTCGTACGCGGCGCCGAGCAGCATCTTCGAGACGCGCGACGGCAAATGGGTTTCGGTGCCAGCCTCCTCGCAGGCTATCTTCGAACGTCTTATGGATGCTATCGGCCAGCCCGAATTGAAGTCCGATCCGCGCTTTGCCACCAACCCGGATCGTGTACGCAATCGTCTGGAAATCAACGGCATCGTCGCCGCCGCATTGCACGGGCTCACATTGGCGGAACTGGAACAGCAATTGGATGCTCACGGCATCGCGTTCGCCCCGGTAAACGATGCAAAGGCGGTGATCGAAGATCCTCAGTTTGTCGCACGAGGAGCGATCGTCGAGGTTCCCGACCGCGAACTGGGCCGGGTCAGAATGCAAGGCGTAGTACCACGTTTTTCGCGAACTCCGGGCGCTGTGACCCGGCCAGGCGAAAGCGTCGGATACGACACGCAAGAGGTTCTTTGTGAGTTCGGATTCAGCGCAGAGGAAATCAAAAACTTGCAATCGAAGGGAGTCGTCCAATGACGCCTTACGCTCGATCTCATCGACCTTGTTGCTCGAACAGACAGATGCCAGCTAGCATGGTTTAAAAAGGAACAGAGCGCTTACAAGTATAGAAATCAGCAGATAGAAACTTGGGGAAACGCAACGATGGAACTTCGAACTCTCGCCTTTGCAGCAACGGCTTTTCTTTCACTTGCCGCTACCGTACCGGCTGCAGCCGGATACCCTGAGAAGCCGATTACGCTTATTGTACCCTATTCTCCGGGCGGCGCATCGGATCAGGCTGCACGCTCACTAGCCGCGGCTACGGCTGCGAAGCTTGGCGCGAACCAGATCATTGTCGTAAACAAGGATGGCGCCGGCGGAATCATCGGTTCCACCGAGGTCTACAAGGCCAAGCCGGACGGATACACGTTGCTGCTCGCTCGGGTTGGCTCACACACCACGGTGCCGGCGCTGCGTGTGACACCCTACGATCCGCTCAACTGGGCCGTGCTCGGCATGCTCGAGATCAATCCGGTAACGTGCGCGACGTCGAAGGACAAGCCGTACCGGACAATTCAGGACCTCATGGCCGCAATCAAGGCGACGCCCGAGAAGCTGACGTACAGCTCGGCTGGTCCCGGCACCCTCTTGCACCTTGCCGCCGTGATGCTGCTCGAGAAGTCGGGTGTCGGCAATCCTCAGAAGGCCGCAACACATATTCCTTACAAGGGCGGTGGACCAGCAGCCCTCGCCGCGGTGAAGGGCGAGGTCGATTTCGTGTGTCAAAGCTACAATGAGATGAGCGCGCACGTGCAAAGCGGCGCCCTGCGTCCGCTCATCGTACTCGGCAACGAAAAACTGGCCGACTTCCCCAATGTCCCCACCTCGAAATCCATGGGGCTCGAAGGTCTCGAAGTCGCCGTCGGTTGGAGCGGCCTGCTGGGTCCGCCCAAGATGGATGCGGAGGCCGTCAAGTTCTGGGTCAGCCTGCTTGGCGAAGTGAAGAACGACAAGGCGTGGCAGGAGTCGGTCAAACGGCTCGGTTCCGTGCCCTCGATCTGGGCGCCCGACGAGACCAAGTCCTTCATGCAGACTGCGCTGGAGAAGATCAAGAAAGTGGTGGCGGATCTCGGCATCAAGCTGTGACATGATCGCGTCGCTGCCGGGCACCCTTCCAGGTGCCCGGCAATGGCAACTCCAGTGAAACAAGGACAGGCTGTTGAGAAACCCGAAAGACTTCTGGGCTGGTCTCCTGTTTCTGGCCATAGGCATCTGCGCTGCCACTATCGTATACGCGAGCGACTACGAGCTCGGTTCGGCCAGTAAGATGGGGCCGGGCTACTTTCCAATCTGGATCGCGGGCGGGCTGATGTGTCTCGGCGGCATCCTTGCACTTAAGTCCTTCGCCACTGACGGCCCTTCGCTCGGCACCTGGGCAACCAAGCCTTTGATGCTGATTACGCTCGGCACCCTTGCCTTCGGAGCAATTGTCACGTGGGCAGGGCTGGTCCCCGCCATCGTCCTCCTCGTCATGCTCGCCAGCTTCTCGAGCATACATTTCAGGCTGACTTGGTCACTTCCACTCGCGCTCGGGCTCGCCGCCATATCGGTATTGGTATTCGTGAAGGGGCTCGGTATGGCTGTCCCTGTCATGCCGCACGTTTTGGGCTATTGAGGATCGCGGCTTGGATATCTTCGGCAACCTTCTTACCGGTTTCGGCACGGCGCTTTCCCCGGCTCATCTCGCCTATTGTTTCATAGGCGTGCTACTTGGCACGTTGATCGGTGTGCTACCGGGTATTGGTCCAGTTTCTGCCATTGCTCTGCTGCTGCCAGCGACCTATGCGCTGCCACCCACAGCCTCGCTGATCATGCTCGCAGGGATCTACTACGGCGCGCAATACGGCGGCTCCACCACTGCGATCCTGATCAACCTGCCAGGCGAGTCGGGCTCAGTGGTGACGACCATCGACGGACATCAAATGGCACGGAAGGGTCGCGCCGGCGTGGCGCTCGCGACCGCCGCCATCTCCTCCTTCATCGCGGGCACCGTCGCCACCTTCGTCATCGCCCTATTTGCGCCGCCGCTGTCGCTATTGGCCTTGAAGTTCAATTCGCATGAATACTTCTCCCTCATGGTCTTAGGCCTGATGGGATCGATCGTTCTGGCGAGCGGCTCGCTCGTCAAGGGGACCGCTATGGTGCTCCTCGGCCTCCTGCTCGGTTGCGTGGGAACCGATGTGGAGACGGCCCGCGAGCGGTTCACATTCGGCCTACCAGAGCTGGCGGATGGATTCGGGTTCGTCATCATTGCGATGGGTATCTTTGGCCTCGGCGAGGTGATCAAGAACCTGGAGGACCAGCGTGCTGCGGAAGTGATCTCGAAGAAGATCGCGGGCCTCATGCCCACCCGGCAGGATCTCCGCCGAATGATTGCTCCGAGCCTGCGCGGCACAGCACTCGGCTCGCTGCTGGGCGTGCTACCAGGCGGCGGCGCCGTCCTCGCCTCGTTTGCCGCTTACACACTCGAAAGCCGGACCGCGCGCCCGCCGGAAGGCTTTGGCAACGGCGCGATCGAGGGCGTCGCAGCTCCGGAAGCTGCCAACAACGCCGGCGCGCAGACATCGTTCATTCCGATGCTCACGCTCGGCATTCCGTCAAACCCGGTCATGGCGCTCATGATCGGCGCCATGCTCATTCAGGGAATTCAGCCAGGCCCCCTCGTCATCCAGCAGCAGCCGGCAATGTTCTGGGGCATAATCGCCTCGATGTGGATTGGAAACGTGATGCTTCTCGTGCTCAACCTGCCCCTTGTCGGCATGTGGGCCCGCATGATCTCAGCGCCCTATCACATGCTCTTTCCCTCCATCCTCGTGTTCAGTGCCATCGGCGTTTACACCATCGCCGGTAAGCAGATGGACGTGTTCTTCCTGGCTGGCTTTGGCGTGCTCGGTTACGTGCTCATGAAACTCGAGTGCGAGCCGGCTCCATTGCTGTTGGCCTTCATTTTGGGTCCGATGATGGAGGAGAACTTCCGGCGTGCGATGCAGCTCGCGCATGGCGACGTCACTTCGTTCCTGACGCGCCCGATCAGCGCCGGCCTGCTGGCCGTATCGCTTTTGGCCCTCGTCGTGGCCATCAGTCCCTCAATCCGCTCGCGGCGCCAGGAAGCCTTCAAGGACTAGAGTTGCCCGGCGACGCCTCGCGTAACTTCAATGCGTCAATGTCAGCTCGTGGGATCGAGCGTCGACACGCTGGGGTGCTGCGTCGCCCGCACCAGGATGCCTTGTTCCAAATCGCGGTCGTTGGACGTGCAGGTTTTTCTCATACCGTGCCGGATGCTCTGAGACGGTCGATGTCGTGGATGGTGAGCCCGAGCAACTCGGAAAGCACCACGTCGGTGTGCTCGCCGAGCGATGGGGGAGCCTCGTAGTGATCGAGTGGCGTCGCGCTCATATGAACAGGGCTCTTGATGCCCTTGACGATGCCGGCTGTCGCGTGAGGCATGGCGGCGATCATATCGCGCGCCCGCAGAACCTCGCTGTCGCAGACTTCACCTACGCTGCGAATGGCACCACACGGTATGCCGAGCGGTTCCAGAACCTTCCGCCAATCGCCACGCGACGCGGTTCGCATGATATCGCGGACCATCGGGACCAGATCAGCGCGATGGCGGACGCGATCAGCTGCCCGTGCGAAACGCGGATCTTCTGCCAAGTCTGTCCGTTCGATAGCCTTGCAGAAGCGTCGCCAATGATCGTCGTTGGCAATCCCGAGATTGAACCACCCATCAGCGGTCTCGAAAGTCTCGTACGGCACGATGGTCGGATGCTCGTTGCCACGCCGGCGAGGTGATTGCCCAGTGGCGAAGTAGATGCTGGCCGTGAACGTCAACAGCGACGCAACCGCTTCATACATCGAAACGTGGACGTACTGGCCTTCACCTGAACGCGCGCGAACGAGGAGCGCTGCCAAGATCCCTTGCGTCAAAGTTAGACCTGAAGCGAGGTCGGCAACCGACGTTCCGACCTTGTGCGGCGCGCCGTCGACTGGCCCCGTGAGGTCCATGATCCCCGCTTCGCCCTGCACGATGACGTCGTAGCCCGGACGAGATCGCTCTGGCCCACTGTCGCCGAACCCTGAGATCGACGCATAAACGAGCCCCGGGCGACGATTGCGAACAGCTGAGTAGCCGAAGCCAAGCCGGTCCATTGCGCCGGGTCGGAAGTTCTCGACAAGCACGTCGGATTTCTCGATCAGCCGCCAAAGCAGCTCTTTGCCTTCGGCCGACTTCAAATCAAGTGTGACGCTCTTCTTGTTCCGATTGACGGAAAGGAAGTAGGCCGCTTGGTCGCCCTGGAAGGGGGGCGCAAAGGCGCGCGTATCATCGCCTTCGCCGGGACGCTCAATCTTGATGACGTCAGCGCCCAGATCGCCGAGCTGCATTGTGCAGAATGGACCTGAGACGACACGGGTCAGGTCAAGGACGCGGATGCCATCGAGGGGGCGCATCGGATCCTCAGCAGAGCGCTTGGGCCAACTCGGCGAAGTTCGCCACGATCAGGTCCGCCTGATGCGGTGTCTCGCCGAACGGACGCTTGCGGCGGTCGATGAAGGCCGTCCGCATGCCGTAGGACTTCGCGCCGATGCAGTCGAAGGCGTGATTGGCGACGAACAGACAGCTGGAGCGGTCCAGTTCCGTCAGCTCTTCGGCCTTGGCATAGGTCTTCCAGTGCGGCTTGAAGTATCCGGCCTGTGCAACCGAGATGACCTGATCAAACGGGAAGCCTATGTGCGGCCCTGCGGCCTTCAGCATGTCAGGATCGCCGTTCGAGAGGATCACGAGCTTGTAGCCGGCGAGCCGGAGCAGTTCCAGGGCCGCGATGACATCGGGAAACGGCTTCAGCTTCTCGATCTCGGAAACCAGCCAGTGCACTTCGTCCTGCGTGTAGCTAAAGCCACAGCGGTCCATGACGTAGGACACGGCACGATGCCCGATCTGACGGTAAGGCGTGTGGCCCCGATCGCAGAGCGCGTCGATCATCGAATTTTCGAAATGCGCGCGCCGCCACCAGGTCACGAACTGGTGCGGGTTGCCATCCCAACCTTTCTTTTTCAGGAAGGGCGTGGCGATCTCGGTCAGCCCTTTCTGCATGTCGACGATGGTGCCGTACTGATCAAACACCAGCGCCTTCACCTCGCGCTTCAAGACCTCGGTCCGTTCCATGTACCTGCCCTTCTCGGATTCACTGGCGCAAGTATTGACGGAAGCGACAAAATCTCTCCAATCGATTATTTATATGCCAATATCTACAGCATTGATGATACGGGCCAGCAAACCACCGTGCGTCGTAGGGATCGCTTGTGACCAGCCTCCGTGGCATAGACCTCAATTTGCTTGTCATTTTCGACGCGCTGCTGCGCGAGCGGCATGTCACGCGGGCCGCCCGTACCGTTGGCCTATCACAGCCCGCGATGAGCAGCGCGCTGGCAAGACTGCGCGGAGTGTTCAAGGACGAGTTGCTGGTTCGCACGGCATCGGGCATGCAACCGACACCGCGCGCAGCGGCGCTGATCGAGCCGGTCCAGCAGGCCATAAGCCAGATCGAACGGGTGCTGGCGACCGGCCGAAGGTTCGATGCGGCAAAATCCAATCGCCGTTTCGCGGTCCGGATGTCTGATCTTCTGAGCTACCTGCTCTTGCCGAGCCTGATGACGGAAATCACGGTCAAGGCGCCGAGCGTCAGCCTGGATATTAGGCACCTGTCGCCGTTGCAGACGATCGATGCCCTCGAGCGGGATGAAATCGACGTCGCCGTTAGCATGGGCTTGGAACACACGGGGACGATCAAACAGGATGTACTTTTCACGGACCGGATGGTTGCTGTGATGCGCGGCACGCACCCATTGGCGAGTGGCAAGATTTCGCTCAAGCACTTTCTGGCAACGCGGCATCTCAAGGTCTCGATGGCGCCAACGGATATCCGGTTTGCCGACGACGTCCTGTCGAAAGTAAATTTGGAGCGGGACGTAGCACTTAACGTGCCGCACTGGCTGCTGGTGCCGCACGTTCTGGCAACGACCGACTATGTGGCGGTGATGCCGGGTGCCTTTGCGGCTGCAGTCCAGAGCCGAAAACTCGTTGTCCGCGATTTGCCGTTCGCGGCGAAGACTTTCGACTGGTGCCTCTATTGGCACCGACGACACCAGGAAAACGCCGCCAATCTCTGGCTGCGCGAGCGCATCAAGTCAGCAAGCCAGGCCCGCTCCGGAAAGATGCAGACTTGAGTCCGGACAAAAGAACGGAACCGGGGCTTGGTCACGACTATCCTTCGTCGTTGGCGGACTGAGGTCGCTTCCCGCCTGAAGGCTGACATCCGATCAAGCACACGGCTCGAAAGTCGGCCATGGCCGCTATTGGGATGAACGGCCATGGACCTATGCGACAATGAAGGTGGCCGTAGGGCTCCATATCACGTCCGCCATCAAGGCCAATTCGGAAGTGGATCGCGAAATTGTTTAGCAGGCCGTCTTATGCCCAATTTCGCGACAAAGGACGTCATGGTCGCGTTGACGATGCCAGGCTGATCCATGTGGGGATTGATCATAAAGTCCTCGCCGCAGACGCCCCGCGATGGTCTCGCGTGACATGTCCGTCATTCCGCGCGCCACCTGCGCGCACAGCTCGCCGCCAAAACGATCTATCTCTATTTCAAGACGAAGTCCGACATCTATCACGACATGCTCGTATCGGACCTGCAGCGGCTCGTAGATGACATCGTCGACGCCGAGGACGAGGCGCTTTCTGCGCCGCAGGTGCTGATGGCGACGGCCTGGAAATATGCGGACTTCTTCCAGAGCCACACCGAGTACTTCTCTCGCCTGTCATTTTATTATTATCCCGGCCGCGCGGAGCGTCTGACCGCAGACGTCGCGCGCGAGATCGAGCGCCTCATCGTCGTCGCGCTGCACTCCATCGAGGCGACGATTGTCCGCGGTACTGCAGCCGGCGAGCTCCGTTCGTTGAACCCCTGGGCGACGGCAGTCGCCCTGTGGGCACTGTGGGAGGGTGCTGCGCAGGCTGCTGCGACTGGCAGAACCGAGCGATTTGATCTCGAGTTGAGGAAGATTGTCGAAGCGGGCATGTCCGCGATGATAAAGGGTATACGGAAGAGGAGCCGGGGCTAGATCGGCAACCTGCCGTTCGCTGGCCGAGTAGCTCGATTTTCTTGATCCGCAACTCAAAGCGTACGCTTTGAGTTGCGCAGCCGGCATTGAAGCTCACCGCGAACGCATTCTGCACCGGCCTGCCGGGCTGGATGTACCGCCAGGCAATGCGCCGCTCGCCCGCCCAGGCCAGGATCGCGTTCGAGGTTAGCTCCGTGCCATTGTCGGATAGAACAGACTCGCGTCGGCGATGATCTGCTCTTCCGAAAACCGCTTCCGCTTCATCTTCCGGCTCCTCTCTAGAGGCCGGATACTAGCGCCGTCTGGACTAAAATGAGGGGACCACATCATCAGCTTGACGATGGGCGCTCTGCGCTGGAGATGCTGAACACACGGCCACGCGAGTAAGCCCAGCCATCGCATGGCCATGAAGGATGTCCAATGCTCGTGGATTGCGCCACATGTTGCAAGGGATGCGGCTTGGTCCTCGACAGCGGCATGTGAGAATTGTTGGACTTCGCTACCCTACGTCTCTTCTGCCATCACCTTGTAGAGGCCTGCGCCATCTTCGGCGCGACGAAGGGCGCCAAGAGCTTTCGCATCCCGCAGCTTTCGCGCCACTGTAGCCAGCACTTTGAGTGGATCCCCGGTCAATGTCGCCGGAAGCAGCAGCAGAAAGACCAGATCGACGGGCTGTCCGTCGACGGCGTCGAAGCCGATCGGTTTACGCAGCCGCACCAGAATACCAAAGGGAGTCGCAAGTCCTGGGATTCTGGCGTGCGGAATAGCTACGCCACCGCCCATGCCAGTGGAGCCGAGTTCCTCCCGCTTCAGCAACTCCTGTGAGACCACCTCGGCATTCAACGAGAGACTCCTGGCTGCCCGGGCGCTCAGCTCGGTCAGCAGGCGCTGCTTGCTGCCCGTCTCCACATCAACGAGCGCGCGCTCCGGTGCGAGAAACATTCTTATTTCCATCGCTATCCCGTGGCTGGTGCTGACAGCAGTGTGTTCGTCACACCTGTCAGTTGGGGGCGCGAAGCCGATATCCTATACCAGTTTCGGTCAGGATATACTGCGGGCGCTCCGGATCCTTCTCGATCTTTTGCCGTAGCTGGCGGACATAGACGCGCAGATACTGCGCATCGGTCAATTCATCCCACAACTCCCCGAGCAGGAATTTGTGCGTTAGTACCTTGCCGGCATGTTGAACGAGCAGCCGCAGCAAGTCGTACTCCTTAGGCGATAGCTTAACCTCCCGATCGCTAACCTTGACGATGCGGCGGACGAGATCGACGCTCAGGTCGCCAACGTGGAACACGGGGCGCTCGCCCTGCACCTGGAGTTGGTGCCTCAAAGCGGCGCGCATACGGGCAAACAACTCGTCCATACCGAACGGCTTGGTGACGTAGTCGTCGGCGCCAAGATCAAGGGCAGCGACCTTTCCGGCCTCGTCTCCGCGGCTGGAAAGCACCACGACGGGCAGATTGTCGTCGCGGTGCCGGATGCGTCTCAGGAGCTCCAGACCATCGATGTCCGGCAGGCCGAGATCGAGGATGACGAGGGCGGGCTTCTTGGCGAGGAGCTCGATAGCGATTTTGCCGTTCGAAGCCTCCAGCACATCGTAGCCCTGCGACGTCAGGCCCATGCGCAGGAGTTTGCGGATGGGCGGCTCGTCATCAACGACCAGGATCTTCAAAGAGGCCGCATTCATGCAGCATCCTTCCTTCGCTCGTCCTCTTTGAGGGCCGGCAGAGTGATGGTGAACACGGCGCCCGGGCGATCGACGCGGTTAGCGGCCGCGATGGTGCCATTCAGAGCCTCGATGAAGCCGCGCGAGATCGCGAGGCCGAGGCCGGTGCCGGCGCGCACCTGGTCCCCTTTCCTCGCGCGATAGAACTTGTCGAAGATGCGTTCCAGGTCGGCCTCGGGTATGCCATCGCCCTCGTCAATGATCTGTAATTTCACACTCTCGCCAGCCCGCCAGCTCGTGATGCGTATAGTGGTGGCCGGCGGCGCATACTTAGCGGCGTTGTCGAGAAGATTGAACAGTACCTGCTCAAACAGCACGGCGTCGACCATGACCATGGGTAGCTCGGAGCTGAGCTCGACTTCCACACGATGTCCTGCAAGGATCTTGCCCGCACGTTCGAGAGCGCTGCCGACAATCTCGCCGATGTCGTGCGCCGCTGTGTTGGGCACGACCGCACCGGACTCGAGGCGGGTCATATCGAGCAGATTGGCGATGAACCGGTTGAGGCGCTCCGACTCCTCGATAATCGTCGTCAGAAGGTCGGTTTTTGCCGCTTCATCGAATGACTGCGATAGATCGCGTAGCGCTCCCGCTGAGCCAATGACCCCGGCAAGGGGCGTTTTGAGATCGTGGGAGATCGAGGTCAGCAGAGCCGAGCGCAGACGCTCGGTCTCGGCTGTTCGATTGACCCGGTCGATGTCTTCAACGAGATGAACGCGCTCGATGGCTAACGCCCCCTGGTCGGCGAGGGCATCCAAGAGCCGCCGCTGATCGGGGCGCAGAAGCGGACCCGCGGCGTCCCGGCTGATCCCGACTATGCCAATGGCCCCGCGCCCTGTCCGCATGGGCATGAAGAGCCATTTCGCACCGGGCAAGGCGTCGGAATCGCGGCCGGCGGGCCGGCCCTTCTCCCATGCCCACTTCGCGGCGGCCAGATCGGCTTCGTCAAGCGCATCTTCGGGCGGGTAGCCTGCCTTGACGGCGATGGAGTCGTTATCGGGCAGCAGCAGCACCACACGCACCTTCAACATCATCGCGATCTGATAGGCGGTGGCCCAAAGAACATCGTCGAGAGCCCCGGCGCCGGCGAGCTTGCGGCTGAAGCCGTAGAGCGACTCCACCACGCGCACCCGCTCCTGTGCTGCAACCGTATGGCGCCAACCACGGGCTGCGAGCCTCGAAATGAGTATCGCAAGAGCGGAGAACAGCAGGAAGGCTGCAACGTTGGTCGGATCGGTGATCGTGAAGGTATAGACGGGCGGCAGGAAGAAAAAGTTATAGCTGAGTGACGCAGCGACCGCCGCCAGAAGTGAAGGCCAGAGACCGTAGCGAACAGCAATACCGACAACCGCCGTCAAAAAAATGAGATCGACGTTCAAGCCGAGTACGGGCTCTGTCAGAATACTGAAGCCGAGAGCTAGCGCGACAGCCGCC
>Ga0180218_1002068_pt1 | contig 10903 bp, 10 predicted proteins | sample eDN3rd37CKraftBY_FD_151334 | JGI IMG/M metagenome (GOLD analysis project Ga0180218, IMG submission 151334) | Enriched backyard soil microbial communities from Emeryville, California, USA - eDNA 3rd pass 37_C Kraft BY (version 2) (version 2) | ecosystem: Environmental > Terrestrial > Soil >... | reverse complement strand
GGCGTCGCGGCGTACCGGGAGCGGCTGCTCGCCGCCGAGCAGCACCTCAAGCGTGGCGTGCTGCTCTACGGGCCGCCCGGCACCGGCAAGACCCACACGGTCCGCCACCTCGTCGGCCGCGCCGAGGGGACCACGGTCATCCTCCTCGCCGGCGGCTCCCTCCGGCTGGTGGGCGTGGCCGCGGAGATCGCACGCGCCATGCAGCCGGCCGTCGTCGTGCTGGAGGACTGCGACCTCATCGCGGAGGACAGGTCGTTCCACGACGGTCCGCAGCCGCTGCTCTTCGAGGTGCTCGACGCGATGGACGGCCTCGCGCCCGACGCGGACGTCGCGTTCGTGCTCACCACCAACCGCGCGGACCTCCTGGAGCGGGCGCTGTCGCAGCGCCCGGGGCGCGTCGACCTCGCCGTCGAGATCCCCCTGCCCGACGCCGGGGCGCGGCGTCGCCTGTTCGAGCTGTACGGCGGCGCCCAGGGCTTCGCCGACCAGGCCCTCGACGCCGCGGCCGAGAGCACCGAGGGCGTGACGGCCTCCTTCGTCAAGGAGGCGATCCGTCGGGCGGTCCTGCTCGCCGCCGAGGGCGGCAGGGCGGTGACGGACGACGACCTGGCCGCCGCCGTCACGGAGATGACCGCCGACGGGGAGCGCATCACCCGCTCGCTGCTCGGCGGGGCGGCGATGGACCCGGACGACGCCGAGGAGGCCGACGTGGACGACCTCGACGGCGACGACTCGTTCGGCTGGTTCCCGGAGGCGCCCGGGCGCTGACCGGACGTCAGGGGACGGTGACCTCGCCGCGCTCGGCCTTCAGCGCGATGTCGCTGCGGTGGTGCGAGCCGTCGAGCGCGATCTTCTCGACCCCGGCGTACGACGCCGCCCGCGCGGCGGCGAGGTCCGCGCCCCGGCCGACGACGGACAGCACGCGCCCGCCGGCGGACACCAGCGCGCCGTCCACGACGGCCGTGCCGGCGTGCAGCACGTGCACCCCGTCCAGCGCCTCGGCGTCGTCGATCCCGGTGATCGGGTCGCCCTTGCGCGGGGACTCGGGGTAGCCCTGGGAGGCGACGACGACGTTCACCACCGCGTCCTCCGACCAGCGCAGCGGCTCGATGCCGTCGAGGCGGCCGGTGGCGGCGGCGAGCAGCACGCCGGACAGCGGGGTGCGCAGCCGGGCGAGCACGGCCTGGATCTCCGGGTCGCCGAAGCGGGCGTTGAACTCGACCACGCGGGTGCCGCGCGACGTCAGCGCCAGCCCCACGTAGAGGACGCCGGAGAACGGGGTGCCACGGCGGGCCATCTCGTCCACGGTGGGCTGGGCGATGCGGTCCACCACCTCGGCCACCAGGCCGGACGGCGCCCAGTCGAGCGGCGTGTAGGCGCCCATGCCGCCGGTGTTGGGGCCGGCGTCGTCGTCGCCCACGCGCTTGAAGTCCTGCGCCGGCACCATCGGCACGACCGTGGCGCCGTCGCACAGGCAGAACAGCGAGACCTCCGGGCCGTCGAGGTACTCCTCGACCACCACGGTGCCGTCGTCGCCGCGCGCCTGGAGCGCCTCGCGGGCGTGCGCGAGGGCGGCGTCCCGGTCCGACGTCACGACGACGCCCTTGCCGGCGGCGAGCCCGTCGTCCTTGACGACGTAGGGGGCGCCGAAGGCGTCGAGCGCGTCGGCGACCTGCTCCACGGTGGTGCACACGTGGGCCATCGCCGTGGGGACGGCCGCGGCGGCCATGACGTCCTTCGCGAACGCCTTCGACCCCTCGAGCCGCGCGGCCTCGGCCGACGGGCCGAAGACGGGGATGCCGGCCTCGCGGACCGCGTCGGCGACCCCCGCCACCAGGGGCGCCTCGGGCCCGACGACGACCAGGTCCACGCCGAGCGTCCGGGCCAGCGCGGCGACGGCGCGGCCGTCGTTCGCGTCCACCGGGTGCAGCGTGGCCTGTGCGGCCATGCCCGGGTTGCCGGGCGCGGCGTGCAGCTCGTGCGCGGGCGCCGCGCCGTCTGCGGGCTCGCCGGCGAGGGCGTGGACGATGGCGTGCTCGCGGGCACCGGTCCCGACGACGAGGATCTTCACGGGCGCCCAGTGTAGGAGGCGCGCGCGACCGGCGTCGGTGGCGACCGCCATGCTGACGCCATGACCACCGCCGCTCAGCTGTTGCTCGCCCTGTCCGACCGGATCGACGCGCAGGACTGGCACGGCCTGTCCGCCCTGCTCGCGCCGGACTTCCGAGCCCGCTACGTGCACACGGGCGAGGAGTTCGACAGGGAGTCGTTCGTCCGCCTGAACCGCGACTACCCGGGCGCGTGGCGGTTCGAGCACGAGGACGTCGTGGACGGCGGCGACCGCGGCGTCCTGCGCGCCCGCGTCAGCGACGCGACGGGTGAGAGCGACGAGGTGTACCACGTGGCGTCGTTCGGCACCGCGGGCGCCGACGGCCTGCTGCACGAGCTCGTCGAGGTGTGGGCCGACCAGGTGCCCGAGGTGCCGGAGCGCGGTCGGCCTCAGTCGTCCCCGGGCGACGGGACGGTCGCGTCCTGACCGGAGCGGGCGAGGGCCTCCGCGACGAAGCCGTCCGCGGTCAGCTCGGCGACGGTGTCGCGCAGCCAGGCCACGGCGACGGGGTCGCGGTCGCGGCCGGTGGCGACGGCCTGCCGGATCTCGGTGAACCGCGGCTCGACGACACGCAGCCCGGGGTGCTCGGCGACGTACCGGGTCAGCGGCTGCCGGATGCCGGCCGCCACCTCCAGGCCGCCGTCCTCGAACGCGACGGTGCCGTCGGCGCCGCGCACCACCTCGGCCTGCGTCAGGGTGCGGCTGAGGTACAGGTCGTACGCCGAGCCCTGCTTCACCCCGACCCGCACGCCCGGCCGGTCGACGTCGGCCGCGGTCCGCACCGGGGAGCCCTCCGGCACGGCGTACACGCCCTCGATGAGCACGTACGGCGCGGTGAACGCCACCTGCTCGGCGCGCTCCGGCTCGACGGCGAGGAAGCCGATGTCGGCCCGGCCGTCGGCGACCGCCGCGAACGAGTGCCGGGCGGCGTCGACGCACTCCAGCACGCCCTCGACGCCGAGCCGCCGGGCCAGCTCGCGGGCCAGGTCGACGGTCACCCCGGACGGGTCCTGGCGGGTGCCCTGGGCCAGCACCGGGTTGCCGAGGTTGATCACCGCGCGCAGCACGCCCGTGGGGGCGAGCGCGTCGACGACGTCGACGAGAACCTGCCGGTCGCCGCCCATGTCAGCGGGCGTGGATCAGGTCGTGCACCGGGATGATCTCGTCGCGGCGCGGGCCGACGCCCACCGCGGAGATGCGGCAGCCGGACAGCTCCTCCAGGCGCGCGAGGTACGCCTGCGCGTTGGCGGGCAGGTCCTCGATGGTGCGGGCGTGCGAGATGTCCTCCCACCAGCCCGGCATCTCCTCGTAGATGGGCTTCGCGTGGTGGAACGCCGACTGGTCGTCGGGCATCTCGTCGTAGCGGGTGCCGTCCACGTCGTAGGCCACGCAGACCGGCACCTTCTCCAGGCCGGTGAGCACGTCCAGCTTGGTCACCACGAGGTCCGTGAGGCCGTTGATGCGCGACGCGTAGCGCGCGATGACGGAGTCGTACCAGCCGCAGCGGCGCGCGCGGCCGGTCGTGACGCCGTACTCGCCGCCGGTCTTGAGCAGGTACTCGCCCATGTCGTCGAACAGCTCGGTGGGGAACGGGCCCTCGCCGACGCGCGTCGTGTACGCCTTGATGACGCCGATGACGGAGTCCACGCGGGTGGGCCCGATGCCCGAGCCGGTCACCGCGCCCCCGGCGGTCGCGCTCGACGACGTGACGAACGGGTACGTGCCGTGGTCGATGTCGAGCATGGTGGCCTGGCCGGCCTCGAACAGCACGTTCTTGCCCGCGTCGAGCGCCTGGTTGAGCACCAGCGGCGTGTTCGCGACCATCGGCTGCAGCCGCTCGGCGTGCGCGAGCAGCTCGTCGACCGTCTCGTCGATGTCGACGGCGCGGCGGTTGTAGACCTTCACCAGCAGGTGGTTCTTCTGGTCGAGGGAGCCCTCGACCTTCTCCCGCAGGATCTTGGGGTCGAACAGGTCGGCGATGCGGATGCCGACGCGGTTGATCTTGTCGGCGTACGCCGGGCCGATGCCGCGGCCCGTGGTGCCGATGCGGCGCTTGCCGAGGAAGCGCTCGGTGACCTTGTCGAGCGTGCGGTGGTAGCCGGCGATGACGTGCGCCTGGCTCGAGACCAGCAGGCGGGACACGTCCACACCCCGCGCGATGAGGTCGTCGAGCTCCTCGAACAGCACGTCGATGTCGACGACGACGCCGTTGCCGATGACGGGGACGACACCGGGCGACAGGATGCCGGAGGGCAGCAGGTGCAGCGCGTACTTCTCGTCGCCGATGACGACGGTGTGACCCGCGTTGTTGCCGCCGTTGAACTTCACGACGTAGTCGACCCGGGACCCGAGCAGGTCCGTGGCCTTCCCCTTGCCCTCATCGCCCCACTGGGCACCGACGAGCACCACGGCTGGCATGAAATCTCCTCGCGTCGACGAGGCCCGGCGTGTGCACCCGCGTCACCTGCGGAGGCGGGCCGTCCTGGGCCGGGCCGCGCCCGAGTTTACCCGCCCGTGACCTGCACGCCGGTCCGGCGCGCTCACCCCGCGGGGTGGTGCGTCGCGGGGGTCGACGGTGCGGGCGCGGACTCGCAGCGGTGGTCGCGGTCGATGCGGAACAGGTCGAGGGCCCCGCACACCTCCAGCACGAACAGGTCGCGCTCGTCCGCGCCGCGCAGCACCGTGGCGCCGCCGCGCTTGCGGCCGGCGTCGGCGAGAGAGATGAGGAAGGCGGCCCCGGTCGAGTCCATGAACGTGACGCGGCACATGTCGATCACCAGCAGCTGCCGCCGCAGCCCGACCACCCGGGTGGCGATCTCCGGGAACTGGTCGCGCTCCGCGAGGTCGAGGTCACCGGCGATCACGAGCGTCGTCGTCGTCGAGGACGTCGCGATCTCGATCATGGAGCGAGCGTACCCGCGACCGGCCGTGCGCGACGCCCGAGGCGCCGATCTGTGGACCGGCCCGAGGAGCGGGCCAGAATGGGCCCATGACCTCCTCCGCGCGCGACCTGCTCGCCGGCCCGCCCCCGACCCGTCTGCCCGACGACCACCCCCAGGTGCGCGAGGGCCTCGACACCGGCGAGGACCCGGCCCGGCTGGCCGCCGACCACCCCGCGTCGTCCCTCGCCTGGGCGGTGCTGGCCGAGAGCACGCTCGACGCCGCGGGCGCCGAGCCGACCGCCGCCCGGTCCGTGACGGCGTACGCGTACGCGCGCACGGGCTACCACCGCGGCCTCGACGCGCTGCGGCGCGCGGGCTGGCGCGGCCAGGGACCGATCCCCGCCGACCACGTGCCCAACCAGGGCTTCCTGCGCGCGCTGGCCGCGCTGTCCGAGGCGGCCGCGCAGATCGGCGAGACCGACGAGGCGGAGCGCTGCGCCCAGTTCCTGCGCGACTCCGGCACCTCCCCGGACGAGGTCCGCGCGCTGCGCGACTGAGCCGAGACCGCCTTCCAGCAAGCGATCTGTCGCGCCATCAGAGCGGATGGCGCGGCAGATCGCTTGCTGGAAGGGAGGTCAGCGGGGCGCGACGGCGTCCGCGTGCAGCTTGGCCCACACGAGCTTGCCGGAGCCGGCGGGCCGCCAGCCCCAGTCGGCGAGCCGCTCGACGATCTGCATGCCGAACCCGCCGACGCGGTTCGGGTGCCCGTCGGTGGTGACGGGCGGGGCGGGGTTGGAGTCCTCCACCTCGATCCGCAGCCCGTCGCCGGTGTCGAAGAGGCGCAGCGCGATGTTGCCCCAGCCGTGCAGCACGCCGTTCGCGACGAGCTCGGACACCACCAGCTCGGCCGACGCGGACTCCGGGAGCCCCCAGGCCTGGCAGGTGCGCAGCACGGCGTGCCGGGCCCGGCCGATGGACGCCGGCTCGCTGGGCAGCAGCCACCGCCGCGAGCGGGGGCTGAGCGGCTGCACCTGCGCGTCGGCGACCGGGTCGGGCACGCGCACGACGACGAGCGCGACGTCGTCCTCGGGGGCGTCGGCGAGCCGGGACAGCAGCTCCTCCCCCACGCCGGCGGCGTCGCGCGCGGTGATGCGGCCGGACGTCTCGACGAGCGCGTCGAGCCCGACCTTGAGCGACCGGTCGCGGCGCTCGATCAGCCCGTCCGTGTAGAAGAGGAGCACGTCGCCGCGCCGCAGCTCGGCCTGCCCGGTGGTGCGCGGCTTCGACCCGAAGCCCACCAGGGAGCCGGCCCCGCCCGCGAGCTGGGTGACCGTGCCGTCGCGCAGCAGCAGCGGCGGCAGGTGGCCGGCGCGCGTGTACTGCACGGTCCAGGCGTCGCCGTCCTGCTGGTGCTTGAGGGTGGCGTAGACCATCGACGCCGACCGCGGGATCCGCATCCCCGTGACGAGCTGGTCCACCCGGTCCACGACGATCCCCGGCGTCGCGAGCTCGAACGCGTACGACCGCACGACAGACCGGAGCTGGCCCATCGCCGCCGCGGCCTCGACGTCGTGCCCGACGACGTCGCCGACCACGAGCCCGACGGTGCCGTCGTTGATCTGCAGCACGTCGTACCAGTCGCCGCCCACCTGGGCGTGCTCGGCGTTCGGCGCGTAGTAGGTCCACACGTCCAGGCCGGAGACGTCGGCCTGCTCGGGCAGCATCGCGCGCTGCAGCGCCTCGGCGAGGCGGTGCTCGCGCGCGTACAGGCGCGCGTTGTCGATGGCGGTGCCGGCCCGTCGTGCCACCACCTCGATCACGGTGTGCACGTGCTGCGGCTCGCCCGGCCCGGGCCAGGCCTCCTCCGTGACGGTCCCGTCGGGGGCCACGCCCACGCCGTGCCAGGTCGCGAGCAGCCCCAGCACGCGGCGGCGGCCCGCGACGGCGTGCACGACGACGGCGCGGGGCAGCGCCCCCGTCTCCTCCACCACGCGGCGCAGCAGGTCGCGGCGCAGCCAGCCGGACGCGGAGTGCGCCGGGAAGCCCGCGCCGAGCCGGAGCATCACGGGCCCCTCGACGACGCCCTCGAGCAGGTCCTGCACCTCGTCCCGGACGGGCTCGCGGGCGTCGCCGTCCGCGGGCGCGTCCGGCCGTTCCCCGGGGGCGTCGCCGGCCAGCTCGGGGACGTAGCGCGCGTGCCGACGTCCGCGGCCGCTCGGCGGGGACGCGACGTCGACGCCGTCGGCGAAGACGAGCCCGTCGTCGTTGACGTAGAAGCCCGCCCAGGGCACGAGGGCGCGCAGCAGGTCGGCGATGTCGCGCAGCGCGTACGGGTACTCCAGGTCGCCCAGCAGCTCCGTGGTCTGCGCGATGAGGTCGAGGTCCGCGCGCTCGCGCCGCTCCACCTCGAGGGAGGCGAGCTGGTTGGCCTGCCGCTCGACGTGCGTCGACACGTCCGTGGCGGTGCCGAACCAGCGGTCCGCCGGGCCACGCTCGCCCGGCACGGGCGACATCGTGACCTGCCACCAGGTGGCCCGGCCGTCCATGAGCCGGCCGCTCACCATGCGCGTGGTGGGCCGCCCGGCGCGCAGGTCGGCCTGGCTCTGCTCGCGCTCCGCGTCGTCGTCCACGAGCTCCAGGAGCGGGTGCGTGCCCAGGACGGCAAGGTCGTTGACGCCGATCCCGGACTCGCGAGCGAACGCCTCGTTGATCCACAGGACGGGCATCCCGTCCTCCCAGGCCCCGGTGACGAACGCGGGGATGATGGCGGCCGCGATCGCCCCGTCGAGAAATCCGTCCGGAAGGGGCGGCACAGGACCGGATGATTCGGTCATAATGCCTCCACTGCCGAGATTCCCCGCCCTGGTTGGTGTTCTTGCTGGTCATTCAACCGTAGATTGGTGTCCGCCGAGACTCGAGGTGAACGCCCCGCGCGTGGAAGGAGCACCGTGCACGACGGATCGAACACGACCCCACGTGACCTGCGGCGTGCGGACGTGAAGGAGGCAGACGCGGTGCCTGAGCTGGGAGACCCCGCGAGCGTGCACGTCATCGTGGGCGCGTCCCGCGCCCGTGTCGTGCTGTCCGGCGAGATCGACGCCGACATCGGAGCCGAGCTGGGCGAGGCCATCTCCGACGCCGAGGGCTCCGGCCTCCCCGTCGAGATCGACGCCCACCACGTCACCTTCATGGACTCCTCGGGTGTGGCGTTCCTCGCACGCCTCGCGTCGCGCAGCCCGCACCGCGTCCGGGTGCTCCGCGCTCCGCCCACCGTCCGGTTTCTCCTCGAGGTCACGCGGATCGGCGAGCTGCTGGAGATCGTCGACGTCGACCCCGGCTTCGACCTGGAGACCCCCGCACCCCGCTAGCGGCGAGGTAGTTCGAGTTTCGCCGAGGTAGTTCGAAGGGGCGGTCCGCACCATGTGCGGGCCGCCCCTTCGAACTACCTCGGCGAAACTCGAACTACCTCGCCGCGGGTGATCACATCTTGTGGCCGGCGGAGCGCAGCTGCTGCGCGGCCTCGACGATGCGGGCGGCCATGCCGGCCTCGGCCTGCTTGCCCCAGGCGCGCGGGTCGTACGCCTTCTTGTTGCCGACCTCGCCGTCCACCTTGAGGACGCCGTCGTAGTTGCGGAAGAAGTGGTCCGCGACGGGGCGCGAGAACGCGTACTGCGTGTCGGTGTCGATGTTCATCTTGATGACACCGTTGTCGACCGCCTCGGAGATCTCCTCGGCCGTGGAGCCCGAACCGCCGTGGAAGACGAGGTCGAACGGGTTCTCCTTGCCGATCTCCGCGCCGACGGCCTTCTGGATGTCCGCGAGGATCGACGGGCGCAGCTTCACGGCACCCGGCTTGTACACGCCGTGCACGTTGCCGAAGGTGAGGGCCGTCAGGTAACGGCCCTTCTCGCCGGCACCGAGCGCGCGCACGGTGGCGAGGCCGTCCTCGGCCGTCGTGTAGAGCTTCTCGTTGATCTCGGCCTCGTGGCCGTCCTCCTCGCCGCCCACGACGCCGACCTCGATCTCGAGGATGGTGCGCGCGGCCTGCGAGAGCTCGAGCAGCTCGGCGGCGATGACGAGGTTCTCGTCCAGGGGGATGTCCGAGCCGTCGAACATGTGCGACTGGAAGGTCGGGTTCTTGCCCGCCTTCACCTGCTCCGCCTCGAGGGCGAGCAGCGGGCGCACCCAGGAGTCGAGGTTCTTCTTGACGCAGTGGTCGGTGTGGATCGCGATGTTCACCGAGTAGTTCTTCGCGACCTCGGTGGCGTAGGCCGCGAGGGCCAGCGAGCCGACGACGCGGTCCTTCACGGTGGAGCCCGACGCGTACTCCGCGCCGCCCACGGAGACCTGGATGATGCCGTCCGACTCGGCCTCGGCGAAGCCCTGGAGAGCGGCGGTCACGGTCTGCGACGAGGTGATGTTGACGGCGGGGTAGGCGAACTTGCCGGCCTTCGCCCGGTCGATCATCTCGGCGTAGACCTCGGGGGTTGCGATAGGCATCTGCGGTACTCCAATGACGGGGCGTACGAGGATGCAGCGGGATGCTTCGTCGCGACGGGCGCCGTGCGACCCGCATGCACCCGGATTTTCTCACGTCCGGGTCAGGAGAGTCACATGCCGTCGGCTCCGTGAGACGGGGGCCCCGACGGCGCGAGCCAGCGCGACGCCCAGGCGTGCATCGCGATCGCGCCCGCGGCGCCCGCGTTCAGCGAGCGGGTGGAGCCGTGCTGGGTGATGTGCAGGACGTCGGAGCACACCGCCTGCGCCTCCGGCGTCAGGCCCGTGGACTCCTGACCGAACAGCAGCACGCAGCGGGCGGGCAGGTCGGAGGCCTCCAGCGGCACCGACCCGGGCACGTTGTCGATGCCGACGACGGGCAGGCCCCCGCCCTCCGCCGACGCCGCCCACGCCGCGAGCGCCGCCGCGTCCGGGTGGTGGTGGGTGTGCAGGTAGCGGTCGGTGACCATCGCGCCGCGCCGGTTCCACCGCCGTCGGCCGACGACGTGCACCCCGGCCGCGTTGAACGCGTTGGCCGTGCGCACCACGGAGCCGATGTTGAGGTCGTGCGCCCAGTTCTCGATGGCGACGTGCAGCTCCCGGCCCGCCGGGCGGCGGGCGTCGAGGTCGGCGACGACGGCCTCGACGGTCCAGTACCGGTAGCGGTCGACGACGTTGCGCCGGTCGCCGTGCGCCAGCAGCTCGGGGTCGTAGCGGGGGTCCGGGGCGCCGTCGGGCAGCCGGGGCCACGCGTCCGGGCCGCCGGGCCACGGGCCGACGCCGACCTCCCGCTCGGGCCCGCTCACCGCCCGGCCAGCCACTGGTCGTAGGTGATCGCGCCCGCCGCGGCGTCGGGCACGAGGTTGCGCCCGGCGCGGAAGAACTCCCCGAGCGGGCCGGGCAGCGGCACCCCCACCGGCAGCCGGCGGGAGCCGCGCGCCCGCCGCCAGGCGCCCGCCATCGCGCGCGCGTCGAGCACCTGCGGCCCGCCGACGGTGGCGGTCGGCGCGCCCGAGGGGCCGGTCGTCGGCGCGACCCCGAGCGGGTCGGCGCCCTCGGCCGCGTCCACGAGGGCGCGGGCGACGTCGCGCAGGTCGATCGTCTGGAAGCGGCAGCCGCGCGGGTAGGGCAGCAGCCCGAGCCGCGACCAGGCCCCGAGCCGGCTGTCGCGGCCGAAGAAGAGGTCGAGGAACTCGTGGAACTGCGTGGCCCGCACGACCGTCGCCGGCACCGGCCCGGCGGCGTAGACGCGCTCCTGCTCGGCGTGCGCCCGGTAGTACCCGTACCCGCTGCGGTCGACCGCGGCGATCGACAGGACGACGGCGCGCCCCACGCCCGCGCGGCCCGCGGCGTCCGCGACCCGGCGCGCCCCCGCGGTGAACACGGCCTGGGCGGCGGGCGTCATCCCGTTGCT
>Ga0180218_1002066_pt1 | contig 10916 bp, 11 predicted proteins | sample eDN3rd37CKraftBY_FD_151334 | JGI IMG/M metagenome (GOLD analysis project Ga0180218, IMG submission 151334) | Enriched backyard soil microbial communities from Emeryville, California, USA - eDNA 3rd pass 37_C Kraft BY (version 2) (version 2) | ecosystem: Environmental > Terrestrial > Soil >... | reverse complement strand
GAAGGGCATCACGTCGCTTATGGCGACATCACCCACGCCGGCATGATCGACCGGCTCCGCCTCGACCGCGCGGCGGCGCTGGTGCTGACGATGGACGAGCCGGTGGAGATCGTGCGCACGGTGCGCCGGGTGCGCGCGCGCTATCCCGACCTGGCGATCGTCGCCCGCGCCCGCGACACCGTCCACGCCGCCGAACTGTATCGCGCTGGCGCAACCGAAGCCGTGCCCGAGACCGTCGAATCCTCGCTCCAGCTTTCGGAGGCGACGCTGGTCGGCCTCGGCGTCGCGATGGGGCCGGTGATCGCCTCGATCCACGAAAAGCGCGCCGAGCTGCGCGCCCGGATCATGATGATGGGCGAACTGAGTCACGAGCACCCGTTCCGCGGCCGCCGTCACCTCGACCCGGAGTAGCCGCCTCGGCGCTGGACATGCCCCCCCGGATCGGACAGTAAGAGCTATGCAAAAAGCCGCCCGCGCAACGAAGAAGGACCCGAATCCGCAGTCGATTCTCCACATCGTCAAGCAGGTCCAGTACAAGGCTTATGTCCGGCTCGAATCGGTGTTTCAGCCGCTCGGCATCACCGCCGTCCAGTACCGCATCCTGACGACGCTGTCGGTGCGCCCCGGCATCTCGTCCGCCGAGCTGGCGCGGCTCTACGACGTCAAGCCGCAGACGATGATCAAGCAGATCGCGATGCTGGAGACGAAGGGCATGATCGCGCGGCAGGTGAGCGCGACCAACAAGCGCCTGCTCGAATTGCGGCTGACCGCGGAGGGCGAAAGCCGGCTGAAGCAGTGCCAGAAGGATTCGATGGAAATGGAGCGGGGCATATTGCAGCCGCTCGACGCCGCCGAACAGGATGCGCTGAGGGGCTATCTGGGCCGGCTGCTCGTCGCGCTCAACACTCCCGGCCCGGCGGGCACCGGACCGGATGTCGAGGAATTCTCGCGCGAATATAGCCGGGTCGGCGTCCAGCGCCCCTAAGCCGCGCCCGCCACGCGCGGCGGTTCAGTGGCCAGCGGCGCGCATTACCTTGCCCAGCGGCTTTACCGTCAGCAGCGTCCAGATGACGATCGCGGCCAGCGCAAGCGGGACGGCGAGCAGGAAGAAGTAGCCCAGCGCCCCCAAATGATGGTCGAGGGCCGTCGCGCCGTAGATCGGGCCGACGATCGACGCCGCCCGCCCCGCGCCATAGGCCCACCCGACCCCGGTCGCCCGGTTGCGCGTCGGGTAGAGCGTCGAGGCGATCGAGGCGAGCCCGGCATGCGCGGCATGCTGCGTCGTCGCGTTGAACACCAGCGCGACATACATCCCCCAGCCGGGCGCGAACAGCGCCATGCCGATCGCCGCCGCCGACGCGATGAGGAAATAGGTCGGGACGACGGCGCGGAAGCCGAAACGGTCGATCACGACGCCGATCGTGACCATGCCGACCCAGCCCGAGGCGACGCCGAGCGCGGTCGTGATCCCGACCTGTTCCCAGCCCAGCCCGATCAGGTCGTGGAACACGGTCGTCTTCCACATCGCGGCGCTGATGAACCCGAACGAGCTGATGAAGGCGAGCCACAGCAGGATCGTCGGCAGGGCCAGCCCCGGCGCGAACAGTTCCTTCACCAGCGCGATCCCCCTGCCCTTGCCGTCGCGCGCGGCGGCGGCGGCGATCTCGACCGTGCCGTGCCCCGGCACGAGCGCTTTGAGGATACGTTGCAGGCGCGGATCGCCGGGATTGCGCACCGCGAGGAATTTGGGGGATTCGGGCAGGAAGAAGATCATCACCGGCAGCAGCAGCAGCGGCAGCGCCGTGCCGATATAGAAAGCGACATGCCAGCCATGGGCGTCGAGCAGGAACGCCTGCATCAGCGAACCCAGTATCGCGCCCGGCATCGAACCGGCCAGCACCATCGTCACCATCGTCGAGCGCTGCCGGGCCGGCGCGAGTTCGGACGCCAGCGCGACCATGTTGGCGACCACCGCACTGCCGAACATCCCCGTCACCAGCCGGCATGCCGCCAGCGCGGCGATGCTCTGGGTGAAAATGGTGACGAAGCAGCTCAGCGACACCGCGAGCAGGCACAGCAGCAGCAGGCGTTTGCGGCCGATCTGATCGGCGAACGGCGCGATCAGATAGGCGCCGAGCACCATGCCGACCTGCTGCGTCGACAGCACCCAGGTGAGCGAAGTGCGGCTCACGTTGAAATCGTCCGAGATTTTCGGGAGCACCCAGCTCAGCGTGCCCAGATCGAAGCCGTCGACCATCATGGCGAGCGCGCCGATCAGCATCACCCGGATGTGGAAGCGCGAGAATTTCACATTGTCGAGGAAGGTCTCGATATCCACTGGCTCCGCGGCGCGCGCCAGCGGATCGGAAGATGCCATGTTGATTCTCTCCTCGCCGGCCGCTCGTGGGCGGCTTGTTGCGGCTTAATTCTGGTTCCGGGACGCTTCGACGAGGCCGAGCAGCTTGCGCGCGGCGCTCACCGCGACCGGCCATCCGGCATAGAAAGCGATATGGGCGATCGCCTCGCCCAGTTCCTCGACGGTCAGCCCGTTCTCGATGCCATATTGCATGTGGCCCTGAACCTGATCGCGGCCGAGCGCGATCAGGCAGGTGATGGTAATCAGGCTCCGGTCGCGCGGGGAGAGTTCGGCCCGCTCCCAGATCTTGCCGTAGAGGATGTTCTCGGTGAGATCATCCAGCACCGGGGCGACCGCCGCCAGCTCTTTGCCCCGTCCGCCCGCAGGTCTCTTCATCGTCCGCTCCCGTATATGGTGTTCTATGCCGTTCAGGATGCCCGGTAGGGCGCGAAATGGGTCACCGCCGTCTTGAGCACGTTACGCATCATGACGAGGTCCGATTGCCAGGCGATGTAGCGCACGCCGCGTGCGACATAGGATTCGATCTGGGCGGGGTTGCTGACCACCGTGCCGATATGCTTGCGGCCGGCGGCGACCTCGATCACCCGGTCAATCGCGGCGACCACGTCGGGATGGCCCGAATTGCCGGGGTGGCCCAGCGACTGGCTGAGATCGCCGGGGCCGATGAACACCACGTCGAGATGCTCGACCTCGCACAGCGCCTCGATGTCCGCCACCATCTCCTTATTTTCGACATGGACGCTGACCAGGGTGTCGGCGTTGGCGCGCTTCTCGAAATCGGGGCCGGACAGGCCGTAGGCGGCCGCGCGACACCCCCGGGCGGAGCCGCGCCCGCCAACCGGCCAGTATTTCGCCCGCTCGATCAGCTCGCGCACCTCGGCCGCGCTCGACAGCGACGGCACCTGAACCCCGCTGGCGCCGCTGTCGAGCGCGTGGAGGATATTGGCCTCCATCGCGTCGGGCGTCCGCACCACGCTGCTCATCCCGGTCAGTTCGCAGGTGCGGATCATCGATTCGATGTCGGCATGGCTGTAGCAGCCATGCTCCGCGTCGATGATCAGGAAGTCGAACCCCGCGAGCCCGAACAGCTCCGCGACCATGGCCGAATTGAACTTGAAAAAGCTGCCGAAAACGACCTCGCCGGCCTCCAGCTTGCGTTTCACCGTGGCATTGAACATTGCCTTCTCCCTGCTTCCCGCCGGCCGGCCGAGCGATCGCGTAGCGGGTCGCGGAGTCGCCATTTACAAACGCCATTCAGAATGGCATCAAGATATCTATAAGCCAAGCTTTCATTTGCGGGCCGGTTGGACCGCCGCTTCGTGCCCAACGATACAGCAAAGGAGATGATGTGAAACGCAGCACCGACCGCATCCTGACGACCCATGTCGGCAGCCTGATCCGCCCCGTGGATGTCCTTGAGGACATGATGGCCAAAACCCTGGGCGAGTCGGTCGACGAGCCGCGCTTCGAGGCGAATGTCGCGCGGGGCGTGGCCGACGTCGTCGCCAAGCAGGCCGAGATCGGGATCGACATCCCCAGCGACGGCGAAATCTCCAAGCCCAGCTTCCATAATTATGTGGTCGAGCGGCTGGGCGGGCTCGAACCGATGCCGCCAGCGGAACGCGCCCCTTATTACGCCCTCCTCAACGAGGAATTTCCGGGGTTCATGAAGCAATACAACGCCATGTACAAGACGATGTGGATGGCGCCCGAGCTTGACGCCGAGCGGGTCCGCAAGGCGGCGGCGGTGCCGTTGCCGCGCTGCCGGGTCGCCGCGCCGATCAGCTATATCGGCCACGAGGCGCTGCGCCGCGACCTCGCCAACTATAAGGCCGCGCTGGCAGGCAAGCCGTTCGTCGAAGCCTTCATGCCGTCGGCGACCCCGGCCCGGAGCGATGCCGACGCCGGCGAGGTCTATGAGAGCGAGTCGGCCTATCTCTATGCGCTCGCCGATGCGATGCATGAGGAATATAAGGCGATCGTCGACGCTGGCTTCATCGTGCAGCTCGATCTCGGCCTGCCGGCGCGCAATCAGGTGCTGCCCGGCAACCCCCACCCTACCCCCGAGGATCTGCGCCGCGCGTCCGAGCAGCAGGTCGAAGCCTATAATCACGCGCTGCGCGGCATCCCCGAGGACCGGGTCCGCTACCATATGTGCTGGGGCTCGATGAACACGCCGCACACCACCGACGTGCCGCTCAGCGAGGTGATCGACATCATCCTCAAGATCAAGGCGCAGGCCTATGTCATCGAGGGCGCCAACCCGCGCCACGAACATGAATGGAAGGTGTGGAAGGATGTGAAACTGCCCGACGGCAAGATTCTCATCCCGGGCGTGATCAGCCACCAGACCAATGTCGTCGAACACCCCGAACTGATCGCATCGCGGATCGAGAATTTTGCGAGCGCGGTCGGGCGCGAAAACGTGATCGCGGGCACCGACTGCGGATTTTCGCAGGGCTGGAACATGGCGCGGGTCCACCCCGAGGTGCAATGGGCGAAGCTCGCCGCGCTCGTCGAGGGGGCGCAACTCGCCTCCCGGCGCCTCTGGTCCTGACCATGGCATCGCCGCCGCTGGCCGACGGGATCGCGGCCTATATCGAGGCGGTCCGCGTGGCGCCGGCCGGGCAGCGCCCGCCGCTGGAAACCGCGCGGCTGCTCGCCGACCGCCAGGCGGAGCGGATCGCGATCCCGCCGCCGGCGGGAATGAAGGTGACGACCAGCTTCGTCGTCGGCGACGGGCGCGAGACGCCGGTGCGGCTCTACCGCCCGGCCGGCGACGGACCGCAGCCGCTCATCGTCTATTTCCACGGCGGCGGCTTCACCACCGGCAGCCTCGAAAGCTACGAGCCGCTGGCGATGGCGCTCGCCGAGGCCAGCGCCGCGACGCTGATCAGCGTGCATTATCCCCGGCTGCCCGAGGCGACGCCGCGCGCGATGATCGCGGCGTCGTGGGACGCGCTGCAATGGGCCGCCGCGATGGCCGGGCCGCTCGACGCCGACCCCCGGCGCATCGCGCTCGCTGGGGACAGCGCCGGCGCGTTCATCGCGGCCCAGCTCGCGATCATGGCGCGCGACCGGGGCGGCCCGGCCCTCGCCTGTCAGGCGCTGTGCTACGGCGTGTTCGACATCGACGAAAGCCGCGAAGCCTATCGCCGGGCCGCGGACCAGATCCTGACGCCGCCGGTCATCGCGGCGATGATCCGGGCCTATCGCGAGAGCGACGCGCGCGATCCGCTGACGATACCGCCGCCGCTGCACCAGCCGGCGCTTGCCGGGCTGCCGCCGACGATCCTGCTCGCGGCCGAGCACGACCCGATGCGCGACGAGGGCGATGCTTTCGCCGCGCGGCTGCACGACGCCGGCGTCACCGTCTCGTCACGAGTGGCCCCGGCGATGCCGCACGGCTTCCTCCGCGCCCAGCGATTTTCGGGCGACGCGCGCGCGGAAATGGACCGGCTCGGCCAATCGATTCGCACTTTTTTCTAAACAGGAACAGCATCATGACAGACAAGACCACCGACGACGCCTTCGAAACCGGCCGCGCGGTACGCAAGCAACTGTTCGGACAGGCCAGCCTCGACCGGCTCGACGCCGCCGACGATTTTCATGCGCCGCTCGAACATTACGTCACCTCGGCCTGCTTCGGCGGCCCGTGGGCCAGCCCCGGCCTGACGCTGCGCGAACGCAGCCTGATCACGATGGCGATCTGCGCGGCGCTCAACCGTCACCTGCCGCTGAAGCGGCTGGTCAAATGCGCGGTCGCCAACGGCGCGACCAAGCAGGACATCCGCGAGGTGCTGCTCCAGACCACGCTCTACATCGGCGTTGCCGGCGGCGTCGAAAGCTGGAGCCTCGCCGCCGAAGCGCTCCGCGAGATCGACGCCTATTGAGGGTCCGGTGAAGGCGGCTGGCCCGGTGCGCGACGACTCCGCGTCGCCGGTGATGCCCGCGTCAAAATCATATATTGACGAATGAGATTAAATATAAGCAAAATATAGTGCCGCGCGTGAAAGCCTCCCGCGATACGGCAGGAGAGTGGCATGGCAGGATCGGTACAGCGCGGCGGCGGCATTCTCACGCCCGAGAAAATGAGCCCCTACCAGTATCTGGTCGTGGCGCTGTGCTGCTTCTGCAATGTCTCCGACGGCTTCGATGTCACCTCGCTCGCGCTGGCGGCACCGGTCATAACCCGGGAATGGGGTATCGACCCGGCGATGCTCGGCGCGGTGTTCGGGATCTCGTCGGTCGGGCTGTCGCTCGGCGCCTTCGTGATCGCGCCGCTCGCGGACCGGATCGGCCGGCGGCCGGTGATGCTCGGCGCGATCGGCTCACTCACGATCGCATTGTTCCTCACCGCGCTTGCCAACGATGTCTCGCACCTGCTGGTGCTGCGCTTCATCACCGGAATCGGGCTGGGGACGCTGGTGGTCTGCCTCAACACCACCGTCGCCGAATATACCACCGACGCGATCCGCAACATATCGCTCGCGGTGATGCACCTCGGCTTCACGCTCGGCATGGTCATCGCCAGCGCGATCGCGGTGCTCGCGATCGAATTTGCGGGGTGGCGCACGATCTTCGTCGCCGGCGGCGTGCTCAACGCGCTGACGTTCGTCGCCAGCCTGTTCCTGCTGGGCGAATCCTCGGCGTTCCTGATCCGGCGGCGCGGCCCGCGCGATCTCGCCACGCTCAACCGGCTGCGCGCCCGGATGCGCACCACCGCGTTCAGCGCGCTGCCGCTGCCGCCCGAGGCCCAGCAGGTCAGCCGGGGGACGTTCCGCGCCCTGCTCCGGCCCGAGATGCGCAGCGTAACCGTGCTGATCTGGGCGGCGTCGCTGACCTACGCGATCGTCGGCTATTTCCTGCTCAACTGGAAGCCGACCATCCTCGCCAATGCCGGCCTGTCGCCCAGCCTCGCGGCGGCGAGCGGCATGATCACCGGCGCGTGCGGCGCGATCGGTCACCTCAGCATGGGGCTGCTCGCCCGCCGGGTCGGCGAGGGCCGGCTGACCGCGATCTATTTCGCGCTGGCGGCGGTGGCGTTGATCATCTTCGGCGTTCAGCCGCCCGACGCGATCCCGCTGCTGGCGGTGGCGGGCCTGACGACGCTGTTCGTCGTCGGCGCCTATACGGGGCTTTTCCTGGTCGCGGTAAAAATGTACCCGACCACGATCCAGAATACGGCGGTGGGCTTCGTCGTCGGCTTCGGCCGCGTCGGCGCGATCATCGGGCCGACGATCGGCGGCTTCCTGCTCAGCGCCGGCGCCGGCCGGATGGGCACCTACTTCGTGTTCTCGGCCATCGCGATCGTGCCCGCCATCACCATGCATCTGGCCAACCGCATCATGGAGCGCCAGCAAACTTCCGGAGAATTCGATGCAACACCCGCCAATCAAGCTGTTTGACACGCACGCCCATTTCTTCACCAACGACACCCGCGCCTATCCGATCGATGTCTCCGGCGCGCGCGAGGGCGAGGAGGCGGCCCGGCGGCGCCTCGCCGAGAACCCGGCGACGGCCGAAAAGATCCTGGCGCTGTGGGACAAGTGCAACGTCGCCGGCGGCACCGCCGTCCAGTACAATACGATGTACAAGACCGATAACAGCTACGCGATCGACGTCGCCGCCGCGCACCCCGACCGGGTCGCCGCGGTTCTGATCCTCAAGGCGGCCGAGCCCGAAACCCCGACGCTGCTGCGTTCGCTGGCAAAGGGCGGCAACGTCGCCGGCCTGCGCCTGTTCGGCTATCCCGACGCCAATGGCGAATATCCCTGGCTCGATTCGCCGGCCGCGCTCAAGACGTGGGAAGAAGCCGCCGCGCTCGGGCTCACCATGGTCGTGATGTACGCGCCGGGCCGCCCTTCCCCGGCCGCCATCGGCCGCATCGCGACGCTGGCGCGCCGGTTCGCGCCGATGACGGTCGCGATCGACCATTGCGGCTGGCCCGCGCTCGACAAGGGCGACGAAGGCGCCCTCGGGGCGGAGCATCTGGTGCTGGCCGACGTTCCCAACGTCAGCTTCAAATTCACCCATATCAACGTCAGCCGCTTTGCCGAGGCAGGGATCGACTCCGCGCGCTACCTCCGCCGGCTGGTCGACACCTTCGGTGCCGGGCGCGTGATGTGGGGCTCCGACTTCGGGAATACCAAAGCCGCTTACGAGACGATGGCCGAACAGGCGGTCGCCGCGACCGCGCTGCTCGACGAGCGCGAACGCGCCGCGGTGCTGCACGACAGCGGCTGGCGGCTGTTCATGCGCCGCCGCCAGCCGGCATGAGCGCGCCGGCACCGGCGCCGCCGCACCCCGAGCCGACGCCGGAGCCGCCTGTCGTCGACGCGCATTGCCACGTCTTTACCCGGGCAATGCCGTGCACCGACACCGCCTGGACGCGGCCCGATTACGATTATGCCGTCGCCACCTATCTCGACACGCTCGACGCGCACGGCATCGCGTTCGGCGTGGTCGCGGCCGCGAGCCTGTTCGGCGACTATAACGACTATACGCTGGCCGCGCTGGCCGCGCACCAGCGGCTGCGCGCGACCGTGATGCTCGATCCCGCCACCGGCCCCGCCGAACTCGCCGCGCTGCGGGCGGCGGGGGTGCGCGGCGTCCGTTTCCAACTGCCGGTCGCGGCGCCGCTGCCCAATCTCGCGGGCTATGCGTTCCGGCGCTTCGTCCGGCGGCTCGCCGATGCCGGAATGCATCTCGAACTCAATCTCAGCGGCCCGCAACTCGCGGGGATGCTCGACGGCTTGCGCGACGCGGGCGTCGACGTGGTGGTCGATCATTTCGCGCTGCTCCGCGCCGAAGGCGGCATGGACGGCGAAGGTTTCCGGGCGACGCTCGGCGCGATCGACCGGGGCCATACCTGGGTCAAGCTGTCGGCGGCGTTCCGCCTGCCCGACGCGGCGCTGCCCGGCTATGCGGAGCGGCTGCTCGCGGCTGCGGGGCCGGAGCGGCTGTTCTGGGGCAGCGATGCGCCGTTCGTCGGCTTCGAGGGCCGGGTGAGCTACGCCCAGACCCTCGCCACCTTCTATCGCCTCGTTCCCGACCCCCGCATCCGGCGGCGGATGTCGGACGCGGCGTTGCGTTTCTATTTCTTCTGAGTCCGCCGCCGCCCCGGATCAGGCGGCGTCGGCCAGCGGCTCCAGCCCCATCAGCGTCGCGGCATTGCCGCCGATCAGCCTGCGGATATCGTCGTCGCCATATTCGAGGTCGATCAGCATGCCGATGACGTAGCGCAGCCCCTCGACCGGCGTCGGATTCCCGACCTGGCCGAGATCCGAGCCGATGATGGTGTTGGCGATACCGCCCGCGTCGATCAGGCCCTTGAGCCCGGCGGCGGTATAGTTCTTGCCCTGAACGCCCGCCCACATGCAGCAGCTATGCTCCACATAGGCGCCCATCGCCGCCAGCTCGCCAAGATCGGCATGGTTGGCGTCGATCAGAAAGCTCGGGTGGTTGACCAGCAGCCGCGTCACCCCACGTTCCTTGGCCTCCCTGAACAGCGGCCAGATTTCGCTGATGTGGAGATGCCCGGCCGACAGCACCGCGTCATTGGCCGCGATCAGGTCGAGAATCTCCTTCACCTCGTCGAGCAGCCCGCCGCGATCATCGACGACGGTGAGCGCGCGCGGCGGCATCATGCTCTGCTTGGTCGGGAGGAATTTCTTGCGGTGCGAATGGCGGATATGGTTGGCCGCCGAAAAGGTCGGCATCCACACCAGTCGCGCGCCGAGCTTGAAGCCATGGTCGACGGCATAGGGGTTGAGCCCGCCGGTCGGGTTGTTGAGCGGCACCCCGGTGAGCAACTCGACCTTGCCCGGCATCACCTCCTTCAGCAGTTCGGTCACGGGCGTGACCGAATAATAATGATCCTTGAACAGGATCGCGCGCAGCCCGGCCGCCTCGCCCTCGCGGATCGCCTCGACATGGTTCAGCCGGCGCGGCATCACCGAGGGGCCGCTATGGCAATGCAGGTCGATCGCGCCCTTCAGCAGGGAATCGATACGCTCGCTATCGACACGTTCGCTCATGCCGCTGTCTCCCGCATGTCGGCGGGCAGCGGATAATCGTCCGCGTTGAGCACCCAGCCCGGTTTCGACGAAAAATCCCGACGCGGCGGACAGAACACGTCGATCAGGCGGTTGAGCCCGTCGGCCATCCCCTGCGAGGTGTGGATCGCGGGCGGCGGGAGCACCGCGACCGAGCGCGCCGCGCAGCGGACATGCTCGTCCTCGCGCCACTGGCGGGCATCGCTGATCCACGGCCAGCGCACGTGGTGGATGAACTCGCCGTCGAGCGCGACCGAATATTGCTCGAAATCCTTGTGGAAATGGGGCGACAGATTGTCCGGCGCGCGCGGCCCGGTGCGGCCGTCGCCGAAATTCACCATGATCGTCGAACCGCGATACAGCCGGCCGAAACGCCCCTCCTGACGCGGGACGCTGCCCGAATAGACCCGCACCCGGCGCCCGCCGACGGGCTCGGGCCAAGGCTCGAACGGCGCGACATTGGGGTCGGGCTCGGCATAATG
>Ga0180218_1002063_pt1 | contig 10922 bp, 8 predicted proteins | sample eDN3rd37CKraftBY_FD_151334 | JGI IMG/M metagenome (GOLD analysis project Ga0180218, IMG submission 151334) | Enriched backyard soil microbial communities from Emeryville, California, USA - eDNA 3rd pass 37_C Kraft BY (version 2) (version 2) | ecosystem: Environmental > Terrestrial > Soil >... | reverse complement strand
AGGAACGCGGCCCGATCCAGCGCCGGATCCGGTTCGACACCCGGCGGCACTGCGTCCATGAAATCGAAGTGCCCACCCGGGGCAGCACCTGTGCGTCGACCTGCCCGCGGCTGTGGCGCAGGATCTCGATCGTGGCGGGCGGGGTGATCGGGTCGCGGTCCCGGTAACCGGCGTCCGACAGCGCGATGAGCACGGTCCGGTACCGGGCCGGATCCCCGCCGGAGCCCGACCCGAAAAGCACGATGACCCAGGGGTTTTCGGGACCGAGCACGAGCACATCGAGATCGCGGGGTGTCGCCATGCGGGGAAACCTACCGAAGATCCCCGACAGATGCGGCCGGGAAACACCGGCGCGACGGTTCGCTGCGGGGGATCCTGTAGGCGGAGGTCGCCATGGAGCAGAAGATCCCGGCCGATGCCGGGCACGCCGAGGCAGGCAGGTCCGGAACCGAGGTCGACGACCGAGAGCCGGCTCCCATAGGGTCGCGCCGCAAGTTGCTGTACGTCACCCTTCCCGGATGCTGGGGCGCGCTCGTATTCGCGTGCCTGTCGTTCACCCCGTCCCTGCTCCCGCGCGGAGGGCTCCTGCAGGGCTTGGTCTGCGGGATCACCGCGGCGATCGGGTACGGGCTCGGTGTGCTCGCGGCCTGGGTGTGGCGTGCGTTCGCCGACCGGGGCCCGCGGCGTCCGAGCCGGCGTGCGTGGCTGGTGTTCGCCGTCACCGCGGTGGTGCTGTTCGCCGTCGCATTCGGATTCGGGCAGTACTGGCAGCACCGGATTCGGGAGTTGATGGGGGTCACCGACTACAACATTCCGCTCGCTGTTCTCTCACCCGTGATCGCGGTGGTGGTCTTCGCCCTTCTGGTGGCCATGGGCCGTGGCATCCGAGGTATCTACCGCTGGATCGCGACGCTGCTCGATCGCTGGATCGGCCGCAGCGCGGCGTCCGCGGTCGGCTGGGTGCTGGTGGCCGCACTGGTCTACCTGGTCGTCTCGGGGGTGTTGCTCAGCGGTTTCGTCAATGTCGCCAATTCGGCTTTCTCGCTTAGGGATACGCAGACGCCGGAGGGGGTACAGCAGCCCGCGACCGGTCTGCGATCGGGCGGCCCGGAGTCTGTGGTGCCGTGGGACACGCTGGGCTACCAGGGGCGCGCCTTCATCGGAGACGGTCCGTCCGTGGACGAGATCGGCGGGTTCGCGGGCGGGCCCGCCGAGGAGCCGATCAGGATCTACGCCGGGCTCGCATCCGCCGACGACACCGAGGCCCGCGCGGCACTGGCCGTCGAGGACCTGACCCGCGCCGGCGGCTTCGAGCGCGCCGATCTGCTCGTGGTGACCACGACCGGCAGCGGCTGGGTGGACCCGGCCCTGGTCGACTCGTTCGAATATCTCACCGGCGGCGATGCGGCAACCGTGGCGATCCAGTACTCGTACCTGCCCTCGTGGATCTCCTATCTGGTCGACCAGTCGAAGGCTCGTGAAGCCGGCCGGGACCTGTTCGACGCGGTCTACGAGGAGTGGCTGAAACTGCCGCCGGACAGCCGTCCCCGGCTGTTCGTTGCGGGGGAAAGCCTCGGCTCGTTCGGTGGGGAAACCGCCTTCAGCGGGGAACGCGACCTGAGCAACCGCACGGCGGGTACGTTGTTCGCCGGCCCGCCCAACTTCAACACCCTGTTCCGTGACTTCAGCGATAATCGCGAGCCGGGCAGCCCGGAGGTCGAACCGATCTACAAGAACGGGCGCACGGTGCGGTTCACGAACGACGCCGAGGCCGGGATCCCGCCCGCGGGCCAGCCGTGGGACGGCAACAGGGTCCTGTACCTGATGCACCCGTCGGACCCGATCGTGTGGTGGAGTCCGCACCTGATCCTGAACGAGCCGGACTGGATCGGTGAGGCCCCGGGCACGGACGTGCTCGAGGACATGGTCTGGATGCCGTTCGTCACATTCTGGCAGGTCACCGCGGATCTACCGTTCTCGACCGGGGTTCCCGGCGGGCACGGCCACAAGTACACGACCGAGTACGTCGACGGGTGGAACGCCGTCCTGCGGCCGGAGGGAACGACCCCCGAGGACCTCGCGACCCTCAGGTCCGTCATCGATTCCGAGGAATAGGAACCCACCGACGCCCGCTGCCTCGTGCGTGGTTTCGGCAGCTGCCGCTACCGAAACCACGCACGAGGCGCGGAGCACCGTCAGTCCTGGCTGCGCGGACGCCGCAGCACCAGCAACGACCGACCCTGCACCTGCACCGACTCGCCGGCGGCGACCGTCAGGTCCCGCAGACCGTCGGGGCTGTCCGTGTCCAGTGCCACCGTCCAGTCGGGGTCGTCGGATCCGCCCGAGGTGACGAAGTCGATCGGCTCGTGATGGGCGTTGAAACACAACAGGAACGTGTCGTCGACGACGCGCTGCCCGCGCTGATCCGGCTCGGGGATACCGTCACCGTTGAGGAACACCGCGAGGGACTTGCCGAATCCGCTGTCCCAGTCCTCGGGCGTCATCTCGTCGCCGCCCGGCGTGCGCCACGCGATGTCGCGGGACTGGTCGCCGCTGCGGATCGGCCGGCCCTCGAAGAACCGGCGCCGCCGGAACACCGGATGATCGCGGCGCAACCGGATCACGTTGCGGGTGAAGGCGAGCATGTCGGTGTCCACGCTCTCGGGTGACCAATCCATCCACGAAAGTTCGTTGTCCTGGCAGTAGACATTGTTGTTGCCGCGCTGCGACCGTCCGATCTCGTCGCCGTGGGCGAGCATCGGGGTGCCCTGCGACAGCATCAGCGTCGCCATGATGTTGCGTCGCTGCCGCGCCCGCAACGCCAGGATCTCCGGATCGTCGGTGGGTCCTTCGGCGCCGCAGTTCCACGACCGGTTGTGCGATTCGCCGTCGCGATTGTCCTCGCCGTTGGCCTCGTTGTGTTTCTCGTTGTAGGACACCAGATCCGCGAGCGTGAACCCGTCGTGTGCGGTCACGAAGTTGATCGACGCGCCGGGACGCCGGCCCGTCGCCTCGTACAGATCCGACGACCCGGTGAGGCGGGACGCGAACTCGCCGAGGGTCGCGGGTTCACCACGCCAGTAGTCACGGACCGTGTCGCGGAACTTGCCGTTCCATTCCGTCCACAGCCCGGGGAAATTGCCCACCTGATAGCCGCCTTCGCCGACGTCCCACGGCTCGGCGATGAGCTTGACCTGCGAGACGACCGGGTCCTGCTGCACCAGATCGAAGAAGGCCGACAGCCGGTCCACGTCGTGCAGTTCGCGGGCCAGCGTCGACGCCAGGTCGAACCGGAATCCGTCGACGTGCATTTCGAGCACCCAGTACCGCAGCGAATCCATGATCAACTGCAGGGTGTGCGGGTGACGGGCGTTGAGGCTGTTGCCGGTGCCCGTGTAGTCCATGTAGTGGGCCTTGTCGTCGTCGACGAGCCGGTAGTAGGCGGCGTTGTCGATGCCGCGGAAACTGATGGTCGGCCCGAGATGGTTGCCTTCGGCGGTGTGGTTGTAGACGACGTCGAGGATCACCTCGATGTCCGCCTCGTGGAAGGCGCGCACCATCGCCTTGAACTCCGCGACGACAGCGCTGGGTTTCGTAGACGACGAGTATTCGGTGTGCGGGGCGAGGAACCCGAACGTGTTGTAACCCCAGTAGTTTCGCAGGCCCTGGTCGAGCAGTACCTGGTCGTGCATGAACTGGTGCACCGGCATCAACTCGATCGCGGTCACCCCGAGATCGCGCAGATGGTCGATGATCACCGGATGTGCCAGTCCCGCATAGGTTCCGCGCAGCTGTTCCGGGATCCCGGGGTGTGTCGCCGTCATGCCCTTGACGTGGGCCTCGTAGATGATCGTCTCGTGATAGGGCCGGCGCGGCGGGCGGTCGGTGGCCCAGTCGAAGAACGGGTTGATGACCACCGTGGTCATGGTGTGCCCGAGCGAATCGAGTTGCGGAAAACCGTCGGCGTCACCGGACTGTTCGTCGCCCGTCGCGTCCTCGGCGGGTGGGTCCTCGTCGGCGGGCTCCGAACCCTCGGCTTCGAGCGCGGTGTCCTCGGCGGCTGCGTCCTCGCCGGCCCCGGATTCGTCGTCCCCGGCTACGGCTGCGCTGTCGTCGGCCTCCGGCACCGCGACCGCATACGAGTACAGCGAGGGGTCGCCGTCGAATGCGCCGTCGAACGCCTTGCCGTACGGATCGAGCAGCAGCTTGCTCGGATCGCAGCGCAGCCCCTGCGCCGGGTCGTACGGTCCGTGGACGCGGTAGCCGTAGCGCTGCCCGGGGGACACCATCGGCAGGTACGCGTGCCACACGTACCCGTCGACCTCCTCCAGCGGGATGCGGGTCTCGGTGTTGTCGCGGGCGATCAGACACAACTCCACCTTCTCGGCGACCTCGGAGAACACCGCGAAGTTCGTGCCGGCGCCGTCGTAGGTGGCGCCGAGCGGATACGGGGTGCCCGGCCAGACCAGCAGTTCCTCCTCGGAGGAGTCACCGGGCGCGGTCGCTTCGCTGGGGTCCATACTCGCTCACCCTAATCGGAACGGCCCCCACTATCCCGGCGAGCGCGACAGGTCACCACCAACCGGTGACCGTGCGCATCCGGCGGCCCAGTTCGGGCGCCAGGGTGCGCACGTACGAGGCGGTGAGGTGGTCGCGATCGCGGTAGATCAGGACGTTGCCCTCCACCGCGAGGCACCGTTCCGGGCGGCACACCACGTCGGACAGATCCAGCGGATGGACCGTCGGCAGGTGCGCGGCCGCGGCCTGGGCGGGATCGACGATGTCGAGTGCATCGGACCGCGCGATTCCGCACGCGTACGCGTCGCCACCGTGGGCGAGACAGTCCGAGGCGCGATAGGGGATGCCGTCGTCCTTCAGCCACGGGGTGTCCCGGATCGCCAGGACCGGGATGCCGTACGAGGTCAGCGTCTCCCACAGCGTCACGTACCGGTCGGGGGTGTAGTCGCCCGGACCCTCGCCTGCCTCGCGGGGACGGGTCGACGTCGTGAACACGTAGTCCGGCGGATTCGCGGCCAGTTCGGCCAGCACACTCGTCGACCATGTGTCGCAGTCGAAGGTCGCCGAGTCCTCGGCCGGCGGAGTCGTCGGAGCCGAGAGCGGGCACCCCACCTTGACGTACGTGTCGACGCGGAAGTGATGCTCGACGCCGAGCAGATCCAGCGCGGGCAGCCAGTGCTCGGAATGCGAGCCGCCGGTCAGTGCGATCCGGCGGCTCGCCGTCGGATCCCCGTAGGTGCAGGACAGCGGCTCCTGCTGTCCGTTCACGGCGATGCACTCCTCGAGCGTGGTGGCAGGAAGGTCGCGATCGGCGATCGTCAGCGGGGGTTTCACCGGTGCGCTCACCGGATCGGTGAGCAGGTCGAACACGGCGGCACCGGGATACACATCGGTGGACAGATTCGGCAGCTCGGCGATCTGCCGGGCGGAACGGTCGACGTACTGGACCCATCCCACGGAGACGGCGGCCAGTGCCACGCCGACGCTCGTCAGAGCCGCGACGAGCGAGGTACGTCCGCGCGACGGGACGCCCTTTCGGATCGGGTCCTCCACCAGCCGGGTGGTGGCCTCGGCCAGCACCAGCGACACGGCGATCACCCCGACACCGCCGAGCACTCCGACGGTGAGCCGGTCCCGCACGATCAGGTACGTGATCAGCACCGGCCAGTGCCACAGGTACAGCGCGTAGGCGATCGAACCGAGCCGCACCAGCGGCGCGGACGCCAGCAGACGCGACACCGCGGTCGATCCGGTCGCGCCGGTCACGACCAGCAGCAGCGCCGCCCCGACCGGCACCAGCGCCCACGGTCCCGGGAACTGTGCGCGGCCGTCGAGTACCGCGCCGCAGCCGAGGAACACGACCAGCGCGAGCACCGCGAGCGTCGCCGCGGCCCACCGCGGAACCCGCAGCCACGGCAGCAGGCACACGAGCAGCCCGCCGAGCGTCAGCTCCCACAGGCGCGCGGCGCTGTCGTAGTACAGCCAGGTTCGCTCCGCGCCCGAGAACGCGGCGTAGCCGAACGAGGCGGCCGTGACCATGGCGAGGAGCATCGTGAGCGGCATCCGCGTGGGCAGGCCGCGGCGCCGCAGGACCCACGCCAGGCCGAACACCACCATCACGGCGGCGAGGTAGAACTGCCCCTGCACCGCGATCGACCACAGATGCTGCAGCGGGCTCACGGACGGATCGGCCGCCAGATAGTCGCTCGCGGTGCGCGCCAGATGCCAGTTCTGCAGGAAGGTCAGCGACGCGAACAGCTGTTCCGCCGCCGAGAACCACCCGGTCGGCGGGGTGAGGACGACCTGGGCCACCGCGACCGCGGTCAGGACCAGCACCAACGGTGCCAGCAACCGCCGGCCCACCCGGCGCAGCACCGGCCGCGGATCGAGCGGCGCGGCCGACTCGGTAACACGCAGCAGCGACCCGACGAAGAAGAAACCGGACAGCGCGAGGAACACGTCCACACCACCGGACACCCGCCCGAACCACACGTGGAACACCACGACCAGAGCGATCGCGAGGCCACGGAGGCCGTCGAGATCGGCGCGCCGGACCGACGCGACGGCACGGTCGCGCTGAGCCGACATGACGGCACCGCCGTCGGCCGACCGCAGCCGTGGTGTGAACGTCGTGACGGGCATCGAGCTCCCTTCCGGGCCGGTCCGACTCGGAGGCGGGCACCGAGCTGTTGCTGTGACGAAAGCACACAGGTACGGGCAGCCACCCTATGCGCTGCTTCGTACGGGCATGAAACCGCCTACAGTCGGGGCCGTGAATTCGCCGTCTCTGCCCGCAGCCCGCATCGCGGAACTCGACGCCGCACACCTGTGGCACCCGTACGGGGCGTTCCCGGCCTCTACCGAGCCCCTCGTCGTCGACCACGCGCACGGCACCCGGCTCGTTCTCGCGGACGGGCGGGAGCTCGTCGACGGTATGAGCTCGTGGTGGGCCGCGGTGCACGGCTACCGGCATCCGGTGCTCGACGCGGCCGTCACCGAGCAGCTCGGACGGATGAGCCACGTGATGTTCGGCGGACTCACCCACGCGCCCGCCGCGCGCCTGGCCGAACTGCTGGTGCAGATCACCCCCGACGGGCTCGACAAGGTCTTCCTCGCCGACTCCGGGTCGGTGTCGGTGGAGGTCGCGATCAAGCTCGCGTTGCAGTACCAGCGCGCGCTCGGGCGCCCGGGACGTCACCGGTTGATGACGTGGCGCGGCGGCTATCACGGCGACACGTTCGCTCCGATGAGCGTGTGCGACCCCGAGGGTGGCATGCACTCGATGTGGACCGACGTGCTTGCCCGGCAGGTGTTCGCCCCCGCACCGCCGCGCGACTTCGATCCGGCCTACGTCGCCGAGTTCGAGAAGATCCTGAACGAGCACACCGACGAACTGGCCGCGGTGATCGTCGAACCGGTGGTGCAGGGCGCCGGCGGCATGCGCTTTCACGATCCGGCCTATCTGCGCGAGCTGCGCCGCATGTGCGACGAACACGGACTGCTGCTGATCCTCGACGAGATCGCCACCGGATTCGGTCGCACGGGTGAGCTGTTCGCCGCCGGCCACGCCGGGATCAGCCCCGACATCATGTGCGTCGGCAAGGCCCTCACCGGCGGGTACGTCACCCTGGCGGCGGTCTTGTGCACCTCCGGGATCGCCGAGGTGATCAGCGCCGGGGAAGGCGGCGGGGTCATGCACGGGCCGACGTTCATGGGCAACCCGCTGGCGTGCGCGGTCGCGGTCGCGGCGGTCGAATTGCTGCTCTCGCGCGACTGGCGATCGGAGATCGCGGCCCTGAACGCCGGCCTCGCGAGCGGACTCGAGCCGGCCCGGGAACTGCCCGGGGTGACCGATGTGCGGGTGCTCGGCGGGATCGGCGTGCTCGAACTCGCCGAACCCGTCGACATGCGCGCCGCCACCGACGCCGCGGTCGCGGCCGGGGTGTGGCTGCGGCCGTTCCGGAACCTGATCTACGCGATGCCGCCGTACGTGTGCACCGCGGACGACGTCGCGGCGATCACCGGCGGGATGCTCGCGGCGGCACGCTCGCGGAGCTGAATCCTGCCGGCTCGGCGGGACGGTCGTTCGTCAGTTGAACTCGTCCGGGTGGGGTCCGGTGCGCAGGTTGCGGTCGGTCGCGGTGATCGCGGCCATGTCCGTGTCGCTGAGCCGGAAGTCGAAGACGTCGAGGTTCTGGCGGATGCGGGCCGGAGTGACCGACTTGGGGATCACGATGTTGCCCAGTTGCAGATGCCAGCGCAGGACCACCTGAGCGGGTGATCTGCCGGTGCGTCGAGCGATCGCTGCGATGGCAGGATCGTCCAGAACGGCACCCTGGGCGAGAGGGCTCCATGCCTCGGTGGCGATGGCGTGCTCGGTGTGGAAGGCACGCAATTCGGCCTGCTGCAGACCGGGGTGCAGTTCGATCTGATTGACGGCCGGGGTCAGCGCACTGTCGTCCAGCAGGCGCTGGAGGTGAGTCGGCTGGAAGTTCGATACGCCCGCGGCGCGGATGCGTCCTTCCTCCGCGAGGCGTTCGAGGGCGCGCCACGAATCCGGGTAGAGGCCGCGGGCGGGGGTGGGCCAGTGGATCAGATAGAGATCCAGATAGTCGAGACCGAGGTTGGCGAGGCTCGCGTCGAAGGCGCGAGCTGGGGGATCTCGACGTCGTTGTTCAGTTTCACGGTGGGGATCGTGGAGGGTGTCATGAGGGAATCCTTCGAAGATGTTCGCTGGGTGAGGGTTTCGAGGTGACAGGGGTCAGGGGTGGACGGCTCCCGCGGTGGCGTGAGCGGCGCGGCCGAGGTCGGGAGCAGCCCGAGCACGAGTCGCGGTGACGCGGGCGGATCGGCGCTGCAGCCGGTGCGAGATCACGGCCGGAACCAGGGCGGAGGCGGCCAGGATCGCCCCGACGGCATTGGGTGCGGTGTAGCCGAGACCGGCGGAGATCACCAGGCCGCCGAGCCAGGCGGCCAGTGCGTTGCCGAGGTTGAAGGCGCCGATGTTGGCGGCCGAGGCCAGTGTCGGGGCACCGTGTGCGTGGTCCAGGACATGTTTCTGCAGGGGCGGGACGGTGGCGAAACCGAGTGCGCCGATGAGGAAGACGGCCACGACGGACGCGGCTTTGTCGGAGGCCAGGAAGGTGAACAGGCCGAGGACCAGTGCCAGGCCTGCGAGGGCGGTGTAGAGCATCGGCATGAGCTTGCGGTCCGCGAAGTGCCCGCCGATGAGGTTGCCGACGACCATGCCCGTCCCGAAGGCGGCCATCAGCCACGAGAGGGAGGACTCCGCGAAGTTGCCGACCTCGGTGAGCATCGGCGCGATGTAGGTGATGGCAGCGAACACGCCGCCGAAGCCCAGGACGGTCATCGTCATGGCCAGCACGACCTGAATGTTCTCGAAGGCTCACAACAGTCGACGAGAAATCTGATACTCCGTCATACTCTCCGATTCTTCCTGTTGCCTTGCTGCGTGTCCCGGAGGAGCGGGATCGGCACGCATCGCAAGGGTCGGTCACCGCATCGGCACACACCCCGACCCGGTCGGGACGCGGACCGAACCGAATCTGTCGGTGCCCGACGATACGGTCGACGCCGCAGTCGAGCACGACGAGATGTTCCCGGCAGGAACCGATCGACGACGACACCGGGCGGGGGTGAACGGATGAGCAACACCGCACCGATGGGCCGGCGCCCGTTCGCGTTCACCACCCGCCCGTACGCGGCGGTCGACGACAGCACCGGCGAGCCGATCGGACTCGACGACCTCGATATTCGCATCGCATGGCTGCTCGACCTGATCACCGGCGCCGAAACCGAACTGCTCACCCGACTGTGGCAGCCGACCACCTTCGACACCCTGGCCGTCGGCCGTGACCGCGACGGCCGGGCACTGCCCAGGCACGGGCACGCCGCGGCGGCGCGGCTGGGCTGGACCCCCACCTACCCCGACGGGGTGTACGTGCCGTCGCGGGTGACGCGGGTGGTCACCGCCCACGCCACCGCGACCCTGCGGACCCTGGCGTATCGGGATGCGGCGATCGCGGCGCTGTCGGCCCGGTTCGATCCCGTCACCGGACGCATCGCCGCACCGGAGTGTGCTGCGGAGTATGTGCCGTCGGGGTTCGCGCGGGGCGTGCGCCGTCAACTGCTCGCCCGGACCCGTCGGGTCGACGAGACGGCCTCGGCGGTGACACCACTGCGGATCACCGACATCCAAACCCCACCGCAGGTAAGTCCGATGGCCCGACTGTCCGCCGCCGACAAGCAACTCGCGCAGCTCACCGTCACCGGCGACACCATGGTGCTGACGGTGAAACTGCCCACCACCGCCGCCCCGACCGGGCGGGCGCACTGGAGGTCGGTGCGCCTGACCGCCGCGCTCCCCCCCCCCGCACCTGCACGGCCGGGCGGTCACGCAGTGGCATCTGCCGACCCTGACCCTCGACACTCGGGGTGTGCTGCTGCGGTGCGCCGCCACCGAAGCCGTCCCCGCCGGTGACCTCGCGGCGGGCACGACCGCGGTGGGGGTGGATTGGTCACCGGCCACCCTCGGCGCCGCCGCCGTGGTCACCGACACCGGCGACGGGTTGGTCTCCGACTTTCGGGGCTACAGCTACGACGATCGTGGTCTCGGCATCACACTGGCCCGCCTCCAGAAGGAAGGCCAGTTCCTGCACCGCAAGGCCGCCCGGCTGCGCCGGCTCGCCGAGACCGCACCGCCCCGGGTGCGGGCGGAGTTGGAGGCGAAGATCGCTGTCCTCGACGGGCATCGCCTCGCGATCGGTGTCAAACGCGGGAAGATCAACCGAGAGCTCGCGTTTCATTTCGCCCGGCAGGTCGCCGACTACGCCGCTGCGGCGGAGGCGACGGTGATCGCGGTGGAGGACCTGACCACCCTGGAG
>Ga0180218_1002060_pt1 | contig 10950 bp, 14 predicted proteins | sample eDN3rd37CKraftBY_FD_151334 | JGI IMG/M metagenome (GOLD analysis project Ga0180218, IMG submission 151334) | Enriched backyard soil microbial communities from Emeryville, California, USA - eDNA 3rd pass 37_C Kraft BY (version 2) (version 2) | ecosystem: Environmental > Terrestrial > Soil >... | reverse complement strand
CCGTCCCGCCAGCAGCCGGCGGTCGCCAGCGCCCGCGGCAAGACCGCCGAGCCGCCGCCGACACGGCCGGCGATCCTGACCAAGCGCGGCGCCGATATCCTGGTGCGCATCGAGAAGCAGATGGACGAGGCGGCGCGCGCGCTGCCGGAGACCAGTTCCCTCACCCCCGTCGAATTGCGCCGCGGCGCCTCCGCCGAAGGCGAGGCCGCGCTCGCCTCCTCGCTCGAAAACGCGCCGATGGCCCGGCCGACCCGAAACTGATACTGCATTTCCCCGCGCCGATGCCGGCGCAGCGTTTGAGTCGCCGGGTTTCTAACGATCGGTCTTTTTTGTGCGGCTGCTCACCGGATCATTGCTGGCCTTTCTGATCGCCACCCTCGTCGGCCTCGGCGCGACCTATCTCGCGCTGACCCGCGGCGGCGCGTTCGGCGCGCTGACGATCGGAAGCTGGACCGCCTTCCCCAAGACCGGCACCATCGACGCCGATCCTTACGCCCGCGCCGCGATCGCGCGCACCGGCCGCCTCGTCACCGGTGTCGGCGACGGCGTGTCCTTCACCGCGATGCGCGATGACAAGGGCAAGCCGCTCGACGGCCGCTGCGACGTCACGGTGTCCGGCATCACCCCGCAGGCGCGGTTCTGGACGCTGACGCTCTACAGCACCGCCGGCAATCTGGTCGCCAACTCGCTGAACCGGCCCGGCTTCACCAGCCAGGAAATCGTGCGCCGCGCCGACGGCACCTTCGAGATCGCGGTGACGCCGCGCGCCCATGCCGGCAACTGGCTGCCGACCGGCGGCATCGAGCGCTACGTGCTGGTGCTGCGCCTCTACGACACGCCGGTCGGCGTCTCGACCAAGGCGGGCCGCGAAGTGCCGATGCCGGCGATCACCACCGGGGATTGCCGATGATCCGCTGGCTGATGATCCTGCTGGTCGGTCTGGTGCTCGGCGCCATCGTGCATCTGTCCACGATCATCCTGCTGCCGCTGACCGCGACGCGCGACGCCTATGCGCGGCTGACGCCGCTCGCCCCGGTCAACACCATGACCGTGCTCGCGGAGAGCGCGCCGGCCGACGCGCTGATGCCGTTCATGGATCCGGCTTTCGCCAACGCCGTGTGCCGTTACGATCTCTCGAACGGACCGCTGAAATTCACCGCGCCGGTCAGCATCGCCTATACGTCGGTGACCTTCTACACGCGCCGCGACATCGCCTATTACGCCATCAACGACCGCGCCGCCGGCCGCCGCGTCATCGAGCTCGAACTGATGACGAGCGATCAGCGCGCGGAGCTGCCGGAAGACGAGGACATCACCGCTGCCGACCGGCTGATCGTGGAATCCCCGACGACGACCGGCCTCATCGCGCTGCGCGCGCTCGCCCCCGAGCCCGGCCTGATGCCGACCGCGCGCGCGGCGGTGCAAGCCGCGCGCTGCGTGGCGGAGCCGCCGCAGCCGCAATCCTCGCGCTAACAGGCTGTTGAAAAAGTAGCCTCTGTCATTCCGGGGCGCGCTGAAAGCGCGAACCCGGAATCCAGCCCCGTTGATTGTCTTCGTGTTTCTGGATTCCGGATCGCCACTTCGTGGCGTCCGGAATGACGGCGATGGCTTTTCAACAGCCTGTAAAGCTCGATGGATTTATCGCACCGCCGCGACCCGCTCGGTCTTCGAGACCGGCGGCGGGCCGATGCGATAGCGGCCGACTTCGACCTCGCACTGCCCGATCAGCCGGTCGGCCTCGGCGGCCTGTGGCGACGGCGTCGCGATCACCAGGCGCCCCAGCGTGAAGCGATAGGCGGCGCAGCGCTGCGCCAGCGAGGTTTGCGTCCAGCGCACGATCGCCGCGTTTTCACGAATGCGCCGCAGCGCGTTGGCGCGCTCGGGCGGCGTCAGCGACGGCACATAGGCCATCGCCTGCTGCCGCTTGACGTCGATGCTGAGCACGCGGCTCGCTACCTCGAAGAACGGCGGCATCCGCGTGAGATCGTTGCGCACGTCCTCGATCAGCTTGCCGTAACGGCCCGACGGCGAGCGGTAACGCGGCGACAGGATACTGTCGGCATATTGCACCGGCGTCATGCCGACGCGGTAGGCCGCGGCGTTGCGGCCGTATTCGTTGAGCACGCTGTACCACTGCTTGCGGTCGTAAGGCGGCTCGATCAGCGGATAGCCGAGGTCGCGCAGCAGGCGCTCGTCGTCGGTCAGTTCGAATTGGGAGGCGGGTGCGCCGGTCGCGGCCGGCGACATCCAGTCGTGGATGCCGTCGCTCACCAGCATCGGCCGCACTTCGCCGAAATCGCCCTGCGTGCTGCAGCCGCCGAGCAGCGCAGCAAGCAATGTCGCCGCCGCCAACGCGGCAGCAGCCTTCGCCCGACGCAGCCGGCACCCGCTCGGGCGACATTCCGTCATGAAGGTCCGTTCAGCGCGAGGCGCGGCGGCGACGACGCTTGCCGTTGCGCTGTTGCGGCTTCTGTTCGCCGGTGTCGCCCGCACCGCGTTCGATGCGGATCACCGGAAGGATGATCACGGTCGCCGGTTCGCTGCTCGCGTCGATGTATCGGCCGCGCGCCGAACCCGCGTCTTCGGGAAAGCGAATCACTTCACCCATCTGCAGTCCCCCTCGATCCGGCCTGACGCAGGACACCCTTGTCGATCGGCCGAACCGTAGCCTTGGCGCGATTAAAGCGTTTGCAAGGTTAACGGGCTGTTAAAGCACAGCGTCTAATATGAGGTTGAAAGGTTCCGCGTATGAGCGTTCCCAAACTGTCCGCCTCGGCCTGCCTCGACAACCTGGTCGACCTCGCCTCGCGCACCGGCATCGACGTGCGGCAGACCCTGCTGCGCGTGCTGACCGATCTCTACATCCAGAAGCCGAGCCATTCGCCGGCCGAAGCCGCGCAGTTCGTCGCGCTGGCGAGCCACCTGATCGAGGTGGTCGATCCTTCCACCCGCAGCCTGGTCGCCGCGCGGCTCGCCGCCTATCCGGCCGCGCCCGCCGTGCTGCTGCAGCGGCTCGTTGATTTCGGCGCGCTGCCGCATCTGCCGGAACTGTCGGCTCCCCCGGCGGAGGCCCCGACAGCCGCCCCGGCGGCGAAGACCGCCGCGCCCGTGACGCAGGCAAAGCCCGCGCCGGCCGCCAACGAGCTGGCGGTGATGTTCTTCAAGGCCGCGCCGGACGAGCGCCGCTCGCTCCTGCTGCATCTCGGCGAACGCACGGCGGCCGCCGCCTTCTCCGCGCGCCCGGACGCCGGCGACATCGCCCGCCGGCTCGAGGCCGCCGCGCTTCAGCGCAATCCCCGCGAATTCGCCGCCACCATCGAGCGCGGACTGTCGATCGGCGTCTCGGTCGCCGAGATGATCGCCAACGACGCGACCGGCGAGCCGATCGTCGTGGTCGCCAGGGCGCTCGGCATGCGCAGCGAGACGCTGCAGCGCATCCTGATGTTCCTCAATCCCAGGATCGGCCAGTCGGCTGAAACCGTCTACCGCCTCAACACGCTGTTCCATGAGGTGAGCGCCGCGGCCTGCGCGCATCTGGTCGACAGCTTCCGCGACGCCGGCGAGCGCCGCGCCGCAACGCACCAGCCGCAATACTACGACGACGAAAAGTCGAATGCGCGCGGCAGCGCCACGCCGGGCCGGTGGCCGGCCACGGTCCGCCGCGGCGCGCCGCTCACCGAACGCTTCCGCGGCACGGGGCGCTAGTGCAGCACTGGGCGCGTTAGCGTAGTCAAACTCCGCTCATTCCCGCGCACTGACATCGGGTATACCCGATGTCAGCCTTTAAATTCGCAAGTCGGGTGCACCCGACTTGCGGCCGGGAATCCACGCCAAAACTTGAAGCTTTGATTTGTTGCCTGGATCCCCGCTTTCGCGGGGATGAACGAAAAATATTCTACCCCGTCACCACGTCGAGAAAATGCCGTCCGGCGCGGTCCTCGGTCTCGACGATCCAGATGTCGGGATCGAACTTCAGTTCCCTGGCAAGATAGGCTTCGCAGTCGGCTTCCGGCGCGGGCGCCTCGCGGCCGACGCAGACGATGAAGGCGCGGTCGCCGGGCCGGTCCTCGTCGAACGCGCTCTGCGGCGCGGGGCCGTAGAGCGTCGCGGTGCCGTCGAGACGCGCGACCTTGATGAAGATCGCGCCGGCTTCTTCCGCGCCACGGCGGCGCACCGCGGCGAACACGCCTTCGATGTTGCAGCGGCGCACATAGGCCGAGACCCAGATCGCGGATTTCAGGCGCATTGCCGCAGTTGTCTCCGAACAAGCAAAAGGCCGCGCAACCAACGCGGCCTTTATCACATTTGCGATTGTCGCTGAACGCTCAGTTCAGCGACGCGCCGGTCATGGTGGCGAGCGCCTTGACGAGGCGGTCCGACACCTGCCCCGTCACCGGCAGTTTCTGCTGGCGCTCGAAGCGCATGATGGCGTCCCGCGTCTCCGGCCCATAGAGGCCGTCCGGGCGGATCTGGCCGTAGCCGAAATCCGACAGCGCGCGCTGGATCGCCATCAACTGCTTCGACGGCGCGATCAGCGCCGCGATCGGATCGTTGCGCGACGGCGGCAGCGCCACCGGCACCGTGCCGCCGGACGGCATCGCGGCCGGCGGAGCGACGATCGCCGCGCCCTGGCGGGTCGAGAACAGCGGCGCCGGATGCGGGCCGGCCTGCATGAACAGCGCGTTGATCAGGATCCAGACCACCGCGCAGGCCGCGACCAGCAACGCGACGCTTTCGCGCGGATTGCGCGCGATGAAACCGGCTTCGCGGCGACCGTCGATGGCAATCGCACGGGACTTCTGTTGACGCCTAAGCACTTTTCTTCACCTGTTCGGCAGTCTCGGGCCGGTCGGATACCGCCGGCGCTTCTGGAGCGGCGCTTGGGCGCCGCGCGAAATGGATCGGGCTTGCGGCAACCGGCCGGCCTTCGGCGACGAGCGGCAGCCGCACCGACACGCAGGTGCCCTCGCCGAGCTTGCTCTTGATCTCCATGCGGCCGCCATGCAGCCGCACCAGCCCCTTCACGATCGACAGGCCGAGGCCGGTGCCGTCGTGCCGGCGGTCATAGGACGCACGCGCCTGGAAGAACGCCTCGCCGAGCCGCGGCAGGTCGTCCGCACCGATGCCGACGCCGGTGTCGGTCACGGCGATCAGCAGGTCGTGGCCGTCGCGGCGCGCGCCGACCGTCACCGTGCCGCCGCGCTCGGTGAACTTGATGGCGTTGGAGATCAGGTTGATCAGGATCTGGTTGAGCGCGCGGCGGTCGGCCTGCAGCTCCGGCAGCTCGGCGCCAAGCGCCGTCCTGAGCGCGATGCCGGCCTCCTGCGCCTTGAGCGCGAGGATGTCGCAGCAGCTCACGATCGCCGGCGCGGGCGCAAACGGCTCCGGCGTGATCTCGAACGAGCCGGCCTCCATCTTCGACATGTCGAGGATGCCGTTGACGACCGACAGCAGGTGCCGGCCCGACTCGTTGATCAGTCGCGCATATTCGTGGCGGCGCTCGGCTTCGAGCGTGATCGTGCCGTCGGTCATCATCTCGGAGAAGCCGATGATGGCGTTGAGCGGCGTGCGCAATTCGTGGCTCATGGTGGCGAGGAAGCGGCTCTTGCCGGCATGGGCGCGCTCGGTCTCGGCGCGCGCCTCGTCGAGCGCGGCCTCCTGCGCCTTGCGCTCGCTGACGTCGCGCAGCACGGCGACGACCTCGCGCTGCTCCTCGCCGCGCGCTTCGCCGCTCGTCTCGAGCGGATGGCAGCGCATTTCGAGCCACATGTAATCGGCGGCGCCGTCGCGGCGGACGCGGAATTCGACCGAGGCGGAATCGCCGTTGGCGGCGGCGGCCGACAATGCCGAGAGATAGGCCGGGCGGTCGGCGACATGGACGCGGTCGAACAGGCCGTGGCCGGCGAGATCGTCCGGGCTCGCGCCGAACAGCGTTTCGGCCGCCGGCGAGGCGAACAGCACGACGCCGCCGCGGCCGTGCCGGGTGATGACGTCGGTCATGTTGCGCGCCAGCAGGCGGTAGCGGTCTTCCTCGGCATAGAGCAGCCAGAAGCTGGTGCGCGCGAGCGATTCCGCGCCGAGCGCGAGACCGGTCGCGTAGAGCGCCGCGGAGGTGATGCCGAGCGCGGCCAGCGCGCCGTTCGCGTTGTCGATCGCGGTCGGCGGCGGCAGCAGGCTCATCGCGCTGAGCACCAGCAGCAGGCCGGCGGCGACCAGCGCGATCGTCGAGGCGAGCGCGACCACGCGGCGCGAGGCCGACAGCGCGGCTTCGAGCGGCACCACCACCAGCCAGATCGCGGCGAACGAGGCGATGCCGCCGGTCTGCCAGGCGACCACGGTAACGAGCCCGGTCAGCGCCAGCGCCGAGAGCACATGCGCGCGCTCATACTGGCCGGTGCGCGACAGGAAATAGGAGATGGTGATCGGCGCGACCAGCCAGGCGAACACGCCGACCTCGAGCGCGCTCGGCATGCCGCGGAACAGCAGATAGATCGGGAAGGCCGCGAGCGCGGCGAAGCTGCCCAGGAGGCGCGGCGCGATGAAGGCGCGGTGACGGGCCGCCGTCAGCGCGTCGCGCTGCGCGCTCGGATGCACGAGCCCGTCGACATACGACCACAGCGGTGCGAATACGCTCACCGTCCCTGTCCACACCGGTTTGGAACACCGGCGCGCCCCTTCTTTGTGGGCGGCACTCTAGGTTCGGCGCTTAAAGGAAAACTAAATCGCGCCGGCCGCGCGCCGCGGATGCGCCGATTCCGCGGGCCAAAAGGCGCTCATTCATGCCGGATGGTGAAGTTTGTGTTGCGCTCGCATGGTGAACGCTTGGTTGCCGCGCCCGCATGGCGTCCCGGAAAACCGCGCCACCACGCAACTTCCCCGAGATCGTTCAAATTTTAGACAAATGCCGATGTTTCGAATTTTACGAAAATTCGCCGCGCATTTTCGGCAAATCCGCCGCGCCGGCACAACGACGCCTTCAGGCGCATCTGGTAGTTTTGTTTCAAAGGCGGTGCAAAGCCGCCGGGGACACGATGGGTAGGGTCATGTTTTTCCTGTTGCGAATGGCGTTCTGGCTGTGCGTCGTTTGCGTCCTGCTGCCGGGCAGCGGGCCGAAAACGGACGAAGCGAGGATCGACCCGGCGACCGCGGTCACCGCCGCGAGCGCCGCCGTCACCGACATGCGCGGGTTCTGCGACCGCCAGCCGGAGGCCTGCGTCGCGGGCGGCAAGATCGCCGTCGCGCTCGGCCACAAGGCGGAGGCCGGCGCCCGCACCATCATCGAGTTCGTCACCAACCGCATGGGCGACAGCGCCGAGACGCCCGCGGGCGTGCCGGGCGCGCCGGCCACCGTTCCGGCCGACCGCTCGCTGACCACGGCCTCGACCTCGGCGCCCGCGCGCGTGATGAAGCCCGTGCCGGTCGCCGAGCGCGGCACGCTGACGGCGAGCGATTTGACCGTGCCGTGGCACGGGCCGGCGCAGGCCAAGCAAGCTGACAAGCAGGCTCACGTGCCGCTGCCGCCGCGCCGCGCCGCGCGGCCGTCGGTCTAGCAAAAGCCGGGATTCAGGCCGCCGAGCCGCCACAAATCGCTGTGGCGCCACGGCGCGGAGCGCCTATATTGCGGCCGATGACAAGTTTTAACGACATCGCCGCCAATTTCGAGCTGCTCGACGAGTGGGACGACCGCTACCGCTACGTCATCGAGCTCGGCCGCACGCTGCCGGATTTTCCCGAAGCCGGGCGCAGCGAAGCCAATAAAGTCCGCGGCTGCACCAGCCAGGTCTGGCTCGTCACCCATGTCGAGCCGGACGGCGCGGCCGGGCCGGCGCTGCGTTTCGAAGGCGACAGCGACGCGCATATCGTGCGCGGGCTGATCGCCATCCTGCTGTCGCTCTACAACGGCAAGCCGGCGAAACAGATTCTCGACACCGACGCACTCGCCGCGTTCGACCGCATGGGCCTGCGCGAGAACCTGACGCCGCAGCGCTCGAACGGGTTGCGCGCGATGGTCGAGCGCATCAAGGCCGACGCCCGCGCGGCGCTGCAGCCGGCCGCCTGATCAGACCGACTCGACCGTAAATTCCGCGTCCGGCGCGAGCCAGACGCGCACATCGGCGCGCGCAGCGCCGCGGGCGGCGGACATCAGGCCGTAGTGCCGCGCGAGGCGATCGAGCGCGAGCTGCAGCACGATCTTGGCCGAACGCGCCGGCCAGAGGCGCTCGCGCTCGATGTCCTCGAGGCCCTTGAGAAAGCAGCAGACGTCGACCAGCAGCCCGGCGAATTCGGGTCCGGCCGCGTCGAGCGCGTGACGCACGCGCTGGCGCGCCGCGATCATCACGTCGGTGGCGTAGCCCGCGCCGCCGCCGCCACCGTTCGTCACCGGGCTGTCCCAGTTCGAGGTCGTGCGCGGCATCATCTGCGCGAAGGTGAAATCGGCGCGCAGCCGCTCGCCGGCGGCCAGCTGATGCGGCTCGATCAGCGCGCGGCCGTCGCGGCCGCGGCGGCGCGCGAGCCAGGCGAGCGGGCTCTCGGCCTCGTCGACCGTCACGGTGGCGCGGCCGGATTCGGTGTCGATCGCGCGCTCGGCGGCGCGCAGATGCCGCGCCCGCTGCGGATCGATGTCGGGGCGCTGGTGCGGCGGCAGAGCGCCGCCGGATTTTTGGCCGGCGGAACGGCTGGCGGCAGCGGTGGGGATCGGCGTGGGCATGGGCGGCCTCCTCTTTCTGACTAGGATTATTTACCTAGTTCGCGGCGAAAAGGCCAGCCTGCCGATTTTACGCCCACAGCGATCCTAGTCTATTGCTTAAACTCGTGAAATTTCGACGCGCGCTCCTGTGCTGGTCCGCTTATCCACAAGAATAGGATTTTTATCCGCGTGGCCGATATTGCGATTTTCGCAAAAATGTGTATTTATACACACTACAGCATAGTTTCCCTATGAGAAGCCGGGACGTCATCGCCGCACTCACCAAGGACGGGTGGCAGCAAGTGGCTCAAAAGGGCAGCCACGTTCAATTCAAGCACCCTGCCAAAGCCGGCCGCGTGACCGTTCCTCATCCGAAGCGCGATATTCCCATCGGCACACTCAGGAGCATCGAGAAACAATCGGGGCTCAAACTCAGAGAACGATCATGAACTACATCGGTCTGATCCATAAGGATGCCGACAGCGATTACGGCGTTTCGTTTCCCGACTTCCCCGGCGTGGTCACCGCCGGAAAGAGTCTCGACGAAGCCCGCGCCTTGGCTGAAGAAGCCTTAAGCTTTCACATCGACGGACTTCTGGAGGATGGCGAGGCGATCCCCGAACCGTCGAGCCTCGAAGAGATCATGTCCGACCCGGAGAACCGGGACGGCGTCGCCATTCTGGTTGCGGTCAAAACCGACGCGGTGAAAAGCGTGCGCGTCAACGTCACGCTGCCGGAGGACGTTCTCGCGCAGATCGACAAGTTTGCGAAAGAGCGCGGGCTTTCCCGCTCCGGCTTCCTTGCGCAGGCTGCGAAAAAAGCGATCGAGCAGGACGCGGCGTAAGCTGCTTGCCCGCCTACTTCCCCCGCCTTCGCCGCTGCTGGCCGAGGCCCATCTGCTTGGCGAGCGCGGAGCGCGCCTGCGCGTAGTTCGGGGCCACCATCGGATAGTCGGCCGGCAGGCTCCACTTCTCGCGATACTGCTCCGGCGTCATGTTGTACTGCGTGCGCAGGTGCCGCTTCAGCGACTTGAACTTCTTGCCGTCCTCGAGACAGACGATGTATTCCGGCGTGATCGACTTCTTCACCGACACCGCCGGCTTGAGCGCCTCGCTCGCGGTTTCGCCGCCGCCGGCATTCACCCGCGTCAGCGCCGCGTGCACCTGATTGATCAGCGCCGGGATGTCGCCCGCCGACACCGTGTTGTTGCTGACATAGGCCGAGACGATCTCGGCGGTCAGCTGGATGAAATTGCTGGTCGTGGCGGTGTCGCTCATGGGTCGTTTCCCGGGTGTCCCGGTCCCTCTGGCCGCGCGGGCCTGCTGACCTACCAAAGAAAAGCGAAATCGAAAGCTCTAATCGCCGCGATTTTTACTATCCGATTCGGATTGTACAAGACGAATTGGCGGTAAAGCGACCGCCAATTCTACAAAAATGCGAATTTGTTCTTGAAACGCAAGACTTGCTGGTGGGACCCGGCGGACACCGGGACGGAAAACAAAACGGCCGCCGGGCATAGGCCGGGCGGCCGTCACGGCGGGGCTTGCGCGGCCGCTATCCGCCGCCCTTCTCCAGGTGCTCGCGCAGCGCGTTGATCGAGGCGAAACGCAGCGTGCCGTCCGGCAGTTCGGCCTCGATCGAGCCGTCGACATAGAGCGTATAGGCCATGCCGTCGACGACGCCGGATTTCAGCACGGCGACGGCATGCATCTCGCCGGCCGGCTTTTCCGGTTCGGGTGGCGCGGCCTTCGGCGGCTCGGGCCTGGAGGGCTCGAAGGTGGGCTCGAATTTCGGAGGCGGCGTCTCGGGCGCCTCGAAGCGCGGCACCGGGCGGAAATCCGCCTCCTCCTCCACCGGCTCCGGCCTGATATCCGGCTTTGCGTCGGTCTTTGCCTCCGTCTTGGGTTCGACCTTGGCGTCGCCGCTCCAGACGGTGTCGAAGTAATTCGGCTGCGGCGGCCGCATCGCCGGCGCGGGACGCGGCGGCGGGGGCGGCGGCATCTGCGGCGCGGCGGGCTTGCCGAAGGTCGACGGCAGCGGCGGTGGCGGCGGCAGGCTCGGCTCAGGCGCGCTGCGTTCGGAGGCCGGCGTCACCGGCGGCTTCGGCGGCGGCTCGTCGAAGCCGAGAGCCGGATTGCGCAGCGACGGCGCGAGGCTCGGCGACAGCGCGGGCTGCTGGCCCGGCGCATGCGGCTCGCCCGCCGGCATCGCGGCCGGCATGGCCGGCGGCGGCGCGACCGGCGCGCGCACCTCGGCGACCGGCG
>Ga0180218_1002058_pt1 | contig 10952 bp, 10 predicted proteins | sample eDN3rd37CKraftBY_FD_151334 | JGI IMG/M metagenome (GOLD analysis project Ga0180218, IMG submission 151334) | Enriched backyard soil microbial communities from Emeryville, California, USA - eDNA 3rd pass 37_C Kraft BY (version 2) (version 2) | ecosystem: Environmental > Terrestrial > Soil >... | reverse complement strand
CCGGGCCTGCTTCGCATTGATTGCGCTGACGCCGGTCGCACTGTCATCCGGCAGCGCGGGTGCGCAGGACTATCCGGCAAAGCCGATCACCTTCGTTGTCGCATTCGCCCCGGGCGGCGTCGCGGACGGGATCGGCCGCCTGATCGCGCAAAAGCTTGGCGAAGCATTCAAGCAGACCATCGTTGTCGAGAACCGCGGCGGTGCAGGCGGCAATCTTGCGGCAAGGCAAGTCATCGGCGCCGCACCGGATGGCTACACCGTCCTTGTCACCACCACCGCGCTTGCGATCAACGAGTCGCTGCACCGGAACAAGGGCTTCGCCGCGAGCGACCTTGAAACGGTTGCGATCGTGGCGTCGTCGCCCGAGTCCTTTGCAGTGAGCAAGACCAACGCGGCCGCCTCCCTTTCCGAATTCCTCGCCAACGCGAAAGGCAAGACCATCACATTCGGATCGGCCGGCGTCGGCTCCGGCTCGCACATCGCGGCGGAATATTTCTTCAAGGAGATCGCGAAGGTGCCGGCGACACATGTGCCGTTCCAGGGCGGCGCACCCGCGATCAATGCTGCGGTTGGCGATCACATCGATCTGCTCTCGATCACGCTTGGCGGCGGATTGGTCGCGCAGGTACGCTCCGGAAACCTGAAAGGTCTCGGGGTGATGAACGAGACGCGCGCCGGCGCCATCAAGGATGTGCCGACCTTTGCAGAAGCGGGCTTCCCGGGCTTCCACGCGGCATCATGGGTCGGCCTGTTCGTTCCCGCAAAGACGCCGGCCAGTATCGTCGCGAAGCTGAATGGCGCTGTCGATGCCATCGTCCGGCAGCCGGATTTTCAGGAGCGCCTTTTCGCGCTCGGCTTCGATCCGGTGACCGGGGATCAGGCGACGGCGGCGAAGCGCTTCAACGACGATGTCGGAGAATGGGCCAAGCGCGTGAACGCGCTCGGAATCAAGGTCGATTGAAGGGCTCCGGCAGCCCATGCCGACCAGGCCCCGAAAGCCCGCGAGATCCGTCCAGGGTTAAAGAATTGGCACTTCTGCCAATTCGGCCATTCAGCAAAACTTCAAGAGTTCCTCGACAATCGGCACTGGTTCTTGCCAATTGAATCCATATTTGCGGGCCACAAGAACGAAAGCGGTCCGGAACCGATTCGAAAAAGCCAGACGTCTGAGCATCCAAAAATGAGCATATTGCAGTTCCAGCGAGTTCCGCGCATCGCGGCCTACGCTGCGGCGGCGGCCGTTGTCACGGCAGGCCTTTTCGCCGCCGAGAGCGCGTATCGCTGGTATCAGGCCTCCAACATTGAAATCGCAGCGCCACTGACGGATGAACGTCCCTTTGATGGTGCGCCACCGGCGCTCGCCGAGGCGCCGACGGCGCACGCCGCGACGCAGATGCCGGCCGAAATTCCTGAGCCGCAGCTTTCGCAAGCGGAGGAACGCGCTCCGGAGCAACCCTCCATCGCGCAGGCCCCGCACCCCATCGGCGGCCCGAACGAGACCCCGATCGGCGACACGCCGAGCATCGCCAGCGGCCCATCGGACACGACTGCCGGAACGATTGTCGCCCCCGCGAACAGCGCGATTGCGAATGCCGCACCAGCTCCGGTTCCGCCGGTGATTGGCGCCACCACGGCTCGCCGCGCCCCGCAACAGGCACGGCGGCAGCCTTCAGCGGAGCGGCAGCCTGCAGCACAGGCGAAACGGCAGCCGGCACGGATACTTGCCGCGGAGCCAAAGAAGCGCGAGCGCACGGCGACGCGCCGAACGGTGCAGACGGCGGCGAAGCCTGCCCCGCGCCCGCAAAAGCCGGACGTCTATTACGAGACCGACCGCCAGTTGGGCTTCGCGCCGCAGCTCAGGGCGCGCACCTGCAACCCGGCAACCGGCCAGATGCCCATGCAGTGCTATTATCCGCGCGAGGACCGCGAGAAGTTTCCTGCCAAGGCAGGCAACTAAACGACAAAGGCCGGGCGCCAGCCCGGCCTTTCTGATTCAGGAGCGGCGTTTTCCAACTACGCGCGCACGGCGTTCTTGATCCGCATGATGCCGATGGAGTCGAGTTCCATCTGCTCGCGCGCATTGTTCTCCGCGCGTTCGCGGGCCTGATCGCGCTCGTCGAGCAGTTCGACCTTCTTCAGTTCCTCGAAAGCCTCGCCGAGCGCGGCCTTGGCATCTTCGAGCTGAACTCGCAGTTCGTCGATCGAGCGCCTGAGGTTTTCTTTGCGCTGGTTGGCGGCCTTTGCATAGGTCGGATAGGCGAAGTGCGACGGGTCCTGGATGCCGGCGCGGTCCTGCTCTGCCTTGACCTCTCGCTCGAGATCGCTGCTCATGCGCTCGAACTCGGCGATCATGGTCTCAATCTGCATCGTCCGGCGGCGCTTTTCGTCCACCTGAAACTTGCGTAGTCGGATTAGCGTCTCACGCGACTTCATCGACACGTACTCCCCGAAGCCCCAATACGGTGCGCCGCGCAACCCCCGCGCAGGCGCAATCGGGCGGATTGTGGCGGTCTATCGTTATTTTTCGGTTTCCAGATTGCCGAGAATACCAGCGAGCTGCTGATATCCTTCGGCCAGAGTGGAGGATTCGTCCTTTCGTTGGCTCAGAAACGCCTCCAGCGGCTGGTGCAGGCGGATGGCCTCGTCGACTTCCGCGCTCGAGCCCGGACGGTACGCGCCGAGCCGGATCAGTTCTTCCATGTCAGAATAGGTCGCCATCACCTGCTTGGCGCGGGTGATAACCGGAAGGAAAGCGGGATCGGCCGAGCGTGGCATGGTGCGCGACACAGACTTGAGAATGTTGATGGCGGGATATCGCCCGCGTTCGGCAATCGCGCGCTGCATCACGATATGCCCGTCGAGAATTCCGCGCACGGCATCCGCGATCGGCTCGTTGTGATCGTCGCCGTCGACCAGCACCGTGAACAGTCCGGTGATCGTGCCCTGATCGGGGCCAGGACCTGCGCGTTCGAGAAGCCGCGGCAATTCCGAGAACACGGTCGGGGTGTAGCCCTTCGCCGTCGGTGGTTCACCGGCCGACAGGCCGATCTCGCGCTGCGCCATCGCAAAGCGCGTCACCGAATCCATCAGCGCCAGCACGTCACGGCCTTCGTCGCGGAAATACTCGGCGATCGACAGCGTGAGGTATGCGGCCTGCCGGCGCATCAGTGCCGGTTCGTCGGACGTCGCCACCACGACCACCGCGCGTTTCAGGCCCTCCTCGCCGAGATCCTCCTGAAGGAACTCCTGCACCTCGCGGCCGCGCTCGCCGACGAGACCAATGACCGACACGTCGGCCTCGACATTCTTGGCGAGCATCGACAGCAGCACCGACTTGCCGACGCCCGAACCGGCGAAGATGCCCATGCGCTGGCCGCGGCAGCAGGTGAGAAATGTATTGAGTGCGCGGACGCCGAGATCGAGCGGTTCGCCGACGCGCCTCCGTGCATGCGCCGGCGGCGGCGCCGCGCGGAACGGATAAGGCGACGCACCGGGCGGCAGCGGTCCCTTGCCGTCGATCGGTTCGCCCATGGCATTGACCACCCGGCCGAGCCAGCCATCGGACGGACGCACCGCGGCCGGCGCCGAGGACACGATGGCGCGGCAACCGCGCCGCACGCCATCGAGCGAACCGAACGGCATCAGCAGCGCATTGTTGCCGGCGAACCCGACCACCTCGCCCGCGATGGTGCGGCCCGGCGCCGTCTCGATCGACACCTTGCAGCCGACCGACATCGCGTGGATCGGGCCCGCAACCTCGACCATCAGACCGCGAACACCGACGACCCGGCCGTAGATCTCGACCCCGTCAAGTTCCGCGATCTGTTCGGCAAGCGCCTTCATGGCAGCGTCAGCGGCTCGGCGCTGAAGCGCGATCTTCACTCGCGCTTAAAGTTACCGTGCAACCGGCCGTCTTAACTTCGTGTTTACCCGCGTCATTAATCATTGCGACACCGTTCCTGTGACGGTGCGATTGGACCTGCCGACGAGACTGATTCGATGGCTGGTCCCGGGAGTCGGTTAAAGCCGGTTCCTGAAGTGGAACTTGAACTCGCGCACGGAGAAAAAGCTGTATCCCGGTAAGAATTTAGGCCGATTCGACTGCCTATGCATAGATCGCGCTTGCACTCGGGAATCAGCATTTGTTAACCATGCGCAGCTACTGTTCCCGAATCGTATTGTTGCAAGGCGTTTGAAAGGCCGCCGCTCTGGCGTGCCGACCTTAGGGGCCCCGCAGCGGCGAGAGAGGGGACTGGCATGCGCGTTCTGCTGATCGAGGATGATAGCGCGACAGCGCAATCGATCGAGTTGATGCTCAAATCCGAGAGCTTCAACGTCTACACCACCGACCTCGGTGAAGAAGGCGTCGATCTCGGCAAGCTCTACGACTACGACATCATCCTCCTGGACCTGAACCTGCCCGATATGTCGGGCTTCGAGGTCCTTCGTTCCCTTCGAGTGGCGAAGGTGAAGACCCCCATCCTGATCCTGTCCGGCCTGGCCGGCATCGAGGACAAGGTCCGCGGGCTCGGCTTCGGCGCCGACGACTACATGACCAAGCCCTTCCACAAGGACGAACTGGTCGCGCGCATCCACGCGATCGTGCGCCGCTCCAAGGGTCACGCCCAGTCGGTCATCAACACCGGCGACCTCGTCGTCAATCTCGACCAGAAGACCGTCGAGGTTCATGGCCAGCGCGTGCACCTGACCGGCAAGGAATATCAGATGCTGGAGCTGCTCTCGCTCCGCAAGGGCACGACGCTGACCAAGGAGATGTTCCTCAACCATCTCTATGGCGGCATGGACGAGCCCGAACTCAAGATCATCGACGTGTTCATCTGCAAGCTGCGCAAGAAGCTTGCGAACGCCTCGAACGGCAAGAACTACATCGAGACGGTTTGGGGCCGCGGCTATGTGCTGCGCGAGCCGTCCGACGACGAGGCACGGATCCCGGCGTAAGCCGGTTTGTCCCCGCGGGGGCGGGGACCGTTCCCTGGGGGTTTCTGCGGTAGCGTATGATACTCCTCTGCAAGGTCACCAAACTTCAAACCCCGCCGGAAACGGCGGGGTTTTTTCATGCCCGCAGCTGGCGCCGCCGCCGGCGCAAGGCCTTGGGCCCCTCGGCTATCTCATTGGCCGCCGCCGGACGCATAACCGGGCGCCACGATAGAAGCGGCCTCCCGACGCAGCTGCACGCCCATAACCCGAGCATCATTCCTGCGCGGCGCCTTGGGGGAATCCAAGCGGCAGACGATTCGCCGAGCCTGATCGCCACCCGAAGCGAGCCTGCGCCTGCGCCGGTATTCAACGGCTACCGCGGGTTGATGGTTACCGCCCGCGTTAACTTTAATGAGGCTTTGCAGGGGGCGGCCATGATTTTGTCGCTTACATTCCACGCTGGCGCCTTTACCCGCGTTTAACCACGCTGGGCCAAGGTGAATGGGGGAATTTATCTTTGGGTTTTGTGGGGGACTTGCGTTCCATGACGCGTGCGACCTCGGGCCGGCGCGTTGGAACGCGCAAGCGGCGCACTAAGCCGTCTTCAGGTCGCATGCTGGGCTCTTTCGCGCGCAGCGCGGGTGCGGTCGCGATTGGCTTTGGCGTTGTGGCCGGCGCGCTGACCGCTGCCGGCTGGATCTATTCTGTCGCCCATGACGCCCGCGAGGAGCGCCGCACCACCATCGGCCTCCCGCCCGAAGGCAAGTTTACCTGGCTGTCGATCCCGACCCGCGCCATCGCCGCGACCGTCCCCTACGTCACGCGCAACTGGCCCGAGGAAATGGAAACGGCCGAGGTCACCGGCAGCACGGTCGTGCCGAAGAGCATTGCACTCCCCTCCTCCGGACTTCTTGGCGAGGCAGCCGACGCGCCAATCTTCTTCAGCGCCGAAAGCCGTCACAGCTACCAGTTCGAGCAGCGCTTCTCCGCCCTCGGCGACCGCTTCGACAACCGCCCGTTCTTCTCGAGCAGCACCGCCGAGCGCATTGTGCGCGAGAAGGGTCAGCCGCCGATGATCCTGCCGCGTGCACGGCGCACGGCATCGCTTCCGCCGTCGAACGGCATCGCGATCCCGGAAGACGATCAGGCGATGGCGAAGACCGCGATCTACGACATCAACGCCAAGGCGGTTTACCTGCCGAATGGCGAAAAGCTCGAAGCGCATTCAGGCCTCGGGCAGTACATGGACGACCCCAGGCATGTGAAGCTGCGCATGCGCGGTGTGACGCCGCCGAATTCCTATCGTCTGACCATGCGTGAAGCGCTGTTCCATGGCGTGGAAGCGATCCGCATGAATCCGGAAGACAAGGCGGCGATGTTCGGCCGCGCCGGCATCCTCGTGCATCCCTACATGCTCGGGCCGAACGGCCAGTCGAATGGCTGCGTCTCGCTCAAGGATTATCCGAAGTTCCTCGCGGCGTTTAAACGCGGCGAGGTGAACCGCATGATCGTGGTGTTCAAGCTGCCCGAACCGCCGGCCGCTTACGCCCGCCGGAACGGCATCAAGAGCAGCGGGAAAGGCCTTTTCAGCTTCCTCTAGCGCCGCCGGCTTTCGTCGTTTCCAGCGTCAGTTCTCGTCGTCGCCCGGCATCTTCGCCGCGGGCCCAATCGAAAGCCCGATTTCAAGGCCGTGACCGAGCGCCACGCGCTCGTCGAACACGAAGCACTCGCCATTCCAGCGGCTGTCGCGTTCCGGAATCGTCTCGAGATATTTCAGGATGCCGCCCTTGAGGTGATAAACCTCGGGAAAGCCGCGCGCGAGCAGATAGGAACTCGCCTTTTCGCAGCGGATGCCGCCGGTGCAGAACATCGCGATCCTGCGATGCTTCTGCGGATCCAGTTCACGCGCGGCATAGTCGCGAAACTCGCTGAAGCGCGAAAGCTTCGGATTCACCGCGCCCTCGAACGTTCCCATCTCGACTTCGAAGCCGTTGCGGGTGTCGATCACCAGCGTCTCCTCGTCGGCGATCAGTGCGTTCCAGTCGGCAGGATCGACATAGATGCCGACCTGCGCGGTCGGATCGGTCGCACGATCGCCGAGCGTGACGATCTCCTTCTTCAGCCGCACCTTCATGCGCTTGAACGGCATGACCGGCGCGGTGGAGAATTTCAGTTCGAGATTATCGAGCCGCCCGCCGAACAGCGCGCCGTCGCGCAGTTCCGCGATCAGCGCATCGATCGCTTCATCGGTGCCGGCGACCGTGCCGTTGATGCCTTCGTGCGCAAGAAGGATCGTGCCCTTGATCGCAAGGCTGTCGCACAGCGCGCGCAACGGCTCGCGCAATTCACGGAAATCCGGCAGGGCGACGAATTGATAGAGGGCGGCGACTTTCAGCGGCATGGCGCCGATCTAGCAGGGAGTGCTGCGGACGGAAATGTGCTCGCCGCGGTGTGGATTGCCCCCAATAAAGTACGTAGCCCACCACCATCACGCTCGATAAAGTTGTAAAATAATAAAATACAAACATTCGGAGGGGAAATTGTTCCAGTCAAAGCACTATGTGCCCGCCATCAAGTGGCGACAGGGAGAGTATTTGGCACTTGCTGAGCTAAGTGACGCACAACGAGATCGAATAACCCCACTGGTCGAAATCCCCCCCGTTCCTTGGGACTTCGACGAAGAACAGCCCGCCAAATCTGTCGACCAGCACTTAGCAAGAGTTCCGGCGCAAATGGCGGAGCATTGGGGCGAAAGGCCCGTCTTTGTAGACACGGGTTTGCTCGACGGCGAAGCGCGGATGGCGAATGCGCGGCACCCAATCGATGATCTTTTCGAGCGCTTGGCAGTTGTCAACGTTCCCGCGATCCCGGTTCTCAGCGCGGAGCACGATGCGGCATATCAACAGGCGGTGGCAGCAGTAGTTGCTCGAGACAACAGGGGCGTAGCTATACGGTTGCGACCGGACGATTTCGCAAATCCTAATTCAGCGATAGCTTATATGGCCGAGTTGGTCGACGCCCCGGACGATGAGATCGACCTCATCTTAGATCTAGGATCAATTCAGCCTGCTCAAGTTCAATTGGTCCAAGCTTTGGCCGCAAACGCGATCAATTCAATTACCAATATTGGCGCTTATCGTACCCTCACTTTATTGTCCGGTGCTTTCCCCGTAAATCTTTCGGAGATCGCGCCCGGGTTCGCGCTACTGCCTCGATCCGATTGGGCGCTATGGGTTGCCGTGCGAAATGCTGCACCGGTCAGACAGCCATCTTATGGCGACTATACAGCCGCACATCCGGAGCAGCAGGATGGTATCGATCCTCGACTGATGCAAACCAGCGCCAGCATTCGATATGCTGCCGACAATGATTGGGTCATAGCTCGCGGAAGATCTTTGCGTAGTCCGAGATTTGGCGGTTCCGCCCAGTACAACACGCTTTGCCAGCAACTAGTTCGTCATCCGCTTTTCACAGGGGGAAGTTTCTCCTGGGCTAGCGACTTTATTGAGCAATGTGCGAATAACGGGCCGCGGGGCAATCCTGCTACTTGGAGAAAAGTGGCAACGAATCGTCACGTGGTGTGGACTGCAAATCAGATCGCCAACCTGCCCTAGATTTGAGGGCAGCTCGAACACAGTCTCTCAGATCGTCGATTTCGAGGTGAGAAGCTAGCACCTTGCACAAGTCCAACCGACGTTTGCTACGAATACCCTTCACGCCTCGTTGCTGAAGAATACGCAGCGCTTCATCCCGCCACAACATTCCAGCCAGACTCACTGGGTCAATGCATGGGTTTTTCTTTGGCTGTCTGACATCTTCAAAGTGGACCGCACCTCTCTGCCCGAGAGTTGCAATCTTCAAACCCCACCAGTCGGGGATTTGATCGGAAAGATGATCCGTGTGCCTGCTCCCGCACACGATCGTGACGCGATCAAAAACAGAATTGTATACTTCACGCTGAGCAGGCAAGCGCTTCAAAGTATCCGTATCGCTTTTGATTTCGAAGCCGTGCAAGCGCCCGTTCACCACGGCGATGTCCACGCGTGCCCCGCCGCTCCAAATTCCAAGCTCTGGAATTACAAGCGTCCTCGGATCCCGCACGTGGTCTGCGAGGACCTTGGCATACAGCGCCTGTCGAACATCAAGGTCGCGCATCTGGGCTCCGGCCCACCCTAGATGGGCAATGGTTAACACCGTTCTATTCCAAGCCTCAGTGAATATAAAGAAATATTTATGCCGTTATTTCGATTGCCCACTCGATAGTTCGGAGATCTCTTGACATTGGTGGTTTATGGATTATATTCCTATTCATCCCATCCACCGAGGGCGTTGTCATGAGACGTCATGAAGGCGGGATGGGATGCGGCGCCTGCGGGTGGGGCTCGTAACCCTGCCTCCGGGACGCTTCGGGTTGGCCGTCCGCCCCTACTACGGGGGGCTGCAGGTAGACCTGCTGGACGTTGGCCTGGTCGAACGCGGGCGAAAGCCTGCGGGATAAGGATGGGCGAGGCTCATCCGGCCAGGCCCGGAAGAACGGCTCCGGAGCGCGAAATCGCCGCGGACGGTGCGCCGAGAGGCGGCCGCGCAACGCTAGTTGTGCGGCATCAAGGACTGGCCTGCGCCTCCCGGCGCGCCGTCCCCTCCCCTTGCGGAGGGCCGAAGGATGAAGGCGTACCCGGCGCCTTGCAAACAACACGGGCGATCCCGCTTGCCCGCTTTCCCCAACAAAAAATCGCGCTATGCATCACCCGCTCAATCCCGCGTACAGGGAACGGAACCCGCCTCACATCCATGGACGCCAAAACCAACGACGCGCACGCGGCCACCAAAAGCCGAACCATCATCTCCGGCCGCACCGCGACGCTGATCGGCTTTTGCGCGGTGCTGCTGTGGGGCACGCTCGCAACGCTCACAACGCTGAAGGGCGGCGACATTCCGCCATTTCAGTCCACGGCCATCACGTTTGCGGTCGGCGGGCTGACAATTGCGGGCTATGCGCTGGCGACCGGCCAGGCGCGGGCGATGGTGCCGACGCTGCAGTCATTCCTGCTTGGCATCTACGGGCTGTTCGTCTTTCACGTTCTGTATTTCGCCGCGCTGAAATTCGCGCCGCCAGCGGAAGCAGGCCTGATCGCCTCGCTCTGGGCGCTGCTCACCGTGCTGCTCTCCGGCTTCCTGCCGGGCGTGACGCTGAGCTATCGCCACATCGTCGGCGCGCTGATGGGCTTCACCGCCGCCGCCCTGCTGGTGTGGGACAAGATCGGCGCCTCCACCGGGCATCCCGATGCGCTGCTCGGTTTCACCTTTGCCTTTGCCAGCGCCGTGGTCTGGGCCACCTATTCGGTGATGTCGCGGTTGATCGCAGCGGTGCCGAGCGAAAGCGTCGCGCCGGCCTGCTTCGCCACCGCCCTGCTCGCACTCCTGTGCAACCTGACCTTCGAAGGCTGGGTCACGCCAACGGCGTGGCAATGGATCGCGATGGTGCTGCTCGGCCTTGGGCCGATCGGCGCGGCGTTCATGCTGTGGGATATCGGCATGAAGCATGGCAACGTCGCGTTCCTCGGCGTGCTCGGCTATGCGTCGCCGGTGATCTCGACGTCGCTGCTGATCGCGCTCGGCTTTGCGGCGCCGACCTGGGCGCTGCTGATTTCGGTCGCGCTGATCGTGCTTGCGGCGCGGCTCGCCGCACCGCGCCGGCGGAAAGCCTGATCAAGGCGATCCGGCGAGACTTTCAGGACGCCAGGCTTGCGGCCGGGAAGCGTATCACCTTGTCGGCCACGGGGTCCGCGGGCGCGTACAGGCCGCGCTTGTCCGGCAACGACTTGAAGGCGTGCGTCAGTCCGATGGTGGTCTCGGCGGCCCCGAGAATGAGGTAGCCGCCCGGTGCGATCACGCGCGCAAGCCGGTCGAGCACATCGGTCTTGGTCGGCTGATCGAAATAGATCAGGACGTTGCGGCAGATGATGAGGTCGAACGTCCCGAGCCGCGAGAAATCGGTCAGGAGGTTCAGGGGG
>Ga0180218_1002057_pt1 | contig 10953 bp, 7 predicted proteins | sample eDN3rd37CKraftBY_FD_151334 | JGI IMG/M metagenome (GOLD analysis project Ga0180218, IMG submission 151334) | Enriched backyard soil microbial communities from Emeryville, California, USA - eDNA 3rd pass 37_C Kraft BY (version 2) (version 2) | ecosystem: Environmental > Terrestrial > Soil >... | reverse complement strand
TATCGCGATGCCGACCGCATCGGTTCTCCTGCAGGCAGTCAACGGCGGTCTCGATATCGTCGCGGTCTCCGGCTACACCGAGACGGTCAAGGACGACAGCAATTTCGGCATCGTCGTGCGGCCTGAATCAAACATCAAAACGCCGGCGGATTTTGTCGGCAAGAAAGTCGGCGTACCCGGGCTGAATGCCTTCCTGCACGTGATGTTCCGCGAATGGCTCACGATGAAGGGTGTCGACTGGAAGAAGGTCGAGTATGTCGAAACCCAGTTCCCACAGATGGAAGGGATCCTGAAGTCCGGTTCGGTCGATGCGGTGGTCGCGATCCAGCCGTTCATGTCGCGCATCATCGGGACCAAGACCGGTGAGTTGATGTCGAACTTCATTCGCGACATGCCTGCGGGCATGAGCATCACCGTGTTCGCTTCCAAGAAGGCCTGGGCCGACAAGAACCAGGATGCGATCAAGGCGTATCGCGCGGGCTTCGACGAAGGATCGGCTTACGCTCACGCCAACCCGGATGAGGCGCGCGCGATCGTCGCCAAATTCCTGAAGCTGCCGCCGCCGGCTGTTGCCGCGGTCAGCATCCCGAAGTTCGATTCCAAGCTGAGGGACAGCAACCTCGCACCGTGGGTGTCGATCATGAAGTCGCAGGGGATGATTCGCGGGGACGTGAATCTCAAGAACGTCATCGTTCCATGACGCGAAACAGGCGGGCCGGACCGTCCGGCCCGCCGAACCCTCACAGGCTCATCTTTTGCGACAGGCGATCCCATGTCCGCAGACTCCAGACTTCCCGACAGTGCCTATCTGGTCGGCAGTATCGGCCTCGACTCGGTCGACGAGATTCTTCAGACGGTTGGCCGGATGATCGGATCGCGGCTCAAGCGCATGCCGGACGGCGAGATCGGGCCGCGGCGGCTTTGGGCAAGCTTCCAGTATCCGTTGCTGCGGTCGAGTCCGTACCTGCGGCCCGATCCCTCGGGTGCGGTGCGTTCGACATCGAAATTTCCGCTCCTCGCGCTGGCCGAGGGGGTGGAACCGGGCGAGATCACGTTTGGCGAACTTGGTTATGCGCGTGAAGCCCGCGCCTCTTATCTCGACCTGCAGGCGGCCAAGAAACGGGGCGACTTTCCCGATCACGTCCGGCTGCAGGTGTGCATGCCGACGCCGTTCGGTACCATCTACGCCTTTGCAGCGCCAAAGGATGTGCTGGCGATCGAGGCGGCCTATGAGAAGGCGATGATCGCCGAGGTGAAGCGGCTGTGCGATGCAATCCCGCACGAGCATCTCTGCATTCAGTGGGATTTCTGCCACGAGATGATCGCGCTCGATGGTCAGCCGCAGGACTGGTTCCCGGCAACCGGCGCCTCGCAAGCCGAGATCATGGCCCGGATGCAGAGAATTTGCGCTCCCGTTCCGGGCGACGTCGAGATCGGGATCCACTTCTGCTACGGCGATTTCGGCGCCAGGCATTTCATCGAGCCGAAGGATGCCAGCCGCATGGTCGATGTCGCGAACGACATGGCCCAGGCGGTCGACCGGCTGATCAACTACATGCATTTTCCTGTGCCGGTCGACCGGACGGACAGGGCATATTTTGCGCCCTTCGCCAATCTCAAGCTCGATCCGCGGACGGAAATCTATCTCGGCGTCGTGCATGTTTCAGCGGGCGTGGACGGTGTGATCGCTCGCATCGAGACCGCACGCGAATTCGTTCCGGAATTTGGTATCGCCACCGAATGTGGCATCGCGCGCGCCCGCAAGCCCGATCTCGTGCAGCGGATTCTGGAGACCTATGCCGGCGCTTCATGCAACCCGTCGTGAGGATCATGTGCTGGACGCACAGCCGAAAGACACGCTGATTGCGTTCGAGAATGTCGAACTGACGCTCGGCGGCAGGCTCATCCTGACCGGCATCGACGTCTCGATCCGCAAGGGAGAGTTTCTGTCCGTCGTCGGTCCGTCGGGGTGCGGCAAGACTTCTTTGCTCAATCTCGCGGCCGGGCTGCTGATGCCCAGCAAGGGCAGAGTGACCTACGCCGGCAAACCTGTGACCGGGCCACGTCAGGACATCGCGATCGTATTCCAAGATTACGGCAAGGCGCTGCTACCATGGCGCACGGCCGCTGGAAACGTGTCCCTTGCGCTGGAGGCGAGCAACTATCCGAAGGCTTCGCGGGAAAAGCGGATCGCAGAATTGCTCGACCTGATCGGGCTGTCGGCGCATGCGGAGAAATTTCCGAACCAGCTTTCGGGCGGCATGCAGCAGCGGCTCCAGATCGCACGATGCCTCGCACAGGATCCAGCCGTGCTGCTTATGGACGAGCCGTTCGGCGCGCTCGATGCCATGACCCGGCAGGCTCTGCAGGACGAGGTGCTGTCGATCGCGGCGCGCACCGGCGCGACGGTCCTGTTCATCACGCACGATCTGGAAGAGGCGATCTATCTGGGCGACCGTGTCGTGGCGATGCGACCGAATCCGGGCCGTTTTGAAGTGACATTCCCGATCGTACTGCCGCGCCCGCGCGATCAACTCACCACCCGCGAGCGGCCGGACTTCCTCAAGCTTCGGCGCGATCTGTTCGACGTCATCAAGGAGGTCGAACATTGAGCGGAGCGGGGCGACGCATCGGATGGCGCGGGCTGGTGATCCCGGTCGGCTTTGTCGTCATCGCCGAGCTGGCGGCGCGTCTGACCGGATGGGAGAGCTCGATGCTGGCCTCGCCATCCGCGATCGTCCTCGCATTCTTCAGTGCGTTGACAGACGGAACGCTCGCGGTCGCGACCCTTCAAACGCTCGCAACGTCGCTCGCCGGTCTCGCAATCGGCGCCGGCCTTGGACTTCTGATCGGCATCCTGCTCGGTCTCGTTCGAACAGCGGACCGCCTGATGGAATTCTCCATCGAGGCCTTTCGTCCGATTCCCGCTGTGGCGCTGATTCCGATTGCGCTGCTCATTTTCGGCTTTGGCTTTCGCATGGAGATCGCGATCGTGGCCTTTGCCGCGTTCTGGCCGGTCCTGATCCTGACACGGACCGCGGTCTCGGGCGTTGAACCGAGGCTCATTCAGGTCGCGCGGGCGCTCGGATTTGGAGCTTTCGCGCGCGTCTGGAAAATCGTTCTGCCGGCCGCGCTGCCGCGCATTTTCGTGGCGTTCCGGCTGGCAGCGGGTATCGCACTGATCGTCGCCGTCACGGTGGAAATCGCCGCCAATCCGCTGGGCCTCGGCTACAACATGATGCTCGCGCAGCAGACCCTGCGGCCCGAATTGATGCTGGCCCTGCTGGTCTGGCTGGGGGGCGTCGGCTGGGCGCTGAACCACGCGATGCTGTGGTCGCAGAGCCGGCTGTTCGGCCCGGCCGCGCTGGTGCGGATCGACCCATGATCGCCCTGCCACAGCTTAATCGCATCGGCTGGCTGCTCGCGAGCTTTGGCGTCGGCCTGCTGTTCGTTCTCGTCTGGTACGTCGTCGTGCAGCAGCGGCTGGTGTCGCCGGTGTTCCTGCCCGGGCCGGAACGCACATGGGATGCGCTGGTCTATGGCCTGACCGAGGGCGATCTGCTGACCAAGACCATCGCGACGATCGAGCGCATGGTCTACGGCTGGCTGCTCGCGTCGCTGGTCGGCATCGTGCTGGGCGCGATCATCGGCGTATCGCAGTCGGCTCGCGCCTATGTCGAGCCGACCCTGGAATTCCTGCGGCCCCTGCCGGCATCGGCGATGATGCCGGTCGCGATTGCGCTCTTCGGCCTGACCAACGCCATGGTGCTGGCGGTCATCGCGTTCGGTGCGCTGTGGCCGATGCTGCTGGCCACCGTCCATGGCTTCGCTGCGGTAGAGCCGCGGCTCTATCAGGTCAGCCGGGCGCTGGGATTGTCGCGGCTCGAGATCATCTGGAAGATCGCGCTGCCCAGCGCCATGCCCGATATCCTGTCCGGCATGCGCGTCGGACTGACGATCGCGCTTATTCTGGCTGTCGTCGGCGAAATGCTGGCGAGCCGCCCCGGGCTCGGCCAGGCCATTCTCCTTGCGGCGCGGTCGTTTCAGTCGGCCGATCTCTACGCCGGCGTGATCCTGCTCGGCGCGATCGGATATGTCAGCGGCACGTTGCTGTCACTGATCGAGGCACGGCTTCTGCGATGGCGCGCTCCGCATCGCTAGGAATTGCACGGTCCTATTTCTCGCGGAAGGCGCGGTTGAAGTGATCCGTCAGCGGCTTCATGAGATAGGACATCACCGTACGGTCGCCGGTTTGCACGAATGCCTCGACCGGCATGCCAGGCACGAGCCGGACATCGCCGAGCCGCAATACCTGCTCGGCGGGGAGCGCGATGCGGATGGTGTAATAGCCCACGCCGGTCCGCTGGTCGGTCGTGATGTCGGCCGAGATGCGTGACACGGTGCCGTCGATTTCGGGCGTCGTCTGTTGGTTGAAGGCGGTGAAGCGCAGGATCGCCTTCTGACCGACCTGCAACAGGTTGATATCCTGCGGATTGACCTTTGCTTCGACCGTCAGATTGTCGGCGGCCGGCACGATCAGCATGATCGTATCGCCTGCCGAAATCACGCCGCCGACAGTATGGACGGTGGACTGGAACACGGTCCCCGATTGCGGCGCGCGAATATCGATGCGGCGAAGCTGGTCTTCGGCGGTAACCTTGCGCTCGACGAATTCGCCGATCTTGGCGTCGACGTCGCGCATTTCCTTCGCCACCTCGCTCGACAGCTCCTGATCGATCTGGATGATCTGCAGTTCGAGTTCGTTGATCTTGCCTTTGGCCTGAGCGGTGGTTGCCACCAGCAATCCGCGTTCGCCTTCGAGACGGGTCGCTTCGCGTTCGAGCTGGGTCAGCCGGTTCATCTGGATCAGGTTCTTGTTGAACAGGTCCCGCACGCCGGCGAGCTCGCGATTGATCAGCTCGACCTCCTGCGACTTGGCATTGCGCTGCGCGGTGTGGCCTGAAATCTCCTCCTCAAGCTGGTTGATGCGCTGTTTCAGCTGCGACTTCTGGCCGGCGCGCGACGTGCGGCGCAATTCGAACAGCTTGCGTTCCGCATCCATGATGCTGCGGACTTCGGGGTCGGAGGCGGCGTTGACCAGCATCTTCGGGAAGGTGATCTCGCTCTGGCCGTCGCGCTCTGCTTCGAGGCGCGCCTTGCGAGCCATCAGTTCGTTTAGCCCCCTCGTGACGATGGACAGGTTGGCGCGCGTGACGGTCTCGTCGAGCCGCACGACGACGTCGCCTTCCTTGACGGTGTCGCCGTCGCGCACCCGGACCTCGCCGACGATGCCGCCGGTCGGGTGCTGCACTTTCTTGACGTTGGAATCGACGACGATCTGCCCCGGTGCAATGAGCGCACCGGACAATTGCGTCGTGCCGGCCCAGCCGCCGAATCCCAGGACCAGAATGGCGACGACCACCGCGCCGGCAATGATGTGTCGGCGGATCGAGGGCTGCGCTGCGGATCGTTGGGTCATGCGGGCGATCTGTTCGGTACGACCTGAAGCGGTTGCGTCGATGGAGCAGGCGCCGGCTGCGGCGCGGGGCGCTGCAGGACCTTGGCCAATACCTGATCCTTCGGTCCGACCGGATGCTGCATGCGGCCGTTGCCCATGACGAGAATGAGGTCGACGGCTTCCAGCGCACTCGGCCGGTGCGCGACGATGACAGCGATGCCGCCACGTTTGCGCACGCTCATCACGGCCCGCGCCAGCGCCTCGTCGCCCTCATAATCGAGATTGGAGTTCGGTTCGTCCAGCACGACCAGGAACGGATCACCATAAAGTGCACGGGCGAGGGCGATCCGCTGGGCCTGTCCGGCGGAGAGCGCGCTGCCTTGCTCGCCGACCTGGGTCTCGTAGCCCTCGGGAAGCTTGACGATCAGGTCATGGACCCCCGCGGTCTTGGCCGCATTGATGATCGCTTCCGGGCTCGGCTCCCGCTCAAAGCGCGAGATATTCTGCGCAACCGTGCCGGCGAGAAGCTCCACATTCTGCGGCAGGTAGCCGACATGCTTGCCGAGCGCTTCCGGCATCCATTGGTCGAGCGCCGCGCCATCGAGCCGGACATGGCCGCGCACAGGCTGCCACAGCCCGACGATGAGACGGGCCAGCGAGGACTTGCCCGACGCGCTCGGCCCGATGATGCCGAGACCGTTGCCGGCCCGCAGAACGAAGCTGACATCCTGCACGATGATCTTCTGCACGCCAGGGGGCGTCGCGGCTACGTTCTCCACCGCGAGGCTGACCTGAGGCGCCTGCAACGGCATGACGTCCCGCTGCGCCGGGAAAAGTGAAAGCAGCCGGTTCAGCCGTGCCCAGCTCTGGCGCGCAGCCTGGAAGCCCTTCCAGTTGGCGATCGCCAGGTCGACCGGTGCGAGCGCACGCGCCGACAGGATCGAGCCCGCGATGATGATGCCCGCCGACGCCTGCTGGTTGATCACGAGCCACGCGCCAACGGCGAGCACGCCCGACTGGATCATCATGCGCATCGACTTCGACACCGCGCCGAGCCCGCCTGCAACATCGCTCGACTTGCGGTGGCTCGACATGTAGCGGCGGTTCGCGTCCGCCCAGCGCGCCGAAATGCGTCCGAGCATACCCATGGCCGAAATGGCTTCCGCATTGCGGATGGAGATTTCCGCAAGGCCATTGCGCGCGAGCGCGGCCTGCGAAGCGTCGTTCATCGGCTTCCTGGTCCACATCTCGGTGAAGATCGTCAGCCCGACCAGCAGGATGGCGCCGCCCAGCGCGGCCATCCCGATCCAGAAGTGGAAGAAGACGAAGCAGATCGCGATGTAGATCGGGAGCCAGGGCAGGTCGAAGAATGCGATCGGTCCGGAGCCGGACAGGAACGAGCGCACATTGTCGAGATCGCGCAACGGCTGCAGGCCGTCGCTGCGGTTGCCGGCCCGCAGCGGGATCTTGACGAGCGTCTCGTACACGCGGCTGCTCAAGGATTCGTCGAGATTGGCCCCGATCCGCACCATGATGCGCGACCGGATGATGTCGATGACCGCGAGCATGCCGAACAGGAATGCGGCGATGACGCACAGGCCGATCAGGGTCGGGACCGAGCGGCTCGGCAGCACGCGGTCATACACCTCGAGCATGAAGACGGAGCCTGTCAGCATCAGGACGTTGCTGACGGCCGAAAAGACCGCGCTGGCGATCAGGGCGCTCCGGCAGGTGGAAAGGGCTGCCGAAAGTTCGGATTGCGGGGAGGCGGATTTCAACTGCGGAGGGCTCATGCGTTCAGGCTCCCGCTCTGCAAAGAGCGAGCCGGCGCGCCCGGAAACCTACCACGATCAAGGGTTTGAGCAGCATGCCGCCGTTACCAAACAGGCTGAAGATTTCATTAGATATTACCATAGTTAGGGCGCTACGCTGCGGGTTTCGCACGCAATCCATGGCGGCACGGGTTAATGCGGCTGGATCAGGCGCTGATGACGAAGTTTCCGCCGGGCAGATGGATGAGGAAATCGGCCTGCGTAAGCTTGGTCACATCCACGCCGGTGAGTTCGATCCAATCTTCGTCGCCAAGGATGATCCGGTGATTTTCAGCGTCGAAGGCCAAATCCTGGAAGCTGCCGATGCCGACAAGGGCGATCTTGTCCTGCCCCTGCACGAAGTCGGTGATGGTGTCCTGGCCGTCGCCCAGGTTGAAGACGAAATAGTCTTCGCCGTCGCCGCCGGTCAGAGTGTCGTTGCCGGTGCCGCCAGAGAGGGTGTCGTTTCCTTTGCCGCCGATGAGGATGTCGTTTCCGGAACCGGTCTTGATCGTATCGTTGCCATTCAGGCCGAACGCAACAACATCGGTTGAGTGAGAGGCGAACGACCTCGTTTCGTTACCGCTGCTCAAGAATCCGCCATTGCTGCCGACCCAGACGGTCAATTGCTTGTTGGTCGAGGCGCCGGATTGGTCGGTGGCAACGAGGTTCAGATTGTACGTGCCGCTGGCCAGCCCGAGAAGTCCGATTTTCAAGGTGCCGCTGTCCGAAAGAGTGAAGCCGGACGAGGAGCCCGTACCGAGAGAGTAGTGGAGCGTGTCTCCAGTGTCGGGATCGTTCGCAATGACTTGGCCAAGCGTACGCAATCCCTTGATGCCGAGACCGCCTTCCGCAGATTCGAGAGTGTTGTGGGCGTGGAAGGCCAAGTCATGCGGCGCATCGTTCAAGCCACTGACGGTGAGCGTCACCTTCGAGGTCGACGTGCCGCCCTTACCGTCGCTTATCGTGTAGTAGAACCAGTCAGTCTCAGTTTGTCCCGCGGCAAGTTCGAGCAATTCGCTGGACCAAGAGGCATCATAGGTAATTTTCCCGTCGGTGAACGTAATCTTGGCGCCGTGCTCGCTCAAGGGCTCGACTGACTTGATTGTCAGCGTATCGCCGTCGGGATCGGTATCGTTGGCGAGAAGGAAGGCCTCCAAGATCGTAACCGAATCGTTCTGAGTGAGATGGCCGTTGCGCTCGATCACATAGCCATTGACCGACTGTCGATCCGACGAACTATTGTCGAGATCGTTCCAGTTCCCGTTGCCCCAAGTGACGAGATAATCTTCACCCACTTCGCCAGAGATAAGACTCCAAAGCCAGTCGCCATTGTTGTTGGGCTCTCCGCCCGCCCAGGGCGCATAGGCGAAAGGTGTTGAGCCGCCCGGCTCAGTGACCCACAGCCAGGTGCCATCCTGAGCCGCATCCGAACCGCCGAGCCATGCGATTTTGTGGCCAACCAAGTAGTCGAAGATGAAATTGTTCTCTTCCTCGCTCGTGATGGTCGCGAGATAGCCCCCCTCCGCGAGTGCTGCTGCAGCAGCCTGCTGCCAGCTGATCTGGGATGCGGAAACGTACTTGTAGAGGTGGTTGTTAGGACCGAGCGTCCAGCCGGTCGGAATATTTTCGAGGACGTCATCCCCAGCTTCCGGCGCCCGATTTATGGTGATGGTTACCGTCTCAGTGTCAGAGGCTCCCGAGGTGTCGGTGACGCGAACGGTGAAGGTTTCTGTGATGGGCCCATCGTCCGAAATCGGCGCTTCGGCATCGCCGTAAAGTGTATAAGTCCACTCTCCCCTGTTATTGATTGTCAGTGTGCCGTAGGTGCCGTGGATAGTTGCGTTGCCCTCGCCCTGCTCCTGACGGTTTTGTGCTTCGAGCGACCACGTTAGAGTGTCGCCATTATCGATGTCGCTGGCAAACAAAGTGCCTGAAACCGACGCGTCTTCTGAACCCACGGTGATCGAGCCGATAGTGTCGCCCCCACTGCTCATTTCCGGCGCATCGTTCACGCCCTTTATAGTCAGGATTGCCGAGGCGGTCGCGCCGCCGCTGTCTTTGATCGTGTATTCGAATTGATCGGCAATCTCGCCGGCCGCAAGCGAGGCAAATTCTCCCTCGGCGTTCGGCTCATACCTGTATGTCCCGTCAGGACGAATGTATAACGTACCAAATTGACCTTCGACGCTCGTTTCCTGCGGCTCCTGCTGCGGATTCGAATTTATCTGTACCGCTTCGCCATCCGGAAGCAGCTTGACCGTCGCGACGACGAGCGCGCCGCCCTCAGGATCAGTGTCGTTGTCGATAACGTCGCCGCCACCCGGGGTATCTCCGTCGTCATCGACGGCCACCGGCGGCTTGTTCGGCGTCAACGTGACGGTGATGATCGGCGGGGACGCATCGGCATTAGCGGGCGTCGGCAGGTCGGGCAGCGGGACGTTGACGCTGACCGGTGGCAACGACGGATTGTTGCTGACATTGTTGACCAGATCGGCAAACGTGTTTGGCTTGTTCTCGATCACACCACCTGAGCCGACACCGCCGGCCGTCTGCGGATTTGAATCGTTCGGATTGTCGCCGCGCCGTTCGGGGCTGTCCTGCTGCGGGATGAACGGGTTCTGCTGGTTGTTATTGAAGATCGTGAAGATCTGCTGGACGATCCCGAGTTCCTGCTGCAATTCGCCCGGCGTCTTCTGCACCTGCTGCGCGAGGACCTGCAGCGGACCCGCGGGCGTCACTACCCAGCCGATCTGCGAATTGTTGACGGTCGCGATCAGGGCGCCCGTCGTCTTGTTGTAGAGATTGAATGAGCCTGTCGTGCCGTCCGGCTCCACCATCACCGAGAAACGGGTCTGCCCGTCATTGGCGGAGATTTCCACCAGCACCGCGGTGCCGCGGATGCCCATGGTGGCGACCGGGGTTTCCACCCGCATGTCGCCGGTCTTCGCCACCTGGCCCGCGACAAAGCTGAAGGCGCCCTGCACGAGGCTGATCGAAGCGGAATTGCCGGTGCCACCCGCGGCGTAGACGAAATCGTTCAGCACCATGCGGGCATTGGCGGTCAGGCTGAACGTCGTGCCGTCCGCGAACACGATGGCAACCGAGGAGCCGCCGGAGGTCTGCACCACGTCGCCCTTGCGCACGGTGTCGCCGACATTGAGCGAGACGGTAACGCCGTTCCGCACAACGGTCGCCGAGCCGTTCAGCGCGTCGACGCGGCCGATCACGGGCTGGGAGGAGGCGGCCTGTCCGCCGGCCTGCGCATATTGTCCGGCTGCGAGAGGACCGGCGAGCGCTTCGACAACGCTCGCACTCAGCGTCGCCCCTTGAGGGGACATCAGGCCGGCGCGCTTGTCGCCGGCGAAATAGTCCGGAATGAAGAACGACTCGCCGTCGTCGCCGATGATCTTGAGATCGCTGGTGCCGACACGTTTGAATTCGCCGTTGAAGAGCAGATGCGCGTCGGGAACGGTGATGTGTTCCTCATTGACGCGAGGCGCGGCATCAGGGTCCGGAGAGTTGAACACATGTGTGTCCAGCTCATTTAAGGCCAGCACCGCGTTCAGCATGCTCGGCACGTCCCCCAGAATGGGAGCTTCCCCTCTCGTGTTGTACGGTTCGTGGCAGCAATTTTTGATGGCTGGTCCGGCGCTGAGCCACAATCGCCACGATCTTTGCCTC
>Ga0180218_1002056_pt1 | contig 10961 bp, 12 predicted proteins | sample eDN3rd37CKraftBY_FD_151334 | JGI IMG/M metagenome (GOLD analysis project Ga0180218, IMG submission 151334) | Enriched backyard soil microbial communities from Emeryville, California, USA - eDNA 3rd pass 37_C Kraft BY (version 2) (version 2) | ecosystem: Environmental > Terrestrial > Soil >... | reverse complement strand
GTAACCTTGGCGCCCACCCCAACACGCTCGAAGAGTTCGATGACATGCGCGTTGTGCATGCGTACGCAGCCGCGTGACACGTTCTGCCCGATGGTGTTCGGAGCGTCCGTGCCGTGAATACGGTAGAGTGTGCTGCCAAGATACAGCGCGCGTGCCCCCATCGGATTCCTTGGATCTCCGCCCGCCACCGTCACGGGCAGCGCGGGATTCTCCCGGCGCATCTGCGGGGTCGGTGTCCAGGGCGGATTTACCCGCTTTTGCGAGACACGAAGCGTTCCCTGCCATCTACTGTCGGCGCGCGGGACGCTGATTGGATAGCTCACGGCACGACCGCGCCGGGTGACATGATACAGGCGCCGGTCCCCAAAGCTGACAATGATCTCACCGGGCTCGTAACTCGGATCGAAGCGAACGGTCTGACGGTCGGAAACGGTGTTCTTGCCGCCTTCGCCAGCCAGCCATTCGAAGAAGTTCTGGGCCTGGGCGGGTTTGGAAGAAAGGAACGTCGTTGCAGCGATCGCAACCAGGCACGCGTGCGTGATGCCGCGCAACCCGAAGATATCGGCTCTCATAGTTGATTATCCTCACGGGCGCCCGCCATCGTGCGAGCGTTCATCCGATTGAGTGCAGGACGGGGGCTCCGTTCATCCCATGCTCGAGAGGCGCGGACCGAGCGGAGCTGCGAATTGATCCATTGAGACGGCGGGTCTCAACTATGCATCCGCCGCGTCGCGGCGTAGATCTCGCGAAATCCGAGACGGAGATGGCGTCCATTCGCTGGGTCCCGCCACGCCTCGCTCACGCTCTCAGCGGCGATCCGTGGCACCCTCACTGCGATAACGATCGGCGTCGAAAACCGCCGCTGCGGACGGACATCGGGCGTTGTGGTCGCCCTACGCACGACACGATGGCAGCAGTGCTTTTGTTGCCTCGGCTCGCCGCAGTGGAAACCTTGCGGGATGCGGTCCATCGCATCGTCGGGCAGAATCTGCTGCCCAAGAATACGAGGTCCGGCACGCTCGGCCGCAGTCTCTTTGCCGGCCGTTATCATGGCGACGCAAAGCGCCACGACAACAATGAGTATGCCTCGCACGAAGGGCTGCATTGATCCGATCAAGATGGAGCGATGATTTGCTCAGCTAGAATGAGCACAATAGCTTGCTTCGCAATGCATGAGGAGTTGCAGCGAGATATCTGAGAACGGTGCGTTGCCTCACCGCAACAAAACACAGCCGCATAACAGCAAAACGCCGCACTTCGAACGAAGCGCGGCGTCTTCACATTTCCGTCAGATCACTTTGCCGATCACTCCGCCGCTTGACGCTTCGGCAGAACCCAGTTCGGCCGCGGGAAGTGGCAGGTGTAGCCGTTCGGATACTTCTCCAGATAGTCCTGGTGCTCGGGCTCCGCCTCCCAGAAAGCCCCGACGGGCTCGACCTCGGTCACGACCTTGCCCGGCCAGAGACCGGACGCCTCGACATCAGCGATGGTGTCGAGCGCAACCCGCTTCTGCTCGTCGTTGGCGTAGTAGATCGCGGAGCGATACGACATCCCGATATCGTTGCCCTGGCGGTTCTTCGTCGTCGGGTCGTGGATCTGGAAGAAGAACTCGAGGATCCGGCGGTAGCTGATCTTCTCGGGATCGAAGATGATCTCGATCCCTTCGGCGTGCGTACCGTGATTGCGATAGGTGGCGTTAGGCACATCGCCGCCCGTGTAGCCGACGCGGGTCGATACGACGCCCGGGAGTCTGCGGATGAGGTCCTGCATGCCCCAGAAGCAGCCTCCCGCCAGTACAGCGCGCTCAGTCATGTGCGAACCTCCTCCACTTGATCCAGGTATTCGCCATAGCCCTCAGCCTCCATCCTGTCGCGGGGAATGAAGCGCAGGGAAGCCGAGTTGATGCAGTAGCGCAGCCCGCCGCGATCTGCGGGGCCGTCGTCGAAGACATGTCCGAGATGGCTGTCGCCGTGCTTGGAGCGCACCTCGGTCCGGATCATGCCGTGCGTGGTGTCGCGCAGCTCGGTGACGTTGGCCGGCACGATCGGCTTCGTGAAGCTCGGCCATCCGCAGCCGGACTCGAACTTATCCGATGACGCGAACAGCGGCTCACCGGAAACGATGTCGACGTAGATGCCCGCTTCCTTCTTGGAATTGTATTCACCCGTGAATGGCCGCTCGGTGCCGTTCTGCTGGGTAACGCGATACTGCTCGGGGGTCAGCTTGGCGATTGCCTCTTTCGTCTTCTTATAGGCCATATCGAACCTCCGCCTGTTGCTCTGACTACCCCAATATGGCGATTGCGGTGTGATTTTCCCAGGGGAACATGCAGTCAAGCCGATAGGCCGGCCGCTCTCGCGGCCGGCCGAAGGTTATGAGAAATCGAGCGGGCGGTGCCGTCAAGTCAGACGGGGCACGTCCAATAGTCCCAGTAGTAACCCCAACCGTGCGCGCCGTACTCCCAATCGTAGCAGGAATTCTCGGCATAGAGTCCGTAACCGAAGGGCACGATGAAGTATGGACCGTAGTAGCGGTGGCGATGATCGCGGCTCCAGCGAACCGGGCCGTTCGGATGGCGCACATGACTGGTGGCGGCCGTCCTCGATCCACTGTGCGTTGATCCGATGTGATTGCCTCGCGGGTGGCCGCTGAAGCTTCGCGAGGTCATGCCTCTCGAACCGCCGCTGTAGCCGTGGAAGCCACTACCGGAGAACGAGCGGCCACCTGAGAGCGAGCCGCCGCCGAATGACCTGCCGCCCGAGAACCCGCCACCGCCAAAGGCCCCCCCGCCACCACCTCCGCCAAAGCCACCACCTCCCCCGTGTCTGACGGGCTCGACGAGGGAGCCCGAGGAAGGTGTGAAAGTCGTGATAGCCGAGGAGATGGGAGCAGCCTGAGCGCTCGCAAACGCGGATGTCGCGAGAGCCATTGCGCCGATCGCGGCGCCGGAGATGAGATGTTTCGACATTTTCGTGTCTCGCTTGGGCTCATTAGAAAAGTCTCTTCCCAATTGAATTGTCGACGCTCTCTGCTCCGTTCCAGGCCTCCGCGCTCAAATGGACGTGAGACGTGTTGACGCGTGTGCCGACCGATCGACGGGCTCACTCAATCCGCCAGCATTTCGGGCCGGAACTGGGAGCGACGGCTGATCGTCTTGCCCGCGACCATGAACACGCCGTCGCCTGTATAATGCAGGGTGTCGGGGTACTTCGGTGAGGCCTTAACATGCGCCTTCACCACCTCGAAAATGAAGAAGTTGTAGCGATCGACCAGCGCATCGTCACAAAGTCGGCACTCGAAGCTCGCGTGGCACTCACCGACGAGCGGCGCGCCAACCATATCGGCCGCCTGGGCCGTAAGACCAAACTCGGCGAACTTGTCGATCTCCGCCCCGGTGGTATTCCCGATGCCGACGACCGTGTCGGTCAACGCTGTCGTCGGCAGGTTGACGACGCATTCCCCGCTCTCGCGGATCATGCGGTGGCTATGATTGCCGCCCGAGATCATCAGGCCGATCAGCGACGGCGAGAACTCGAGCACGGTATGCCAGCCGAGCGTCATGATGTTGCTGGCACCCTGCCAGTGCGACGACACGAGCACGATCGGCCCCGGCTCGAGATAGCGCCGCACCTTGTTGACCGGAAAGTCGGCCTTCTTGGAAAGTCGCGCCATAGCAGCCTCGCGTGCTGTTCCTGCTGGTCCTCACCCGCCACAACTTTCGTGGCGCTCGCGCGTTTCACCGCTGGCCGCTCACGCGCGCCCCGGCACCGTCCCCTGCTTGACCGAGATCAACGCGGCCGGACAGAGGGCGGCCGACACTGGCAATCGGTGGAAATCCGGAGGTCGTATCATGAACGTCCAGGACGCTATGACGAAAGACGTGGTGACCGTGGGGCCGGACACGACAGTCAAAGAGATTGCTGCCCTTCTCGTAAGCCGCCGCATCAGTGCCGTTCCCGTGGTTGCACAGGGCAACCACCTCGTCGGCATCGTCAGCCAGACCGATCTTGGCCATCGCAGCGAGACCGGGACGGAAAAGAAACGGAAGTGGTGGCTCTCCATCTTCGCCGATGCCGACGCGCAGGCCCGCGAGTACACCAAAAGCCACGGACTGCGCGCCCGTGACGTGATGACCCGACACGTCCTCACCGTGGCGCCAGACACCAGCCTCGCCGAGGTCGCCGACATCCTCGACACGCATCGCGTGCGTCGCGTGCCCGTACTGAAAGGCGGCAAGCTCGTAGGCGTGATCAGCCGCTCCGATCTCGTCCGCAAGCTCGCGGAGGTCATCTCGACCCCGAACGTTGCCGGATCCCAGGACGGGCAGCTCCAAAAGGCCATCTGGCAGGAGATCAAAGCCCAGCCATGGCTCAACTCCGCCGTCATCAATATCGCCGTGAAGGATGGTATCGTCGAGATTTATGGCGCGGTGGACTCAGATGCCCAGCGCCAGGCGGTGAGGGTGCTGGCCGAGAATGTCCCCGGCGTGCGGAGTGTGCAGAATAACCTCGGCCTTCTGCCAGCGATGGTCGTATAGCCCCGCCTCCCGCGCCCCCGCGGTTCACTCCCACTCGATCGTGCCGGGCGGCTTCGAGGTGATGTCGTAGACGACGCGGTTGATGCCGCGCACCTCGTTGATGATGCGTGTCGCCGCGCGGCCGAGGAAGGCCATGTCATAAGGGAAGAAATCCGCCGTCATGCCATCGACGGAGGTCACGGCACGCAGCGCGCAGACGTGGTCGTACGTGCGCCCGTCGCCCATCACGCCAACCGTGCGCACGGGCAGCAGCACCGCAAAGGCCTGCCAGATCTTGTCGTAAAGCCCCGCCTTGCGGATCTCGTCGAGATAGACGGCGTCCGCGTTGCGCAGGATGTCGAGCTTTTCGCGCGTAATCTCACCCGGAATGCGGATCGCGAGACCCGGCCCCGGGAAGGGATGCCGCCCGACGAAGGCTTCCGGCAATCCGAGTTCGCGACCGAGCGCGCGCACCTCATCCTTGAAGAGCTCGCGCAGCGGCTCGACCAGCTTGAGGTTCATGCGCTCCGGGAGACCGCCGACATTGTGATGCGACTTGATGGTGACCGACGGGCCGCCGGTGAACGACACGCTCTCGATGACATCGGGATAGAGCGTGCCCTGCGCGAGGAACTGGGCGCCGCCGATCTTCTTCGCCTCGGCCTCGAAGACCTCGATGAAGTGCTGGCCGATGATCTTGCGCTTCTGCTCGGGATCGCTGACGCCGGCAAGCGCGCCGAGAAAGCGGTCGGAGGCATCGACGTGCACGAGCGGGATGTTGTAGTGGCCGCGAAAGAGGCTCACGACCTCGTCGGCCTCGTTCAGGCGCATGAGGCCGTGGTCGACGAAGATGCACGTGAGCTGGTCACCGATCGCCTCGTGGATCAGCACGGCGGCGACGGCCGAGTCGACACCGCCCGAGAGCCCGCAGATAACGCGGCCCTTGCCGACCTGCGCCCGGATCTTCTCGATCTCGGCCGTGCGGAAGTGGCGCATGGTCCAGTCACCGGGGATGCCGGCGATGTTGCGCACGAAGTTGGCGATGAGGCGTGCGCCGTCCGGCGTGTGCACGACCTCGGGGTGGAACATGGTCGTGTAGATGCGGCGGCGCTCGTCGGTCGCGATGGCGAACGGCGCATTCTCGCTGACGGCCTTGACCGTGAATCCTTCCGGCAGCCGCGTCACGCGATCGCCATGGCTCATCCAGACGGGATAGCGCTTGCCGATCTCCCAGATGCCCTCGAAGAGCGCGCTCTTCTCCTTGATCTCGATGTCGGCACGGCCGAACTCCGCGGCATGCCCGCCCTCGACCTCGCCGCCGAGTTGGACCGCCGTCGTCTGCTGGCCGTAACAAATGGAGAGGATCGGCACACCGGCCTCGAACACCCCCGACGGCGCGCGCGGCGAGCCTGCGCCCGTCACCGAGGCCGGACCGCCCGAAAGGATGATGGCCTTCGGGTGCAGGCGGCTCAGCGCTTCTCCCGCCTTGTTGAACGGGACGATTTCGGAATAGACGCCTGCCTCGCGCACGCGGCGGGCAATGAGCTGCGTCACCTGCGAACCGAAATCGATGATCAGGACCGCATCGCCCAGGGATGCGCCAGGTGGCTTGGGCGGTACCGCGGGCGTCGCATCGGATGAGGGCATTGAGCAATCTCGGCGCTGGCGGGCAGGAATCGGTTGCATGTCCGTCCCGCCGATACAGCACCCGCCCGGTCAGGGGTCAAGAGACCCTTGACCGCGCCCCCTGCCCGGAAACCGGGCATCGCCGGCATCGCCGCCTATTTCGCGAAATTCTGCTTGAGCAAGCCGATGATCGTCATCAATACGGCGCCGCCAACGCCGCCACCCGCGACCTGAGACACGATCGCCCCCAGATCGAGACCGCTCGCCCCCGCCGCGCCAATGCCGAGCAGCGCCTGTAGAATCTGCCCGCTAAGCCCACCGCCGACGAGACCAGCCAGCGAGTTGCCGAGAACACCCAGCGACTTTTCCTTCAGCGCGGCGCCTGCGATGTTGCCCCCGACCACACCGCTGATCAGCTGAATGAGAAGACTCAGATCCATGGGACACCTCCGGTAGCAAATGCGTGCACGAGCCGTCGCCGGCACGCCAAATCCCAATATATCAGGATTCTCTGTACCAAGATGCTCCGCGACTGCCGTCCGCGGGGGTGACGCCAGCGGTCCGCCTGCTGCTGATCGGCAACAGACGTCAACCAAGGCTTCATTCCGGAAATTGTGATCTCTCAGGGCACTGGGTAGTTTGAACCTTAGTGTCTATGTTTACGTCTTACTGGTGGGCCGTCGTGCTATGGCCCACCGGCAGGTGGCGCCGGACACAATCCGCTCGCCACAGTCGGACCCTGGATCCGTCTTCTAGTTTTGCGTTTGGAACTGTCCGATGAGTAAAACCACGAGCTTCGTGGTAGCGCTCGGTGCATTTGGCGCCCTGGCCTATCTGCTGAATCCGCTCCCGCCCGATGCACCATCGGCCGCCAGAGTGTCGACCGCCAGCCAAGCGACCGCCATAGCGCAGCCGGCGGTGCGGGAGAGCTCGGCGCCGGCCGCCGCGCGCCCTCCGGCACAGGATGCGACCGTCCGGCTCGTTCAGCAGATACAGACGGAGCTTTTGCGCCTCGGCTGCTACGCCGGTGCCGTTGACGGCCGCTGGACGCCTGAGACCCAGCAAGCCATGCACGTCCTCGGCGAGCGCGTGCGAGTCCTGCGGCCTGTGGAGACACCGGACTACATCATGCTCGCTCTGGCGCGCAGTCAGGCCAGCCACGTCTGCACGGCGAGTGACAGGGCAACCGCGGCCGCCCGCCTGCCGGCTTCACGTATCGTCCCCTCCGCCGCCGCATTGGAGAAGGCCCAGCCTTCTCCCGGAGCCACCCGGGTGCCACGGTCCGCCGATCGCCGCATGGCTCCCGATACATCGCGCGTGCGCATGACCCGCCACGACGAGGACCGCAGGGGCGCACGCTCCGATATGCGCTCAGCCGAGCGGGCGGTTCCCGATCCCGCGGACGACCGCGCCGTGCTCCCTCGTGATGAGGGCGCGCTCGGCGAAAACCGCATGGGTCTCGGCGCGGCACAAGTCGATGCGCTCGGTGATGGTCTGGCCCCGCGCGACCCGACGGCACCGGCCGTACTTCGAGGCCCCGAACAGGCTCCACCCGTCATTGCCGAACTCACCCCGCCGCCTACGCTTCGACGCATCGAACGCGACGAGCGGCCTGTCGCAAGACCTCGGAACGACTGGAAGCGTACGATCTTCAGCAAGTTGAGAGAAAGCGGTCCCTAGGGATAGGGCCGGGAAGCGCGTCCAAATCGCCGGACAAATGGCCGTTAATGGCGCAGTTTAATCAAATTGATCCGCGGGCTTAGCGGATTTAGGTATCATTTCCATCCGTTTACCAATGCACGGACGATAGTGTTCCGCTAAAAGCGGAGGATTGCGAGAACAGGGGGCGGTTTCCACAATGCGCCATTGGAGTCCCTGGGACGAACAGCTGTTGCGCGTGCTCCGCGGGGAGTACCGTCACAATGCGCCCGAACTCACTTTTGCGAAGGGCGAAGAAGGCGGCGTCGCTGTCTTTCACGGGGCGGACGAGGTCGGCCTCTGGGTCGCCGTAAGCCGTCACAGCTATAGTTACCTGCTCACAGACGGCACTCCGGCAACGGACGGCCCGTGCGACATCATGGATATCGTGCCCCTCAGCCGGGAGCTCTTCTCGGAATTTCTCGACGGCACGGATAGCGGTGCGATCTGACTGGGCTCGACCGACCGCACGCAGTCCGTGCAGCCGGTCTTGTAGGCGTTGTGCAGCGCAGCTATAACCCGCGCCAGACCTCTTCCTGCAACATCGAGATCCTGGGAGCCGCCGCATGGCGATCGAGCGCACGTTTTCCATCATCAAGCCGGACGCCACGGCACGTAACCTCACCGGCGCGATCAATGCCGTCATCGAGAAGGCAGGCCTGCGCATCGTTGCGCAGAAGCGCGTGCGCTGGACGAAGGCGCAGGCGGAGAAGTTCTACGAGGAACATGCGGCGCGCCCGTTCTACGGCGAGCTCTGCACGTTCATGACGTCCGGCCCGATCGTCGTGCAAGTGCTCGAGGGCGAGAACGCCATCGCGAAGTATCGCGAGGTCATGGGCGCGACCGACCCGGCCGAGGCCGCCGAGGGCACGATCCGCAAGCTCTTCGCCCGTTCGAAGGGCGAGAACTCGAGCCATGGTTCGGACAGCCCCGCTGCAGCTCAGCGCGAGATCGCCCTGAACTTCAAGCCGGAAGAGATCGTCGGCTGAAGACGACGAAAGGCCCGCCTCGGCGGGCCTTTTCATTTCCGCGCGGCTTGCCGCTACGCGAAAGCCTTCCGCAACTCGGTCGCGATGTCGGCGACGGCCGTCTGCGAGTCTTTGATGATGCGGCCCATGGTCAGAAAGCCATGGATCTGGCCGTCGAAGCGCTTCACCTCGACAGGCACTTCAGCCTTCATCAGCGCGCGGGCGAATTCTTCGCCCTCGTCACGCAGCGGATCCATGGCCGCCGTAATGACGAAGGCCGGCGGCAGACCGGCAAGGCTCTTGGCGTGCAGCGGCGAGGCCCGCCAGTCCTTGGCGTCCTTCTCGCGGCTGTTGAGATAGAGGTCGACGAACCAATCCATGGTCGTGCGCGTCAGCGGCAACTGCTCGGCGAACTCCTCGTACGACGGATAGACGCTCGACATGTCCGCGGAAGGATAGATCAGCACCTGCAGCTTGAGGTTCGGGCCGCCGTTATCGCGCGCATGGAGCGCAACGACGGCACTCAGATTGCCCCCCGCACTGTCGCCGCCGACGGCGAGACGCGTGCGGTCGACGCCGAGGTCCGCGGCGTTGTCGTGGATCCATTGGGCGGCTGCGATCGCATCGTCCGCCGCTGCCGGGAACTTGGCTTCCGGGGCCAGTCGGTAGTCGACGGCGACGACCGTGCACTCGGCTGCGTTGGCGATATCGCGGCACACGCCGTCATGACTGTCCAGATTGCCGAGCACCCATCCGCCGCCGTGGTAGTAGATGAGCGCAGGCTGCGGCTTGCTCGTATCCACCCCCTGCCCACGGTAAAGCCGCAGCGGTATCTCCCCCGCAGGCCCCGTAGCCGCAAGATCGCGCACTTCGCCGACGGGCGAGGGATCTGGCTGCAGGATCGCGCGGGAAGCCACGAAGATCTCGCGGGCTGCGACATGGCCGATGGTCGGATATGGCGGGCGCCCCGAGGCAATGATCAGCTCGACGACCTTGGCGGCATCAGGGTGAATGGTCATGGGCTCCCTCTCGCGTCTCGCAACGGTTCGGACAGGCTAGCCGCCAGACCATCCCTCAAGCAAGCCGCCGCCGGCGGCGCTCTTCCATGCCAGTTGCAGGGGGCAGCGGCTGTGGCAGCCGCCGATGAGGCCGGGGCGGGGAGTTGGCCCAGCCATAGGCGAACATGGTCATCAGTGCCGAAGCGGCGAAGCAGTAGACGCCCGGGAGCACCCGCGCTTCGATGTAGCCCGAGGAATTCATGTAGAAGATCATGAGCGCCAGCACCATGACGTCGGTCATGGAGTAGCGGCCGAGCCATTCCATGGTCGAGAGCGACTTCTGGCGAAAGGCATCCGAAAGGTTGGGCGAGAGGCAGAGCGTCAGCAGGTGGAGCAGCTTCAGGAACGGGAAGACCACCGAGAACATGCCGAGGACGGCGGCGAGGAAATACTCCTGCGTCCGGTAGAGGGCATAGATGATGCTCGCGATCGAGTGCTCGTTCGTCCACACGTAGATGGTCGTGAAGCGGATCGACGGCAGGATCACGCCGAGCGCGAAGCAGATCGCGGCCGTCAGGATGAACAGCGCGAGGAGGAAATTCCTGAGCGCGGAGCTTTCCCCGACACCGACAGCGAGGCGGGCGCGCTCGGCCCGCAATTGCTCGGCCCTGATCGGCGCCAGCGCGAACACGCTGAGCCACGCATAGGCGAGGATCATGAACACGACGGCCGCCGTAAAGAAGTAGACGCCGGAGAGGCTCCTTGCGTCGTAGATGCCCTGGCTCTTGAGGAAGAAGATCATCAGCGCCAGCACGAGCACATCGTGCATGGACCACTTGCCGAGCCACTCGAGCGCGCGCAACCGCCTATACTGCCGCTGGAGCGCGTCGAGCGGCATGGTCGTCAGCATGACGAGATAGAGGATCTTGAAGACCGGCAGCACGATCGAGAACAGGAGCACGATCACGCCGAGGAAGATCTGATTGCGCTGGATGAGCGTCCACACCGTCGAGATGAGCGAGAACTCGGTCGAGAAGAAATAGAACTTCGTCAGCTTGATCGAGGGCAGGCTGATGCCGAGCGCGAGCGAGATGCTGGCGCCGATGATCGCGAGGCTCAGGAGAAACCGCCGCCCGCCGAGCGCAAGCCGCGGAC
>Ga0180218_1002055_pt1 | contig 10961 bp, 8 predicted proteins | sample eDN3rd37CKraftBY_FD_151334 | JGI IMG/M metagenome (GOLD analysis project Ga0180218, IMG submission 151334) | Enriched backyard soil microbial communities from Emeryville, California, USA - eDNA 3rd pass 37_C Kraft BY (version 2) (version 2) | ecosystem: Environmental > Terrestrial > Soil >... | reverse complement strand
GTAGCCTCGCCGAAGACGAATTCGAGCGCTGGGTGATTGCCCCGACGGCCCGCATCGTCACCGAAATCCGCCGCCGCCACCCGAAGGTCCCGATCATCGGTTTCCCGCGCGGAGCCGCAGCCCTCCTCCAGAAGTACATTGATGGCACCAACGTCGACGGCGTGAGTTGTGATTCATCCTGCCCGTTGAGCGTCATGCAAACGATCGCGAAAACCGGCAAGGTCGTGCAGGGTAATCTCGATCCCCTGCTCCTCGTCGCCGGCGGCGAGGCACTCGACGCCCGGACCGACGCGATCCGCCAGGCCATGGCCGGCTTGCCCTTCGTCTTCAACCTCGGGCATGGCATCGTGCCTCAGACCCCGCCGGACAACGTGGCCCGGCTCGTCGATCGGATCCGCAAAACGGGAGCCTGAAAATGTCGGACGCGCCCTCCGTTCCTGAGACAGCCGGCTCGCCGGGCCGCCGCGCTGCAATTGCGCTGGGCGTGACCGTCGCACTGGCCGCGGCGCTCGTCCTTCTCTTCCCCGCCAGCGCCTATCTCTGGATGAAATCCTTCCACGTCATCGCGATCATCGCGTGGATGGCGGCCATGCTCTATCTGCCGCGGCTTTTCGTCTACCACGCCGAGGCGCCGGCCGGCTCCGCTCAGGCAGAAACGTTCAAAGTGATGGAGCGGCGGCTTCTGACGATCATCGCGACGCCCGCCATGATCATCACCTGGGTGCTCGGCCTATGGCTTGCGACCGAAGGCCGTTTCTGGGCCGCCCCGTGGTTGCACGCAAAAATCGCGCTGGTTCTTTTGCTTTCCGGGTTGCATGGCTATCTATCAGCAGCGGCCCGGGCTTTTCGTGAAGATCGCAACACGAAACCGGCGCGGCATTGGCGCATTATCAATGAGGTGCCGGCGCTTCTCATGATCGGCATTGTCATCCTGGTGATTGTAAAGCCATTTTGAGACTTTCCAGACCTGCGTCGATCTGCTATGAATAAACAGTCCTCATAGGATTTTGGCAGACGGCACGTTTCGACGTTTTGATGCGTCAACGCACGCCGGTTCATGAAGAGGCGCCCGCCTCGACGCCGTCATGCCAGGCTCATTCATCCCACCTCACCACCCCGTTTCCGCTCAGATGCGGCGCTCCGTGGAGTTCTTTTTCAATGAAGCAAATGAAGCTCGAGGATTTGAAGCGGAAATCCCCCGCCGAGCTCGTCACCTTTGCCGAAGAGGCTGGTGTCGAGAACGCCTCGACCCTGCGTAAGCAGGAATTGATGTTCGCGACGCTCAAGCAGCTCGCGACCCAGGAAACCGAAATTACTGCAACCGGCGTCGTCGAAGTCCTCCAGGACGGCTTCGGCTTTTTGAGGTCGCCGGACGCCAACTACCTGCCCGGCCCCGATGACATCTACGTCTCGCCCTCGCAGATCCGCCGCTTTGCCCTCCGCACCGGCGACACCGTCGAAGGCCAGATCCGCTCGCCCAAGGACGGCGAACGCTATTTCGCCCTTCTGAAGGTCTCGAACATCAACTTCGAAGACCCCGAGAAGGCCAAGCACAAGAGCCACTTCGACAACCTCACGCCGCTCTACCCGACGAAGTGGCTGAAGCTCGAAATCGAAGACCCGACCATCAAGGACCTGTCGTCTCGCGTGATCGACATCGTCTCGCCGCTCGGCAAAGGCCAGCGCGCCCTGATCGTCGCCCCGCCGCGCACCGGCAAAACCGTGCTGCTGCAGAACATCGCCCACTCGATCACGGCCAACCATCCGGAATGCTACCTGATCGTTCTTCTGATCGATGAGCGGCCGGAAGAAGTCACCGACATGCAGCGCAACGTCAAAGGCGAGGTCATCTCCTCGACATTCGACGAGCCGCCCTCACGCCACGTGCAGGTGTCGGAAATGGTCATCGAGAAGGCTAAGCGTCTCGTTGAGCATAAGCGGGATGTCGTCATCCTGCTCGACTCGATCACCCGCTTGGGCCGCGCCTACAACACAGTCGTGCCGTCTTCCGGTAAGGTCCTGACCGGCGGCGTCGACTCCAACGCCCTGCAGCGCCCGAAGCGCTTCTTCGGTGCCGCCCGTAACATTGAAGAAGGCGGCTCGCTGACCATCATCGCGACGGCCCTCATCGATACCGGCTCGCGCATGGACGAAGTGATCTTCGAAGAGTTCAAGGGTACCGGCAACTCGGAAATCATTCTGGACCGCAAGGTCTCCGACAAGCGCGTTTTCCCCGCGATCGACGTTTCGCGCTCGGGCACGCGCAAAGAAGACCTGCTGGTGCCGAAGGATCAGCTCAAGAAGGTCTACGTGCTCCGCCGCATCCTCAACCCGATGGGTACGATGGACGGTATCGAGTTCCTCATCGACAAGCTGCGGTCCACGAAGACCAACGGCGAGTTCTTCCAGTCGATGAACACCTAATCCACAGAAAAAAGATTCACGTGAAAAAGGCCGCTCTCCCGAGTGGCCTTTTTTGTTTGCTCTGACGAAACCTGGACACCCGGCCGGCCCCGCGCTTTTACGCACTCCTGAATCGGCTGCAGACGATCCTGCCAACGTCCGCGAGGACGCTGTCTCGTTCCGGTGCGGATGCCGGCGATCCGGTGTAGTACGCCGCGACCAAGATGGGGGCAGCGCCAGGCCGTTCGATAATCGCAACGTCGTTGGCCGTCCCCCGATCCCCGCTTCCGGTCTTGTCACCGCTCTTCCAGCCAGGCGGTAGTCCAGCTGGAATGCGCTTGGCCGCCGTTCTGCAGTTTCGCATCCACGCCAGAAGGGTAGCGCGCGAGTTTTTCGAGAGTTCATCCTCGATCAGTAAACGCTTGAGGTTCGAGACCATCGCGGCCGGCGAAGTCGTATCGCGCGGATCATCCGGCAAAGCCGTGTTAAGCGTTGGCTCATTGCGATCCAGTCGCGTGACGGTATCGCCGAGGCTGCGGACGTAACGTGTAAGTCCGGCAGGGCCGCCAAGCTGGTCCAGCAAAAGATTGCCGGCCGTATTATCGCTGAGCGTCATGGCGGCGTCGCATAGGTCGCCGACCGGCATGCCGCCCTTGCCGACGTTTGCGCGCGTGACCGGCGCATATTCGAGAAGGTCGGACTGGCTGTAAGCAATCACCCGATCGAGTTGGTCTTCACCCAGATCCACGCGCTTGAGAACGGCCGCGGCTGCCAGCAGCTTGAACGTGCTGCACAGAGGAAAACGCTCATTTTCTCTGTAAGCTATTTGCTCGCCGTTGGCGGTGTCGAGAGCCGCCACCCCGAGCCGCCCGCCATGCGCTGCTTCAAGAGCGTCAAACGTCATGCCGTTCGCGCGTAGCGGAGTGCCGGCTGTAAGTGCGACGGCGCCAAAGAAGAAAGTTCGACGATCCAAGAATGCCTCCGGCTGCAGTATCTTGGAGGCAGGCAGTGGAGCAATTCCATCGCCAAAAGATGGCGAGATTTCCGAGCGCGCAGATGATTCACGTGAAATGAAAAAGGCCGCCCAATCGAGCGGCCTTTGGTGTTGTCGAGAGAAGCTGAAGCCTACTCCGCCGCGATGATCTGATCGCGCGCTTCCTGCGCCGGCGTCTTCGTCTTGGCGGCGAGCTTCTTATACCGCTCGGGCTCGCCCTTGCCGGGTTCGTAATAGAACGGCAGCATCATCTGCTCGGTGAAGCTCTTGGGGAAGTTCGGCAACTCGTCGACGCCCATGTCCTTGGACGTGATCTCGCGCTTCGGCTTGTCGCTGAAGGTACCCAGCATCTTGTCCCAGATCGTCAGAAGCAGGCCGAAGTTGCAGTCGCCTTCGGTGCCCCAGTTGACGTGATGCATGTGATGCAGGCGGCCAATGGAGAGATGTCCCTGCAGCGGTCCAAGCCGCGCATCGACATTCGAATGCTGCACGATGAGCGTCACCGAAATGAGGAAGCCCAGCACAACCGCGACCGGCACCGGCATGCCGATGATGACGAGCGGCATATTGCCGACGACCATATCGATGACCTGATGGATCGGATGGCGAATGACGCCGTTGTATCCATAGAGCCGGCCGACACCATGATGGACCGCATGCAGCCTCCACAGCGGCGCGTACCGGTGGCTGAGGTAATGCATCATCATGAAAGCGAAGTCGGCGACGAGGAACGCGATCAGCACCTGGATCCACATCGGCCAGTGCGTCGGCCAAATTCCCTGGAAGGGAAAAAGCCAGCAGATGACCGGGATGAGGAACACGCCATTCATCGCCGAGAGTTCGTAAGCGGCGATGTGCGCGGTGTTGGTGCCGAGATCGCCGTGGCTTTCGTGGTCATTCCATTCGGGGAAGAATGGCGCGATCTTTTCGGCTGCGAATGAAGTTGCATAGGCTGTGGCCAGCAGCGGCAGGAGCCACAGATAGCCCCAGGAATTTCCGCGAGCCACAACGAGTTCACTGACCACCCAATAGGCGGCGAACGTGAGCCCGAGCATCATGAATGGAGCGTAGCCGTAACGGACGACTTCACGAAGGTATTTCATGCGGCGGCCTTTCTACCGAGCTTGTATATCGCCGAGAGGCTGATCCAGCCAAGCGTTTGGGCTGTGAGACGTTTCAACGCGGTAAAGAGACATCAAAAAGCTGCACCCTCACGCGTTGCAGCCCTTCTTGAAGCACGTAATCGCGCAGCAAATTCATCGAGTTCCTGCATAGGTGCGCTGCACGTAGGGCCGACGCAGACGTAAGCGGTGGGTTTGCCGCCGATCGAAGCCTTCCCCGCGAGAGGGGACTGGGCTCCAAGATCAGGCGCCGTTTCGGAGATGAACTCCACGTCGCCCGGCACCGACAGCTGGTGCAACGCTTTCGCGAAGCTCCGGTCGCTGCCAATCACCGACACTTGAACCAACCGATCCAAGTCAAGTTCCGCTGCGAGGAATCCGCAATGGCCGGTGGGGCTCCGCGCGACAGCTCCCGCGAACGCTTCGACAAGTAGCCTAGCCCGATCGTCGTAGCGCGTTTCGCCGGTGACGGCCGCCAACACGATGAGGTTCGAAAGCTGGATGGTGTTGGCGCTGGGGACCGCATCGTCCGACGCGCTTTTGAGGCGCACGACGACATCGGTCGTATCATCGGCCGCCGTGAAATAGCCGCCGCCTTTGCCATCCCAATAATGCTGATCGAGCACGTCCGCCCAGCGCTGCGCTTGCGCCAGATACTTTGTAGACTGCGTTGCGCTGAACAACCGAAGCGCCGCCCAGATCATATTCGCGTAATCGGACGCGGTGGCCGGCGCCTTCGCGAGACCTGCGCGATACGAATGAAAGAGACGATCGCCACCGGCGGAAAGCTTCGTCGTGATACACGTGAAAGCCCGCTCCGCCAGTCCGAGCCATTCCGGCTTTTCGAACACGACCGCGGCGCGAGCGAGCGCGGCGATCATCAATCCATTCCAGTCGGCGAGGATCTTGTCATCCCAGCCGGGACGCACGCGTGATGCCCGCCGCTCTAGAAGCTTCGCACGCAGTTGTGCGAGACGCGCTTCCTCTTCCTCTCCAAGCAACGCCATCGAGTCGAGACGATTGAGGATCGTATGGCCTTCGAAGTTCCCATCGCGCGTCACGCCATAGACGCGCGAGAAAAACGCAGCATCGTCCGCGCCGAGAACCTCCGCAATTTCGTCCGCGCTCCAGACGTAGAACTTGCCTTCTTCGCCTTCGCTGTCCGCATCGAGAGATGCAGCGAAACCACCGGCCTCCCCGATCATCTCGCGCTCGAGCCATTCTACCGTCTCGGCGATGCGGATCTTGAAAAGAGGATCCTGCGTCTCGCGCCAGACCTCTGTCATCAGATCGATCAGCAGCGCATTGTCGTAGAGCATCTTTTCGAAGTGCGGGACGAGCCAAAGCTCATCGACTGAATACCGCGCGAAGCCACCGCCGAGATGATCGTAGATTCCGCCCTGCGCGATATTCCGAAGCGTCGTGACGACAGCGTCCTTCGCACCACCTTCATCGAAAGCAATGGCACCGCGCCACAAGAGCCAGAAGATATTCCATTGCGGAAACTTCGGTGCGCCGGAGAGACCGCCATGCTCGCGATCGACCGCATTCGCGATGCGCTGCACGAGATCGCGAACGTCTACCGCCGGCGCGTTCACACCACCCGCAGCATGATCATCCTTCAGCGACGTGATGAGCGCTTCGGTATTCTTGCGCACGTTGTCGGGCTGATTTTGATAGGCCTCCGAGATGCGGAGAAGCACGGTCACGAACGCCGGACGGCCGTATCGTGATTCACGTGGAAAGTAGGTGCCGCCCCAGAACGGTTTCGCCTCGCTGTCGAGAAACATCGTGAGCGGCCAGCCGCCCTGTTCGCCAAGCCGATGCAGCGCGCCCATGTAGATGGCGTCGATATCAGGACGCTCTTCGCGATCGACTTTGATGTTGATGAAGAGGTTGTTCATCACCTCCGCAGTGCCGGGATCCTCAAAACTTTCGTGCGCCATCACGTGGCACCAGTGGCATGCCGCATAGCCGACCGAGAGCAGGATCGGCTTTCCCGTTCGCCGTGCTTCCGCCAGCGCCTCCGGGCCCCACGCCCACCAATGAACCGGGTTGTCCTTGTGCTGCAGAAGGTAGGGGCTGGTTTCGAACTTCAGGCGATTTTCGCTCAATGGGCACACTTGATTTCGTTAGGAGGGTTTTCTGGATCGAGTTGCGGCAGGCCTCGTCAACGAGTACGCGAAGGCAATGAACGAGACTTCAACAATCTTCGCGCTTTCGAGCGCTCCGGGACGCGCCGGCGTCGCCGTCATTCGTGTATCGGGCCCTGCTGCTCTGACAGCTCTCGAGATGATGACGGGACCAGCGCCGAAACCCCGTTTCGCTGCCTACCGAACAATCAAGCACCCCAAGACCGGCGAGGCGCTCGATCGAGCCGTCGTCGTATGGTTCGCGGCACCGAAAAGTGAAACAGGCGAAGATGTCGTCGAGTTCCAGGTCCACGGCAGCCGCGCCGTCATCACCGGCGTCCTCTCAAGCCTCGGAGAGATTGCGGGGTGCCGCCTCGCGGAACCCGGCGAATTCGCCCGCCGCGCCTTCGAAAACGGCAAGCTCGACCTCGCGAAAATCGAAGGCCTGGCCGACCTCATCGATGCCGAAACGGAGGCCCAGCGCCGCCAGGCTCTCGCTCAGACCTCAGGCTCGCTATCGAAACTCTACGATGGTTGGCGCTCTCGGCTCATCGAGATCGCCGGACTAGTCGAAGCGGCCATCGACTTCTCCGACGAAGGCGATGTCTCGGCGTCGGCCTTCAACGAAGCGCGCAAACGCGGCGAAGTCCTGCAAAAGGAAATCAGCAAACATCTCGATGACGGGCATCGCGGCGAGATTCTCCGCGAAGGCTTCCGCGTCGCTCTTCTCGGCGCACCCAATGCCGGGAAGTCGAGCCTGCTCAACGCACTCGCCCGGCGGGATGCCGCGATCGTCTCGGCGGAAGCCGGCACGACCCGCGACGTCATCGAAGTTCACCTCGACCTCGCTGGCCTCCCCGTCATCGTCTCCGACACGGCCGGAATTCGCGAAGCATCGAGCGACATCGAGCGCGAAGGCATCCGGCGCAGCCTCGCTGCCGCCCGCGAGGCGGACTTGGTGCTGTGGCTCGCGGAAAGCCCGGAATCGGCTCTGCCCCCTAGCCTTTCACGTGAATTGAGCCTCGAAATCCGGTCGAAGCAGGATCTAGCGCCCGATTCCACGTTTGACGGCCTTTCCATCTCCGCCAAGACCGGGGCAGGTCTGGATCAGCTGATCGCCGAGATCGCCAAGCGCGCCAGCGAAGCTGTGGGGTCGGGCAACGAACCAGCCCTCACCCGTGCCCGGCACCGGCAAGCCCTGGAAAACGCGGTTAACGATATTGGTGAATTCCTTAACGGGCCCCCGGAGCCAATCGAGCTGCGGGCCGAGGACGTCCGCCGGGCCGCTCAGGCCCTGGGCCGCATCACCGGCCGGGTCGACGTGGAGGACGTTCTTGACCAAATTTTCAGTAGATTCTGCATCGGCAAGTGAGTCCAAAAAGTTTCACGTGAAATGATTCCCGGATTCGCAAGCCCCCAATTTCGAGACTCCTGTGGGCAACGTCTGGCGACATACCGCCTTTTGCGCGACCCCCGGATGCGCTAGGTCGTGGGCCCATGAGCAATGCCATGAACAGCACGTATGACGTCATTGTAGTGGGCGGCGGACACGCCGGAACCGAGGCAGCGGCCGCGGCAGCGCGCATGGGCGCGCGCACAGGGCTTGTCACCCATGCCTTCGCCACCGTCGGCGAAATGTCGTGCAATCCCGCCATTGGCGGCCTTGGCAAGGGCCATCTGGTCCGCGAAATCGACGCATTCGACGGTCTGATGGGCCGGGCTGCGGACGCCGCAGGCATCCAGTTCCGGCTTCTGAACCGCTCGAAAGGCCCTGCTGTCCACGGCCCTCGCACCCAGGCCGACCGCAAGCTTTACCGCCAGGCCATCCAGGCCGAAATCCGGGCAACCCCGAACCTGGACGTCATCGAGGGCGGGGTCGAGGATCTGATCGTTAACAACGGCCGGGTTCAGGGCGTAATCGCTGCCGACGGCCGCGCAATCCGGGCAGGCGCCGTCATCCTGACGACCGGCACCTTCCTCAACGGCCTCATCCATATGGGCGAGCAGAAGATCCCGGCCGGCCGCGCCGGTGAGGCTCCTGCCCTGAAGCTGTCCGACCGCCTCTATCGCCTGGGCCTGAAGCTCGGCCGCCTGAAAACGGGCACCCCCGCGCGCCTCGACGGCAAATCGATCGATTGGTCCGGCCTCGAGATGCAGCAGGCCGACGACGATCCGGTGCCGTTTTCCTTTCTGACCGAAGCCGTCACGACCCCGCAGATCGCCTGTGGGATCACCTATACGAACGAAGCGACGCACGAGATCATCCGGGCCAACCTTGCCCGTTCGCCCATGTATTCCGGCCAGATCGAAAGCATCGGCCCGCGCTACTGCCCTTCGATCGAGGACAAGGTCGTGCGCTTCGCCGACCGGGCTGCCCACCAGATTTTCCTCGAGCCCGAAGGCCTCGATGACGACACGGTCTACCCCAACGGCGTCTCGACATCGTTGCCCGTGGAAGTCCAGGAAGCCTTCCTGAAAACCATGCCGGGCCTGGCCAATGTCATCATCAAGCGCCCGGGCTACGCCATCGAATATGACTACGTCGACCCGCGCGAGCTGACCCCAGGTCTCGAAGTCAAACGCCTTCCCGGCCTTTTCCTGGCCGGTCAGATCAACGGCACGACCGGCTACGAAGAGGCTGGCGCCCAGGGTCTTCTCGCCGGCATCAACGCCGCCCTGACCGCAAGCCGGAGCCCTCGCGATTCAACCTTGAGTGATTCACGTGAAATGGATTCACATGAAACGGATTCACGTGAAACGAGCGCAGCTCGTGTCAAGGCGTTAGGAACGGATTCACGTGAAACAGCAGGGGTTTACGAACAGGATTCACGTGAAACGTACGCGGTTTCGCGCACCAGCGGCTATCTCGGCGTCATGGTCGATGACCTCATTACCCGCGGCGTATCCGAGCCCTACCGTATGTTCACCTCCCGCGCCGAATTCCGCCTGAAGCTCCGCGCCGACAACGCCGATCAGCGCCTGACGCCGGAGGGCATCGCCCTTGGCTGCGTTGGCCCCGAGCGCCGCCGGAAATTCGAGGCCAAAGCCAAAGCGCTCGCCGAAGGCATGGATCTCCTGAACCAGCTCTCCCTGACCCCAACGGAGGCCGCCCGCCACGGCATCACCGTCAATCGTGATGGCCGTCGGCGCAGCGCCTTTGACCTGTTGGCGTTCCCGGAAATCTCGCTGGATCGGCTGAAATCTGTCTGGCCCGAGATCGGCAACATCGAGCCCCGCATCGCCTCACAGCTGGAAGTCGATGCCCGCTATACCGCCTACCTCCGCCGTCAGGACGAGGACGTGGCCCAGCTGAAGCGGGACGAGGCTGTCAGCATCCCGGCCGACTTCGATTACGCGACCGTCCCGAGCCTCTCGGCCGAAATCCGGCAGAAGCTCGCCCGCCACCGCCCGGCGACCATCGCCCAGGCCGGCCGGATCGAAGGGATGACGCCTGCCGCGCTCCTGACCCTGCTCGCCCGGATCAAGACCGCCAAAAGCGGCAAAAGCGACCGTAAGAGCGCCTAATGGCTCCGGCCCGCATCGACACCCCGGAAGAGTTTCAGCGCCGCTTTGCGATTTCCGACGAAGTCCGCGCCAAGCTGGAAACCTACGCCAGCCTCCTGAAACGCTGGCAGAAAACCATCAACCTCGTCGCGCCAAGCACGCTGGACGAGGTCTGGCATCGCCATTTCGCCGACAGCGCCCAGCTCTGGAAGTACCGGCCGGAGAACGCCCGGACCTGGCTCGATCTCGGCTCTGGCGCCGGCTTCCCGGGCCTCGTCCTCGCCATCATGGCTTCCGAAACCGGCGGGACGCGGCACATACTGGTCGAGAGCGACAGCCGGAAGGCCGCATTCCTGCGCGAGGTCGCCCGCGAGACCCGCGTTGCTGTGGACATCATGTGCATGAGGATCGAAAATGCCGAGACTCACGCTAAGGTAGGCAAGGCCGACTGCGTGACTGCGCGCGCTCTTGCTCCACTCTCCCGGCTGGTCGAGATCGCGGCACCTTATTTTGCGTCTTCTACGCTTGGCATGTTCTTGAAAGGCCGCGATGTGGCGGCCGAGGTCGAGAACGCAGCTCAAGACTGGCAATTTGCCTTTGAGCTGATTCCAAGCGTTACGGAAGAGGCGGGCCGTGTTGTGTTGCTCAAAGCGTTGAAGCCAAGGATGGAGGGTTAAACCCGTGGCCGGCTACGTATCAGGCACGGGCGGCACGTACGCTGGGCCGCGTATCGTTGCTGTCTCCAATCAGAAAGGCGGCGTCGGCAAGACGACCACCGCGATCAATCTTGGCACGGCGCTCGCGGCC
>Ga0180218_1002054_pt1 | contig 10973 bp, 6 predicted proteins | sample eDN3rd37CKraftBY_FD_151334 | JGI IMG/M metagenome (GOLD analysis project Ga0180218, IMG submission 151334) | Enriched backyard soil microbial communities from Emeryville, California, USA - eDNA 3rd pass 37_C Kraft BY (version 2) (version 2) | ecosystem: Environmental > Terrestrial > Soil >... | reverse complement strand
GATCGACCAGTTCACGCCCGGCAAGGCGCTGGGCCTCGCCGTCCTGCTCTCCGCCGTGAACCCGAAGAACCTGCTGCTCGTCGTCTCCGGCGGCGCCGCGATCGCCGCGGCCGCGCCGGGCGACACGGACGCGCAGGTCGTGGCCGCCGTCGTCTTCGCCCTGATCGCCAGCGCCGGCGTCGTCACCCCGCTGGTCATCTATCTCGCGATGGGGGAGCGCGCCGCCCACGTGCTCGACGGGCTGAAGACCTGGATGGTCCAGAACAACGCCGTGATCATGGCCGTCCTGCTGCTCGTCATCGGCGCCAAGATGATCGGCGACGGCATCAGCGCGCTCTGACTCCTGACGATCTCGTCGGGCGTCACTCCAGGGAGCGCACCCAGCGCTCGACGGCGCGACGGCTGCGCAGCCGCACGACCTGCAGGTGCGGCGCCTCGCGCGCCAGCCGCTCGTCCAGCCCGCGGAGCGTGTGCCGCGTGCGCCAGGCCCACCGCAGGATGTGGTCCCGGTCGGAGAGGATCGTGCGCAGGGGCGGCTCGACGTTCCCGTTCCACAGCTCCGTGCGCCGCAGCCGGCGTCGCAGGGTGCGCCTCGCGACCTGCCACAGCACGACCGGCGTCGGCAGGTCGAGCCACACCAGCAGCTCGGCGCGCTCCAGCAGCAGCGGTCGCACGGCCCGGTACTGCCACTCGCTGACCCAGGCGTCCTGCGCGACGACGGCGCGCACGTCGTCCTCGAACTCCGGCCGGGGCGTCCACCCGGCGCCGTGGTACAGCCCGTCCAGCTCCGTGTACGGCAGGCCGAGCGCGGCCGACACACGAGCCGCGAGGGTCGTCTTGCCGGCCCCGGACGTCCCCGCCACGAGGATGCGGCGGGCGGTGACGGGCGGGGGAGCGAGAGAGTCCGGGGGCACCCGCCGAGAGTACGGAACGGGGCACGTCGCGGACACGGGACAACCGCCTGAAGACTTGTGCCGGACCGCTAGTACGGTAGGGAGAAATCTGCCAGCGCCGGGTCGGCGTCGACCCGAGGACGGAGCCCTCGTGCCGCACCCCGCACCACCCGCAGGCCTGCTCGACGGGCGCGCCGACGACGAGGGGTGGTCGTCCGCGGCGGCCCTCGTCGCGACGTCTGCGGGTACGGAGGAGGCGTTCGCGGACGGGCCGGGTGCCGCCCGGGGGACGACGAGCCCAGCGACCCGGTTCGACCTCGCGTCGGTGACGAAGGCGTTCGTGGCCGTCGCCGCGGCGACGCTGGTCGACGACGGCCTGCTCGACCTGGACGCCCCGGCGCGCGAGGCGCTCGACGTGCCCGCGACGTCGGCCGGCGCGACGGCGCGCCACCTGCTCACGCACACGGCGGGGTTGCGCCCCACCTCCCTCGCGTGGCGGGACACGACCGACCCGGACGCCGTGCTCGCCGACGCCCTCGGCCCGCCGGTCGCGCCGCCGGGGGAGACGCACGTCTACTCCTGCCTCGGCTTCATCACGCTCGGCCGGCTCCTGGAGGAGCTCGCCGGCGAGCGGCTGGACCGCATGGTCGCGCGGCGCGTCGCGGCGCCCCTCGGGGCGACGGGGCTGCGCTGGTCACCGGTCGACGTCGTCGACCCGGTCGACGTCGCCCCGACCGAGCCGGGCACGCCGACGGGGCAGGTGCACGACGAGCTCGCCGCGGCGACGGCCCGCCCCGTGGGGAACGCGGGGCTGTTCGGCGCGCTCGACGACGTCGCACGGCTGGCGGCGCTGGTCGCCGACCGCGGGGCGGCGGGCGGACGGCAGGTCGTGAGCGAGGCGTCGTGGCGCGCGCTCGTCGAGCCGGACGACGTCGCGCGCCGCGCGGGCTCGACATGGGGGCAGGCGCTCGGGCTGCGGCGCGGCGATCCCGGGTTCATGGTGTCGGGAGACCAGGTGGGGCACGCGGGGTTCACGGGGACGTCGTTCGTGGCCGACCTCGCCACGGGGGCGACGGCGGTGCTGCTCACGAACCGCGTCCACGGCGGACGGGCGTCGAGCGTCGAGGCGCGCCGCCGACGGCTGGCGGCGCTCGCCGCGGGGCTCGGCACCGAGGAGGGGCGATGACGGGACGGGACACGACGAGCGGGGCGGCGGGCACCGACGGGTACGAGCTGCGGACGGACCTGCTGACGCGGGTGGCGCACGCGCACGACGCGTCGCACTACCTGCTGCGCCCGGAGGTGGTGGTGCGCGCGCACGACGTGGACGGCGTGGTGGGCGCGATGCGGGAGGCGAGCCGCCGCGGCCTGCCGGTGACGTTCCGCTCGGGCGGCACGAGCCTGTCGGGGCAGGCGTCGGGCGCGGGGATGCTCGTCGACACGCGCACCCGGTTCACGCGCGTCGAGGTGCTCGACGGCGGGGAGCGGGTGCGCTGCCAGCCCGGCGCCACGCTGCGCCTGGTCAACGGGCACCTGGCGCGGCGCGGGCGGCGGCTGGGGCCGGACCCGGCCAGCGAGATCGCGTGCACCGTCGGGGGAGTGGTGGCGAACAACTCCTCGGGGATGTCGTCGGGCACCACGCGCACCGCGTACCGCACCGTGGACGCGATGACGGTGGTGCTGCCCAGCGGCACCGTGGTCGACACGGGCGCGCCGGACGCAGACGCGCGCCTCGCCGCCCTGGAGCCGGACCTGTACCGCGGCCTCGCGGGGCTGCGCGACCGGGTGCGCGGCAGCGCGACGATGCGCGCCGAGGTGGAGCGGCAGTTCGCGATGAAGAACACCATGGGCTACTCGGTGAACGCGCTGCTCGACCACGACAGCCCGGTGAAGATCCTCGAGCACCTGATGATCGGCTCGGAGGGCACGCTGGGCTGGGTCGCGGACGTCACGTTCCGCACGGTGCCGCTGCTGACGCGGGTCGCGACGACCCTGCTCGTCTTCGACTCCCTGGAGCGGGCCACGGACGCGCTCGTACCACTGGGCGCGTCCGGTCCGGAGGCGATCGAGCTCATGGACGCGGCGTCGCTGCGCGTCGCGGCGGCCGACCCGAGGGCGGACCCGTCGATGCGGGCGCTGGCCGCGGGCGCCGGCATCACGGGCCAGACGGCGCTGCTCGTGGAGTACCGCGCCGCGACCGACGACGCGCTCGCGCCGTTGCAGGACGCCGCGGGCGCCGGCATCACGGGCCAGACGGCGCTGCTCGTGGAGTACCGCGCCGCGACCGACGACGCGCTCGCGCCGTTGCAGGACGCCGCGCGCGCCGTCGTCGACGGCCTCGACCTCGAGCTGCCCGCCACGCTCACGACCGACCCCGCCACGCGCGAGCGCCTGTGGCACGTGCGCAAGGGGCTGTACACGGCGGTCGCGGGTGCCCGGAAGGCCGGCGCGACGGCGCTGCTGGAGGACGTCGTCGTCCCCGTGCCCGACCTCACCGCCACCGTGCGCGACCTGGGCGGCCTGTTCGCGCGCCACGGGTACGACGACGCCGTCACGTTCGGCCACGCGAAGGACGGCAACCTGCACTTCATGATCACCCCGCGCCTCGGCGACGCCGCCGAGCTGGACCGGTACGCGGCGTTCAGCGACGACCTCGTCGACCTGATCCTCGGCCGCGGCGGCTCGCTCAAGGCCGAGCACGGCACGGGCCGCATCATGGCGCCCTTCGTGCGCCGCCAGTACGGCGACGACCTGTACGCCGTCATGCGCGAGATCAAGCGGCTCTTCGACCCGCGCGGGCTGCTCAACCCGGGCGTGGTCCTCACCGACGACCCGCACGAGCACCTGCGCGACCTCAAGGTCGAGGCGTCCGCCGGCGGCGAGGACGCGCCGCTGGTGGACCGCTGCGTGGAGTGCGGCTACTGCGAGCCCGGCTGCCCGTCGCGCACCGTGACGACGACGCCGCGCCAGCGCATCGCGCTGCTCAAGGAGCTCGCCGTCGCGCCCGAGCACGAGCGGGTGGAGCTGGAGAAGGCGTACCGGTACTGGGGCGTGCAGACCTGCGCCGCCGACTCCATGTGCGTCGAGGCCTGCCCCGTCGGCATCGACACCGGCGTCGTGATGAAGGAGCACCGGGCGCGGTCGAACCCCGCGCTCGTCCAGAAGGGCGGCGAGGCGCTCGCGGGGTCGTGGGGGCCGGTCGTGGACGTGCTGCGCGGCGCGCTCGGCGTGGTGGAGAAGGTGCCGACGCCGGTCGTGCGGGTCGCGTCGGAGGTGGCGCGGGGGATCGTCGGCACCGACGTCGTGCCGCGGGTGGACGACGACCTCCCCGGCCCCGGGCCGCAGCGCGAGGTGGACGGCGTCGGCGCGGGCGAGCCGCGGGCCGTGCTGTTCGCCTCGTGCATGGGCGAGCTGTTCGCCCCGGCGGACGGCGGCGTGCCCGAGGGCGGTGGGCCGGACAGCCGGCGCCCGGTGGGCGCCGAGGCGGCGCTCCGCGCGCTGTGCGAGCGCGCCGGCATCGGCCTCGCCGTGCCGGAGGGCATCGGCGGCCTGTGCTGCGGCACGCCGTGGGTGAGCAAGGGCCTGCCCGACGGCGCGGCGCGGATGGCGCGGCAGGTGCTCGACGCCCTGTGGACGGCGACGCGCGGCGGCGAGCTGCCGGTCGTGTGCGACGCCTCGAGCTGCACGCACGGCCTGGTCGAGACGCCGCACCACCTGTCCGGGGAGGACGCCGCGCGGTTCGCGCGGCTGCGGATCGTCGACGCCGTGACGTTCGTCCGCACGGACGTCCTGCCGGCGCTCGCGGCCCGAGGGGTCGACGTCGAGCGGCAGGAGAGCGTCGTCGTGCACCCCACCTGCGCGACCGTGCACCTGGGCGGCGTGGACGACCTGAAGGCCGTGGCCGCCGCCGTCGCCGACGACGCCGTCGTGCCCGCGGCGTGGGGCTGCTGCGGCTTCGCCGGCGACCGCGGCATGCTGCACCCCGAGCTCACGGCCGCCGCGACGCACGCCGAGGCGGCCGACGTCGCGGCGGGGGAGAGGGAGCGGCCCGGCGGCCGGTACGACGCCTACGTCTCGAACAACCGCACGTGCGAGATGGGGATGTCGCGCGCCACCGGCCGCGACTACGTGCACGTGCTGGAGCTGCTGGAGGCGGCGACGCGCGGCGCCGCCCTGACCTGAGCGTCCTCGTCCCGTGGCGGTGCGCTGCGCGGGGTCCGGCGTCCCGCGTTCACGAGCGCGACGCTGGCCAGCACGAGCCCGATGCCCAGGGCCTGGAGCCCGGTGAGCACCTCGCCCCCCGCGAGGACGCCGAGAGCGACGCCGGTGACCGGGTTCAGCAGGCCGATCACGCCCACGGCCCCGGCCGGGAGGTGGCGGAACCCGCTGAACCAGCAGACGAAGCCGAGCGCCGTGGCGACGAGGCTCACGTACGCGAACGCGAGGGTCTCGGTGAGGGTCAGGGAGGGCGGCGCGCCCTCGACGAGCGCCGCGGCGACGAGCAGCTCGAGCCCGCCGACGACGAGCTGCCACGCCGTGACCGTGAGCACCGGCGTCCCGTCCTGCCACCGCTTGGTGAGGACGGCCCCGACGGACGAGAGCACCATCGAGGCGACGGACGCCGCGATGCCCCAGCCGTCCAGCGCGCCGGTCGCGGTGCCCACGATCAGCAGGACGCCGGCACCGCCCACGGCGGCCGCGACGACGACGCGCGGCGTGGGGCGCTCGCGGAGCAGGAGCCACGCCGCGCCGGCGATCGCCAGCGGGCTGAGCGACATGAGCGAGGCGGCGACGCTGGAGGGGAGCAGCTGGGCCGCGACGTACACGAGGCAGAAGAAGATCCCCATGTTGAGGGTGCCGAGCACGACCGAGCGCCACCACCAGGCGCCGCGCGGCAGCCGGCGCGCGACCAGCAGCAGGACGAGGCCCGCCGGGAGCGCGCGGATCGCCGACCCCCACAGGGGCGTGCCCCCCGGGAGGAGGTGGTGCGTCACGACGTAGTTCGACCCGAACGCGACCGGCCCGACCGCCGCGACCAGGGGCCAGCGGACTCGGAGCCAGGTCCGGCGCGCCCCCGACATACTTTCCATGGAAACCACTCTACTTTCCATGGAAAGTAGAGTGGGCCCATGGCTGAGGTCGATCGCGTCGCGACGTTCGTCGAGCAGTGGCGCCGGGAACGCCCCGACCTCGACCCGAGCCCGATGGCGGTGATCGGGCGGATGCGTCGGATCTCCGACGACTTCACCGCCGCGCTCGTCGCGAACTACCGCCGGTTCGGGATCGGGGAGGGCGAGTTCGACGTCCTCTGCGCGCTGCGGCGCGCGGGCGCACCGTTCGCGCTCCACCCGCGGGAGCTCGCGGAGCACACCATGGTGACGGCCGGCGCGACGTCCAAGCGGGTCGACCGCCTGGAGGCCGCCGGCCTGGTGGTCCGGCAGGCGCGGGCCGACGACGGACGCGGGCGGGTGGTCACCCTGTCGCCGGAGGGTCGCCGCCTCATCGACGAGGCGTACCCCGCGCACCTCGAGCTCGAGGACGGTCTGCTGGCCCCCCTGTCGCAGGAGGAGCGGGAGCAGCTGGAGGCGCTGCTCCGCAAGCTCGTCGGCGGCTGACGCCGGAGGTCGCCACGCTCGCATGAGGATCCGGCCCGGGGTGCTGGCCGGTGCCGGACCTCGACCGGCGCACCCTCCTGGAGCGGGACAAGCAGCCGCCGTGCCTGTAGCGGCTCACCCGTCCGCCGGGTGCACCACCATGGCTGCGCCGCCGCCGCGGCGGCGCGGCTCGGACACGGCGGTGAGCAGGCCGCCGTCGCCGATCTGCACGGCCGTGGCGGCGCCGATCTCCGCGGCGGAGGTGAACGCGTCGCCCGACGCCACGAGCGTGTGCCCGTACCCCTCGAGCGCCGGGCCGTAGGCCTCGATGAACTCCGGCTCCGCCGTGACGGACGCCGTGTTGCGCTGCGCGGCGCGCGGGGCGGCGAGCGCCTCGCCGATCGGCATGCCCCGGTCGAGGTGGTTGGTCAGCGTCTGGAGCACGGTCGTGATGATCGTGGAGCCGCCGGGCGAGCCGAGCGCGAGGACCGGCTCGCCGTCGCGCAGCACGATCGTCGGCGACATGGACGACCGCGGCCGCTTGCCCGGCTCGATGCGGTTCGGGTCGTCCGCCGCCCAGACGGTGGAGAAGTCGGTGAGCTCGTTGTTCAGCAGGAAGCCGCGGCCCGGCACGAGCATCCCCGAGCCGCCGGTCTGCTCGATGGTCAGGGTGTACTCGACGACGTTCCCGTCCTTGTCCACCACGGTGAGGTTCGTCGTCGAGACGTTCTCCGTGTCCGAGTCGGCGGGGGCGATCGTCTCGCCGCACGCCGCGTCGTCGGCCTCGACGTCGCCGGGCGCGACGGGCTTGGTGGCCGCCGCCTCCGGGTCGAGCAGGCACGCGCGCTCGGCGGCGAAGTCGTCCGACAGCAGGGTGTCGAGGGGGACGTCGACGAACGCCGGGTCGCCCACGTACGCGCCGCGGTCGGCGAACGCCAGGGCGCTCGCCTCCAGGTAGTGGTGCAGGTAGGCGGCGTCGTCCATCCCCTCCAGGTCGAACGTCTCGAGGATGTTCAGGGCCTCGCCCACCGTGGACCCGCCGCTGGACGACGGCGCCATGCCGTAGACGTCGTAGTCGCGGTAGTCGGACACGGTCGGGTCCTGCACCAGCGCCTCGTACCCCGCCAGGTCGTCGAGCTCGAGGTAGCCGGGCGGCACGGGCAGGTCCGTGTCCGGGGAGACCTGCGGGCGCTGCACGACGTCCACCATCTCGGCCGCGAGGTCGCCGCCGTAGAACGCGTCGGTGCCGTGCTTGGCCAGCAGGTCGTACGTGTCCGCCAGGTCGCGGTTGCGGAACACGCTGCCGACGGCGGGCGGCTCCCCGCCCGGCAGGTACAGCTCCGCCGTGGCGGGGAACGCCGCGAACCGCTCCGCGTTGTCCGCGGTCTGGTCGTGGAACGTCTGGTCGACGACGAAGCCGCGGCGCGCCAGCTGCGTCGCCGGCTTCAGCGCCCTCTTCAGGGAGTAGGTGCCCCACTCGTCGAGCGCCGTCTGCCAGGTGGCGGGCGTGCCCGGGGTGCCCACCGAGACGCCGCTCGTCACCAGGTCCGGCGTGAACGGGTACGGCTTCCCGGTGCCCGGGTCGACGAAGGCGTCGGTCGGCATGTCCGCCGGTGCCGTCTCCCGGCCGTCGATCGTCTGCACCTCGCCGCTGTCGGCGTCGTAGTACACGAAGTACCCGCCGCCGCCGACCCCGGCGCTGTACGGCTCCGTGACCCCCAGCGCCGCGGCGGCCGCCACCGCCGCGTCGACGGCGTTGCCGCCCTTGCGCAGCACCTCCAGTCCGACCCGGCTCGCCTCCGGGTCCACCGTGCTGATCGCCCCGCCGTACCCGACGGCGGTCGGCACCTTGACGTCGTCGCGGGGGTCGGCGCTCGCGGACGTCGCGGCGGTGGTGCCGGCGACGGCGGTCGTCGCGGCCAGCGCGGCGGCGCCCAGCGCCGCGAGCGCGCGGGTACGGGTGGGGCGGGCGATGGAGCGGCGGTGGTCCATGCGTCCCACCATGGCGGATCTCGAGGGCGGTCGCGCGTCGTGACCCGGCGCGTCGCCGGTTCGCGACGGCGAAAAGTTTCCCTCCTGGTTGACATCGTGAAAGTTGGTGGCAACCTGGTCGCGGGACGCTGCGACGGCGCACGTCCCGGCCCGACCAGCGGAGGACCCCCGATGAGCCGAGCACTGCCCACTGCCCGACGCACCGTCCCCGCGGGGGTCGGCCTCCTGCTCGGCCTGGCGATGGCGGTGCCTGCGGGCGCCGCCGCGGCCGCGACGCCCGATCCCGACCTGCCGGTCGCCACCGCGGGCGTCGCGCCCGCCACGGCGGGCACCGTCTCTGACGACGTCGCCGACCTGCCGCTCGACGACGCGGGCGCCGCGATCGTCACCCGGCGCGCGGAGCGCCTGATCGCCCCGGGCCTGGAGCTCACCGAGTTCGCGCGGGTCTCCGCCGACGGCTGGCTCAGCGGCGAGGTGCTCGTCGCGCACCTGGGCCGGGACGGCGGGCCGCGGCTGGGGTACCTCGGCCCCGACGCCGTCGCCGGTAACGCGACCGTGAGCGAGATGGCGGCCGACCGGGGCGCCGTCGCCGCGATCAACGGCGACTTCTTCGACATCAACAACTCCGGAGCCGCGCTCGGCGCGGCCGTGGACGAGGGCACCCTGCTCAAGTCCGCGACGCCCGGCCGCGAGAAGGCCCTGACGGTCGACTCGTCCGGCGTCGCGCGGCTCGCCGAGCTGTTCCTGGAGGGCACGGTCACCCTCGGGTCGGGCGACGGTTCCCGTGAGCTGCCCGTCGCGGGCCTCAACGTCACCGCCGTCCCGGCGGGCGGCGTCGCCGTCTTCGACGCCGCGTGGGGGGACGCCGCGCGCACGCGGCCGCTCGGCGCGGGGGAGCAGGGCGTGGAGGTGCAGGTCCGCGGCGGCGCGGACGGTTCGCCCGGGTCGGTCGTCGCGGTGGGCGCGCCGGGCTCCGGCCGCCTGCCCGACGACGTCCGCGCCGTCGTCGCCCGGCCGGGGGCCGCGGCCGACGCGCTGGCGGCGCTGGCGCCCGGCGACGAGGTGGCGCTCGCCTACGGCCTGCGCGACGACCTCGGCGAGCTCCGCACCGCCATCGGCGGCGACCCCGACGACTGGCTGCTCGAGGACGGCGAGGTCACGTCGTCCACCAGCGACTTCGCGACGCTCCGCCACCCCCGCACCGCGGTGGGCCTCAGCGCGGACGGCGCGACGGCGTACCTCGTGGTCGTGGACGGCCGCCAGGCGCAGAGCATCGGCGCGTCCCTGCCCGAGCTGGGCCGGTTCGTCGCCCAGCTCGGCGCCGACGACGCGATCAACCTCGACGGCGGCGGCTCGACGACGATGGTCGCGCGCCTGCCCGGCGACGCGGGCACCAGCGTGCTCAACAGCCCGTCGGACGGCGGCGAGCGCCTCGACGCCAACGGCCTGGGGCTCTTCACCCCGGAGGGCTCGGGCGAGGTGCATGCGTTCGACGTGCGCGCCGCCGTGCCCACGGGCGACGCCCCCGCCGGCGACGCGCTGCGCGTCTTTCCCGGCCTGCACCGCACGCTGACCGCCAAGGGCTACGACGAGTCCCGCGCGCCGGTCGACACCCGGCCCGGCTCCTGGACCTCCTCCGACGACGGCGCGGCCACCGTCGCGCGCGCCGACGACGGCGCGGGCGTCGTCACCGGGGTCGCGCCGGGCTCCGCGACCGTCCGCGCCGCGACCCCCGCGTCGGACGGCGTCGCGACGGGCGCCGCGGACGTCACGGTGCTGGGCGGCCTGCAGCGGCTCACCGTGCCCGAGCCGGTCGTGACGCTCCCCGACGCGGACGCGACCGCGTCCCTCACCGTCGTCGGGCACGACGCCGACGGGTACTCCGCACCGGTCGAGGCGCGCGACGTCGAGGTGACGGGCGGCGACGGCGTCGCCGCGCTGGAGCCGGCGGCGGACGGGTCGTTCACGGTCCGGGCGCTGCGGGACTCCGGCGCCGCGACCTTCACGCTCGCGGTCGGCGACGAGGAGGTCGACGTCGCCGTCGCGGTGTCGCTCGAGGACGTCGTCGTCGCCGACCTGGCCGACGCCGCCCGCTGGACCTCCGCGCACGACCGGGCGCCGGGCGGGTCCGTCGGCCCGGCCGAGGGCCACGAGGGCGCGGCGGGCCTGAAGCTCACCTACGACTTCACGCAGTCCACCGCGACGCGCGGCCAGTACGCCGTCGCGCCGGACGGCGGCGTGGTGGTGCCCGGGCGGCCCCGCACGCTCACGGCGTGGGTGCACGGCGACGGGAACGGCGCGTGGCTGCGGCTCCAGGTGCGCCAGGGCGACGGGGTCGTGACCAACCTCGACGGCCCGACCGTGTCCTGGGAGGGCTGGCGCCAGGTGCAGCTCGCCGTCCCCGAGGGGGTCGCGTTCCCGCTCACCCTCCAGCGCCTGCGCGTGCTCGAGACGCGGGCGGCGGAGCAGTACACGGGCGAGGTCGTCGTCTCCG
>Ga0180218_1002053_pt1 | contig 10975 bp, 10 predicted proteins | sample eDN3rd37CKraftBY_FD_151334 | JGI IMG/M metagenome (GOLD analysis project Ga0180218, IMG submission 151334) | Enriched backyard soil microbial communities from Emeryville, California, USA - eDNA 3rd pass 37_C Kraft BY (version 2) (version 2) | ecosystem: Environmental > Terrestrial > Soil >... | reverse complement strand
CTTCGGGCAGAACCTGCCAAACCCGGTGACCGGCTGCGGCCTCTGATGCCTTGACGCGCGTGAGACGTTTGCGCAAACCAACACCCCAACAATCACAAAACAGCCGGGAATGGCCAGGGAGCTAAGATGAAAGACGGGTCGAACGGCGGCGTTCGCGAGACTTTGAGCACGCTGTTTGAAGCCGCGCATCGGACAGCCCATCCCTCGGTCTGCCTGCCGTCCCACCTTCCGCCTGTCCCCGAAGGGGGCCGGATCGTCGTGATCGGCGCGGGCAAAGGCTCCGCCGCAATGGCCGTTGCCGCCGAAGCGCACTACATCGCGACCGGTCAGGACAGCAAAATTTCGGGCCTCATTTCCACGCGGCACGGGTTCGGCCTGCCCACGGGCATCATCAAGATCCTGGAAGCCGGCCACCCCGTTCCCGACGAAAATTCGATCGTCGGCGCCGAACGCGCCATCGCGCTCGCCAAAAGCGCCGGCCCCAACGATCTCGTGCTCTGCCTGCTCTCGGGCGGCGCCTCTGCGATTTGGGCGGCCCCCGTCAAAGGCGTCAGCTTCGAAGCCAAGCAAGCGCTGACCAAGCAGCTCTTGAAGTCAGGCGCGCCGATCTCCGAGATGAATTGCGTCCGCAAGCATCTCTCGGAAGTCAAAGGCGGCAAGCTCGCTGCCGCCGTCTATCCCGCACGTCTCCTCACCCTCGCAATTTCCGACGTGCCGGGCGACAACCCTGACGAGATCGGCTCCGGCCCGACCGTCGCCGATCGCTCCACGCTCGCCGACGCGCGCGCCGTGCTGGAGAAATGGAAGATCACGCCAGCGCCCGAAATTGCAGCAGCTCTTGCCGATCCGGCCAATGAAACGCTGAAGGCTGGCGATCCGAAACTCGCGAATTCCGAATACAAGATCGTGGCTGCGCCGAGAGCCTCCATCGAAGCCGCAGCCAACATCGCCCGCGGCCTTAGCTATCGCGTCATTTCACTCGGCGACGATCTCGAAGGCGAAGCGCGCGAGGTCGCGCGCACGCACGCGGAGATGGCGCTCGAGGCCAAGCGGCGTGGCGAGAAGGTCGCCATCATGTCGGGCGGCGAGCTAACCGTGACCGTGCGCGGCAACGGCTCGGGCGGGCCGAACCAGGAATATGCTCTGGGCCTCGCCCTGGCACTCAACGGAACGCCGGGCATAGCCGGTCTCGCCGGCGACACCGACGGCATCGACGGCGGCGGCGGTCACGCGGGCGATCCGGCCGGCGCCATCGTATTCCCGGACACGCTGAAGCGCGCCGAAGCGCTCAATCTCAATGCCGCCAAGTTCCTGGAGAACAACGACTCGAGCGCATTTTTCCGTGCTCTTGAAGACCTTATCCTTTGCGGCCCCACCCAGACCAACGTCAACGATTTCCGGGTCATTCTTGTTGACCCGTAAACCGACGGTTGCGACACCCGCGAAGGCCTGCCACGAAGACCAGAATTCTCCTCGAAGGACCGGAGGCTCTGACTTGCAACCCCGATTCCGTTTGCGAGCGCCCCGGCGGAACTTTGCTCTCGTTCTGAGCTTTTTTGTCAGCGCGACCGCCGCTCACGCCGACCTGAAGTTGTGCAACGCTACGTCGAGCCGTGTCGGTGTCTCGATCGGTTACCAAGATACGTCGGGCTGGGCGACGGAAGGCTGGTGGAACATAGCCTCGCAGACCTGCGAAACGCTTCTCAAAGGTCCGCTGCCGAGCCGCTTCGTATACGTCCACGCGGTCGATTACGACCGCGGCGGCGAATGGGGCGGCAAGAACGACATGTGCACGACTGAAAAATCCTTCGCCATCAGGGGGGTTCAGGATTGCGTAAAACGCGGATATAAGCGCACGGGTTTTTTTGAAGTAGACACGGGCGAGGCGAAGGAGTGGACCATCCGCCTCACGGATCCCGGGCAAGGAAAAGCAGATAAATGAGACGGAATAGGCGGGTCAAAATTGTAGCGACGCTCGGGCCCGCGTCTGCTGCACCAGAAATGATCGAGCGGTTGTTTCTTGCGGGTGTCGACGTTTTCCGCATCAACATGAGCCATTCAACGCACGATGGCTCAAAGACGCTCTATAACGCCGTCCGTGCATGCGCGGCGCGCCACCGCCATTCGATCGGCATCCTTGCCGATCTCCAGGGCCCGAAATTCCGGATCGGCAATTTCGCGACCGGCCGCGTGAACGTCGCGGCGAAATCGATCTTCAAGTTCGATGTCGATGAGACGCTGGGCACCGAAGAACGCGTTCACCTGCCCCACAGCCAGATTTTTGAGGCCATCGAACCGGGCCACATGCTCGTTCTCGATGACGGCAAGTTGCGCATGCGCGTCGTCGAAAAGTCGGCCGTGCAGATCAAAGCCGAAGTCCTGACGGGCGGCATGCTGGCGAGCCGCAAGGGCATCTCCATGCCGGACACGCTGCTGCCCATCAGCCCCCTCACCGAGAAGGACAAGCTCGATCTCGCGCACGCCCTGAAGCTTGGCGTGGACTGGGTGGCGCTGTCGTTCGTCCAGCGCGCCGAGGACATTCACGAAGTCCGCAAGCTCATCGGCAACCGCGCAGCGATCATGTCGAAGATCGAAAAGCCCTCCGCCGTTGCTCAGCTCGAGGACGTCATCGCAGCGTCCGACGGCATCATGGTGGCGCGCGGCGATCTCGGCGTCGAAATGCCGGTCGAGAAAGTGCCCGGCATCCAGAAGCGCATTACGCGCCTGTCGCGCGCTGCGGGCAAGCCCGTTGTCGTCGCCACGCAGATGCTGGAAAGCATGATTTCATCGCCCATGCCGACGCGCGCTGAGGTCTCCGACGTTGCCACCGCCGTGTTCGACGGCGCCGACGCCATCATGCTGTCGGCCGAAAGCGCGGTCGGTCAGTACCCCGTCGAAGCCATCCAAATGATGGACAAGATCGCGATCCAGGTTGAGCACGATCCGGTCTACGAGCCGATGCTCTACGCGACGCAGACCGAGCCGCAGCCCACCGGCGCCGACGCCATCGCAGCGGCCGCTTCCGCGATCGCCGACACCGTCCGCTTGGGTGCTATCGTCTGCTATACGGCAACGGGCTCTACGGTGCTCCGCGTCACCCGTGAGCGGCCGGGTATTCCCGTCATCGGCCTCACCCCGATCGAATCGACGGCTCGCCGCCTGGCGATGGCCTGGGGCGTTCATACGATTCTGACGGGCGACCCGGAAAACCTCTCGCACATGGTCCGCAAGGCCTGCCGCATCGCGTTCGAGGAAGGGCTCGTCAAAGCCCGCGAAGGTATCCTCATCACAGCCGGCATTCCGCTCGGCAGCCCCGGCGCGACGAACATGATCCGCATCGCGTTTGTCGACGAATCGGGCGCGCCGATCGCAGAAGAGGTCTGACGCCGCGCTTAGCGTCCTGGAGCTGAGGCCGGCTCCGGGACCATTGACGCAAGAGGCCGCCCGCAAGCGGCGGCCTTAAATCCCCTGCCCCTCGACTTCTTCTTTCAGCTTATCGCGCTCTGTCTCGGCACCCTCGATGTTGGGATGCACCTTGAGAAGCTGGTTGTAGGCCTCAAGCGCAGCCTTCTTCTCGCCCATCAGCACAAGAATCTTCGCCATGCCATCGAGGGCCCGGAAGTGGTTGGGCTCGATCGCGAGCGCGCGCCTCAGGTCTCCCAACGCAGCGGTGTAATTGTTCAAACGGTATTCGACATAGGCGCGATGGCTCCATGCCTCGGCGTACTCAGGGGCAAGCTCCACGGCGGCGTCCAGGAAAGGCAGCGCCTTCTCGTTCTGGTCCTGTGCCGAAAATAGTTCACCGCGATCGATCAGCAGGTTGACCGTATCCCCGCCTCCGAGCCGCCAAAGCCTTTCGATGGCAGCGCCGATTTCGCCGGCTTGGCGCTTGTCGCCCTCGGTCGCGAGGTAGGCATAAAGATTGTCGAGCGTCTTGGACGTCTCTTCCGGCGTCTTGGGCCAGGGCAGACCCATCATGCCAGGCGGCCCCTTCTGCTTCGGGGCGGCATCCGGCGACGGCGCGACCGGAGGCGTCTTCTTGGCGGCCGGAGGCAACTCGTCCCGCGGTCGCGAAGGCGACGGTCTATCCGGGAAGGGCTGGGTCTTCAAAAGCTCATCGTCGGCCGCAGCATGAGCCGCACCGCCCGTGAGGGTCAGAAGTATAATGAGAAGCCGCGCACAAAAAGACATGCCCCGACGTTAATCGAGGCATGTGTCTTGGTCAAAAAGACTCTCGTGAATTTGCCGTAACGTCGCGCAGAAATCTGCGCGACCAGCCTCAGCCCTGGCGGGCCTTGAAGCGGCGGTGAGTCTTGTTGATGACGTAGACCCGGCCCTTGCGGCGAACCACGCGATTGTCGCGGTGCCGCGAGCGCAGGGACTTCAGCGAGTTTCTAACTTTCATAACGACACCGGTTATAGATGGCGGAAACCAGAGAGATCGAACGAACCTCCGTCCCCTGCCATGTCAAATGAGAGATGGAAGCCGGGCTTGTACCTGCCAAATCTCGGGAAAACAAGGGTGGTTCGCCGAAAAGTCGCCTCATAGTCCCACGGGAGCCCGCCACGTCCATTTCAAAGGCGGAAAACGAGCCGTTTTGACGCGGGTTTGGCCGTTCTGGGGGCCTGCCCCTTGTCTCGGCGCGACGCCCTTCCGGGCCCAGCTTGCCCGCTAGGCAGCAAGCGAGTGCCCCGTCATCCTTTCCAGAATGCGTAACGGAGCGCGCTCCCCCCGCCGCAGGGCTGAAACCGGAAGCTCAAAGGTCTGCTCGAGAACGAACTGGCCACGCATGGCGGCATGCAGAACCTGATCGGTGAAGACCACCCACGTGCTTCCCGCCGCGAACGTAACCTCCTGCCGCGGCGCCTCCCGCTGATATTTCAGGTCCGCCTTGGTGCGATCATGCAAGTGCAGCATGATGTGGTCATATGGAGACCTGATGCCCTTAGTGATGCCGAGCAGCGCCAAGACGTGCGCAAGCCCCGGCAGTGGCCGTGGCAGGTTGGGCACGAATCGCCCCGCATAAGCCTCGAACGGCTCGCCGATCTGCCAAACGCGATCTTTGCCTGCCGGATTGATATTGGTGAAAACGCGCAATATGCGCGCGCCGCCGTTCGGCCGCGAAGGAAAAGCGTCGACGTGCAGGCGCCTGTCGTCCTTGCGGAAGGATCGCACGTCACGTCCCTCGACCTCGTGCGGCCGAAAGCTCGTGCGCCCCAGCCGCAGAGCCGGCGCATAGGCCGGCACGAGACCCTGCATGAGCTTTTGCGCGTGCGAGGCGTATCTGCTCATCATCCGCTCGAGCCCATAAGCCTCTTCACCATCGGCGTTCGCCCCACGCAAACGGCCTCCAACGGGATCGAGGCTGATGTTCTTGGCCTCAGCGTCCGACCAGCTTGTCGACAGAAGGACCTTCTCCGCCGGCTCGAGCGCAAAACGAAGATCCTTGAAATAAAGGACGCGCCCGCCTTCAAGGCTGTCGACGGCCCGTTCGCGGTCTTCGGACGTAAACGGGTTATCCCAAGCGGTCGCGTTGAAGGGTTCAAGTGAAGAAAAGACTTTGCGAGACGATTGAAATGAAGACATGAATACCCCCAAAATATCAGGACGAGCATTCTGAAATTCAATTTTTCCGGTGAGGCAGGAATTGCACTTCACGAAGCTCCGCTCAGCGGACGACTGAAAAGATCAGCAAACGGCATAAATTCGAAAAGCTCAGGAAAATATAATATTTGAGCGCGCCCAAACCGGCGTCTTCTCCACCCAAACAACACGGCTCCAAAGAATTTCGGAATCGCCCATTTGGCCAAATGTTCGGTTTGCGGCCCGTTATCCCCAACTAATCCGTCCAACAGCGTCCTCACGCCAGCGGGCGCCCGCGATGTGCTGAGACCATCGCCAAACTTAGGCAAAATGCTCGGAATACTAATTATCGTTGTGCTCATTTAACACCAAAGATGGGCACAGAAAGCGTGATCCGCCCGCCACGCACTCCCAGAAATCATGAGAAAAATCTCCAATATATCGGCAGCCCAGCCTAATCCAACGGTAACGTGAGCATCGGCCATCTGGCCGAATTGCATTTGTTGTACTCATGGCGGGGCAAAGATTTTATGGAGCAGCCGCTTCTCATTCATATCCACGTGCCGAAATGCGCCGGCACCACTGTCGAGAAGCATTTTGCCCAGCAGCTCGGCGAGCGTTTTTGGGTTCCGCGCAAGCGGACCCGCAGATTGCCATTGAGCCTTTTCAGACGGAAGTACCGCGCTGGACTTCCCGAGCATCCTGATCAGATCAAAGCCGTATCGGGCCATTTCATCGGCAAATCGGTCGAAGGATTGTTTCCGAACCGCCGCATTGTGCGCTCCATCATCCTTCGCCAGCCCGAAAGCATGATGATGTCGTATTACAACTTCCGCATGATGCGTTATCTGCTGGAAGGCCAGCACGCTTATTCGTTTTTGCTCTTCCTGCGCGCGACCCGCGTCAATCCGATGGCCCATTTCCTCCTCGAGCGCTGGCTCGAACTCCCATGGATCGAATTGATCCGGCTGTCCGAGGAGCGGAAGATCGAGCTTCTGGACGAAGCCCTGGCCGAGGTCGACTACGTCGCCGACATTCGCCAAGCCGACAGCCTCATCGAAAAAGTCTCGGCCGAACTCGACATCCGTCCCGTTGCGCCGAGACGGAATGCGGCGGAAGAGAAGCAAGTAAAAACGGGCTGGAAGATCTTGAAGCTCGAAGACCTGACGCCTTCCGAGCATGCACTGCTCAAATCCCGCACCGCGCTCGACGATTACCTTTGGAAGCGGTGGGTGCAGAAAGACCAAAAAGCCTTTGATCGCCGCGATCAAAGCAACTTCGCCTACAGTGAATTCGTGCGGCCGAGATATCAGGTGGAGCGGCGGATCGCGCGCCGCTTTGGCTCTCCATTGGTGAGCAGCACATGACCGGCCTGCCCAAGTCTTCCCTGCTGGCGCAGATCGAGAGCATCGCACTCGCGGCGGGACAAATCATTTTGGAAGTTCGCCAAGCCGGCGCCAGCGTCGAACATAAGGGCGACGGCAGTCCCGTGACCGAAGCCGATCGGCGGGCGGAAGAGTGGATCGCGCGAGAGCTGCAGCGCCTCGATTCCTCAATTCCTATCGTAGGCGAGGAAGCCGCGAGCGCTGGTGAATTTAGCGGCGCCACGGAAAAAACCTTTTTCCTCGTCGATCCGCTCGACGGCACGAAAGAGTTCATCCGGGGCAAATCGGATTTCACAGTCAATATCTGCCTTGTCGAACACGGTCGCCCGTGCATGGGCGTCGTTGTGGCGCCGGCCCGGGGCGAGCTCTACAGCGGCGATGGCAGCGTCTCCTACAAATGCGATCTCTTCAGCGACGGGACGATCCGCCAGCGCTCCCGCATCAGCACTGCCACGCCATCAGATGCCCTCTCCGCCGTTGCCAGCGCATCGCACGAGAATACTGAGACCAAGGAATTCCTGGAGAGGATCGCAGTTGGCAAAAAGTTGTCTGTCGGATCGTCTCTGAAGTTCTGCCTGGTCGCGACCGGAGAGGCGGACATCTATCCCCGCTTCGGCACGACCATGCAGTGGGATACGGCGGCGGGCGATGCCGTCCTGCGCGGTGCAGGCGGATGCACATTGACGTGCGACGGCCAGGAACTCGAATACGGCGCGACATCAAATGAGATGCAGGCGTTGAGAAATCCGCACTTCGTCTCGTTTGGCGGCAGCGCTGACGCGTTGCGCGCACTTCTGCGCGTCTCAGCGCTGCAAGATTTGCAGTTAGCGGCACCGTGACGGAACAAGGGGGGAAAGCATGAAGCCGTTACCGGAGATCGAGCGTGCATCGAGCAGATCCAAGCTCGCACCTCGCTCGCGCTGCGAACTCCAGTGGAAAGACTCTCCGGTCACGAAGCGCGACCGCGCCGGACTTAAGACACAGAGGCCGTGTTGCATTTGGCTTACCGGCCTCTCTGGAGCCGGAAAAACGACCCTGGCCAATGTGCTCGACGAGGCGCTCCACAGCACCGGGCGTCACACGTTCGTGCTTGACGGTGACCGCTGCCGCGACGGCATTTGCAGCGATCTCGACTTCTCGCCCGAAGGCCGCATGGAGAATGTCCGCCGCGTCTCCGAAGTCGCGAAGCTGATGGTCGATGCCGGCCTCATCGTGATCGTCTCACTTATCTCGCCGCTGATCGTGCAAAGGCAGCGAGCGCGCAAGCTCTTCGAGCCTGGCGAATTTCTCGAGGTGTACCTCAACACGCCGCTCGCAACCTGCGAACAGCGGGACGCCAAGGGCCTTTATAAGAAAGCGCGGCAGGGCATTATCCCGGACTTCACAGGCATTTCCTCAGCCTACGAGCCGCCGGAAAGCCCGGAACTTGTGCTCAATGGAGAAGCGGCGATCAGCGATCTCCTCCGTCAAATGCTCCAGGTTTTGAAGCAGCCCGTGGACCTCGAAGCCGTGTGCCTCAAAGCAAGCTGAAGAAGCAACGCCGACGCTCACTTCACGGCCATCGCCTGCCGCAGAACTGAAAAGAGCCGCGGGTCCGACGACTGCACGACGTTGAAGCGAAGGAAGGCAGACGCCATTTGCGCAGCGCTGAACACATTCCCCGGCGCCAGCACGATGTCCTGTCCCAAGGCCGCACGCGCAAGGTCCGCTGAATCATGCCCGTCCGGCAGCTGGCACCAGAGATGGAAGCCGCCGCGCGGCATCAGCCACGGCTCGATGCCCAGCGCCTGCAATCGCGCCGCCGTCCGGCGCCGCGCTGCCGCAAGACGCCGGCGCAAGTCCTCCATATGCTTCCGGTAGCCTCCCCCGGCCAACACGTTCGCAATGAGCTCTGTAGCGACGGGACTTGGGCCACCGAAATGGGTCGCAACCTGAAGATCGATAAGATCCTCAATCAGGTCGGCGCGCGCGGCGATGTAGCCACAGCGGACCGAAGCGGACAGGGCTTTAGAGAAACTGCCGATCCGGATCACGCGATCAAGACCATCGAGCACAGCAAGCCGCGGCGATGGCTCGGGTTCGAAATCGGCGTAGATATCGTCTTCGATAATCGTCAGGCCGTGATCGGAAGCTGCACGCAAAAGCCGGTATGCGATTTGCGGCGAGAGGGTCGCTCCGGTGGGGTTATGCAGCGCAGAGTTCGTGATGTAGACGCGAGGCTTTTCCGCCGCGAGCACCGATTCGAGCTTAGTCGTATCGGGACCCGAGCGCGTGAAGGGCACACTCACGACCCGCACTTGATGTGCGCGAAGCAACGCCTGGAAATTGAAATAGCAGGGATCATCCACCAGCGCCGTGTCGCCGGGACGGAGAAGCAGGCGGCAGACGAGATCGATGGATTGCGTCCCAGATGATGTCAGCAGCAGCTGCTCGGGCCCGATCTCTAGACCTTCTTCGGCGAACCTTCCAAGCAGCAGCCGCCGCAACAGCGGAGACCCACGCGATCCGCCGTAACCTGAAAGAATGGTGTCATCCGCACGGGCAACATGCCGAAGCGCACGGCGAAGCGCATCATTGGGGAGGTACTCCGCCGGCAGCCAGCCACAGCCGGGCATCATGACCTCGCGGTCGGCATCGAGCGACTGGCGTGAGACCCAGAACGGATCGACCGCGCGCTCGCGTTGAGGCAGCGCGCTCGCGAGGCTGAGCGGCGGCAGACCGGCACTCGTGACGTAAAAGCCTGAGCCCGGCCTCGCACGAATGAGCCCTTCGGCGGCCAGCCGGTCGTAGGCTTCCACCACCGTCGACGGAGCAACCCGCATCGTCGCCGCGAAACTCCGGATCGAAGGCAGCCGATCGCCGGCAGCGAGTGCGCGGCTCGCGATCTTGGCCCGGATCGCGGCCATCACCGCCTCGGTACGTGAAACGTCGCGTTGCATCCACCCTCCCCGACTGTACCGTCATCGTATCAGTACAGTTTTGCAGGATTGTACCGAAACGTAGCTGGCTCAGCCAGTCCAGAATGCCTAAACGTCCGCCTTGAGCAGCATCGAGGCGGCAATGACACGAATATCGGATGGATGGGGCAGCGGACTTTTAGGCGTGCTGATTTTCAGCGGCTCGTTGCCGGCGACACGCGTCGCCGTTGCGGACATACCGCCGTTATTCCTCACGTCGGCTCGCGCGGTGATCGCGGCGCTCCTTGGAGCGGCCTTCCTCATTGGCCTGCGGCAGGTTTGGCCCGCCCGCAGCGACTTCAAGCCTCTTGCGATCGTGGCGCTTGGCGCCGTCGTCGGATTCCCGCTTCTAACGGCCATAGCGCTTCAGCACATCACCGCGGCGCACTCCATCGTCTTTATCGGGCTTCTACCGCTCGCGACGGCAGTCTTCGGCGTACTCCGCGGCGGCGAGAGGCCCAACCCTGCGTTCTGGTTCTTTTCGTGTCTCGGTAGCGCGGCAGTCGCGGGCTTTGCGCTTTTCAATGGCGCCAGGGGTACGTTGCTCGGCGACTTACTGATGATCGCCGCCGTCCTCGTCTGCGGACTGGCTTACGCCGAAGGCGCAACGCTCTCCCGGCGGCTCGGAGGCTGGCAGGTGATCTCGTGGGCCCTCATTCTTTCGCTTCCGCCGATGGCGCTCGTCGCGCTTCTATCGATGCCGCCATCGCTGCCGGAGATCGGCAGCCCCGCGTGGCTGGGCTTCGCCTATGTATCCACCTTCAGCATGCTGATTGGATTTATCTTCTGGTATCGCGGCCTCGCCCGTGGCGGCATTGCGGGCGTTGGCCAGCTGCAATTGCTTCAGCCATTCTTCGGGCTGACGCTGACGGCAATGCTGCTACACGAACCCATTGCTTGGCCGATGATCGCAGCAGCAGGAATCGTCGTGCTGTGTGTCGCCGCGGCAAAGCGCTATGCATGATGCTGGAACAGCGACGCGGGCCGGAGGCAGATGGACAACTGCCATTATCACCTCCGGCCCACGACCCACGCCGCCAAATCGGAAC
>Ga0180218_1002051_pt1 | contig 10978 bp, 9 predicted proteins | sample eDN3rd37CKraftBY_FD_151334 | JGI IMG/M metagenome (GOLD analysis project Ga0180218, IMG submission 151334) | Enriched backyard soil microbial communities from Emeryville, California, USA - eDNA 3rd pass 37_C Kraft BY (version 2) (version 2) | ecosystem: Environmental > Terrestrial > Soil >... | reverse complement strand
CACCACTGCGAAGGTGAGGAAGGCGACCTGCTCCAACGGATCACACCAGCCAGAAAATTACACCAGCATCGTCACGGGCTGTTCCAGATAGCCCTTCAAAGCGGCAAGAAGTTGCGCACCCAGCGCGCCATCGATCACGCGATGGTCGCAGGACAGCGTCACCGTCATCTGGCTTTCGAAGCGCACGCCGCCGTCCTCCGTTTCGACCGGACGGCGCTGCGCCGCTCCGACAGCAAGGATCGTCGATTGCGGCGGGTTAATGATCGCCGAGAATTCACGCACCCCGTACATGCCGAGATTGGAGATCGCACTGGCGCCACCCTGATATTCCTCGGGCTTCAGCTTCCTGTCGCGCGCGCGTTCCGCGAGGGACCGCATCTCGTTCGAAATCTCGCTGAGTGACTTGCCATCCGCACCGCGAATGACGGGCGTCATCAGGCCGCCGTCGAGCGCAACCGCAACACCGACATCGGCGCGCTGGAACCGCAGAATGCGATCCTGTGCCCAGATCGCGTTTGCGGCCGGCACGCGCTTCAGCGCCAGAGCCAGCGCCTTGATGACGAAGTCGTTGACCGAAAGCTTGTAGCCGTCCTCGCCTTGCGGCGCAGCGGCATTAGCCTCGCCGCGCACCTTCAGAAGGGCGTCGAGAGTGACGTCCGCTGTCAGGTAGAAATGCGGAATGATCTGCTTGGCCTGTGTCAGGCGCGCCGCGATCGTGGAGCGCATGCCGTCGAGCGGCACTTCCTCGAACGACACATCGCGATAGAGAGCAAGAATGTCGGACGCCGACGGCCCTGATGCGGGCGCAGGTCCACCCGCGGGCGCCTGAACGATCCGCGCTTCGACATCGCGCGCAACAATGCGGCCGTGCGGGCCGCTGCCGGTGATGCGCGACAGATCGATGCCGTTCTCGCCGGCAAGCCGGCGCGCAAGCGGCGTCACGGTGATGCCGCCGATACGGGCCGGGCCGAAATTGCGCTCAGGTGTCCGGACCTCGCGGAAAAGCTCCATCTTGACGGGTTCTGGCGGCCGCCCCGCATCCGGCGCGTCCCCGCGCAGGCGGGGACCCAGTTCTTGAGTCCGGTTTCCCGCATTCGCGGGAATGAGCGGTGGAGGAGTCGGTGCAGCCTTCGACACCTGTGCCTGCGGCGCCGCCGGCTTTGCGACCTCGCCTTCACCGAGGATCACCGCAACAACGGCGCCGACCTTCGCCACATCTCCAACCTGGAAATTCACCGTCGACAGCGTGCCGCCGAATGTTGCCGGCACTTCCATCGAGGTCTTGTCGGTCTCGATCTCGAACAGGTTGTCGCCCGGCGCGACGATATCGCCCGCCTGCTTGAACCATTTGGTGATCTTGCCTTCGGCGACGGTTTCACCGAGCTGCGGCATCAATACGTCCATGCGATCACCAGCTCACCGACACATATTGCGTTTCGAGGAACTCCATCAGCCCCTCATGCGCGCCTTCACGCCCGATACCCGATTGCTTCATACCGCCAAACGGCGCAGCCGGATCGGATACCAGCCCGCGATTGAGCCCGATCATGCCGAAATCGAGTTTCTCCGAGACGCGCATCCCGCGACCGATATCCTTCGTGTAGAGGTAGGCGACGAGCCCGTATTCGGTATCGTTCGCGCGCTTGATCGCTTCGTCTTCGGTCTTAAAGGTCTGGATCGAGGCGACCGGCCCGAAAATCTCTTCGTTCAGCATCTTCGCTGAATCCGGCACATTGGTCAGCACGGTCGCGGGATAGAAGAAGCCGGGACCGTCCGGCGTCTTGCCGCCGGTCAGGAGCTTTGCGCCCTTCGAGACTGCGTCTTCGACCAGTTCGATGACCTTGTCGCGGCCTTCCTTGTTGACCAGCGGCCCGAGATTGACGCCCTCGTCGAGACCGTTGCCCATCTTGAGCGACTGCATCTTGCCGGTCAGCTTCTTCGCAAATTCGTCATGCACATTCTCGTGCACATAGAAGCGGTTCGCGGCGGTGCAGGCCTCGCCCATATTGCGCATCTTGGCGATCATCGCGCCTTCGATCGCCGCATCGATATCGGCGTCCTCGAATACGAGGAACGGTGCATTGCCGCCAAGCTCCATGGCCGGCTTGATGATGTTGTCGGCGGATTCGCGAAGCAGCACGCGGCCCACTTCGGTCGAGCCGGTAAAAGACACCACGCGGACACGAGGGTCATGCAGCATCGCGCCGACAACCTTGCCAGAAGAGCGCGACGGGATGACGTTGACCACGCCCGCCGGCACGCCGGCCTCTTCCAGGATCGGCATCAGCGCCAGCATGGTGAGCGGCGTATCGGAGGCAGGCTTGAGCACGACCGGACAGCCCGCGGCAAGCGCAGGTCCGATCTTGCGCGTCGCCATCGCAGCCGGGAAATTCCACGGCGTCACCAGCACCGCGATGCCGGCCGGCTTGTGCTGCACAAGGATTCGCGCGCCGGAGGCCGGCGCTGTCGACAGCGAACCGAGATTGCGCACCGCCTCCTCCGCATTCCAGCGGAAGAACTCGGCGGCATAGGCGACTTCGGCGCGCGAATCCGGCAGCGCCTTGCCGTTCTCAACGGTGATGAGTTTCGCCAACCGCTCGGCATCACGCATGATCAGTTCGAACGCCTTGCGCAGGATCTCCCCGCGTTCGCGCGGCTTCTTCGCGGCCCATCCCGGGAACGCGGCTTCAGCGGCATCGAGCGCCGCAATCGCGTCCCCCACCGTCGCGCTGGCGACCGAGGCGACCTTGCGCTCGGTCGCAGGGTCCATCACGTCGAAGCGTTGTCCGTCGGAGGCTTTGCGCCACTTGCCGCCGATCCAGAGGTCGGTCGGAACATTGGCGATGAGATTTTCGTACATGGCGTTTCCTTGGCGTTTCTCTCTGTCCCGGGCGCGGCTTGAAACGGTGCGGCGCAGAACCGGGACCTATGATTGAATTCTGCAACATGGGTCCCGGGTCCGCAGCGCATCACGATGTGCTGCGCTGCGCCCGGGACGCGAGGGCTTAACTCCCCAGCGAGCGCCGCACCGTCTCCGCGATGCGATCGACCGTCGGCAACACTGCATCCTCCAGAAGATCGGCGGACGGCAGAGGGATATGCGGTGTCGTGATCCGCACCGGCGGACCGTCGAGGTCGTAGAACGCTTCGTCGGCGACGATCGACACGATCTCCGCGCCCCAGCCGCAGAGCCGCGGATTTTCCTCCACGGTGAACAGACGGTGCGTTCGGCCGACCGAGCCGAGGATCGTCTGCGTATCGAGCGGCACCAGCGAACGCACGTCGACGACTTCGCAGTCGATGCCGTGCTCGGCTTTCAGTTTCTCTGCCGCATCGATCGCACGCGGCACCATCAAGGCCAGCGCAAGAATGGTCGCGTCCTTGCCCGGCCGCACGATCTTCGCGGTGCCGAGCGTGTCAACGATTTCTCCGTCCGGCACTTCGCCCTTTATCGGGTAGAGCGACTTGTGCTCGAAAAAGATCACCGGATCGGGATCGCGCACTGCTGCTGCAAGCAGGCCGATCACGTCGCGCGGATTCGATGGCGCAACGACCTTCAGACCCGGAATCATCATGCACCAGTTCTCGACGCTCTGCGAATGCTGCGCGCCGAATCGCGAACCCGCACCGTTGCCCGTACGCACGACAAGCGGGCATTTCACCTGCCCATTGGTCATGTAGCGGCTCTTCGGGAATTCGTTCGCGATGTAGTCGAAGCAGACCGCGATGAAATCCGAGAACATGATCTCGGCAATCGGCTTCAAGCCGGTCATCGCCGCGCCCATGGCGGCGCCGAGAATGGCCTGCTCCGAGATCGGCGTATCTCGCACGCGAAGCGGACCGAACTGCTCGTAGAGCCCGACGGTCGCCTTGAACACGCCACCGGCTTTCGCCACGTCTTCGCCGAGGAACACAACGTCGGGATCGCGCGACATTTCCTGTGCGATGCCGCGCGCAACGGCGTCGCGGTATGTCAGTTCCGCCATGCGAAGCCCCCGTCGGCATAAACGTCGGTATGGATGATGTCATATGGTGGCGGGGGCGACGCCTTGCATTTCTCCGTCGCCTCGTCGACTTCGCGCAGGACGCCGTCCTCGATGCCCTTCATCACCTCGGGATCGATGCCGAATTCGAGCAGACGCTCGCGATAGATCTTGACCGGATCGCGCTCCTTCCACTTCTCCAGTTCGCCCTCGGGACGGTATTTCGCCGGATCGGCGCGAGAGTGGCCGCTGTGCCGATAGGTGATGCATTCGATCAGCGACGGTCCCTCGCCGCGGCGCGCCTTCGCAAAGGCGGTCATCGCCGTGCGATACACCTCGTCGGCGTCATTACCATCGACAATGATGCGCTCGAGTCCATAGGCCGCGGCGCGGTCGGCCGCAGGGTGCGGCACTGCCGTCACGTCTCCGATCGGAGTGTATTCCATGTAGTGGTTGTTCTCACACACGAAGATCACCGGCAGCTTCCAGATCGCGGCGAAATTCAGCGCCTCATGGAATGCGCCGATATTGGTCGTGCCGTCGCCGAAGAAGCAGACCGACACGTCGCTCTGTCCCTTGTATTGCGCGCGCCAGGCCGCACCGCAGGCGATCGGCAGATGCGCGCCGATGATGGCGTAGGAGCCCATCACCCCGTGATCGACCGAGGTCAGGTGCATGGAGCCGCCCTTGCCCCTCATCAGGCCGTTGTCACGGCCCATCAATTCGCCGAGCACCTTCTCGACCGGAACGCCCCGTGCCAGCGTGTGTGCGTGGCCGCGATAGGTGCAGAAGCTGAGATCGCCCGGCTTCATGGCAGCGGCAAAGCCGGCCGCGACCGCCTCCTGGCCGAGTGAGAGATGGCTCGTTCCCTTGACGAGGTTCTGCAGGAACAGGTCAAAGGCGCGCTGCTCGGCCTGCCGCAGCAGCACCTGCAGGCGGAACATTTCGAGCCGCTTGTCCTCGCCGATATCGTCGTTCAGGCCGGGCTTCGTGTCCTTGGATTTGTCCAGCATTGTGGTCCTTGCGGCTTCCTCATATTGGCTTGCCGCGCGGCCAATTTCCCGTCCGCGCGATCATTTTGCGGCGAACCTTAGCAGGGCCCTGGCGTCCGGAAAAACGCGAAAAACGCAGGGAGGCCGTCCGCGTCAGGCGGCCCCACGCACCCTTTCACGATGCAGAAGATAGAGCCCGGAGGCGACGACCACGGCGGCGCCTGCGAGGGTCCAGCTGTTGGGCAGGTCGCCGAAAACGAAATAGCCAAAGCCGGTCGCCCACACGAGCTGGGTGTATATGAAGGGTGCCAGCACCGAGGCCGGCGCGAGCCGATGCGCGACGATCAGGAGGTAATGCCCGAGGCTGCCGAAGGCGCCGAACGCCACCATCAGGAAAATGATGAAGGGGTTATCCGGCGTGGTCCAGACGAAGGGCAGGACCGGCAGCATTGCGATCGCACCAACCAGGTTGGAATAGAACAATGTGGTGTCGCTGGTGTCGCTCCGCGACAGCACGCGGGTGGCGACGATATAGAGCGCATAGAAGACAGCGCTCGTGACCGAATAGAGCGCGGCCCAGTGCACACCGCCGACGCCCGGCCGCGTAACCAGCAACACGCCTGCAAAGCCCACCAGGATCGCCACCCAGCGACGCCAGCCGATCCATTCGCCCAGTATCGGCCCCGCCAGGATCGCCACCATGAAGGGCGCGGAGAACAGGATCGCCAGCGCCTGGTCCAGTTGCAGATAACGGAAGGCGAGGAAGTTCGCGATTGTGGAGCCGAGCAACATCGCCGAGCGCACGAGTTGCAGGATCGGTCGCTTGGTCCGCATCAGTCCGGGACGCGACACCGGATTGAAGATGAACAGGGCGAGGACAAAGGCGCCGGTATAGCGCGCCCAGACCACCTGCAATGTGTCCATGTAGCCGTTGAGGTATTTCGCGGTCGCGTCAAGGCAGGCGAAACACACCACGGCGCCGCACATCAGGCCGATGCCAGTCATTCGGGCGCGAATCTGCTCGGATTCGCTGGACGGAAGGCCGGATGTCATTACGCCTCTGTACCCAAGTTGCGCAGGTGGGGCGAGGCGCACTGGCAAAATAGCTCTACGCCGGCGTTGCAGGCCTCTCGATCCGGTCCTAATCTCACGGTCGCGGGGCCTGCGACGGTCGCCCCGCCTTTCCAAAGGCTCGCAAGGCCCAAGCACCGTCTCCTTCGGAATGGAGGAGGCGCATGCCTTTGCACTTTTCAATCGCACCCGAAAAATTGTGGCGAAGCATTGGAACCTCCGGCGCACCGCTGATCGTCGACGTCCGCAAACCCGAAGTCGTTGCATCGTCCAACAGTGTCCTGCCCGGAGCAATCCTGCGCGATCCTCACGAGGCGGCATCGTGGGCCTTCGCGCATGATCACGGAACCATCGTCGTCGCCTGCGTCCACGGGCACCGGCGCAGCCAGATGGCGGCGGCGCAGCTGCGCGCACGCGGCCTCGACGCTCGCATTCTGGAGGGCGGCTACGACGCATGGGTCGCGGCCGGCCTGCCGCTGGTCGACCGCGGCGCGGTGCAGAAATTCGCACCGCAACCGCCGAGCGTCTGGGTGACGCGGCGGCGGCCGAAGATCGATCGCATCGCCTGCCCCTGGCTGATCCGGCGGTTTATAGATCCAGAGGCGCGCTTTCTGTTCGTCGATCCGCCGCAGGTCGCGGATGTCGCGCGGGAAAGCGGCGCAATCCCGTTCGATATCGAAGGGGTAGAACTGTCGCATGATGGCGAGCGCTGTTCGTTCGACACCATCCTCAAGGTCTTTGACCTCGAACGCGAGCCATCGCTTGCGCGTCTTGCGCTGATCGTGCGTGGCGCCGATACCGCACGTCCCGACCTCGCGCCGGAAGCTGCGGGATTGCACGCCGTGTCGCTCGGCTTGTCCGCACTCGCCGGCGACGACGACCACGGCCTGCTGGATCGCGGGTTTGCGGTTTACGACGCATTGTTCGCGTGGTTACGCTTCGCGTCATCCGAGCGTCACAACTGGCCCGCAAAAGCCGCCTGAGATGACAGCAAGAGAACAGGCGGTGCACGCGGGCCCTGAACCGAGCTTCGGCGAAGTCGTGCGCACGTTCTTCAAGATCGGCTGTCTCGGCTTTGGCGGGCCGGCCGGCCAGATCGCGCTGATGCATCGCATTCTGGTCGACGAGAAGAAGTGGGTCGACGAACCGCGTTTCCTGCACGCGCTCAACTTCTGCATGCTGCTGCCCGGTCCCGAGGCGCAGCAGCTTGCAACCTATACCGGCTGGCTGATGCACGGCGTGCGCGGCGGCATCGCCGCCGGCGTCCTGTTCGTGCTGCCGGGCGCGCTCGTGATGCTTGGGCTCAGTCTGATCTATGCGCTGGGACAAGGCGTTCCGCTGATCGACGGCGCGCTGTTCGGTATCAAGGCCGCGGTGCTGGTGATCGTTGTGGAAGCCTTGGTCCGCATCGGACGGCGCGCGCTCAAGACAGGCGTGCTGATGGCGATCGCCGCCGCAGCCTTCATCGGCATCTTCCTTTTCGCGTTGCCGTTTCCATTGATCGTCATCGGCGCCGGTCTGGTCGGCTATCTGGTTGCGCGTCAGGCGCCGCACCTGCTGGCAATCAGGACCGATGGCGCACATCCGGCGCTCGTACCCGGGCGATGGAAACAGGCCGGCACGGCCACCGTAATCGGACTGATCCTGTGGTGGAGCCCGGTCGCACTCGCGGCGCTTCTGCTTGGTCCGACTCATGTGCTGGTCAACGTCGGCACGTTCTTCTCCAAGCTTGCGACGGTGAGCTTCGGCGGCGCCTATGCGCTGCTTGCCTACATGGCGCAGGAGGCCGTGGACAAGCAGGGCTGGATGACCGCGGCCGAAATGGTCGACGGGCTCGGCCTCGCGGAAACGACGCCCGGCCCGCTGATTCTTGTGACGCAATTCGTCGGCTTTCTTGCGGGTTATCGCGATGCCGCGCCGTTCTCGCCGGTGACCGCCGGCGTCATCGCCGCAGCGATGACCACATGGGTGACGTTCACGGCATCGATGCTCTGGATCTTCGCGGGTGCTCCATTCGTCGAGCAATTGCGCTCGAACCGCATGCTGACCGGCGCGCTGGCCGCCATCACCGCTGCCGTTGTCGGCGTCATCCTCAATCTCACGGTCTGGTTCGCGCTGCATGTGCTGTTCGGGCACATCACCGAACAGCACAGCGGCATCCTGCGCTGGTATGCGTTCGATCCGCTTGCGCTCGATCTGAAGACCGCGGCGCTTGCGATCATCGCCGCGCTGCTGGCGTTCCGTTTCCATCGCGGCCTCGTGGAGATCGTGGTGATCATGGCTGTGCTGGGGATTGCGGTGCGGGTCGCGTTCGGGTGACGCTTTCGCAAGGCAAAGCTCCGCCGGCCCTGTTGTTGTGACGGCGCGGGCGCGCCCGTAATCCATTCGCCGCAACTTCCCCTCGGAAAATCCCAAGGGCGCGCGGAACGCCGGGCTTTCAGCCAAGCCCATGGCCTCATGCGCAAGTGTGAAAGCGCATGAGATTGTAGTCACCACGGACCGCCGATTGCGTCGGCGTTCCGCGCGCGGTGTTTGAGGCTTGCTCCGCGAATCCCCTGGTGGCGTGACATTTTTAGCCACCACTTCGGGCGTCTTGCAGGCATCAGGAGGGACGAACCCTTGCCGACGCATGCGCCTCGCCCTGTGACTGCCTGCACATGGCAGCCGGGTCATCCGCAGCTTGGGCCTCCGCTGCGATGCTGCGTCTCAGCACCCACAACGGCCACCGCATCCCGCCCCGCGTCTCATGACGCTGATCAGACGCCCCTTGGACGAGGCGGGATGGAAAGACTATATTCCTATATCGTTGGAAATGTCAAGCCGCTTGTTTCGGTCTCGTGTCCCGGGCGCAGCGCAGCGCCAAAAGCGCGTTTACGCGCGTCTTCAACGCGCTATGGCGCCGCGCTGCAGAACCGGGACCCAGCCGTGCTATCTCCCCCGCTCGTCCCCGCGCAGGCGGGGACGAGCGGAGTTTGTGGCTTGCATTGCGCTATCATCGGGCGTCGGGCCCGGCTCTGCGCTGCTCCGCTTGCGCTGCGCGCTGCACCGCGTCCGGGACACGAGGCAGTAGCTCGTATCGAACTCAGAGACGCCGGAGATCGCGGGACAATTCAGTTGGGACCGAAAGGTCACAGAACCAACTTGTGCGAAAGTTTTTCCCTGACTCGCTTTGATCCCAGATCAGTTAGCCGATAGTTGCCATTCGACAACTGAACAACTTGACGCATATTCGCGGACAATAGCTTCTTGAGAGACTCTGTGACCCTTGAAGCAGAACATAATGCAGCGCGTCCAAGGGCGTTCCGCGAGAAACCATCATCACCTGCATAATGCAAAAGCACTAAAATCTCTTCCTCTGCTGAAAGATCCGTTCGCTGAACAAGTACAATATCACCGAATACGCCGACCACTGGCACATCGAATTGCAGCAGTTCTCGAATGGCCCTAGCTACCGCCTCTCGATCGCCCGTCCAGAAAATGCGGAGTGTCTCATTCATCACCCATCTCACGCATTCAACTACCAATTTTGAATCCATATGATTGGGCTTGTAAGTGGGGGAAATATGTACGGCACCTCGCTGACTTCTGAATTTGTAGATCGTTCGGAGCGTGCGTATTACGTGCAAGCTATCGTGTCTTGGAATAATTGCATGGGTAACTTGATCGCTTTCGATGTACTTGGCGCATTCATCGAAACCTTTTGATCGATTTAGATTGCCTGAATCCAAATGATAAAAAATGCGCGCCGCCACCTCAGCGAACTGCCCGCCGTCCAGTTGGCCCGGCTCCCAATCTCGCTGAATGTAGCGTCTCTCGGACGAGATGAACTCGTCCAACAGCTGCGTGCATAAAAGGTGATCAAGCGGCGGGCTAAGCTCTGTGAGCAGCCGTTGCTTTTCAATAAGGCCCAAGATGCTATCCGGGTTGTCCTAACGCCTCTGCAACGAGCTGTTGAGCGCGCTTTCTACCTTCTTCTGTCAGATACCAAGTCGAGGGGGACTTGGTTGTATCCTCACCAACAGGAGCAGGCTTCTCTTTGGCCTTTGCTTTGCCCAGGTCTCGAGAGGTATTGCTGGTAGTGATCGTTCCAGACTGTCGAAAATGTTTGTTGAACGTCTCGACGATACCTCTCGTGGACATCTGATCAACGCCAGCTAACTCATTGCACACATAGAGAAGCCAAAGTGCTTTCTGAGCGGTTTTCCATTCTTGCCTTGGATTACCGAACTTTTCAGGCTCGTGCTTGAAGTCTATTGCGGCGGATGCGTCCTCGCCGTTGCCCGCGACAGGCGCGAATTTTCGGCGCCTATTTTTCTTGACCGCGGCTTGTCCAGACCCGTTGATAATCTGCATCGGAGGTGATCGATCCTCTGGCAATTCACCATCCACGATGGAGCCAACAGGTTGGAGTAGGCCCGCCATTTGCTGCCCGATGCTCCGCGAAATAAGAGACGCGTCTTCGCGAGCTCCCTCAATTTCAAGTTCGAGTGACTGCAATTTCAATTTCATACGAAATTTTGCCATGGCCAATGTCTCTGAAAATGTTGGAATTTACGCCGTCTAGCATACGAAAGTAGGGCAAAGGAAGAACAAAAAAAGAACTTTCCACAGTCTTAATGGGCGCTTTACCTCCCCACCAATCTCCCCAAAAACTCCGGCGTCGGATGCCCGTCCGGCGTCATCCCGAACCTGATCTGCATCGCTCGGATATCGTCGCGCAGATCGAAGTCGATCATGCCCTGCATGTTGTTCGGCTTGAAGCCGCGTTTCGCCAGCTCCTTCTGCAACGTCATGCGGTCTTCGCGCGAGAGCTGAACGTCGTTCGCCGGCCAGCGCGCGGTGAAGGGCGCGGCGCCGCGGAAACGATCGGCGAGGTGGAGCACGGCGAGCGCGTAGACATCCGAGATGTTGTAGGTCTTGATCACGTCGAAA
>Ga0180218_1002049_pt1 | contig 10986 bp, 10 predicted proteins | sample eDN3rd37CKraftBY_FD_151334 | JGI IMG/M metagenome (GOLD analysis project Ga0180218, IMG submission 151334) | Enriched backyard soil microbial communities from Emeryville, California, USA - eDNA 3rd pass 37_C Kraft BY (version 2) (version 2) | ecosystem: Environmental > Terrestrial > Soil >... | reverse complement strand
GGCGATCTCCGGCCTGACACTGGAGCAGGCGGTGGAGAAGATGCGCGGCCCGGTCAACACGCCGATCATGCTGACGGTCGTGCGCAAGGGTAAGGACGATCCGTTCGACGTCAAAGTCGTGCGCGACGTGATCCGCATCAACGCCGTCAAGTCGCATGCGGAAGGCGATATTGGCTACATCAAGGTTTCGACCTTCAACGAGCAGACGCACGCCAACCTGGTGAAGGCGGTCGAAACGCTCGACAAGCAGATCGGTCCGAACCTCAAGGGCTACATCATCGACCTGCGCAATAATCCGGGCGGTCTCCTGGATCAGGCGATTGCCGTGTCCGATGACTTCCTGGAGCAGGGCGCGATCGTTCTGACGAAGGGCCGCAACAACGAGGAAACGCAGCGGGCGAACGCGCGTCCGGGCGACATCTCGGACGGCAAGAAGATCGTCGTGCTCATCAACGGCGGTTCGGCTTCGGCTTCGGAAATCGTTGCCGGTGCCCTGCAGGACCATAAGCGTGCGACGATCATCGGCACGCGTTCGTTCGGCAAGGGCTCGGTCCAGACGATCATTCCGCTCGGTGCCAACGGCGCCATCCGCCTGACGACGGCCCGCTACTACACGCCGTCGAACCGGTCCATCCAGGCCAAGGGCATCGATCCGGACATCACGATCGAGGAAGCCGTGCCGGACGACATGAAGGACAAGATTGCCGCCGAGAAGCCGCGCGGCGAAGCGAGCCTTCGTGGCCACCTCAAGAACCCGGACGGCAGCGACAAGGATGATCTCGCCAGCCCGTCGGGTTCGGCATCCTACGTCGCCAAGGAGCCCGAGAAGGACACGCAGCTGCAGTACGCGATCAACTTCCTGCACGGCACTGCAAAGGGTCCTGAGACGTCGTCGTCGACGCCTGCCGGCAACGCCGCTCCGCAGGCGGGTTCGGACAACAAGGCGCCGGCCCCTGCTGGGGACGATGACAAGAAAGTGACGCCGAACTAACGCGAGGCGTTCTAGAGTTGGGTTTCTGAAGGGCGCCCATGCGGCGCCCTTCATGCTATTCAGGGCATCGTTCAACAAGGGGTGGGTACATGCCGGACCAGTCGAAGAAAGCCATCGCGGATGCGCTTCCCTACCGGCCATGCGTGGGCCTGATGGTGATCAACCGCGAGGGGCTCGTTTGGGTGGGCCGCCGTGCCGACACGCCGGGCGACTCGGAGGGGCGTGGTTCGTGGTGGCAGATGCCGCAGGGCGGCATCGATGCGGGCGAGGATCCGGCGACCGCTGCGCGGCGCGAGCTGTTTGAAGAAACGTCCATCGTTTCGGCCATCGAGATCGCCGAGCTTTCGAAGTGGGTGACCTACGACCTTCCCGACCATCTCATCGGCTACGCGTGGGGCGGGAAATACCGCGGGCAGAAGCAGAAGTGGTTCGCGTACCGGTTCACGGGCGAGGATAGCGAAATCAACATCGTGCCGGCGCAAGGGGAACCTGAATTTATCGAGTGGCGTTGGGCGCCCGCGGGCGATCTCCTCGACCTCATCGTGCCCTTCAAGCGGGAGGTCTACCGGGACGTGCTTGCCGAGTTTGCTCCGCTCGCCACCGCTGACGACCGCTGAGCGTCTGAAGTGTCCCCAGCTGTGGACAAAACCGCAGCTGTTGCGTTCCATCCTCAATATGACAGCGTAATGTCATAGGACTGCTATGATTTTCTGTACGATTGACGAATCGAGGCGCACATTGGGTGCGGAAGTTATCCACAGGTCCAGGTCAGACTGATGACCACGTTGCCAGATCTCCCCCAGCTCGACCGGAACACGCTGCCCATTCGGGTCTGCGTGGGCATCATGCTGATCAACCGGGATGGTCTGGTGTGGGTCGGCCGGCGGCGTCCGAAGTGGGCGGCTCCTCACCACGGGGACATCTGGCAGATGCCCCAAGGCGGCATCGAGAAGTTCGAACCGCCGCGGATCGCGGCGCTGCGTGAGCTGCGCGAGGAAACTGGCGTCACCAATGTCGAGGTGGTGGGCGAACATCCCCAATGGCTGAGCTACGAGTTGCCCGAGGGGCTGCTCGGCATTGCGCTCAAGGGCCGGTATCGCGGTCAGCGGCAGAAGTGGTTCGCGATGCGCTTTCTCGGCGATGACAGCGAGATCGATATTTCGCCGAAGGAAGGCACGAAAGCCGAGTTCGATACTTGGAAGTGGGCGCCGCTCCAGGATGTGCCGGAGCTGATCGTGCCGTTCAAGCGTGCACTTTATCAGCGCCTGACTGGCGATTTCGCGCATCTGGCGCAGCCGGTGACGGAAGAGAGCCCGATCTAAAGCCGCTCCGCCGCTCCTCAAACCTTAAGCCCGGCCGCGTTCATGAGAATGCGGATCAGGATCGCGACGAGGCCCACCGTCGCGACGCCGGCAGCCCACAACAGCACCATCCAGCCGACGCGGCGCAGCCAGGACGGTTTTCCGTCGCCTGAACCCGTGCCGGAGCCTTGCGGTCTCAATGGTAGCCTTCTCCAGGTCTCACCTTGCCGCGGAACACGCTGTAAGCCCATGCCGTGTACACAAGGATGAAGGGAATGATGAAGAGCGTTCCCACCAGTGCAAAGCCCATGCTCTGCGGTGGTGCTGCTGCGTCCCAAATCGAGATCGAAGGCGGGATGATGTTGGGCCAGAGGCTGATGACCAGACCACTGTAGCCCAGGAAGACCAGAACCAACGCCAGGACGAACGGCAGCGCGTGCGCGTCCGGTCTTAGCGACCAAAGCAGTGCGAGCGTCGCTAGGATGACGAGGACGGGCACGGGCGAGAAGACGACGATGTTGGGGAACGAGAACCATCGCGCCGCTATCTCGGGATGCTGGATCGGTGTCCAGATGCTGACGATGATGATGGCGGCGAACACGGTGAGAATGATGGGCCGCGCCAGCGCGATCATACGTTCCTGCAATGGACCTTCGGTCTTGATGATGAGCCACGTCGCGCCGAGGAGCGCATAGGCGAACAGCAATGCAATGCCCGTGAAGATGCTGAACGGGTTCAGCCAGTCGAGCGCGCCCCCCGCGTAGGCATTATTGCTGACTTTGAAGCCCTGAATGAACGTGCCGAGGACGAGGCCTTGGCAAAACGTTGCGATGTAGGAGCCCGCCGCAAACATTGTGTCCCACAGGTAGCGGGGAGCCCTTTCGGCGTTGAGGCGGAATTCGAAGGCGACGCCGCGCAGGATCAGGCCGATGAGCATCACAATGATCGGCAAATACAGGGCGCTCAGCACGACGGAATAGGCGAGCGGGAAAGCCGCCAACAATCCGGCGCCGCCAAGTACGAGCCACGTCTCGTTGCCGTCCCAGATGGGAGCGACGGAGTTCACCATCAGGTCGCGATCTTCCCGCGCGGGGACGAACGGAAACAGGATTCCGACGCCCAGATCGAAGCCATCCATGATGACGTACATCATCAGTCCGAAGCCGATGATGAGTGCCCAGATGAGCGGAAGATCGACACCCATGGCGCTCACTTTCCTGCAGTTTCAGCTGGTTCAACGGCGGCATCGTTCTCAGCGGCGGAGATCGGACGCGACGGACGATGCAACGGATTGTCGATCGCATCCTCGGGCGGGCCCTCTTCGTCGGGTCCTCGCGCCACGATCTTGAGCATGTAGATCACGCCAGCGCCGAAGACGATAATGTAGAGGATGACGAACATCGCCAGCGACGTCGTGAGTGCGGCAACCGAATGGTTGGAGACGCCGTGCGCGGTGCGCATCACGTTATAGACAACCCACGGCTGGCGTCCGACTTCGGTGGTGATCCATCCGGCAAGAACAGCAATGAGGCCGGCCGGTCCCATCAGAACCGCAAAACGAAGGAGGTTCTTGGATGAAAAGAGCTCGCCTTTCCATCTGAGCCAAAGCGCCCACAAGCTTAAGACAAGCATGAGGATGGCGAGGCCCACCATGATCCGGAACGACCAGAACACGATCGTCGAATTCGGCCGGTCGTCCGGTGGAAATTGTTTCAGGCCCGGCACCTGGCCGTAGAGTTCATGCGTGAGGATCAGGCTGCCCAGATAGGGAACGGCGACAGCGTAAAGCGTCTTTTCCGCTGCCATGTCCGGCCAACCGAAGAGGTTCAGCGAGACGCTCTGGCCGGGCACGCTATCCCAGTGCCCTTCAATCGCTGCGATCTTGGCCGGCTGATATTTGAGCGTGTTCAATCCGTGGAGATCACCGATGATCATTTGGATTGGCGCTAGCACCACGATCAGCCCCATTGCCATCGAGAACATCGTGCGGATGGCGGGCGTCGAGCGGCCTCTCAGCATGTGCCAAGCGGCGGCGCCGCCGACGAAAAGGGCCGTCGATAGATAGGCAGCCACGACCATGTGCAGCAGCCTATAGGGGAAGGACGGATTGAAGACGACCTGGAACCAGTCGGTCGGCACGACACGGCCATCCGCGATGGTGAAGCCGGTGGGCGTCTGCATCCAACTGTTGGAGGCCAAAATCCAGAACGTCGAAATGAGCGTGCCGAGAGCCACCATGATGGTTGCAAAAAAATGCAGGCCGGGGCCGACCCTGTTCCATCCGAACAGCATGACGCCGAGGAAGCCCGCCTCGAGAAAAAAGGCGGTCAGAACTTCGTAGGCGAGGAGCGGTCCGGTGACGCCGCCGGCGAAGGTCGAGAAGAAGCTCCAGTTCGTGCCGAACTGGTAGGCCATGACGATGCCGGAGACGACGCCCATGGCGAAATTGATCGCGAATATCTTCGCCCAGAAATGATAGAGCTCGCGATATTTCGGAATCTTCTTCCAGAGCCACAGGCCTTCCAGCGTGACGAGGTAGCTCGCAAGCCCAATTGTCAGCGCGGGGAAGATGATGTGAAAAGCGATTGTGAAGGCGAATTGAAAGCGCGCTAGGTCAAGAGCGGTGGTCGATGCCGCGCTGGGTTCCATGATTCAGCCTCGGTATCCGAACGTGTGTCTAGCCAACGTTCTTCACTCCACCTTGACCTCGAGAAGCGCGCGGCTGCCGATGTAGGATCGGTGGCCATCAAGGCATAAGGCACCTGCCGGGACTCGGTGAACCTACGACCAAAGGTCGAAGTTCCTGAATACATCAGCTCTCAATTTGCTGACAAATAATTCGCGGCAGACGAGAGAAGTGGCAAATCAAATTCAGGGGATCGCCGAAGCCGGCCCGCGCTAGCGGCGGGGCAAGTTGAGCGGCCTAGTGCCGATACCGAACTGCGTCGAGGGGCTGTTGTAATCGCGAAGGCGGTTCGGATAGGTGGGGCCCGGAGAACCGACGTTGCCCGAGGCTCCCGCTCCAGCGCCACCGGAGGAGCCAGTATCGGGCGTGCGGATGATCGAATTCGAATTGCCCGATGGCGGCGTAACCCGTGTCACCTGAGCAAAGGCAGGCGCCGCCAAGCTCACTGAAATAGCGGCGGCAAAAATGATTGTTTTCATTCTTCCAGCTCCTTTTGCCCGCGATGCACTCACTCCCGCCCCTCAATTCAAATAGGGAATGGGAGCGCCGCTACAACCCTGGGGGTTCAGTCGATCTGGGCGCGCTTATGAGGCGAAGTCCGTCAGCGGACTAAAAAGATCGCACCTGTCGCGAGGCCAATGATCACGGCACACAGCAACGTCAGAATCAATGCACTGCTGGCAGGAGGTCTGTCGCTGCCGTTGGTCGGATCGAGTTTTGACATGAGTATCATGATGGAAATGGTTTGAATTGAGAATGAAAGAAAGTTTTCGCTATTTTTCAGCGTGTTGCGAGCAGTCTGTCAAAAACTAGTTGACCCTTCGTGAACATATTTTTGATGTGCAACCGTAATCGGTATCCCCGGCGGCGCGTGAATACCTATGTTTTTTGATGGGGTGATGCGGCGGGGAATTCAACGAATTCAGAATGCGGGGAGGACCCGCTGGAGGGGGGCGGAACTCAGAAGCGAGGAGCTTCATGAAATGCCAGTATTTGATCGAAAGAGGGGCTGGATCGCTTTTCTTATCGCGGTCCTCGGTATGGGCACGTTAGGCGTGCTCGCCTATGCCGATTGGGAGCCGGAGAGCCTTCGCATTCAGCGCGAAACAGAAAAGTCCTATCGCACCAAGCCGGTCGTTCCGATTGATCGGCCAAATGCGCATCATCGCGATTACTTGCGCGATGGACCTGCAGGCAATCAGCTTGGCCCTTCCCCAATTCCAGGATCCACTCTTCCTGGCTCAGGTAAACGCGCTTCCGGTGGCTAGCTGCCAACGATGAAATGCGCATGAGTCGGCATCATAGGCCGGTGGCGTGGTTCTGCCGGCACGATGTTCCGACGCGCCGCTGAAGTCGGGGCTTTCTCCGTATCGCAGCTGGCTGAGTGCGCGCACACGCGCTAATGTTGCTCAATGCCGTCTCGAGGGTTTGAACGGAAAAAGATTGTGCTTCGCTGCTGCGGCATCCGGCACATTGGACAATTTGCCCAATGCCATAGCTGGTACGACCGGGACAAGAAGCTAGCTTTAGAGGCTCGCGGCCTTATTGCGCGCAGAGCCGGGCATGGTTCAAGGAGCAAAAACGGCCGATGACTGGAGTTCCAGCCACGTTCGAACGGGACGCAAGAATCGTAAATGCCCGGCACGGCGAAGTTGACCCGGGCGAAGTCGCCATCGGCGTCATCATCGGGCGGACGTCGGAGTTCTTTGACTTCTTCGTCTACGCCATCGCCTCCGTTCTGGTCTTCCCGAAGCTCGTCTTCCCGCACCTCGATGCACTGACCGGCACGCTCTATTCGTTCGCGATCTTCGCGCTCGCTTTCGTTGCCCGGCCCATCGGTACCGTTATCTTCATGGGTATCGACCGCGCGTACGGCAAAGGCGTGAAGTTGACGATCACCCTTTTCCTTCTCGGCTGCTCGACGGTCGCGATCGCCTTCCTTCCCGGCTATGCCCAAATCGGCTGGGTGTCGGCTGCTTTGCTTGCGGCATTCCGGATCGGCCAGGGCTTGGCGCTCGGCGGCGAGTGGGATGGCCTGCCGGCGCTGCTTGCCATGAACGCGCCTGAAAAGCGGCGCGGCTGGTACGCCATGATCCCGCAGCTTGGCCCGATGCTGGGCTTGATGGTGGCTGCTGCTCTCTTCGCCTTTTTCGCGTCCAACCTCTCATCTGAAGACTTCCTCAGCTGGGGCTGGCGCTATCCGTTCTTTGTCGCCTTCGCGATCAACGTCGTGGCGCTCTTTGCGCGGCTTCGTATGGTCGTGACGCCGGAATACACCGAACACTTCGAGCAGAAAGAGCTCGAGCCCAAGCCCATCGGCGAGACCCTGCGCGCGGAAGGGCACCACGTCGTCATCGGGGCCTTCGCGCCGCTCGCGAGCTTCGCGCTCTTCCACATGGTCACGGTGTTCCCGCTGTCGTGGGTGTTCCTCTACACCGACCAGAGCCCGTCGCGCTTTCTCGTCATCGAGCTGATCGGCGCTATCGTCGGTCTCGTGACGATCGTGCTCTCGGGCTATGTCGCCGACCGGGTCGGCCGCCGGAACCTGCTGTCCGCCACGGCTGCCGCGATCGCTGCCTTCAGCGGTTTCGCGCCTCAGCTTCTCAACGGCGGCGAACTCGGCGAGATCGTCTTCATGATGTCGGGCTTCATCCTGCTCGGCCTGTCGTTCGGACAGTCCTCGGGTGCGGTCGCGTCGAACTTTGCCAAGGCCTACCGCTACACCGGTTCGGCGTTGACGACGGACCTCGCCTGGCTCTTCGGCGCTGGGTTTGCCCCGCTCGTCGCGCTCTGGCTGTCGAGCGAGTTCGGCCTGATGGCCGCAGGTGGCTACCTGCTCTCGGGCGCCGTCTGCACGCTGCTGGCGCTGGCGATGAGCCGGCAGTTGGAATCGACGGAGCGCTAAGCGCTCCTTTCAACGGCAAATCGAAGACATAAAAAAACGCCCGGCATCGAGCCGGGCGTTTTTCGTTGAGGGGTTTGCTTCGGCCTCAGACGAGGCCGAGCTTCTGAGCGAGGCCGATGCGCTGCAGCTTGCCCGTCGCGCCCTTGGGAATTTCGGGGAGAAGCAGGATCTTGCGCGGCACCTTGAAGTTCGCGAGGTGCTCGCTCGCAAAGTCGCGCAGCTCGCGTTCTGTCGCCTGCTTGCCTTCGCGCAGGACCACCGCTGCGGCGACTTCCTCGCCGAGCTTGTCATGCGGCATGGCGAAGGTCACGACCTGGGCAACGGCCGGGTGATCCATGAGAACTTCATCGACTTCGCGCGGCGATACCTTCTCGCCACCGCGGTTGATGATCTCCTTCAGGCGGCCAGTGATCGTGATGTAGCCGTCGGCGTCGATGTGGCCCTGGTCGCCGGTGCGGAACCAGCCGTTGGTGAAGGCTTCGCCGTTGGCTTTGTCGTTATTCTCGTAGCCGGCCGTGACGTTCTCGCCGCGGATGACAATCTCGCCCGTCTCGCCCGTCGGCAGCAGATTGCCGTCAGGATCCATGATCGCGACTTCGGGGCCAGCCGCGATGCCGACGGTGCCGGGCTTGCGGGTGCCACCAATCGGATTCGACGCCATCTGGTGCGCGGCTTCGGTCATGCCGTAGGCCTCGACGACGGGTGCGCCGAAGGCTGCTTCGAGCTCGGTAATGACCTGCGGCGGCAGCGACGAGGACGACGAGCGAATGAAGCGCAGCTTGTTGCGCTCGATAATTTCCCTGTTGTTATGCGAACGGGCGACGATCGCTTGATGCATCGTCGGCACGGCCGTGTACCAGGTGGGCTTGGCCTCATCCATGGCCGAGAAGAACTTGAGCGCGTTGAATCCCGGCGTGCAGAAGATCGAGCCGCCGCGGGATAGCGGCGCGAGCGTGCCCGCGATCAAGCCGTGAATGTGGAAGAGCGGCATGACGTTCAGCGCGCGGTCCTCGCTCGACAGGTTCAATGCGGCTGCAATGTTTTGCGCCGATGCTGAGACATTGCGGTGCGTGAGCGGCACGATCTTGGGGCGCGACGTCGTACCGGACGTGTGCAGGATGAGCGCCGTATCGTCGATCTGTGCGGGGCCGGCATTCTCGGGCTGTTCGCGTCCAGCTGGTGCGGACAGCGTGAAAGCGCCGGCGCCGTGGTCGGGATCGGACTGCAGGGTGATGATGAGAATGCCGCGCTTTTCAGCAACCGCGATCGCCGGCGAGGTGCTGCCCTCTTCGACGATCAGCGCCTTCGTGTTGATGTCCGACATGTAGAAGTCGTACTCGTCGGCGCGATAGGCGGGGTTGAGCGGCGCCGCGGTCGCAGCCGAAGCAGTCGCGACGAATGCGGTGGCCATTTCCGGGCCATTCGGAAGCACGATCGCGACGCGATCGCCACGGCCGATGCCGAACTCGTTCAGGCGAGCGATCGTGCGCAGCACGAGCGTGCGGAAGCCCCCAAACGTGAGGGGCTTAGCGCCCGAAGCTCTGATAGCGGGCGCTTGATCGTCGCCCGCTTTGAGCAGGTCGTGCAGGGTCGTACTCGTTGCCATTTTCTCTTTGTCTCCAGTCCCTCGCCAGCTGCGCGCGTCGTCCTTAGTATTTTTCTATCTTCAGGCGGCCGCCTTGGCTTGCCAACGTCGACGAGAGCAGCGTCACGCAGGCATAAACCGTCTCGATCTGCGGTGTTGGAACATTGGCGATGCGGCCAAGTTCAATTACGGAGCCGATGAGCGCGTCGGCCTCGATGCCGCGTCCAGCCTCGATGTCCTGAAGCATCGACGTCTTATGCGCTCCGACGGCTTCGGCGCCTGCTATGCGCTTCTCCAGCGGAATGCGGAAGCGGATGCCCAACGCTTCGCCAACCGATTGCGCTTCGCGCATCATGCGCGCTGCGGCGTCGCGGGTCGGCTGATACTTGCAGATGTCCTCAAGCGTCGCGTGGGTGAGGGCGCTGATCGGGTTGAAGCTCAGATTGCCCCAGAGCTTCGTCCAGATCTCTGCGCGGATGTCACCGGCAACCGGCGCTTTGAAACCGGCCCTTTGCAACGTTTCCGAAATGCGGACGATGCGGTCCGATTTCGAATTGTCGATTTCGGCGATCGAAAAGCGATTGCCTTCGATATGCTTGATGACGCCGGGCTCGGTTATCTCGGCTGCGGGATAAACGACGCTGCCGAGCACGCGCTCGGCCGGGAGGTTGTCGGCGATGATCCCGCCAGGATCGACCGATTCGAGACGGCGGCCTTCATGCGGACCGCTGACGCGCAGGAAGTACCACCAGGGAATTCCGTTTTGCGCGGTGAGCACGGCGGTGTCGCGACCATACATCGCGGGAAGATCGCGCACAACAGCAGCGACCTGATGGGCCTTGATGCCGAGGATGACGAGATCCTGCTCGCCGGCTTCGGAGATCTTATCCGTTGCGGCAATGCGCGAGACGTTCTCGGTGCCATCTTCTTCGATGAGCTTCAAGCCATTCGCGCGGATTGCTGCGAGATGCGGACCACGCGCAATAACGGTGACTTCTTCGCCATGCTGCGCCAAACGTGCGGCGAGCAGGCCGCCAATTCCGCCCGCTCCAACAACACAAATTTTCATAGAGCTTCGTCCCCTCACATCTCGCGGCAGTGCAAAATTTTTGTAGGTAGATCGCGTCGGACTTCGCCTCGGAAGCGCGATTTCCCGATTTATGTGTGGCGCGCTTTTAGTTCGAAATACCAGAAAAATACAAGCCCGCGGCCCGGTCCTTAGGGTCGGTCAAAACGGCGCCGCCAGTGGCTGATCGGAGATCCGGTGCGGTGCGCGGGGAAGCAGTTGCATCTCGACCTTTGCTCGTTGGCCGACGGCGATGACCGCCTGCCCGCAGTCGCATCCGATTTGCTTTTGAAAAGGCGATGCGCGAGTTCGCTTTGGAAATGGCTACTATCTCGCCGGCATTTACCATTTCTCCGCTCGCGTGATACGCAACTCATTCGCGCAAGGCCATTTCGGAAGGAAAGCGAGTTCGCGACATTCTTGCCTCGCATTGCATCAAGCGATTAACGCAA
>Ga0180218_1002048_pt1 | contig 10986 bp, 8 predicted proteins | sample eDN3rd37CKraftBY_FD_151334 | JGI IMG/M metagenome (GOLD analysis project Ga0180218, IMG submission 151334) | Enriched backyard soil microbial communities from Emeryville, California, USA - eDNA 3rd pass 37_C Kraft BY (version 2) (version 2) | ecosystem: Environmental > Terrestrial > Soil >... | reverse complement strand
TCCGGAAATGGCGTCGACGGGTCGGGCAACAGCGCCTTCGGCGATCTCTCCGGCAACTCAGTCACCGGCTCCGGCAATGTCGCAACGGGGCTCGCTTCCGGAAACTTCGTTGCCGGCTCGTTCAACAACGCCTCGGGCTTCCTGTCGGGCAACGGCGTCCAAGGCAGCTTCAACAACGTGCTTGGCAGTCTTTCCGGCAATGGCGTCACCGGCGATAGCAACTCGGCGATCGGGAATGGGTCCGGAAACTTCGTCACCGGCAGCAACAATCAGGTTCTCGGCGATTTGTCGGGCAATGCGGTTACGGGCAGCCGCAACAGCGCCGATGCGTTCCTGAGCGGCAACATCGTCAATGGCAGCGATAACAACGTTACCGGCACGCTGTCGGGCAACTTCATCACCGGCGATCGAAACTCCGCTTCCGGCTTCGGGTCGGGCAATTTTATTCAAGGTTCGGATAATCAGGCCTCCGGCACATTCACGGGCAATCTCGTCGGCGGCAGTCGCAATTCGGCGTCGGGCGCCGGCTCCGGCAATCTCGTCAGCGGCGACGACAATCAGGCCAGTGGTACTGCGACGGGCAACATCGTGATCGGCTCCGCCAACCAAGCGAGCGGAGTGGGCTCCGGTAACGTCGTGATGGGTGACAGCAATACGGCGTCGGGGACCGGCTCCGGCAACTTCATCACCGGCTTCGGAAATACCGCGAGCGGCGTCGCAACAGGCAATTTCGTCAGCGGTGCGTTCAATCAGGCAACTGGAGCATTCTCGGGCAATTTCGTCGGCGGCGACAACAATCAAGCGAACGGCCTTCGCGTTGGTAATTTCGTGCTGGGATCTGGCAATCAGGCCGCAGGCACCGACTCGGGGAACTTTGTAGCTGGTGACGACAACCAAGCGAGCGGCAATGGCGTCGGCAACGGCGTCGCCGGTGAGGGCAATCAAGCGAGCGGCACGGACTCCGGCAATGGGGTCGTGGGCGTGAATAACCAAGCAAGCGGTAACGAAGTCGGCAACGGCGTAATCGGAGCCGCGAACCAAGCATCCGGTTCGGAATCGGGCAATTTCGTTGCCGGCGTCAGCAATCAAGCTGACGGCATCGGTACGGGCAATTTTGTTGCCGGTTTCAGCAACATCGCGCAGGGCGCATACTCCGGTAATGGCGTGATTGGAGCCAACAACCAGGCCAGCGGCTTTGCCTCCGGCAACGGCGTTGTCGGTTTTGACAATCAGGCGAGCGGCTCAGCTTCAGGCAATGGCGTCGTTGGCTTCAATAACCAGGCAAGCGGTTTTGCGTCTGGAAACGATGTGATTGGCGCCAACAACATCGCGAGCGGCTTCGCCTCGGGGAACGGCGTAACGGGCACGGATAACATCGCCTTCGGCTCGGGCGCTGGCAACGGCGTCACGGCCTCGCGCACGACCTCGATTGGCACCAACGCTAACGCGGTCACCGATGACTCGATCGCGATAGGCACGAATTCGAGCGCCGGCTCGAATGGCGGTGCAGGTGCCGTCGCGGTGGGTAACAATTCGTTTGCCGCCGGCGCGGGCGACGCCGCTTTCGGTCAAAATGCGCAAGTGCACGCGGATCAAGGCACGGCAGTCGGCAACAATGCCACCGTTCAAACGGGAGCGGTGCATTCCTCCGCCATCGGCGCGGATGCCACGGTCAGTCGAGACCACGAGATGGTATTCGGCACCAGAAATGATACCTACACCACGCCCGGTATAACGTCGGGACTTAGCAGGTCGCGCCAGACAGATGGACCAATCGAGGTTGTGACCTCTGATCAAAGCGGTCATCTCGCAACGGACGGCGGTTCGATCTTCAAATCGCTTGACGAAGCCCAATCCGGCATCGCGCTTGCTATATCGATGGAAAATCCTGACCTCGTAGCGGGCGAAAGATTCGGCATAGCCGTCAACGGCGGTTTTTATGAAGGCGCGCAAGCCGTGTCTGTCAGCGCCGAGGGCGTGGTAGGCTACAACGTATTTCGCGACGGAGACCGGGTCGCGATATCGGGCGCCGTCGGCGTCGGTGTCGAGAATGGACGAGGCGACAGCGTTGTCGGCGGTCGCATAGGAGGCCAAATCACTTGGCGCTAATAGGATGAAGTCATGCCGCTCTGGGCTTACCTAGAGCGGCATTCGTGTTTTTGCGCGGCGGCGCGATCGTTAGTATCCCTCTAAGCTGGCCGAGAAATCAATTCGGGCTTATATTGCCGAAATGGCGAACGAAGCGCGGAACGCAAACGTTGCACCAGCCTAGCGCCGGCAGTTTGTTTTTGATCCACAGATCCTGTTTATTGATGAGTGCCTTCGCCGGCCTGCTGATGATAACCGGCGCATATGCGGCCGACGATCAGCAGCAACACAAGAAAACTCCATCCGAAACTGCGCCCCAACAACAATCGCCGGCACCGGCTCCCGGCAAGCCTGTGCGGATTGGAATCCCATCGCCTCAAAATCTCTTCATCATGATACGCACCTCGTTGATCGCACTTCATCAAGCCAACGTCACCGGAAACTACTCGGTGCTCCGCGACCTCTCAGCACCGTCTTTTCAGCAAGCAAATAGTGTCGAACAGCTGAGCACCGCTTTTGCGGGCCTGCGAACACGAGGGGGCGACATGGCTCCGATCGTCTTGGCGCTGCCCACGCTTTCGAGACCGCCCACGATCGATGAAAAAGGAATGCTCAGACTCGCTGGCTATTTCGACACGAAACCGAACGAATTGCACTTTGAGCTAGTGTTTCAAGTGGTTGACGGGTTTTGGCGGCTCAATGCAATCGGCGCGCAATTCAGACAACCCCAGGTACCAGGCAGTAGCACACCCGCGAAAGACGCCTCCCCCTCCCCATCAAAAGCAGCGAAACAAAAAGCGCAGAAAGTTCCGCGGTGAAAGGCTGAGATTGCGGGCAGGAGCCATTCACGTCGAGAAATTGCGAACGGTTTCGTCGGAAGAGCATTCGATCCTTGAAATCAGGCGGTGACCCATCGAAGCCATGCATTGTTTGCAATCGCGAATACTGTCGCGAGCAAGAAAGAGACGATTATCACCCCGATCGAAGCGACAACGCGAGACCCGGTCGCGAGCAATAATGTGCACCCTACCGAACAAAGAACGGGCACGTGAACGAGATACAGAGGGAACGATACATTTCCGATATAGCGCGAGAACCGTGTAGAAAAGCATCTACTCACTGCAGGACATAAGTCGATTGCTCCGATTGCAAGGATCGCCGCTATACAATGAGCATACGGCCAACGCTTGATCGCCGAGCGCTGAAGGCCCGAAGTATGACGAGATCACCGCCCGATCGAAAAACTTCAACGTCAGAACGTAACCCGACAACACGAAGAATAGCGCAACCGCAGCGGAGCCATACACGAGGCCGAACCAGAAGTGGCCCCGAATTCCCGACCCGGAAACTGCGCCACCGTAGTCTCCCAATAGTTCGGGGTAGAATCCGAGTATGATGTGCCAAATCAGAACCGTTATTGAAGCGAGGCCGCGAAGTCCTTCGAGGGCAACGTCCTTACGCGCCGATACCACCGGCACATTGATGTTCACACGATACCTCGCAACTCAAGAGCAGAGAGTTGCGCAACGTATCAGCTATCGGCGCCTATAGAGGAGAAAGCCGCATGCAATTATCCACCGATTGCGCCGGCGACGGCAATACTAAGGACAACTGAACTCCAATCGTTGACGCCCCGGCGAACGTTTGTTGTCTTAACGTATAATCGAGCGCCTCACTTGGAGTAGGCACGAGAATGAGGCAACATGAATTCACCACCGGCTTTCGAAAGGCGAAGCGTAACGCGCGATCGTTTGGTCAGCGTTCTATTGCCGCTCTACAATGCCGAAAACTACATCGGCCATAGCATTCGAAGTCTCCTGCGCCAGACACATGAGAACCTCGAGATTATCGTCATCGACGACGGTTCGACGGACCGCTCGGGCGAATTTGTCCGCGATCTGGCTGCCATCGACAGCCGCATCAGGTACGTCGCGAAAACGAACAGCGGCATCGTCGACGCCTTGAATCTCGGACTGACTCTCGCTCGTGGCGTTTTCATAGCGCGCCAGGACGCTGACGATATTTCAACGCCAGCCCGAATCGAGAAGCAAGTCGAATACCTCATCGAGCATCCAACGTGCATCGCCGTAAGCGGGGCACACTTTCATATCGATGAATCCGGCTACTTCACCGGAGGCCGCCATTACCCAAGCAATCGGGGTTCCGGAGACTATACCGCTTACCCTGCCATGGAACCCTATCTTCCGCATCCTTTCCTGATGATGCATGCCTCAATCTTGAAAGAATTGAAATATCGCCACACCTTCCACTGCGAGGACAGCGACCTCTACTGGAGAGCAGTGAGGTTCGGGAAGCTCGAAAACATGAGCGAAATTCTCGGCCTTTATCGCATTCACACCGCAAGCATCTCCGGGGCTTCTATTATCGATGGCCGCATCCAGGCCGTATACAGTCAATTGGCGGCAATTTCTGCCGCGCGCTACGATCTCATGATTCCGGATCTCGAATTTGATCCCACTCTTCTCGCCAAATGCCGCAAGGCAAAATCCCTGGCGCGGATCATCGACCTCTTCGCGCCCATGCTCGATCCAAGAGAACTTGCATACTTGCGAGCTGCGTCAGCATTGAAACTTGTCGAACTGTCCGGGTTTCGTCCCTACCGCCTCGAGAAGGAAGACCTCCAGTTCCTGAAGAGCAATGTGAATTTGAAAAAGCTGGGCGGCCGGGAGAACCGCCGAAACGCACGCCGTGCCGTACGCGGTTACTACCGCCGCCAAGGCCTTCCCAAACTCATTGGCTACTATGCGGGTCTTTGATCAGTCGCCGTCGGTGTGGAGATAAGGCGCTGGCATATATCCCATCAGCGCCGCGAACCGGCCTGCCGCTCTCGCAATCTTATCGCCGCCGGCGAGGGCAAGTTTCTTGAAAGCATCTAGTCCAGCGACAAGAGCGACAGGGCTAGCGAGTATCAATGCCGGCCCGATAATTAAATTCAAAGGAATGGTGTGAAGTTTCGTCAGGAGGGTTCTCAAAGTCCCTCGGCGTGTCATCGACTCTCTGATGTTCGCAGCCGCTACCCAGAACGATGTCGTGCACTGGCGCCGATAGGTTAGGCGCTCGACGTGTATCGTTTCATACGTAATCGCGCGAGCGGTGTGGCGAATTTCGAATCCGCGTTTGCGGGCGCGCGAAAAGAAATCGACGTCCTCGCCTCCGCTGAAAGCGAACGCCTCGTCAAAGCGTAGCCCGCAGTCTATGAGGGCTCTGCTGAAGCGAACATTATTCGTATAGGCGGTATGGCATAGCGTTCCTTCGGCAATTGTCTTTGGTTTCACGGGTGCCGCCCAAAATGGTGCCGCGACCGGCAACCGCAACACGCGGTGTCCACGCAATATCGGGACCGCATTGTAGTCGGGCGCCATCAATTGCTGTAGCCAATGGTCGTCGGCTATCTCATCATCATCGATGAATGCAACCCAATCCGCGCCCAGTTGGGACGCAGTCCTGATCGCCCTATTCCGTGCTGTCGCAATGCCCCGCCTGGGTTCGACGAGGTAAATGGCATCGCTACGCACCATCCTCACGACAGGCATCGCAGAACACTCCTCATCGTTGTCGACGACGATGAGTTGATGCCTTACATGTTCGGGGGCGCGCTGACGTGCAAGCGATTCAAGGCACCTACGCAGAGACTCTGGCCTTTTGTATGTGCAGACGCATACGACCACGAGCGCACTGTCTGCCGATCTCCGATCCGGAGAAAAATGTTCGGGATTGGCGATCAATTCCAATATAACAGCCCCCATAATCATGATGACGCAATTCAACAGAATGCTTCATGAGTCAGTAGGCATCACCTATGGATCTGGAGCCTCAGCCCGCCGTATCCAATCCCGCCATAGGTCATCGATCAAGGCACGCTCCGCATTCCACGGATGGCGATCCCATCCTTGGTGCGTGAAACCATATAGAGTGAGCGCACTGGATCTCAGTCGCTTGCGAAAATTCCGGGCCAAATAAAAAAGAGCGAGCATGCCTGTGCTCGGTTGGTCCGACTTCTTCGCCCCATATCGAATGAGGGTCGCGCGCGCTTCGCGATAAATACTCGCGCGCATGTAGGACCAGTGCTTGTGGCCGATGCGGTTCTCGACGAGCTCTCGATCGAATGTTTCCCAATACTCCCGATCACGCGGAAATTTCCGGACTTCTCGAGCGACGAGATCGGGCGGCCTGGCGAGGAGTATCGAGCCGGCAGCCTTAAGGGCGTGGGCATTCAATGCGTGTGGATCGAAAGCAAATTGCCGGGCGGGTTCACCAGTATTGGTTAAAACAAGATAGTCCGTCCTGTAGCCCGACGCACCAAAGTTCCGGCAGCCGTTAAACCGCACAACCACATCATGCGAATCAATTTCGAGCGCTTGCGAGCAATCGATCGGACCATTTCCTACGATCGCGACAGTTGTTGGCTCGCGAAGCCAAGGCAGGTATTTGGCAAATCTGCCTTCACCAAGCCGCGCCGCATTCCCAGGCATCACTGCAAATGAACCCCTTTCTACAAATTCGATTAGAAATCGGGGCTCCCACTCCGACAAGCGCTTGGCGCGAAGAAACTGTGGGAAGACTGAGTTTTTCAGCGGGTTCATCACTGTGCAACAACAGCTCAGCCGGCGCGTTAGCGAAATCAAGGCGCAATGCCTGGCGGCTGACTTCATCTCTCACGTGGCGCATCGCGGCCCGCCCGTCGATCGCTGGTGACGCCGCGACGGCGAACCACTGATTTATCGAAAATCAACTAATTGAATCGTTTTGCGAACACCGCCCGCGATCGTCGGAACCGCTCTCCAGCGAAAAACTTTCGCTTACATTGAAGCATTAGGAGAGCAAATAATGGGTATTCTTGGAAATAATGCGGACCCATCCCATTCCCTTGGCAGCCTGCTTGGCAACATCCTTCCCGGTTCAGTCACTTCAACAACTCTGATCGGAAACGTGGCGGGCACGTCCGGCGTCGTCGACGATCTCCTTCACGGCGTGACGGAGCGGTCGTTGGGTGACGGTGTGAATGACGCCTATCATGACGTCGCGGTAGGCGGTGGCGTCATCGCCGACGCCTTCAACGGTGGCGGTGTCGGCATCGAGCCCACACTTGCGGAACACTTGCCGCCGATCGACGATATTCCACTCGTAAGTGAGATCACAAACGCCATCGACCCGGTCACGAGCCTTGTCGGCAACGTGAACGATACCCTTGTCGACATCGGCGAGAACCTTTCGCCGGGGATCAGTAATCCCCTCAATCTTATGGGCGACGTTATCGGCAAGAGCGGCATCGTCGATGACCTCGTCACCAACGTCCACGAGGGTTCGCTTTCAGGCGCCGTGCTCGATGCGTACAAGGACGTGCTGGGCTCGGGCGGAATCCTAGATAACATCGGCGATGGCTACGGCACCGGTCTTGAGTCCCTTGTCCATCAGTTGAACGGGATAGAGGGAACGCTGCCCATTCTCGGCGAAGTGCCGCCTCTCCTGGGAGATCTGCCGAACACATTGGCCGATAGTGTCGAGGGCCTTTCGCCCGGCGCGTCGTCGGATACCACGGCGACAGGTCATATCATCGGGTCCAGCGGTGTCGTCGATGATGTCCTCACCAATCTATCGCAAGGTTCGCTGACCGGCGGCGTCGTTGCGGCATATGACGACATCTTCGCCAAAGGAGGCTTGGTCAACGACCTCGCAAACGGTCACGGCGCGGGGACCGAAGGCCTGATTGAGAACATCGCGAGCCTTGTCAACGGAACTGGATCGATCGACGGCATCGCCGGCTCCGGCGCTCTCACCGAAGTTCTCGGCCACGTAGGCGCGTTGCTTGGCCAAGACACAGCGGGCGGATTCGACGGTAGCCCTGCCGATTTCCTCGGCGGCCTTCTGGGTGATCACGACATCGCAGGCGCCGTGGATACGTCGCATCTTGCCGATCACCATGTTGCGTGAGGATGAGGCTAGCGTAGCTTATCCCGGCTGATGCGGGAGGGAAATTGTGTGTGGCTTCCGTAACCGCTCCGGAGGCCACACGACTTTGCAGATGCCATCATTCGCTCGCGCGAGCTACTTCCGTATGCCTGGAAAAAAGTTCACGGATGCTGTCCCGGATGCGGGACACGTCGGGCTTGGCGGGGTTCCAATCGATGGAGGAGAATTGGTCGGGCGTGTAGACGCGAGTGAGCTTTTCAAGAAAGCTGAACCTGTCATCGTTCTTCGATCGGCACACGATGACGGGAATTTCCATCGCCATGCAGGGCGCAGCGACGTGATGCAACGGCGTCAATACCAATTTCGCACTCCTGCGGTAGCGGTCTAGCAACGCCTTCTCATGGGTCTCCGCCAGCTGATGCGTGCGCTCAGAAACGGGGAACTCGTCAACCGGAAGGCGATGGTAGATGAACTCGCACTGCTCACTCAGCTCCTTCGGAATGTATCGAAGAACTGAAGACGGAAATTCAGAGCCATAGACGATAAGGAGCCGCCCTTGCTCCGGCTCCTGTTCCCGCGGCGGAAACGTCAGCGTTACGCAGCCCGTCGTAAATGCAGAAATCCCGTGAGCTTTCATGCGCTCAGTGGTGGCGACATCGCGACAGCCAATCGGCTCATGGAGCTTGAAGAGCGCGAGATTGCTACTGATGACATGCTCATCCGCCTGGAATCCGATGAAGATCGGCCGGATCGCCGGCGGCAAGGGAAACGATTGCTTGAAGAACACCGCGTTCATGATCAAGGAGCACGGCGGCCCCTTATACTTCGCAAGCGTATCGCGATTAACGGTGACGATTTGCTCGTCGCCCACGCCCAGATCGCGAAGCAGGTTCCGCGCAGCAATCGACTGTGCATTGTCACCGAGGTTGACGTCGTACGATCCGTAGAGCCGTCGCCGCTCATCGAATGAAAAAAAGTCCTCATAGCCGAAGCGGAGAACGCCGAACTTGTGACCGGGCCGCGATTGGCTGGCCGCCTTTTTGCCCTTAAGTCCGAGGGCTGTTCGTAGTCCCATCGATAATGTTGTTTCTTCTTGCGTTTCAGCTGCAATTTTCATAGTGCCGCAGCAGAGTACAAACGTCTCAATTATCTGAACGTTGTCCACAATGTTTGAAGCCGCGTGCTACTCATGATGCGCGGACGAACGGCGTCCGGCTAAGACGCTTCAACGCTTCAAACTGCTTCAAATTTGCAGCTCCATTCGCATTTCATTTCCCTTCATCTCGCATTTAGTTTGTTTCAATTCGTCCTTCGGCCGCACGTCCGAGTTGCTCCCATGGGTCGGCAGCAGCCTCCAAGCCTACTTATGCTCGTGGCTTGAGAATGTAGTTCGGCCTTCGAACCGCATTTCTTAATGCAGGCGACGGAGGATGCATAATGCCGGTGTGGCAATCGAATTTTTCAGTACTCAACGAAGAGACCACAAATAAAGCCTTCTATGCGGATGCATTCGCGGCGGCCCAGCCTGAAAGACAGCGCGGCCTCTGGAACTTCCTGACGTGGTCGTTTTTTCTCGCGAGCTTTTTGACCGCGACTGATGCCGCCGGCGGCGCCGCTCGCCCCGCACCGATAGCTGCGGATCCCCACAATTCTTCGCATGGCGACGACAGCTTCTCGCCGTTCCACCGCTCGCATCCCGGCATTCAGGGTGCAGCACTAGAAAACTCACCCATAAGCCCGCAACTGCCTGAATCTGATCCCCGGCTGGCAAAGAACTTCATCGACCCTGCGGTCCTGCCGGCGGCCGGAGCAGTTCCGCTCGCGCACGAGGGTGGATCGCATGCATCGCCGCTGTCCTCGGGCGCCTCTGTCAGTGCGCTCAACTCCGTCGAGGCATTCGATAATAATGACGAAGCCACATCTCCGGATGGTCACACCGGCCCCGATGCAAACCCCGGCATCGTTCCTGAGCTCGGCCTCGCGCCCAACATCGATCTCACGCTCGGGATCGTAACCCACACCATCGGCGACGTAGTTGGCGGAGCTTTACACACGGTTGGCGACGTGGTGACAACGCTCGATAATACGATTGATACGTCTCTGCACGCCGTCGCGACGACGCTCGCGGCAACAACCGGTCTGGTTACGAACCTTCTGGACACGGTCGAAACGGCGATCGCCATGACAGATCATGCGCCCGCAGCGGCCGATGCCATCATCGGATCGAGCAGTCTTCTCCACACAACATTGGAGGGTCTAGGACTTGCATCGTCCGGTTCATTGACGTTTGCCGCAAATACGCTCAATGACCTCGCCGCAGACATGTCGGCACCTCCGGGCGGATACTCGCAATTCAATATCTCCGTTCAGGATGCCGCGACGCCGGACGCTCCTTCCCTTCCGAGCGATACTGGCAGCATCACGTCCATCGTCACGATGGCGCTTGGAATTGGCGACCACCATCCAGCGCCCGGCGCAAGTTCGGCAGATCATCAGGGCGATCAACCATCGCCTCATATCCTGCAGGTCCACGATCTGACGAGCGACATCCATCATGCCTTGTTTGCCTGACCCGCATCGGCACCGCGGTTTGTCAGCACATAAGGACGAGTAATGAGTAATGCGCTATCAGCCTCGGAAAGCCGGCCCACCATGACAGCGGCGGCTCAAGCCGAAAACGTTCCGGCTTCCGCGCCGGGGCTTCAGCCGGGCGGCATCGGCCTCGGCCTTTCGGCACATCCGGCAATACGGCTGCTCCTCACAATCCAACGCGATCTCAAGAAATCGCTACGGCGTTTTGCCGGTATCGGCGACACAGGGCCATCACAACCCGCTTCAGACAGCCCATTGGCGCTCTGGCGAGCCACGGCAAGGCGTACGTTCGCAGTCGTTGCACTGTTCTCTGTCTTCGTGAACGCCCTGATGCTGACCATGCCGATATATCTGTTCCAAATATCGGACCGTGTT
>Ga0180218_1002040_pt1 | contig 11012 bp, 11 predicted proteins | sample eDN3rd37CKraftBY_FD_151334 | JGI IMG/M metagenome (GOLD analysis project Ga0180218, IMG submission 151334) | Enriched backyard soil microbial communities from Emeryville, California, USA - eDNA 3rd pass 37_C Kraft BY (version 2) (version 2) | ecosystem: Environmental > Terrestrial > Soil >... | reverse complement strand
GCTCGTCTTCTTTTTCGACGAGGCGCATCTGTTGTTCGACGAGGCGCCGAAAGCGCTGCTCGACAAGATCGAACAGGTGGTACGGCTGGTGCGGTCGAAGGGCGTCGGCGTCTATTTCGTCACGCAGAATCCGCTCGACGTTCCCGACAAGGTGCTGGCGCAGCTCGGCAATCGCGTGCAGCACGCCTTGCGTGCCTTCACCCCGCGGGACCAGAAGGCCGTGCAGACCGCGGCCGATACATTCCGTCCCAATCCCAAGCTCAATACCGGTCAGGTGATCATGGAGCTCGGCAAGGGCGAGGCCCTGGTTTCCTTTCTCGAAGAGAAAGGCACGCCCTCGATGGTCGAGCGCTGCATGATCCGCCCGCCCTCCGGGCGCATCGGTCCGATCACGCCGGGCGAGCGCGCCGCGATCATGGCGCGAAGCCCGGTCAAGGGAAAATACGACACCGTGATCGATGCCGAATCCGCGCACGAGAAGCTGACCCAGCGCGTTTCAAAGCAAGCAGCGCCGGGCGATCAGCAGGACGAGGGCGGCGGCATCACCGGCTGGATCGGGTCGATCTTCGGCACCAACAAAAAGCGCGGCGAACCGCTGACAACGGGCCAGCAGGTCGCGCGCAGCGTCGCCCGTACCGTGGCGACCACCGTGGTCGGGGGCGTCGCGGCTGCGATCGGCAAGCAGATCGGCGGACGCGCCGGCGCTTCGGTCGGCCGGTCGATCGTGCGCGGCACGCTCGGCGGGATCCTGAAGCGATGACCTTTGCACGGATCTGGCGCGGGCGCACCACCCGCGACAAGGCCGATGACTACGAGCGCTATTGGCGCGCGCACGGCGTCGAGCCGTTACAGCGGCGAGGCGCGCTGGCCGTGCAGATGCTGCGCGAGGACCGGCCGGACGAAAGCGAGTTCGTCACCATTTCGTACTGGGATTCGATTGAAGCGATGGGCGCGGGACCCGATCCGACCCGCACACACCACCTGCCGCGCGATCCGGAATTTCTGATCGATCTGCCGGAGCATGTGCAGATCCTGACCGTGCTCGAGACGCACGGGACGATTTAGCGGAGCAACCATGACCCCGACCGAGGCCCTTCCCAAAGTTCTCGACCGCATCGACGCCGATCTCGATGCGTCGCTCGCGCGCCTGTTCGACTTCCTCCGGATTCAGTCGATCTCGACCGATCCGGCCTATGCCGAGCAGTGCAAGGCCGCCGCGGACTTTGTCGCCAGGGACATCGAAACGCTCGGGCTGAAGGCCGAAGTGCGGCCGACGTCGGGCCATCCGGTGGTGATCGCCAAGCCCGAGAAAAACAATGGCGGCCCGCGGGTGCTGTTCTACGGCCATTACGACGTGCAACCGGTCGATCCGCTCGATCTGTGGACCACGCCGCCTTTCGATCCGCGCATCGAGGATCTCGGCAACGGCCGCAAGATCATCGTGGCCCGCGGCGCCTGCGACGACAAAGGCCAGCTCATGACCTTCGTCGAAGCCTGCCGCGCCTTCAAGGCCGTCACCGGCAAGCTTCCGCTCGACATCACCATGATGATCGAGGGCGAAGAAGAATGCGGATCGAAATCGCTGTTTCCCTTCGTCAAGGACCATGCCGACGAATTCAAGCTCGATATGGCGCTCGTCTGCGACACCGCGATGTGGAACCAGACGACGCCATCGGTCACCACCTCGCTGCGCGGTCTCGTCTATGAAGACGTGACGGTGACCGCCGCGGACCGCGACCTGCATTCGGGATTGTTCGGCGGCGCGGCGCAAAATCCGATCCGCGTTCTCACCAAGGCGCTGGCGGCGATCCACGACGACAATGGCCGCATCACCATTCCGGGCTTTTATGACGGCGTTCCGGAATTGCCGGACGACATCAAGGCCGATCTGAAGGCGCTCAACCTCACCGCGGAGGAATTTCTCGGCCAGATCGGCCTGAAAATCCCGGTCGGCGAGAAGGACCGCATGCTGATCGAGATGATCTCGACGCGCCCGGCCTGCGATGTGAACGGCATCATCGGCGGCTATACCGGCGAGGGCGCGAAGACCGTGATCCCCTCGCAGGCGAAGGCCAAGGTCTCGTTCCGCCTCGTCGGCGATCAGGACCCGGAAAAGATCCGCGATGCGTTCCGCGCCTTCATCCGCGCGCGCATTCCGGCCGACTGCAAGGTTGAGTTCGAGAACCACGGCTGCGCGCCGGCGCTGCAATTGCCGTTCGACAGCCCGGCGCTGGTGAAAGCGCGCGAGGCGCTGCAGGAGGAATGGGGCCACAAGGCGGTGACGGTCGGCGCCGGTGGGTCGATCCCGATCGTCGGCGATTTCAAGCGCGTGCTGGGGATGGACGCCATCATGGTCGGCTTCGCGCTCGACGACGACCGCGTGCATTCGCCGAACGAGAAATACGACCTGACCTCGTTTCACAAGGGCACGCGCAGCTGGGCAAGGATTCTGGCGGCGCTGGCGGGGTAGCTGCGGCGCCGGCTTCCCTCTCCCGCCTGCGGGAGAGGGTGGCCGCCGAAGCTTGAGCGAAGGCGGCCGGGTGAGGGGCTAGTCCTCTGCTTCGTCCTCCACGATGTCCGCCTTTCCTGCACCTGCCCGTGACAGATTGAGTTCCAGCAGCTTCGCGAGCGCATCGTCCTCCGATATGTCCGTGGGCCAGCCATAGGCCGCCGCGACTGCCGCATCGAGATCGCGGTGCGCGTCGGCGAGCCATTGCGGGCGCGCGTTGTAGAGATTGGTGAGCGTGCGTTTCTTCAGTTCGGCCGCGGCCTTCTCGTTTTTCGGCAGGATGCGGTCAGGATAGCCGGGGACGACTTCGGGCACGATGTCGATCAGGTCAGGTGGATTGAGCCAGGCGTTGCGGAGGTCGTCGAGGCGCTTTGCGGCTTGTGCGATTGCGATGGCGCGCGGGTCGTTCGCGTAGTCCGCCGCCCGTATGTTCGGCGTCAGGCCTTCGGGGAAGGGGAATGATCCGAAGGTAGTTGTAGGTGTGTAGCGCGGGTCGTTCCCAACTCCAAGCCGAGTCCCGCGACGGAATGACCAACTTTCGTGAAATCGCGAGCTGACAATCCCGAACGCGGTGTCGTCATCGCGTGCTATCGCAACTACAGCATTATCAGGAAGCGTAGGGCTCTGTCGCCAAACGAACAGGCGATATTTTGCAACTCTGGACGTCACCAAAAAGCGACTTAATGGCTTCAGTGCCGCACGCATTTCGGGTCGAGAGCGCCAGTGCAGCCACCACGTTTTCAAGGCGTCCTGCTGTGTCATCTCCGCGCGATGAGACTTCACTGGTAGTATAAATTTGAACGGCTCTTCAAATAGAGCTGCGTCTCGCTCGCTCATGTTTTGGAAATCGACCACAAAGCGGTCGCGGGAGCGTCCAGTTATATCGTCGCCGACTAAGAACGGCACGATCCGCAGAACACGATGCGGTTGAGGAAATGCGCGACCTTTTCCGGCGCATGACCCTGCATCCGCAGCCGCTGGGCGATGGTGGAGAAGTCCTTTGCGACTTCTTTTGTGACTTGCTCGCGGGTCTTTTCGGGCCTGAGGCGCTCGGGATGGCGGAAGAGGTTGCGCAGCAGGTCGCGCGTGCCGGAATGCGCGAGGTCCTCCAGCGTGAACTCGTGCCTGGCCTGAACCGTGTTGGTCCAGTTGGTGTAGATGCGGAAGCGCTTGGTATCGGAGACGACCAGCAGCGGGGGATTTTCGAGCGCCACCGAATAGAGCTGGAGCTGCTGATAGGCGCGGTCGAGGTTGGCGCGATCCTTCTTGTATTCCCAACCGAAATGTCCGCGCTTCCAGACGTCGGCAAAGCCGCCGGCGCCGTCGATCTTGGAGACGCCTTTCTCGAAGGAATAGCCGTCAGGATCCGCCGCCTCGTTTGGCGTCGGCTCGCCCAGCACACGACACAGGTCGATGAAATGCTCCTGCGCGGCCTGCCGCTCGGTTCGATCAACGCGAGTCCATTTCTCGATAAAGGCAGTGGGCGCCAGGGGCTGGGCGCCGCTCGCAAGAGATTGCATCGACCGCTCCGGTAGGCACTTACCGGATTAGAAAGGTCTATTGCAGGTGGTAGTGAGTCAAGATTGCAATTTACGAGGCTGGTCTGTATTTGGTGTGTTGACTTAATTCCTAAAAGGAGTATATTCCTGTCACCCTGTCCATGAGGGGGCGCTTCGCGAGGCGTCGTCGAGGTGGGGCAGGGTGCGGCGCCTGCGGGCGTGGTTCGCAAGCCACGCACTCGGGCGGTGCCGGGGCTCCGCCCGGGGTCACTACGGACCCCTGCCAGGAGCTGGCTGACGCCATGCGCGACTTCGGCGCATGGAGGCAAAGCGCGGCCCGGTACCGAGATGAGAACGCCGCGAGCGACGCGCCGAGAGGCGGCCATGCCGTGCAGATGGTCACGCAGATGCGTGAACGTGTCTGCGAATGGTGTGGCACATTCGGACTGACCGCGCCTCTCGGTGCGTCGTCCCTCTCTTTCGATGCCGTCGGGGTCTTTGTGCTCCGCGGATGTCGAAGCGTGCGCGGCAACAGCCATGGAACCGCGCACCCCGTCTTCGCGCAGTGCATGCCCCATTCAAGCGCTTCATGCTATGCCGGCACTCAGCCGGGACCCTTTCCATGACGCCGACCACCATCGACGCCAGACCAACGCGCTCGACCGATCTGCGTGTGATCGGACTTGTCGGTGCGGCGCATTTCGTCAGTCACATCTTCATTCTGGTGCTGCCTCCGGTGTTCCCGTTCGTCAGGGCGGAGTTCGGGGTGAGCTATACCGAGCTCGGGGTGGTGATCGCGGTCTTCAACGTGATCTCCGCGCTCCTTCAGACCCCCGCCGGATTTCTGGTCGACCGCACCTCGGCGCGCACGGTGCTGGTCGGAGGCCTGTTGCTCGGCGCGGCTTCGCTCGCGGCGGCAGCGGCCGCACCGGTCTTTCTGCTGTTTGGCGTGGCGTTCGCCGGTCTCGGCCTCGCCAATACGGTGTACCACCCCGCTGACTATGCGCTGTTGTCCAATCGCGTGTCGGCCGGCCGGGTCGGACAGGCATTTTCGATCCATATCTTCGCCGGCTTTATGGGCACCGCGATCACCCCGGCGGCCATGGTCTTTCTTGCGACCAGTCTGGGCTGGCGAGGGGCGTTCGTCGCCGCGGCGCTGCTCGGCCTGATCGTTGCGGTCGCCATCATGATGTTGGGCGAGCCGCTCGGCGGCCGGGAAGCCGCGCGCGCCAAGGCGGCCGACAAGTCCGCGCCGTCGGCCGGCGATTGGCGCGTGCTCGCCACCTGGCCGGTCGTGCTCAACCTCATCTTCTTCATGCTGATCGCGTCGGTGTCCGTCGGCACCCAGAATTACGGCATCGTCGCGCTCCAGGCGCTCCGGGGGACGACGCTGTCGTTTTCGACGACGGCCATCACGGTCTACCTGATGTTCAGCGCCTGCGCGGTGCTGGTCGGCGGCTGGCTGGTGTCGCGAACCGAGCGCCACGAGGTCGTTGCGCTGATCGGCCTGTTCGTGAGCGGCGTGGCGCTGATCCCGATCGCCTTCATCGACCTTGGAACGACGATCCTGATTTCGCTGATGGCGATTTCCGGCTTCGCCAACGGCGTGATCCAGCCGTCGCGCGACATGATCGTGAGGGCGGTGACGCCGCCCGGTGCGTTCGGCCGGGTTTTCGGCTTCGTGACCACCGGCTTCAATATCGGCGGTGTCGTGGCGCCGCCTGTGTTCGGCTACATGATGGACGTCGGCAGCCCGGCAAGCGTGATTGTCGGCACCGCGCTGCTGTCGCTCGCTGCGATCCCGGTGGTCCTCATCACGGTCGCACAGCGGCCGCGGGCGGCATGACCGGGCGGCGTCCAGCCGCGACTGGGTCACGGAATCTTAACGTTAACGCAGTGTAGTGCTGCGGGCGGGTTCCCCCGCAGGAGAGCAGCGATGCGGACCATTCTGATCGCAGGTGTCGCGGCAATTACGCTTGCCACGTCCAGCGTGTCGGCAAACGCGTATTTCGAATCCCGGAGCGTCGTGACCGGCGCGGCCATCGGGGCGGGGGTGGGGGCGGTCATCGGCGGGCCTCCCGGCGCGGTCGTCGGCACCATCGTCGGGGTCGCGGTCGGCGGACCGCGCTTGCCGACATGGCTGCGGTCCGGGCGTCATCAGGAATGCTGGTACGACCGGGCTGGCATGCGCGTCTGCCGCTTTTACTGAAAAAGCGACTCAGTTTTGGCTGCGAGGCTCGGACGAAAGTCCGGGCTTTTTGCGTTGCGGTAAGGAGTGTGTCGAAACCGTGAAGAATTTGTGGATAAGCGGTGGAGAACTACCGCTTTAGCCCAAATACCTCCGGCCGCAGCGTAGGATTTCTCGCAGGTGGAGGTTGCGTCGTCATGTTGAAGTACAAGTGCCCGCGAAGTGGCCGTGTCGTAACGACGAGTATTCAAACGGACACGGTAACGCTGCTGGAAATGCGCAATATGAAGCTTTCGGTGTGGTGTCCGAATTGCTCGACATCGCATCAGATCCGCGCAACCGACGCTTTCCTCGACTCGATGGTCGAAGCTGCCGAATAGAGCGTCAGAGTTCAGACAAGGCCGACAGATCCGCGACAATCCTTTTCGGCGGGCAATCCTCATACTCGCCCGGCAGCTGGCCGCGGTTGACCCAGACCGCCGAAAAGCCAAATGCGGCCGCGCCCATCACATCCCAACGATTCGACGAGACGAATACGATGTCCTCGGGCGCGCAGGACAAATGATCGGTCGCCAGCGCGTAGACCTCGCGGCGCGGCTTATACATCCTGAGCGGATCAACCGAGAGCACGGCATCGAGCAGGGGACTGAACCCGGCATTGGTCACGGCGGCACTCAGCATTTCCGGCGAGCCGTTCGACAGGATCGCGGTGCGATAGCCGCCCTCGCGGAGTGCGCTAAGACACGGCCCGGCATCCGCAAAGGGATCGAGATTGAAATAGGCATCGAGCAGCGCGCCCTTCAGGTTCTCTGGAATCGACGGATAACGCGCGACCGCGAAATCCAGCGCGCGCCTGGTCAGCGTCCAGAAATCCTCGTAGCGGCCCGCAAGCGTCAGCGTCCACGTGTATTCGAGCTGCTTGGTCCGCCATAAGTCCGAAATGCGATCGGCGTCCGGTCCGACTTGCGTCCGATAGCGGGCGATCGCGGCGTGCACGTTGAACAGCGTGCCGTAAGCGTCGAAGACAAAAGCGCGTGCCCGCATGGAGCGCCCTCATTCTATGGGTGGCAGCGTGAACAGATCCGATAAGTTGCGTCCGCGCAAATCGTACACCCGTGCGAACACGACGCCCTCACGTTCGACCCGCACGAGTTCGGGCGCCTTGAGCTCGGCGCAATAAAATTCCCCCAGCATCAGCGCAAAGTCGGCGCCCTTGGCGTTCCAGGTGGTGAGAAAATCGTTGCCCAGCTCGACTTCGGCCGGTGGATGAGGTCCGCAGACGGCAACGACCCAGCGGCGTCCCTCCGGAGTCTGTGTTCCCTGCTCGTCCAATATGCCGAGCAGTTCGTCGGCCGCCTGCTTGAACGAGAGCCCCCAGTAATCGACCATGTAGGCGTTATCGGCCGCGCGCACGCCTCCGCTCGCCGTGTTGAAGTGAGCATATTGATAGGGATGCAGCGCGATCATCGCTTTGATCGGCAAGACGAGGCCCGAAAGGATTACGACCCCGCCGGCCAGCGCAGCGAGCCGTGCCCGTTCGGCCAGCCAGCGCAGAATAAAGATGCCGGCCAGCCCGCCCAGCACGCAGAGCGGCGGAAGGATAAAGAGGAAATGGCGGATGCCGTTATACATTGCGGGCTTCGTCGCGATGGCAAGCGCCACCGGAAAGATCACCGCGGTTGCGACCAAAAGCAGACAAGCGCGCAGCGCGGGCGCGATCTGGCGATTGAACTGCGCAGCAACAGCACCGATCAGACCTGCGCTGCCGAGCAGCAGCAGGATCTCGGGCAATTTCAAAGCGAGATAGGTGGGCAGATAGCTGCGCGGCATGTTCGGCACGAGGACCGGCTGGCCCGCGAACATCTCCTTCCAGGGCTTTTCGAAGAAATGGGAAAAGTACTCGATGGCCCGCACGGGATTGAGGGGTTCGACGACCGACCATGGCCAGACCAGGGCCATCACCGCATAGCCGAGGAGGAGCCCCGGAATCATCCGCAGGACAAACAGGCCGCATGTCGCCGCAGCAGGGCGCAGGCCCTGCGCTTTCATGTCATGCGCGACCATGATGGCCGTCGGCAGCACCATGTAGAAGGCGGTCATCCCGCCCATGATGCGGGTGCCGAGCGAAAGTCCGAGACCGATGCCGAAAATCACGATCGTCCAGACGCCAGGCCGCGGATAATCCTGTAGCGCGCGAACGAGGCCGTAGAGCAGGAGCACCATGGCGACCGCAAACGGCGCGTCCTTCGCGTTGATGAACATGTGCCCGTAATAAAGCGGGGCCGTCGCGAGCAATATGAGTGCGAGCAGCCCGGCCGCAGCGCCTCCGAGCCGCCGGCCCAATCGCCAGACCACGATCATGCCGACGAGTCCCACGGCCGCACCGACCAGCCGCCGCGTCGCGAAAAGGTCATACGGCAAGACCTTGGCGACGAGAGCCGCCAGCATGTCGAACCCGCCACCATACATATAGAGATTGACGAAGGAGAGGGCGCGGCGGTCCGAAAAGCCGGAGGCGTAATAGTCGAGCAGCAGCTGGCCGTATTGGGAATGCGTGTAGTCGTCCCAGCCGAGCCCGTAATCCGAAAAAGTCCGGAAGGCGATCGCCGCGAGCACCGCCAGCAGAACGAGAGCCGCGACGTCACACCCAAATGCGAGGCGATCGCGGGCAACGATGGGCGTGGAATCGGGGAAGGGCTCCCCCGACAGCGTTACGGCCGCCGAGGTCGGCGGCCGTAACGGATATTGTCGAATATCGCTCAAGCTTCGCAAAGCGGGGTGGGGTTACTTGGCCGCCTGCGCGTACATTTCGGCCACGTATTCCCAGTTCACCAGATGGTCCACGAAGGCCTTCAGGTAATCGGGACGGCGGTTGCGGTAATCGATGTAGTAGGAGTGCTCCCACACGTCGCAGCCGAGGATCGGAGAGGCACCGTGAACCAGCGGGCTTTCGCCGTTCGCGGTCTTCATGATGACGATCTTGCCGTCCTTGACGGCGAGCCAGCACCAGCCCGAACCGAACTGGGTGACGCCGGCCTGGGCGAAGTCTTCTTTCATCTTGGCGACCGAACCGAGATCGGAGACGATCTTTTTCTCGAGTTCGCCGGGAATCTTGTCGCCGCCGCCGCTTGGCTTCATCCACTTCCAGAAGTGGATGTGGTTGTAGTGCTGACCGGCATTGTTGAAGAGCCCGGGATTCTTCCCAAAAGAGCCTTTGACGATCTCTTCGAGAGACTTGCCTTCCCACTCGGTCCCCTTGAGCAGGTTATTGCCGTTATTGACGTAAGCCAGATGATGCTTGTCGTGATGATATTCGAGCGTTTCACGCGACATGTATGGCGCGAGGGCATCATACGAATAGGGCAGATCGGGCAACGTAAATGACATGGACTTGCTCGCGTTTCGGGTGACGTTAAAGGCGTCGGCCGGCAAAGGTGGCTGCCGGCCCGGCCTTCAGTTAGGCCCTGGGCGTTTAGGAAGCAATATTGCAGCGCGGGAACGGACGCCGCAATTCCCGCCTTGGGATAGGGAACGATCTCCGGTGTCCGGCATTTCATCTGGCTGAGGTAGCGTCAGACTGCGCAGCGGGTTATCAGAGCGCCCAACTTTGGTCGAGGCGATGACTTGCCTGGCGAAACGAACGCCGTCACAATTCATGCAGATTTGTGACGGTGGGTTGCGGGGGCTGCGTGATGTCTTTTGTGTTGATGGTGATTGGCATTCTGGCCCTGGCGCTGGGTGCGATCCTGATTGGATTTGGCATTCCAATCAACGAGTTCTCCCTCGGCAACACCTTGATTCTGGCCGGCACCGTGACCGCGATGGGCGGTCTGGTCACGTTCGCGGTAAGCCGCGCGGTCAGCCAGCTTTCGCGTATTGCCGATCTCCTCGCCGCAAGGCCGGCTGGCGCGGTTGCAGCGCCCGCACCCTCCGCCTCGCAGAGCGCAGCGCCGGTCGCGGCGGCGCCGCGTGCGCCGCGCGCTCCCGCACCTGAAGAATTCGAGCGGCCGGAAACGACAGTCGAGCCGGTCCGGCCTCCGGCCCCGCGCGCTGCTGCGCCCGCCGTCGAAGAGGTGCCGGCGCCTGCCGCGGCGCCCGCGCCGCGTGGGGGAGGGTGGCGGCCGCCGCGTCCTTCGGCTGATCGGCCGGCTCCGAAGTCACCTGAGCCGGCGCGCCGGACTCCGACAGCGCCAGCGGCCTCCGAAAACCCGTTTGACGTCAGTCCCGCCCGTCGCGAGCCGGCCTTGCCGACCCCGCCCGAGGCTGGCGGCGGTCGCGCCGAGGCGGTCACTGTCCTGAAGTCCGGGGTCGTCGACGGGATGGCCTATACGCTCTACACCGATGGATCGATCGAAGCCGAACTGGCGCAGGGCGTTGTCCGCTTCGGCTCCATCGAGGAATTGCGCAATCATCTTGAGAAGAGCTCCTGAGACGCCACGGCTTTTTTCCAGCCCGCAGCCGGGTTCGCGTCCCTCCCAACAAAAGTTATCCCCCTCACATTGTGGTCATAGCACACTATAGGTATTAAGTCCTATAGAGGTGTGCAATGAACCAGCACTTTGTCGAATCTTCGCGAAGATCGGAACGCTTCGCGGATGGGTATGGGCATCGCTTTTCGCGATCGCCCATGGGCGCCATGGCGTCCGTCTTTCGTGCGGTCGAAGCCGCTTTCGATGTCGGTCATGACGCGCTGTGCGCGAGAACGCGCGGGCGCCACGACGTCGCCTTCGCGCGCCAGGCGGGCATGTATCTCGCACGCGTCGCGCTCGGGCTGACCTTTTCCGATGCCGGCAAATTGTTCGGCCGCGACCGCACG